>Ga0193738_1000956_pt1 | contig 12415 bp, 25 predicted proteins | sample L2a1metaG_FD_144927 | JGI IMG/M metagenome (GOLD analysis project Ga0193738, IMG submission 144927) | Soil microbial communities from a riparian zone of the East river system, Colorado, United States - L2a1 | ecosystem: Environmental > Terrestrial > Soil > Riparian zone | place: USA: East River...
CTCCCGCGGCGACCTGTGGAACAAAAAACGAGGTCGTACTCATCGCGCGGTGAGCAGGACGATCGCGATCATCGCGATGACGAGGACGAGGACGACACGACCGGCGGTCACCGTCGTGCCTCGATGCTCTGCTCGTACACGTCGGCGATGTGCTCGGCATGACTGGCACCGAGTACTGACCATCCGCATCCGCAGCAGCCGATGTCGAGACGCTGGTGGTACACCAGTACTTCGACCAGGACCTGGCGCTCGTGGTCGGTCATCGCAGGCATGACGGCTGTCCTCCAGCTGTGCGGGAGCTTGCGCCCGGGTAGCGCTTGGCGGCGGCTTGCGCGGTGATGCCGAGCGCGACGCCGATCTCGCGGTACGAGTGATCGTTGGCTGTGAGCAGTTCGGTGGCGATGGCGTCGATCGCGGTATCGATCTCGTCTGCGAGTGCGACTATCGCGGCCAGCTCGGCGAGCCCACCGTCACCGCGTCGGGTGCGTTCCACGAACGCGGCGACGAACCGTCGGGCGGCGCCGATCGAGTCGAGCATCTCTCGGCGTGGATGGCTGCTGGCCTCAACTGTGGTTGACCTCACGTCGGCGTTCGAGATGGTCATCGGTCGGGCTCGCGGTCTGGCTGGTCTGGCGTGGTGAGGGCGTGCATCGACAGTCGACCGCCACAGTTGTCGCACTCGGAGGACGTGTTCGGCGCACAAGGCAGAGGCCACACCCACCCGCAGTCCTCACAGGCCCACTCGGTCACGGCAGAACCTCCGTCCCGGCGACGAACATCTCCACGTCCGTCGCACACTCCGAGCAGTACCAGTAGGTGCGTGGCCCGTTGGCCCAATCGACCCGGACGCGGGTGTCGGCGGGTTCGCCGCACGGACACTCACGGGGCATCGGCATCATCGGTACCCCAGCTTGCGTGAGCATGCCGGCCATGCGCCCCAGCCCTGGATCAGCCAGAGCCGGTCGGCTCGGTAGATCTGCTCGAGCCGGCTGTGCTGGTGCGGGTACCCGGTACCGCCCACGGCGCGCCAGGAGGTCAGCGCGAACTGCAGCCCGCCGTAGTAGCCGTTGCCGGTGTTGATCGACCAGTTCCCGCCGGATTCGCACTGTGCCATCCGGTCCCACTGTGCGGTGGTGGGTGTGCCGGTGAGCTCGGCCATTGTTTCGATCGGGTCGGTGGGTGGTGGTGGCAGGGTTGGGGTCTCTTGGATGCGGAGGCCTCGTAGGGCGACGGCGGTGGCGATGCCTTGCTCGATCGGTGGCATCTCCTGTGAGCGTGCGCTATCGACGGTGATGGCGTAGGCGATGAGTGCGGCGCCGGCTCCGATCGCGATCGCGATGGTGATGCGCCGGCGGCGGGTCACGCTCGTGTCCTCGGTCGGCGCTGTCCGACCTCGCCGGCGTCCATCGTGACGAGGCCAGGCGGGATGGCGCATTGCTCGGTGAGCGTCGTCGGGACGCGGAGGTGTGCGACGAACGGGTTGGTCTCACCCATCGGCATCCACCACTCGTGATCCCCACCGACGCCGGCGAGGTAGGCGATTGCGAGCTGCTCGAGGCGTGGCGGATCGAGCGTCCACTCGCCGTTGTGCTGGAGGCTGGCGGAGACGTGCCACACGGGCGCGCCATTGTTGAGGCGTGCTCATCTGTCGATCGCCAGGATGACGGTGGACCAGATCCCGTCGTCGTGTCGTCGTGCTCGCTTGCAAGTCTCGAGGCGGTCGAGGTGGAACTCGTCGACGGGGTGCGTGAGCGCGTAGCGCTGGCGGTTGTTCACAGCGTGAGCTCTGTCTGCTCGGGCTCGGCGGCTGCTCGAGGCGGTGGGCGGTGGAGTGCTCGTGCGTTGAACTCGACGATGCTGCGGTGGGCGAGTGCCCGGCGTCGGCCGGCGCTGCACCGGCATGGTCTGACCGCGGTGCACGCGCACGGATGCTCGTCGTCCGGGTGGCAGGTCAGCGGGTTGTGTGCGGCCGGGTGGTCGAGCTCTTCCCAGCCGGTGCCGTCACAGATCTGGCAGCTCGTTGGCGGGTCGTCGGTGCGGGCGCGCTGGGCGTGGTAGGCGGCGAGATAGCGGGCGACCGACGGCGGGCGTTCGTCGTGCTCGCGGAGCTCGAGGTAGGCGGCGAGCGCCGGGTCGTGGTCGAGCGGGCCGAGTGTGTCTGTCCAGACGTAGCCCTTGACACCGGCGGGCCAGGTCGAGATCAGCAGGTTCACGAGCCGGGCGGTCTCGGCGGCGTTCACGATTCGACGCGCCTGGCGCTAGGTAGGGAAGATGAAAGTAACGAGAGGGACGACTGACGCGCGCGCGTCTTGTCTTGTCTTGTCTTGTCTTGGGAGTGTGAGGTACGCGTCGCGCGCGCGCGCGTCCCACGCGTGAGGTTGCCGTGAGTCATCCCTGATCTCCGTTCTGCTGGCGGCTGCGTTGGTAGTGGCGGCGCTGTCGTGCGCGGGCCTGCTCGGCGGCGCGCTCGTAGTCCTCACGGGTGCCGTTGACCGCGGTGAAGTCATGCAGCTGGTAGCCCTCGCCACCGTTGGGAATCCACAGCCCGGCGGCGGTGACCCGGTCAAGGGCGTTGACCGCGTGGCGGGTGTCGAGGCCGGCCATCCGGGCGATCTCCGGGACCGCCTCCGGTGGGATCGCGCCATCCTTCAAGTAGCGACCCATCCAGCACAGCGACGCCAGGTGCAGGTCGCGACCATCACGGCCGGCGATCAGCGCCTTCGGGTGCGCGAAGTAGTCGACGTCGAGCTTGATCCAGCGCATCACTCATCGGTGCCGGGGAGCCGCTGCACACCGTGGGCGTCCTCGATCGCCCGCTTTGCGTACTCGAGCAGCTTGCGTGCGGCGAGTTCGTCGACCAGCGCACCGAACACGGCCTTGACTGTTTCGACGCGGCGGAGCTCTTCGGAGTCCTTGATCCGCTCGTACGTGATCTTCGTGACCGTGGCCTTGAGCACGACGTAGACGGTGTCGCCGAGCTCGTGCTCGGCCGGGTCGACCTCGAGCGCCTCCGAGAGCCCGTCGCCGGTCCCGACGATCTTCATCGCGGCCTCGGTGACGTCGCGGTCTCCGAACGGCTTGAGTGTCATGTCGGGTCCTCCAGGGTGGGCTCCGGCTCCGGCTCGGTTGCCGGTGCGGGTGTCGGGATCGGTGCGGCGGCGATCGTGAGCGGCTCGAGCGTGATCGTGTACAGCCAGCCGTTGACCCGGATCTCGATCGTGTCGTCCGGCCCGTCGACGACGGTGACGGTGCCGGCGCGGACGTAGGTCAGGATCTCCGACAGCTGCATTTGCTCGGCCAGGTCGAGCTCGCTCGAGCTCGTGACGGTGCCGGTGTCGCGGCGGCGGGTCACGAGCGCGACGAGCGCATGACGGAACCGGGTGCGGGTCGCGGCGTCGGCGTCGGGAAACGCTTTCGTGATCTCGGCGTGGATCCGGCGTTGCAGCCCGGCGTCATGGTCGGTGGACGGCTCGGGCTCCGATACCGGCGCCGGGCCCCACGACGGCCGGTCGGCGCCGGGGATCCCACCGAGCAGCCCGGGTGCCGGCGCGGCGGTCTCACCGATGCCCTCGTTCGGGACCGGGACCTCCGCGCCGGCGATCGATGCCGGCGCCGGTGCGCTCACACGCCCGGAGCGCGCCGGCGCGCGGCGAGCGGTGGTCGGCGCCGGCTCGAGGTCGAGCAGTTCCTCGGTTGCGACGAGCCCGGCGATCACGTCGGGGAACACGGCCTTGCACAAGTCGGAGCTGGCGCGGGCGAGCAGCATCGCCTCCGGGTACTTGACCCAGTTGTCCTTGTTCGTCAGCCGTGCTCGGCGGGCCCTGTCGATCGTCCAGGTGAACGGCGGCGAGGTCGAGTCGGACCCGGCGCGCCGGCCGATCACGGTCGCCTTCACGGCGGTCGACTCGACGATCTCGATGTCGTGGCCGGCGGCGAGGACGAGCGCCCGCTGCGCCTCCGCCGACAGGCTCGGGCGTCCTTCGATGATGTAGATCGAGCGCAGGCTCTCCATCGGTCCGAGGCCGCGTTCGGCTCCTGACATCAGCGCGGCGAGGACGGCCTCCGGGCGCCGGCGCAAATCCTTCGGGACGAACTCGGTGTTCGCGATCCGCCCGGCGAGCTCGATGTAGGTTGGGAGCAGATCGATGACGTTGTGCGCCCGGTCGGCCGTCGACGGGTGCTGGCTCGGGTGGCCGGTGAACGGGACGACGTTGCTCATGACGGCGCCCGCTCGTCGAGGGCGTAGACGACGCGCTGACCGAGCGGCGTCAGCCGGTAGTACTCGGCGGCTCCTGTCGTGCGCTCGATCAGGCCCGCGCGGCAGAGGTACGAGATGGTCTGCCAGTAGACGTTGCCGCCGACGTCGGTGATGTTGCTGCGCCGGGAACGGCCGTCGTGGCGGGCGACGACGCGGAGCCCGCGCTGCATCGAATCGGTGAGCCTCACCGGGTCGCAGCCGGCGAGCACCGTGGCGCTGGTGATCGTGGTGGTGGTCATGACGCGACCGCGGTCGGGAGCTCGAGCGGGAGGCCGACGAGCTCGTCGCGGGTGCGGTCGTCCTTCGCCCGGGTCGTGAACGCGGCGACGTAGGCGGCGTGAAGGAAGACCTCGAAGATCTCCGGTCCGGTCGCCATCGGCAGCAGCTGGTAGCTGCCATCGCCGGTGAGCCACAGCGCGTAGGTGGCGTCGACCTTCGGCATCGCGACCTCTCGGCCTTCGGCGTCGAGCATGACCTCGGCGTGGCGGTAGCCGGCGAGCTGCAGGCAGGCGTCCGGCCACACTCCGCTGGCGCCGGTCTTGATGTCGATCAGCGCGACGAGCTCGCCGCGCAGGCGGGCGAGCAGATCGAACGTGCCGGCGTACCACCAGCGGCGGTTCGCGATCCCGGCCTCCGTCGCCAGGATCTCCGCTTGCCAGTCGGCGACGAACGCGAGGTAGCCGTCGACGAGACCGGCGAGCTCGTCAGGGACGTCGACGTCCTCACCGCGGGCGAGCCGGTCGGCGATCTTGTGGACGTCGGTGCCGGTCGCCGCGGCGGCGTCACGCTCACGGTTCGCGGCGCCTTTCACGAGCTCGACGATCGCTGCTCGGTCGAGCCGCGAGATCTCGTCGATGTGGTCGGCGGTGTACTCGCCGGCGACTCGGGCGGACCAGCCGATGAGCGCCGGCTTCGGGACGCCGCCGTTGATCAGCGTCGTCACGCTCGGGACGCGGCGGCCGTCGAGCTCGTAGCGCCAGTACCTGCCGTGCGGGCGGCGGACGAACGTCACGGTCCCTCCTTGTCGAGGATGAAGACGAACTCGACGAGCGGCCGCTCGGCGTTGTCGCCGAACCGCATGCGGCTCGTCGGCACCGGGACGATGTCGTAGAGCGTCAGGAGCTGCGTGCGGATCAGGTGGTCGAGATGCCAGGCGCTGACCGGCATGCGGTCGCCGTCGCGAACGTGGTCCGAGATGTTGAGCACGAAGCGGCCGCCGGGCCGAAGTACTCGCTCGGCCTCGGTCCAGGCGTCGTGGTGGAAGTCGCGGTACTGATCTCCCCACTGGAGGATTCCGCTGTTGTCGTCGTGCAGCTGGCGGCCGAGGTCGTGCGTGTAGCTGCGCCGGGTGCTGCCATCGCGGGCGATGTGGTGGTCGGCGAAGCGGTTGCCGTAGGTGGGCGAGGTGCATATCGCGTCGAAGCTGTCGTTGTCGAACGAGAGGTCGAGCGCGTTGCCGACGACGGTGCCGGGATGCATCGCAGCCCACTCGGGTTCGAGCTCCACGCCGACGGTGTCGTGGCCGGCGAGCTCGTGGATCCGACCGGTGCCGGCGAACGGGTCGAGTACTCGGACGTAGCCGGCAAGCGCGGCGGCGAAGATCGGCAGGAGATCGTCGCTGTAACGGGCCGGGTGTCGCGGTGCTCGCCGGGTCTCGTCGAGGCTGAGGATGCTGGAGCGCGACGGCAGGGCGGCGGCCTGCGTGAGCGCGTCCTCGAACTTGTCGTCGTCGACGTCGGCGAGCTTCTGGAACGTCGACGACTCGTTCGCCGTAAGGCCCAGGTCCGCAATCCTTGATGAGGTGGAGGATTGGTCCACGCGCCCGGCCGAACGGACGGTGCCGTTGGCTTTGCCTTCGCGGAGCAGCTCGCCGAGCCGGCGCTCGCAGCGGAGGCGCAGAGTCTTCGCAGCGCGCTTCGCCTCGTCGCCGAGGCTCATCGTGCGGGTGAGGTCCTCGATCGCGACGGCCTGCGCGCGTAGGAGGCTGGCTTCGGCCAGGTCGGCGGCATCCCGGATGAGCGCGGTGCCGCGCTCGGCGAGGTCGAGGACCTCGCGCCGTGTCGCGGCCTGCACCGAAGGTAGAGCGGTCATGGCACAACCACGATCGTGAGCTGTCCGTTCGCCTCTGCCACGCGCAGCGGGATGGCGAGGGGTTCGGCGTCGGCGGGCTGCGCGGCAGCGACGACGAGGAAGCGGAGGTGCTCGTCGGGATGGGCGCGGTTCCAGTTGAGCAGCACGAGCGTCTGGCCGAGCACCTTCCAGCAGTTGTCGGAGCGTCGCAGCCCGGGCGGGGCATCACCGCCTTTGCACTCGATGCCGACGCGCTCGCCGGCGAGGTCGACCGCGAGCACGTCGAGCTCGATCCCGCTCGGGTGGCGCACCTTGCGCGAGAGGATCGTCCAGCCTTGCTCGGCGAGCCACACGAGAACCCGGTCCTCGTAGTCGCGGCCTTTGGCCACGGTCTCGGCGCTCATCGCTGGCGTTCCAGTTCTGCCAGGAGCCGGCGGTGTGCGGCTCGCCGGTTGTGGCGGGCGCGGTGCTGCTCGAGGTGGCGTTCGTGCCGGTCGATCGCGATCGCGCCGGCGAGCGCGGCGAGGGCGACGAGGGCGAGCATCAGCGGACTGCTCGGTCTCGGAGCTCATGAATGAACTCGTGGAGCTGCTCGGGGACCCACACCAGTCGCCAGATCGCGCCCGCCTCGGTGAGCGCCTGCCGCCACAGGATCTGCTCGGGCTCGAGCGCGTTCGGCGACCGCTTGAGCTCGACGAAGAGCACGCCGGCGCGGGGGTGTGCGAGCGTCAGGTCGGGGTAGCCGGCGTCGCCCTGGATCGGCGTCGAGTACTTGCCTCGCGAGTAGCCGACTCGGATCGACAGGGTTCGGTAGCCGAGCAGCCGGGCGGCGTCGACGATCGTCGCCTGGCACTGCTTCTCCGTCGCGCGCTCACCTTTCGCGCGCGCCGGGGCCTGGTCGAGGTCGATCATTGCTGGGGTCAGCTCTTGGCGTGCGAGGTGTTGAAGTCGATGTACCGAGCCAGCTCGTCGTCGCGCACGAGTGTGCGACTTCCGACCTTCACCGTGCCCAGCACGCCGTCGGCGATGAGCTGCCAGACGAAGCGTTCAGAGACCTGACCGAGAAGCTCGGCGGTGCGCTTGACGCTGTAGAGCCGGGTGGCAAGGGCGTCGGGAATCTCTGCAATTTCTGGCATGTGCACTTCCTCTCACATCTACCCAGGTTTCTGTTTGTACGCCCCTTTGTCTTGTGGATACAAGAGGGCACATTGTTGTGGATAAGTAGGTGAACCTGAGGAAAGTCACGGTAGTTCACAGTCATTCACACCTGTGCACGACTCCGGTCGAGGTCGTTACGGTCGCCGAACGATGGAGAAAAAGTCGCGCACGTCTCGGCGGTCGGACCCGGCCCTGGGCGAGCGGCTGTTCGAGCGACGAATGGAGCTCGGGTTCACGTCCCAGAAGGCCGCTGCGGAGCAATGCGGGAGGATCGCCGAGGCGACGTATGCGCGTGCGGAGAACGGCACCGGCTTCCCGCATCCCGGCACGCTCGACAAGATCGCGAAAGGGTTCCGGCTCAAATCGAAGGATCTTCTTGCGCTTCGTGACGGCCGGCCGCTCGAGCCGACCGCCACCGTCTCAGCGGAGGACCTCGCTCTGGATGCCGCCGTCGAGCGGCTCCGAGCCCTGCCCGTTGATGTTCGCCAGCCGGTGGTCCGGCTGATCAATGGGCTCGCCGACGCGCTCGGCTAGTCGCTGAAGATTGCGGCCTGCATCGCCTCGGCCACCGCGATGCGAGCGGGTTCCATGAGGTGCCCGTAGACGTCGGCAGTGACGCGGATCGACGAGTGCCCGAGGCTCTCGGAGATCTCCTTGAGCGGCACGCCCTGGGCGATGAGCAGTGACGCGGCCGAGTGGCGAAGGTCGTGCGGCGTCCAGTGGCCGAGGTCGGCCTCCGCGGCGAGAGCGATGATCAGCTTGGTGACGCGGTTGGGATCGATCGGTGTGCCCACCGAGCTGGTGAACACGAAGTCGTCGTAGGGCCAGTCGCGTCCCCAGTGGCCGACGCAAGCGATCCGGTCGCGGGCTTGACGCCCGCGGTGATGGGCCAGGGAATCGGAGACGGCTCGCGGTAGGTGCAGCCGCCGGCGACTGCTGATCGTCTTGGCCATCGGTCGCCAGAACGGCCGGCCGTTGATGTCCGCGGCGATGACGCCGTTGATGGTCAGCGTTGGATGTCCGGACTCGAGGTCGACGTCGCGCCAGCGCAGACCGAGCGCTTCGCCGCGCCGCAGCCCCATGCCGAGCAGCACGGTGACGAGTGTCCCGTAGCCGGCCTCCTTCGCGACGCGGAGCAGCTTCGCGGCCTGTGCCGGTGTGAGCGTCTCCTGCTCTGAGCGCGGCACCTTGACGCCGTCGACGAGAGTCGCCACGTTGCGGATCACGAGCCCGTCGCGCAGCGCCAGCTTCAGGGCGCGGGCGAGCACCTTGCGGGCCTTGGAGATCGTGGTCGGCGACTTCCCGCTGCGGCGCAGTGCGGCCATCATTCGGGTGACGTCGGCGGGGGAGAGCTCGGCGAGCTCGATGCGTCCGATGTGCGGGTCGATGTAGAGCCGGCACATGTCGCGGTAGTTGCGTTCGGTGCCCGGCGCCTTGTTCTCGGTCGGCAGCACGTCGTCGAGCCAGTACGTCAGGAACCGCGACACCGTGAGGTTGGTCGGGTTGTCGATGGTCGCGGCCGCGCTGCGGCGGAGTTGCTCGAGTCGATCCCCGAGCTCGTCCTGAGTGCGTGCCGACACGGTGCGCCGCTGAGGGCTGCCGTCGGCGTCGTAGACGGTGATCTGGCCCATGTAGCGCTGGCGCTTGTCGTCCCACCACTGGGTGCCTTCACCGTTGGCACGGCGGCGCTGCTTGGTTGGCGGTCGTCTCGGCATTTCTGGGCTCCTAGCTGGTCTTTCGGGTGCGGTTGCTAACAGGTGTGCTCGCGAGGTGGTTTCGTTGCTAACTCTGTTAGCAACGACCCGTTCACATACCTGCATTACCCTACATGCCAGTTCAGAGGTCTAGCGCCATGACCTGCGGAAAAGCACTGCAATGGTATGCAGTTGCCTGCACCGAGAATCGCTGGGGGACAAGGGGTCGTGGGTTCGAATCCCGCCAGCCCGACCATGAAATACCACGTAGATGGGGGTGCGCCGGGTGGTCGCCGGTGCACCTCGAAGGTGCTGTTAGCAGTCGTGTTAGCAACGGGTCTCGCCGCGTGCGGCAGTGATCGCGGCGAGGATGAGCCGGCCGCGACGACGGTGCCGTCGTCGAGCGTGATGGTGGATGACGGCCGTCCGGATTGGGTGCCGGCGGAGGCGGAGCCAGTCGAGACCTCCGAGGGTCTGGTCTGGGTGGACAACTTGATGGTCTACGGGCCGTGCTCGATCATCACGCCCCACGACGAGGACGGGACGCTGCACGAGCTCGTCGGTCGGGACCTGCCGCCGAATGTGGTCGCCTTCGGGTCGTACTGTCTCTAACGGCTCGTCAGGCGTCGTCGTCGGTCTCGTCGTGCTCGGGCTCGGCGGGCTGCATCGGTTGCGGTTCGACGGGTTGGAAGGTGCCGGGCTCGGTCGCCGGGCCGGTCTCGGTTGTGCTCATGGGCCGGTGTCTACCCTGATCGGCGCGCAGGTAGCCGAGCAGGTAGCGGGTGACCCGGATCGTGGCGATCGTGCCGGCGGCGGCGCCGAGCACGAACGCTCCGGCGATCGCCGCGTCGGACCACGTCATCAGTCATCGACCACGGCGCCGGTGTCGGTCGACTCGGTCCGCCCGGATGTCAGCCGGGCCTCGCGGTTCGCCTGGCGGGCGATGGTCTTGCACTCCCGGGCGAGGTCCTTGATGATCGCCGCGGGGTTGGCGTTGATGTCGGCGTTCGTCAGCGCGGTGATCGCGTTGAGCGCCTCGACGACCAGCACGAGTTTGTCGACCGACTCGTCGGACTCGTCGACGAGCTGCGTGGTGTTCGCTTGCGCCTCGTTGCCGGCGAGCTCGTCGGGTGTCCACGGGCGCGGTGTCCAGACCTCGGTCGGTGCGCCGGCGACGAGGTTGAGGCTGTAGTCGTGCGTTGTGGTCTCGGTGTCGGCCGGGCGCGGTGTCGTGACGATCGGTTGCCAGCCGTGCGGGCCGATGACCTCGGCCTCCCACGTCGCGGTCGGCTGGTCGTGTTGGCGGAGATCCCACCAGCGGCCGAGCGCGGTGACGTCGTCCGGCTCGAGCAGGTCCGGCGGATCGGAGGCGGTCGCGATGCCGTCGAGTACGCGGGCGTAGGTCACGGTGTCCCCCATTTGGCTTTCAGGTAGCTCTCGACGGTGTTCCGGTCGGTGTCACTCAGCGCAGAGTCGTAGAGGACGATCTCCGCAATGTCGCCCCTCAGCGATGTCACGCCGTCCGCCCGGGATGCAATCACGATCTCTTGGCTGAGGTTCTGCCAGGTGATCGTGTAGTTGAGAATGTTCGAATACGCGGCCGCGCCGTTCTTGCGTTCCTCGAGGGCGTGGTGAACCGGGTTCGTCCCCTTGATTCCTTTCCACGTCAATTGCGACCATGAAGTGTTGAGGTTGATGTTCGGATAGTTCGCCCCGCCCGAGAACTGGTTGGCCTCGCACCAGCGGTTCCCTCCCCACATGTCGATCGGTCGCCCGCTCGCCGCGTTCGACAACGACAGCGGACCGGCCTCGTAGGCGGTGTTCGCTCCCGTCTTGCGAAACACGGCGAAGATCGAGTAGGCGGTGGCGGCGACCGGCGTGTGGCCGGTGCGCTTCAACCAATCGTCGCCGTCGAACGAGATGACGTTCCGCCCGTTCTGGGTCACCAACCCCGTGGTCGGCTTCTTCGCTGCCGTCGCCTGGGTGACATGGTTGCCCAGCCCTGATCGGTCCGACCACTGGGAGACCGCACCGGCCGAGGCGATGATCGAGGCGGCGTGCGAGGCGTCGAACCAGGCGACGCAGCCGGGGATCGCGGTTGGCATCCAGGGCGGCGCGACCCGTGCCGATGCGACGATCCCGAGTGTGGATGGCATCAGGCCAGGTCTCCGGTGAGCGCCCATGTCGTCGCGCCCATCTTGATCGCGGTGACGAACGATCCGGTCGCTCGGGCCACGGCGGATGGGGTTGGCGGGATGTCCCAGGTTGCGCCCGAGCCGAGGACGAAGGTTGCGGCTCCGCCGATGCAGACGAAGTCGACCCGCTGGCCGGCGGCGAGGACCGCCGAGGGGAGCGTGACGGTCGCCGTGCCGGTGAGTCGCTTCAACTTGCCGGCGTCGCCGGCGACCACGCTGTAGGCGGTCCCGGCCGCGGACTCGACGGTCTGTGCCGTCGACCAGTCTCCGTTCGTGCCCGCGGGGCCCTGCGCTCCCGTCGTGCCCGCGGGGCCTTGTGGACCGGGGACCGTCGAGGCGGGACCCGTAGGTCCTGCCGGCCCGGCCGGGCCTGGCGGGCCGGTCGGGCCTGGCGGGCCTCCGACCGAGCCGACGTGGATCACGTCGATCGGTGTGCCGACGTCGACCACGATCACTTCTGGCGGGCTCATCGCCGTACCACCGCTGGCATCACGAGCGAGTCGGTCACGTCCGGTGTGACGGTGACCGTGCCGGCGAGCGGTGTGAGGACCTCTCCGTCGGCGGTCGTGACCTGCAGGTCCCAGACGCCTTTCGCCGGGCAGGTGGCGTACAGCTCGGGGAGCATCGCGACGTCGACGATGTTCGGCAGGCTCACGACGGTGTCGAGGATCACGACGTGCGTGCCGGCGGACTTCTCGCGGATCTCTGCCTCGACGGTCGCGCCGGTCAGGTCGTACGCGACCGTCTGCCCGCTGTCGGCCCACAGGATCACCCGGAAGTTGTGCGAGTCGCCTCGGTACAGCTGCAGGTCGTATTTGCCGGGTGTCACGGCTCCGCCTTGTCGATGAACCCGTCCCAGACGACCGGGTCGGTGTCGAGCGCCGGCCCGAAGCGCTGCTCGTAGCCGGCGAGGTCTCCGCCGGCGAGCCCGACGACCTGGTGGTCGCCGTAGACGAGCGCGACCTCTCCGCTCGTGCGGTTGCGGATGATGAATGCCATGTCGGTCTCCTGCTCGTCGTCGGGTGGCGGTGTCGGCTCGG
>Ga0193738_1000957_pt1 | contig 12399 bp, 10 predicted proteins | sample L2a1metaG_FD_144927 | JGI IMG/M metagenome (GOLD analysis project Ga0193738, IMG submission 144927) | Soil microbial communities from a riparian zone of the East river system, Colorado, United States - L2a1 | ecosystem: Environmental > Terrestrial > Soil > Riparian zone | place: USA: East River...
GTATTGCAGGATACAAATGACCAGTAGTTGCAACAAATCTTGCGGTACCACCAATTGATTTAAGTGCCGCTACCATCATGATCGCATGATCATCACAATCGCCGGCAAGAAACTTTACAGACTCGCTTGCTTTAGCAAAATATTCCTGGCCTACCGGGTCATTCACATAATTCCAATTACGATTTATTTTTTTGAAAACACCAAAGCACTGTATGATATCACGATATCTTTCATGAAGATTTTGTTCCTTTTTAAAATTCGCATTAGCGGCTCTTATTGCAAATCCTCTTACTTCTGCATTTTTATCAGTTGTGGCTGCTATTATATCCGACTTGTAATAAAATTTTGAATCGTCAAGGATCATGATGTTCTCATTCTCGGAACTAGGTTTTATAGCAGAGAACATTGCTTTATAATCGGTGGCAAGGTTTTGAAATCCGTAGGTATCCGTGAATGTACCGTACAATAATAAGATCAGTGATCCAACGAAAATAAAATTAATAATAGGGCGAAACATACTTAGCAGGAGCAATACGAATACTACCACTAAAAGAAAAAGTAATATCCTGTCAGAATAAATTGGCCAGTCATACTCGGGTAATTGTTTATGTATTAAAATAAAGATGGGGAAGGCAATAAATAAACTCAAAAACCCGACAAGTAAATAACTAACTGAAGTTAAGGCTGATTGTTTAGGGGATTGTTTCATGGGCGAAAGAGGTATAAGGTTAAGCCATAAAATTAGTGCAAAAAAAATCCGTCTCACCTATGACGAGACGGATTTTTTTAATATTAACTTTTTTTTCTAGTCCTTTTTATTCACACTGCTGGCCCCGGATTTTCCCACATTTGACTGTGCATTGCCTTTATAATTTACACTTGATGCCCCTGATGATTGTCCATCTATTCTTACACTTGCATATATTTCGATATGACTGGCGCCACTTGCCTCCACATCTGCATTTTCCGAAAGCAGATCAAAACCCCTGATCTCACTTGCACCCGATGCACTGCCTTCAAAGTCTTTTGTTTTTCCTTTTATGCTTGCATTACTTGCACCGGTAACATTAACCGATATTCTCGGAGCATTTAATTCCAATTTTCCTTCACTGGCTCCGCTCAGGTTGACGTCAAGCACATCAGATGTGATCTCGTTCTCACAACGAACGCTGCTGGCACCGGAAACCTGGATCTCTTTGTATTCGGGACTGCTTATATATACTTTGATCTTATTAGAGGGTCTTAATCTTATATTGTTTTGAGTATATATTTCAAGTCTTGATCCTTCTGTATGCACTTCGATGTATTCTAGTATGTTATCATCAGCTTCCACCCTTACAGAAGTAGCTGAGTCTTGCTTAACATAAACATCAATAGCGCCAGATACATCAATGCTGTTAAAATCTGATGTAGACCTGTTTTCAGTTATTACATGACCACTGCCCTTTACCCGTTCGCCCGCTATTTCGCGGCAGCCACTTGCAAATACAATAATGATCAATGAGAAGAGAGCTATTTTTTTCATTGCTTTGGTTTTAGTATTCCGAAGGTAAATAGTTTTCCTGTTTGGAAGACTATAGGACTACAAACAACGGGAATAGGTTACAGGAGGTCGTTTTAGGTCAATAGAATTACAGAACGATGAAAGGAGCGTCGCAACGAAAGCTAAATCAAGGTACTTGTGCTGGTAACCACAAACCAAAAACAAAAAACTATAAACTGGCTATCTTCGCAGCCATGACGGAAAAAATATTGATCCTTGATTTTGGTTCTCAATATACCCAACTGATTGCCCGGGCTGTAAGAGAGGCCAATGTGTACTGCGAAATAATCCCTTTTCACAAACCTTTTGAGTACGAACCGGGGCTAAAAGGCATCATCCTCAGTGGCTCACCTTTTTCAGTTAATGATGTGAATTCACCAGATGTAAATGTGCAGTTCATGATCGATCGTGTACCGGTATTGGGCGTTTGCTATGGGGCGCAATTGACTGCAAAACGTTATGGAGGACGAGTTGAAAAAAGTAATAAACGGGAATACGGAAGAGCCTTATTACATAAACATAAGGATGATGTGCTGTTGCATGATGTAATGGAAAAAAGCCAGGTATGGATGAGTCATGCAGATACAATTTTGGAATTGCCTGCCGGTTTTGAATTGCTCGCTACAACCGATAACATTCCTATTGCTGCATTTAAAAAGAATGGCAAAGACACGAACCCTTTGTATGGAATACAATTCCACCCGGAAGTTTATCATAGTATTGAAGGAAAGAAAATACTTCACAATTTTTTGGTGACTATCTGTGGTTGCAGCCAGGATTGGACACCGGCTCATTTTGTTTCCGATGCTGTTGAAACATTAAAAAAACAAATTGGTGATCGTAAAGTGATAATGGCTTTGAGTGGTGGTGTTGATTCTACAGTTGCCGCCACATTAATTCATAGAGCAATCGGCGATCGACTCTTTGGAATTTTTGTTGACAACGGCGTGCTTCGCAAAGATGAATTTGAAAATGTTTTGACCACTTATGCAAAGCTTGGATTGAACGTAAAAGGTATTGATGCGAAGCAACGTTTCTATAACGACCTGGCGGGCAAAACCGATCCAGAAGCAAAACGAAAAGTGATCGGTAGTTTATTCATTGATATTTTTCAGGAAGAAGCAAAAAAAGTTGAAGGCATTGGTTTGCTTGGACAAGGAACTATTTATCCTGACGTAATTGAAAGTATGTCAGTACATGGTCCATCACAAACGATCAAATCGCATCATAATGTTGGCGGTTTACCGGAGCACCTGCATCTTGAATTGGTAGAACCTTTGCGTTCCTTATTTAAAGACGAAGTAAGAAAAGTGGGAAGAGAACTTGGAATTCCGGCTGAGATGATCGACCGCCACCCCTTTCCCGGCCCGGGACTTGCTATACGAATACTTGGCGAAGTGAATGAAGAAAAAGTGAATTTGTTGCAACAAGCAGATGATGTGTATACAAAAGCATTAAAAGATCATAAGCTCTATGCAACGGTATGGCAGGCTGGTGCAATCTTATTGCCGGTGAAAAGTGTTGGCGTGATGGGTGATGAAAGGACCTATGAATTTACGGTTGCATTGCGTGCAGTAACAAGTGTGGATGGAATGACGGCTGATTGGGCCCATTTGCCTTATGACTTTTTAGCTCATGTAAGCAATGAGATCATTAATAATGTAAAAGGGATCAACCGGGTGGTATATGATATCAGCAGTAAGCCGCCTGCAACGATCGAGTGGGAATAGAGAACCACGATTTATTTGATTAAAAATGATTAAGAGGAAAAACAGTAGTTATTATTTTTTTACGATCGTCTTGCTTTTTGTATCGGCAAATTCATTGCTGGCACAAAACAATGGTTCCAAACAAAAGGTCGCAATATTTGTTCCTCTTTATCTCGATTCGGCTTTTGATGCAACAAACACTTATCGTTACGATAAAAATTTTCCAAAGTTTATAAACCCGGGTCTTGAATTCTACGAAGGCGTACAGCTTGCTCTTGATTCATTGACGAAAGAAAAAGCGCAGCTTGAAGTTTTTGTATATGATACACGGTCGGTACAAAGAAATTTACTGGAACAAATAAACGAGATCGACACAGCAATTGGTTTGATCATTGCACATGCCAGTGCCCAGGAAAACTGGATATTGGCCGGTGAAGCAAATCTTAGAAAGATCCCATACATCAATGTGAATCTTCCTAATGATGGTGGCATTGTCAACAATCCCTATTTTGTAATGCTCAACCCATCCTTGAGAACACATGTTGAAAGTGTGTACCGCTATCTACAAAAATATTATGCAGTGAACACAACCACTGTATTAAGGAAGAAAGGGCAAATGGAAGACCTTATCAAAACATATTTGGATGATTATAGTAAATCAACTGCATCAGTTCCTTTGAAATTAAGGTATGTGGATCTTACGGATAGTTTTACTGTAAAGCAATTACTTCCTATGCTTGACAGTAATCGCCAGAATACTTTTGTTGCAGCTAGTCTTGATGATAATTTTAACCGGCGCCTGATCACTCAACTGGCATTGGCCGGAAGATCATACAAGACGAGCATCATCGGAATGCCAACAATTGATAATCTTGATAAAGAATTCTCGAAAAATGAATTTAAAGGACCGGAAATTATTTATGGCAATCCTTTTTACAATGCAAAAACAGATAAGATAAGTACGGAGATCAATAATCATTTCAATACAAAAATGTATGCCCGCCCCAGCGATATGGTTTTTCGCGGTTACGAAGTGATGTTGAAATATTCAAAGCTCCTTGCTCAATACAAAACAGACCTATCTTCCAATCTCAATAACAAAAGCAATAAAGTTTTTACTGACTTCGATATCCAACCGGTGCTGAACAAGCAAACAATGACGATGGAATATTTTGAGAACAAAAAATTATACTTCATCAAATGGCAGGATGGAGTTATTAAGGGAGTGAATTGATTTTTTTTATTTCTTAGCCCCTAAAGGGGACTTTGACTGCATTACCTATTTCATCTTAGTTCCTACCTTCAACTTCACAGTTTTACTAAACAATGTCACAATGAACGAAATTTATAAAAATAGACATCTTTTACTTTTAATCATCTCAAAAAAATGTCGGAAGTTTACAGAACGAATTTTCTTTATCGAGCTATGAAAAAACTCTTAATACTTTCTATATTTTTTATTACTTGTCTTTCTTTCAGATTTTTAATTATACGGGGAGATGAGCCTGTATTTGTGGAACCAAGTCAGCAAAGAACAGGGGGCGATAGTGCCAAAGGATATGATTATCTAATTAACGGTGATTATATAAAAGGTGGTGTACCGGAAATGGTTTTTAGAAAATCTATTGGTAAACCAACGATCTTTCTTGAAAGAGATGGTGCGAATGAGGGCATCCCTCATGATTACACAGCAGTAAAAGCTTTTAATGGGGAAATTGTTATTGCGCCGAATTGTTTGCAATGCCATGCACAGGTTTTTGAAGAGAAACTCTATATCGGTCTAGGCAATACATTTGTTGATTTCAGCGACCGGGAAACAATGAGTGTAAAAAATTTGGAGAAAGGCGAAAAGCTTTTAAAAACGCTTACGCCTAAAAAATGGAAGGCGACTGAACATTTTTTTGAAGTGGCTAAAACTATCGGTCCGCAATTGTATACAGAAACAAGAGGGGTAAATACAGCTGATCGTCTTGCCGCAGTTCTCGCCGCTCATCGGGATCCTGTTACATTTAAATGGAATTCTGAACCACAAATTAAAATTCCCGAGCAGGTTATACCTTCCGATGTTCCTGCATGGTGGTTATTGAAGAAGAAGAATGGAATGTTTTACACGGCTTTTGGTCGCGGGGACTTCGGAAGATTTTTAATGGCTTCAAACCTTTTGACGGTGAATGATACTTCAGAATCTGCAGAAGTTGATAGTCACATGCCGGATGTGCTGGCCTATATTAATTCATTAGAAGCACCAAAATATCCAAAACCAATTGATGCAAGCCTTGCAGAAAAAGGTAGAACTATTTTTAGTATTACTTGTTCCGAATGTCACGGCACTTATGGAAAAGACGGACAATATCCAAACCTGTTAATCCCTCAATCAACTATTCAAACCGATTCATTATTGCAGGCATCCAATTATTCTAATCCTGAGTTTATTGAATGGTTTAACAAGAGTTGGTTCAGTAGCGGCGATCATCCGGGAAAACTTGTTCCTTTCAAAGGATATCTTGCTCCGCCATTAGATGGAGTTTGGATCACAGCCCCTTATTTTCATAATGGCTCTGTGCCAACCTTGGAAGCAGTGCTTAACAGTTTTGTTCGTCCAAAATATTGGACAAGAAATTTCAATAAACCGGAATACGATTATGAAAATCCAGGATGGAAGTTTACTATGTTTAATACACCAGGGGAAAAATTAATTTATAATACTACATTACCCGGATATGGAAATTACGGGCATTATTTCGGGGATAAACTAACTGGTGAAGAACGAAAAGCTGTAATAGAGTACCTTAAAACCTTATAAATTTTGATCATGGCTTTCAAACTTTGCTTAATTTGAAAGCATAAAAATTCTTAATGAAAACATTCATTGCTTTCGCCCTGTTAGTTATTTCTTCTTTTAAAACATTTTCTCAAAATAGCTGGCAACAACTCTTCGATGGTAAGACACTTAATGGCTGGACAAAAATGGCTGGTATTGCGGATTATAAAGTAGAAGACGGTGCTATTGTAGGCATTACCACAGCCGGTTCGCCAAATACTTTTCTTGTATCTGATAAAAAATTTACCGGTGATTTTATTTTGGAAATGGAAGTAAAGATGGATGACAGTACTACAAACTCTGGTATACAATTTAAAAGTAATTATGACTCCGCCGCAAATAAAGGTAGAGGAAGGGTCTTCGGTTACCAATTTGAACTTGATCCTTCTTCCAGGAAATGGAGTGGGGGAGTGTATGACGAAGGGCGGAGAGAGTGGCTTTACACAGGTTCATTAAATTCGAGATCGCAAATGTTTTTTACAACCGGGGTTTATCATAAGATAAAAATTGAATGCACAGGTACTACAATTAAAACCTGGTTGGATGGTGCAGCCATCGCTTATGTAATTGATACATTGAAAAAAAATGAAGGCCTGATCGCTTTGCAGGTTCATTCAATTGGTAAGCCAGAGCTAGCAGGTATAAAACTCTATTGGAAAAATATCAGGATCAATACTGCAAATGTTTCATCAACAACTTTTCCAAAAGGAATTTATGTTGCCAACCTGCTGCCTAATTCTTTAAACGGTTACGAAGTTCAGGATGGATGGAAATTACTATTTGATGGTAAGACCAGCGATGGATGGACGGGAGCATATAAAAAAACATTTCCTGAAAAAGGATGGGAGATAAAAAATGGAATATTGAAAGTGCTGCCATCTGCCGGTGGAGAATCTACAAACGGTGGAGATATTGTCACAAAAGAGGAATTCAGTGCTTTTGATCTTTCATTTGAATTTATGCTTACTCCCGGCGCCAATAGTGGGTTAAAGTATTTTGTTACACTAAATGAAAACAACCCGGGTTCTGCTATCGGGCTGGAATATCAATTGTTGGATGATACGCTACATCCTGATGCAAAAATGGGATTGAATGGGAACAGGACACTTGCTTCACTTTATGACTTGATAAAAGCAAATAAACAATCCCGGTTTATTAAACAACCAGGTAGATGGAATACCGGTCGTATCATTGTTTATCCTAACAATCATGTTGAACATTATCTGAATGGTGTGAAAGTTTTGGAATATGAAAGAGGCTCTCAAACTTATCGTGATCTTGTTGCTATAAGTAAATATAAAGTGTGGCCAAACTTTGGTGAAGCAAAACAAGGTCGGATCCTTTTACAAGATCACGGAAATGAAGTGAGCTTTCGAAGTATTAAGATAAAAAGACTAATTCCCCAAAGGGGGACTTAAGGTAAAGAAGTTCAGGTCAAATGGATTTTTATTCAGCTATTGAAAGTAATTCAATTACCCTTTTTTATAACTTATAGAAATACCAGAACTGCTGCTGCGATCAATGGTTGTTTTATAATTCTTCAGGTTTTGTACATATTGCAGAAATTCTTCGGTACCGCCGAATCCGTTCAGAACATTATGTGCTGTAAAACATCCACCATTTTTTAATTTGGGATCTGCATCTTTAAAATATTGCAGATACCAATCCTTGTCAGCATCTGAGAAAACAAAATCAAACGGTCCCGGGAGTTCTTTTACCAATTTATGCGCATCAGCCAGGCGAGCATCTACATATTCAGAAAGTCCGGCTTCCCGGATATTTTGCAATGCCTGTTCATATCGCTCCTTGTCAATTTCAATGGTGATCAGTTTTCCGCCGGTTTTACTCAGTGCCCATGCGATCCAGATGGCGGAATGACCAGTAGATGTGCCGATCTCAAGCGCTGACGTGAATTTATTTTTTACAATGATGTCATGGAGCACCTGCCCGTCTTCATACGGCACATTCAGATCCCGCCATTTTCCCTTATGCTCCTTCAGGAATTTACTCACTTTTTCATCCAATGTTTTTTGAGCCTGCTCATCCTGGCCGCTGGATGAAAAATATATCAGGATGCAAACAGAAATCAGTAACAGGAGTTTCATAATATGAATTGAAGAATTATTGAATCTATATTTTTGGTTCCCATCCCTTTTCATACTCTCTCTTCCACAACTTCATCGCTGCTGTATCATTTAAAATATGTCCATTTTTCGGATCGCAATACAATGTTCGACCAGTTCGTTGCGCAATATTTGCAAGATGACAAAGCAAAACACTTTTATGTCCTTCATCGATCGGTGAATTGTTCTTTGCCTCACCACGAATGCTATTAACGAAATTGTTGAAATGGTAAAGATCAAGATTTCCCGTAGCGCTTACTGTATTTGTTCCATCATTTTTTGTCGCTGATTGTATTTCGTTGACTAATTTATTGTCAGCGTCAAAGATCTTGTAATCATCGTTGCCATAATTTACCAATGTACCCTTATCTCCATAAATAATAAATCCACGGCTGGCTCCTTCTACGTTCATTTTATTACAGCTTCTTCCTTCCCATGTGATCGATTTATTATTTCCGAACTCAAATGTGGCCACCTGTGTATCCGGAGTTTGCCAATCGTCTTTAAAAGCATAACGTCCACCTGCTGATGTTACTTTTGTTGGGTAATCAACTGCAAGCAACCAACGGCACATATCAATTTCATGTGTTGCATTATTGCAAGTTTCAGCAGTTCCCCAATGCCAGAACCAATGCCAGTTGTAATGAACCAGGTTATCCTGGTAATCTTTTCGCGGAGCTGGTCCTTGCCATAAATTAAAATCAAGCGTTGAAGGAACCGGAACTTTTTTACCAATGCCAATAGTCTTTCGATTGTTGGCATACCACGCTTTTCCAAAATAAGCGTTACCAATTATTCCTTCTTTAATTTCCTTTGCTGCATTAATGAGATTGGGCATTGAACGGCGTTGATTACCCATTTGTATCAATTGCTTCGGATATTTTTTCATTGCCTGTATCAATAACTCTCCTTCATAAGGATTGTGACTGCATGGTTTTTCAACAAATACATGTTTACCATGAGTGACACCAAGTATGGCGGCCGGCGCATGCCAATGATCCGGCGCAGCGATCAATAAGCCATCGAAATCTGTTTTCTTAACTAGTTCCCGCACATCCTTTATGACCGTAGGTTTTTTTGCAGCATTGGCAAATGGTTTTAATCCATTCGCTATTGCTTTTTCTTCCACATCACAGAGATAAGCTATCTCAACATTTGTAAGACCCGCAAAACTTTCAGCGAGATAGGCACCCCGGCTGTTTACACCCATTACAGCTAACTGCACTTTATTACTCGGCGCATTTTTTCCAAATACAGGAAAATTTAAAAAAGTTATTCCTGCTGCTGCAAAAGAACTGTTCTTTATAAAATCTCTGCGTTTCATATAGTAAGCTTTGTGTCACTAAAGTTAATTATATCCGCATAGCAAAGATGCATTTTTGTAAATATGATTTATTAACTGCATCTTTAAATAACGAACCATGCCAGAGGAAAAAAATATTTCAATTGTTTGTAATCGTCTTGCCGGTGGAGGCAGGGCAGTTATCTTAGCAAAAAGGATCACTGGAGAATTGCAAAGCAGAAATATCAAACATAGCTTACATATTGGGGACTGGCCTGGAAATTTTAATTCTTTCACTGATGTATGGATCATTGGTGGTGACGGTACATTGAATTATTTTTTTAATAAATATCCGGGAATAAGATTGCCACTTGTGGTTTTTAATGGGGGCACCGGTAATGATGTTCATTCTCTTCTTTACAAAAACAAAAGCTTTGAAGAGCAATTAGAAATTGCCTTAATGGCAACTCCGAAACTTATTGATGCTGGCAGGTGTAACGAAAAATATTTTATGAATGGTGTGGGAATAGGTTTTGAAGGATCAGTGGCAAAAAGTTTAACTGGTAAAAAGAAAACAAAAACAGGCAAAGCGGCTTTTATGAGTACTATTTTGAGAAAAGTATTTTTTTATAGTTCAAAAAAGTATAAGACGATCTCAGAAGAATTTAAGTTGGAAAGTCAAAGCCTGCTGATAAGTGTCATGAATGGGCATAGGGCGGGAGGGGGATTTCATATTGCCCCTTCCTCAGCAATTGATGACGGCTTACTTGATGTTATAATGGTAGAGAAGCTTCATCCTTTCCGACGATTGCGTTGGTTGCCTGTTATTGAAAAAGGAAAGCATCTTGAACTTCCTTTTATAAAACATTTCAGGACAAAAAAATTAATAATTACCAGTGAGCAGCCAATGGATACCCATCTTGATGGGGAATATTATTCCGTTAAGAGACTCGAAATAGAAGTGCTTCCATCAAAATATTTATTCAGGTATTAAAAAAGTGAAACGTCCCGATTCACTCGGGACGTTTCTTTTATGACTCTATCACTGGTTACTCATTGTCATCACAGGTATCTCAGAGCCATAAGAAAGAATTTTATTGTAGAGTTTGTTCCACCAACGAGGTATTTTATTTTTTTCTACCGGGTTATTGATCATGATAAGATTTGAACCAACGGCGAGTACGGGTACATTTGCTTTTTTTGCAATCTTATTAATAGAGGAAGAAGATATCCTGCGTTGAAACAAATTATTACTTGATAATCCTAATAGCACCATATCCATTTCAAAATCCCTGATATATTCAGCTAACTTGTTTGTTGTGTTGCCTTCCAGTAAGCTAATTTCTATTTTTCCATTGCCAGAAAGCTGGTTGGAATACGATACTGCCAGGTCCTTAAGCTGGTCATAACTATTTAACCGGTCAACACGGGATTCATAAGGAGTGAATGAACTAAAAAAATTTGGCTTAACAATATTTACCAAATGAATATTGCAATTCATTTGATTTGCCATTTCAATTCCTTTAGCTATTGCCCATTTATTTTTACTGGTAAAATCTACCGGTATAAGAATGTTACAAAGTTTATTCGACATAGGTTAAGATTTTTAATTTAAGTTATAATCCTTAGAATAATCATGCCATTAATAATGATCGTTGAAAAATTTCTTAGATGGATAAAAGGAAGTTGGAATGTTGGTTTGAATTACTGTGGTGAATTCAAAATGCAAGCCAAATAAAGGTGTTGTCACACGAAAGAGTATATATTGCCACAAGTGTGTTATAACTGCAATTAATAATTAAGTGATACGTAGGAATATTTTTTACAATTATAATTTCATCACGGTATTTCATGCCCTTTGCTTGCACGCCAGAGCATAAACCATTCTTCTCTTTCAATATTTATTTTAGTAGCATCATAAGCAGATGTGAGCCTTTCAATCTTAGTAGAGCCTATCACGGGAATTATTTTGGAAGGATGTTTAAAAAGAAAGGCTAATAAAATTTGATCAGCAGAACAACTATATTTTTCTGAGAGCATATTTGCAACTGCCATTATCCTGGTAGTTCTTTCATCACCATCATCATTATGAAGTTTTCCGCTTCCTAACGGTCCCCATGACATCGGGCGAATATTATACTGTATGCATTTATCAAGTGTACCATCATGAAACGGATCAAGATGCAAAATAGAAACTTCCAGTTGGTTAAATTCAACTTTGAAAGCAGTCATCATTATATCCATTTGAGAAGGAGAAAAATTTGAAACACCAAAATGCAAAACTTTTCCTTCTTGTTTTAATTGTGAAAAAGCTTCGGCGATTTCTTGTGGGTTCATTAATGCATCAGGTCGATGAATAAATAACAGGTCAAGATAATCTGTGTTTAAATTTTTTAATGATCTTTCAACGGATGTGATAATATGTAACCTGCTTGTATCATAAGAATGAATTTTATGTTCAGGCCTGTTCGGTGTAAATCTTCTTATGCCGCACTTTGTAATTAATTGAATTTGCTGCCGGAGATGAGGTTTAAGCTTTAATGCCTCCCCAAATTCTTCTTCCACAGTATAATCGCCATAGATATCTGCATGATCAAAAGAAGTGATCTTATTTACAATGCAATCTTCAATGAGCTGCAGGTATTGAGCAGTGGAATATTTTACACCCCATTGTCCCCATTTCATGCAGCCAGCGATAACCGGAGAGAGTTCTAGCATTTTAATTTTAGTTGAAAATAAAAAAGTCTGGCCTCGTTGCAAAACGAAAACCAGACTTTAAAGACAGTGAATATTTATTAGATATTAATAGTCGCTGTTGTAACCACCACGGTCGCGATAGCCACCGCTACCTCCACCTTTGTTGTAGCCGCCTTTTTTGAAACCGCCGCCACCGCCACCGCCGCCGAAGCTGCGCTTTTTGA
>Ga0193738_1000958_pt1 | contig 12389 bp, 10 predicted proteins | sample L2a1metaG_FD_144927 | JGI IMG/M metagenome (GOLD analysis project Ga0193738, IMG submission 144927) | Soil microbial communities from a riparian zone of the East river system, Colorado, United States - L2a1 | ecosystem: Environmental > Terrestrial > Soil > Riparian zone | place: USA: East River...
ATGAATGAATACTTTACTGCTTCTCTTTAACCTCACCCCCTCAATACTCCGAATATCGAACATTCCGCCGCCCTTCTCCATATGGAGAGGGGATGTAGAGTCCTCAGAAAAAAGAGTAATGATGGGATAAGCTTTAAATTTCCTCTTAATCCTTTCTAATCCCAATCATCGTGGTTCTGCTATATTTGATCAGGCCCCCATCCACTCCTGTATTCCCTTGTCAAATATTTATTTGCATCAGGCACATTCGTGATCTTCATAGTGGCCGCATCATACCTCAATAATTTATGTGCTCTTAATGCTGCTGCATATAAATTAACTGCTTCAGTCAAATATTCTGCCTCTAAAAAGTTACCAGGATATTGTTTACCGGATTTGCATGCTTCCACAAATAATGGTAGCGCTGCAGAAGTTTGTTGTACCTGGTTTTGTGTTCCCGGCGTTGTACTGGCAGGTGCTTCCATTTTTTTACCGGAAATAATTTGCGGATTCTGAATATTGAAGCCAGCAAGTATCTTTCCACTATCACCAACGAACATCATTCCTTCCTGTGGTAATTCTTTGTTCTCACGGGTTAACTCTTCTGGTATTGGCGGTCTCATTCCACCATCATACCAGCAAAGATCTACCGGTCCGCGATTTCCATTTGCCGGGTAACTGAACCGAACAGTGCTTGCCATTGGAAATGAAAAATCATTATTGATGCGATAAGGAACTGCACCTTTAAAACCACAAACATGACTGCGATGCGGTTCAATAACTGTTGGTGATGTTAATTTCAATGCATTAAAAACTGTCCATAAACTATAGTGTCCCATATCCGCCATTGATCCACCACCGAAATCATACCAGCCACGAAATACCATATGAGTATAATCAGGACTATAAGGACGATCAGCTTCCGGGCCTAACCAAAGATCCCAATTGAATCCTTCAGGAACAGGAGGTTTGTCGGCAGGTATATCCGGGTATTGCGGCCATACAGGACGGTTTGTCCAGTTATGCACTTCTTTTAATTTACCAATTGCCCCAGCATTTATCCATGCCATCACTGTATCCATTGAACCATTTGAATCCCATGGTATCAAATGTGTGATGACCTTTGGATTGTTGCGTGCCAACTCAATCGTTCTCTTTCCTTCCACCAAACGATTTGAAATTGGTTTGTGTACCAGCACATGTTTCCCTTTTTTAATTGCAGCCATAGAAAGCACACCGTGTAAATGATCTGGCGTCATGATCTTTACCGAATCAAGATCTTTTTGTTTTTCCAACAATTCCCGCACATCTTCATAAGCAGTGCAGGCTTTATAGTTTTGTTGCTTTACTACCTTGGAGTAATAGGCATCAACGATCGCTTTTCCATTATCTCTTCCACCAGCAACTGAATTATCACCACCCGGTGACCAATTCGGGTCCTGTATAGTTTTACGAACTTCATTTTTTAAATAATCCACGCCCCAATCACGATAACCTCTTGCTTCTTTGTTCGGATCACAAACTGCAACTACTTGTATTTGCGGTACGGCAAGCATTGGCAATAATTCTCTTATGCCTTGTGTGCCTATTCCTATATATGCAAGTGTGATCTTATCGCTTGGCGCAATAAAATTTTTACCCCCCAACACGGCTCTTGGAACAATTGTGAATCCAACTGCGGAAGCAGCCGTCATTCCAACAAATTTTCGACGGGTTAATTGGGAATTAGATTCAGTATTGTTTTCTTTTTGTGTTTGTTGATCATCCGGGACAACGGATGTTGTGATGTCGTTTTTCATATAGCAATTTTTTAGTGAGAGTAGTTACTAAAGTTATGGATTAAAGACAAAAAGGGAGACTGAAATTTCAGTCTCCCTTTTTTAATTAAAATATCCTGCGCTCCTACCGTTACACGGATCTTTCCATCCTTAAGATCAATTTAGCAAGTTCATCTGCCCGATATGATTGGCCATATGACCCGTGCGATTGATCAAGACATTCAATTTATTGCGGTGTGGTTCTTTTACAAAATCCCCAGGTGATACGGACATATGCCTGCTAAGCCATCCATTTACATCAGTTGATTGAAAATGGCTATTGAGTTTTGCATTCACTGTTTTTAGCCGTTGTTTTAATTCTGCCACAGGGGGAAAGCTTAATCCCGACTTATCAGGATTTTTGAGAAAGACTTCTTCCATTTCAGGAAATAAGCGATCGCCGAAATCCAATAAAGGCAAGAGCCCATCACTCACTGCAATTAAGTGTCCAAGTAAATACACACCAGTATTTCTGCCCGGCGCTATTTCTTTGGCCAACTGTTCATCAGTTAATGAACTGATAAGTTTATTAAGATAATTATTTTGCATATCCCATGCCATCAATGACATCTTCACCAATAGATCCGATTGCGTTTCCGTTGTATTCATTTTGATTGTTATTACGTCTTATAATATCCTTTGCCTTGCTTATGATGACAAACGTTTCTCAAAGTCAAGTCCGTTCTTACTTGCTGTGTCTTTCGCTAATTGGTAACCTGCATCCGCATGCCGGATCACTCCCATTCCGGGATCATTTCTTAAAACTCTTTTCAATCTTGCTTCAGCATCATCTGTCCCATCTGCAACGATCACCATTCCTGCATGAATACTATAACCCATACCAACTCCACCTCCGTGATGTAATGAAACCCAGCTTGCGCCACCTGCTGTATTTACCAATGCATTTAATATTGGCCAGTCAGCAACTGCATCGCTTCCATCTAACATACTTTCAGTTTCTCTATTAGGAGATGCAACACTTCCAGTATCCAAATGATCACGACCTATAACTATGGGTGCACTGATGGTACCGCTCTTTACTAATTCATTAAATGCAAGTCCTGCTTGTTCACGTTCTCCTTGTCCAAGCCAGCATATTCGGGCAGGCAAACCCTGGAATGCGATCCGGGTTTTGGCAAGTCGCAACCAGCGTTGCAATCCTTCATTCTTTGGGAACATATTTGCAATAAGTTTATCGGTGATCATGATATCATTCGGATCACCACTTAATGCGGCCCAGCGAAATGGTCCTTTACCTTCACAAAACAATGGACGTATATAAGCCGGAACAAAACCGGGATAATCAAATGCATTTTCCAATCCTGCTTCTTTAGCTCTTGCACGCAAGTTATTTCCATAATCAAAAGTGATCGCACCTCTTGACTGCAATTCGATCATTAATTCCACATGCAGTTTCATACTTGCATAAGCAAGCTCTAAATATTTATCAGGGTTTTCTTCCCGCATAATAGTTGCCTGTGTATTATTAATTGTATGCGGTATATAACCGATCAATGGATCATGCGCCGATGTTTGATCGGTCAAAGTATCCGGAATAATATTTCTTTCGATCAATTTTTCTAATAAGCAAACAGCATTGGTAAGTACTGCAATTGAGATCGCTTCACCATTTTGTTTCGCTTCCAATGCACGATCAATTGCATCATCAATATTTTCAAACCATATATCGCAATACTTTGTTTCAATTCTTTTTTGAATACGCCATTGTTCTACTTCAGCGATCAATGCTACGCCTTCATTCATTGTTATTGCCAATGGTTGTGCGCCGCCCATTCCACCAAGACCGGCGGTTACGTTTAATGTACCTTTTAATGTCCCATTGAAATGTTTATTAGCTATTGCCGCATAGGTCTCATAAGTACCTTGTACAATTCCTTGTGAGCCGATATAGATCCAACTTCCAGCAGTCATTTGCCCATACATCATGAGACCTTTTTTTTCAAGCTCATCAAAATGCTGCCAGTTGGCCCAGTTCGGAACGAGTTGGCTATTACTTATCAAAACTCTTGGTGAATCTTTATGTGTTTTTAGAATACCAACAGGTTTACCAGATTGAATTAGCAACGATTCATCATTCTCTAAAACTTTTAATGCTGCAATAATATTATCAAGTGCTTCAAAGTTTCTTGCGGCTTTTCCCCTGCCGCCATATACGATCAGGTCATCGGGACGTTCAGCTACTTCGGGATCAAGATTGTTCAATAACATTCTTAATGCCGCTTCCTGTATCCAGCCTTTGCAGCTGAGTTTGTTTCCGGTTGGAGTTTTATATTTGATGGCGTCGTATCGTGTTTGAGTGAGTGTTGACATAAGATTTTTTTTTGAACCACGGAGGCACAGTGTCACTGTGAAACACAAAGAACTCTGTGCTTCTTCGTGCCTTTGTGTCTCCGTGGTATATTACAAAAGTCGCGATAAAATAAATATCTTCATTATATGAGTATACATATTAGTGCAAAGCCGGGGGAAATTGAAAAGATCGTTTTATTGGCCGGTGATCCTTTAAGAGCGAAATATATTGCTGATAATTTTTTACAGAACGTAAAACTGGTGAGCAGTACCCGGAATATCTATTTTTTTACCGGCACCTATAAGGACAAACCAGTAACTGTTGGCGCCAGCGGCATGGGTTGCCCCAGTATTGGTATTTATTCTTTTGAATTATTTACAGAATATGAAGCGGACTGCATTATACGCATCGGCACCTGTGGTGCCTACACAAAAAAAATGAAATTGTTTGACCTGATAAATGCTGAAACAGCCTGCAGCGAATCTACATATGCAGAATGTGCATTTGGATATAAAAAAGATCGTTATAAACACCAGGGTGATACATTTGATATTATTAATAACACTGCTGCTGAGTTAAAGCTTGAATTAAAGATCGGCCCTATTCATTCCGGCGATGTTTTTTATCGTGCAGAAAAAGATAAACCTGCCATTGTAAAAAAATATAAATGCCTGGCTGCTGAAATGGAGGCATTTGCCTTGTTTGCTAATGCACGGTATTTAAAAAAATCTGCTGCTACTATCCTCACAGTTTCAGATATTATTCCCACACATGAAAAGATCTCTGCTGATGAAAGAGAGAAGGCTTTAATACCGATGATCAATTTGGCGCTGGAGAGTGTGACAAAGATCTAACTGAAATTCCAACACACTAATGACCCCCCAACCTACGAGAGTCTTGTCATGCCGAGGCACGAGGCATCTCAGAGACTTTAATAAGAGGTCATTGTCAAGCTGTATTAATTGTACCCATAGGAGTCTATGAGATTCCTCCTTCGTCGAATGACAAGAGTCATCATAAATTGAAGTGTTATCATAGTCTTAGATCTGCATAATGGGTTCAATACCGATCAGGTTTTTGTTTAGGTGGCCAGCATCTACAAACAGTATTATTCAAAAAAGTCCAATCCGGGTTTTTTGTTTTAATAAGTGCTTCTTTCTTTGCCCTGTTCCATCCTTTTAATTCTTTTTCTCTTGCTATTGCATCATTGATATATTGAAACTCTTCGAAATAAATTAAATTGTAGCAATAGAATTTACCTGCAAAGGTTCTGAGATCATCTCTGTTGAAATAATGTTCTGCTAATCGTGATTCAAGATTGTTGGTAACACCTATGTAAAGTACGCTTCGCTCAGGATTGGTTACGATATAAATAAAATAAAGGTGTATTTTATAAATATACATAGAGGTTTATGATTGGAGTCTTTGAGATTCCTCCTTCGTCGGAATGACAAGAGTCGTTATATTTTGAACATACTAAACATATCGTTCAGCTCAATACTTTTTAAATCAGCAAACTCATTCACCTTTTCCACAAAAGAAAAATCTTTAATGATGCCAGCGATCTTATTAATGTCATCTGCAAAGATGCGATCTTCAGATGCGAAGCCGACATACTTACGAACATACCCATGAGCAAATTCTAAAAGCTCAGAACTTTTTAAAGGAGAACGAAATTCAATCGCCTGGCAGGCGGAAAGTAATTCAATAGCAAGTATAAATTCAAGATTATCTAAAACACGATTTAGTTTTCTTCCGCTGATACTTCCCATGCTTACATGATCTTCTTGTCCCAGTGACGTTGGAATACTATCAGCACTTGCAGGGAAGCATAAGGTTTTATTTTCCGTTACTAATGCTGCCGTTGTGTATTGTGGTATCATAAAACCACTGTTCAACCCAACATCCTTCATTAATAACATTGGTAATCCCCATTTGCCTTCTAATAATAAATAACAACGGCGATCGGAAATATTTCCTAATTCGGATGCAGCAAAACATGCATAGTCTAATGGTAATGCCAAAGGCTGTCCATGAAAATTACCACCGCTGATTGTATCATCAGCGCCAAGAATAATTGGATTATCTGTAACAGCGTTCAATTCTATTTCAGTTAATTCTTTTAAATGTAACCAGGCATTGCGGCTTGCACCATGTACCTGTGGCATGCAGCGTAAACTATAAGGATCCTGTACACGGCCACAATCAATATGACTTTGCATGATCGCAGAATCTTTTAGTAACAACCTTAATCGTTGTGCTACTAATTTGTTTCCTTGAAAAGGTCGCAGATCATGTAATCTTTCATCAAAAGGTGCTTTGGTACCTGTCAATGCTTCCAAACTCATTGCACCAATTATATCTGCAGCCTCCAAACAATTATGCATTCGCTGTACTGCTTTTACTGCAAACGATAAAATGAATTGTGTGCCGTTGATAAGCGCCAACCCTTCTTTGGGTCCCAGTGAGATCGACTTGATCTTTTCTTTTTGAAAAATTTCAGCAGTGTTTTTTCTTTCTCCTTTATAATAACACTCACCCAAACCGATCAATGGCAAAAATAAATGGGACAAAGGGGCCAGGTCTCCACTTGCCCCAACACTACCCTTTTCAGGCACAACCGGTATCACATCGTTTTCAATATGCCATAGTATTCTTTCAATTGTTGATAACTGTATGCCACTATAGCCTTGTGCCAAAGCTTGCACTTTTGTTATTAACATCAGCTTCGCGACTTCAACCGGAATTGGATCTCCTACTCCTACGCTATGACTTTGTAAAATTTTGTATTGAAGTGTTGCCGTATCTTCTTCTGAAATTTTTGTATTTGCTAAAATGCCAAAGCCGGTATTGATCCCATAAACTGTTTTATTATTTTCTATTATCTGTTTAACATGATCGTGAGATTCATGTATTTTTTTTGATGCTTCAGCATTAATTATGCCTTTTAGCCTCCCATTTGCAAGAGCAATTGAATTTCCAATAGTAAGCGTATCAATTCCGTAATTAAATTTTTCGGGCATAGCAAGTATTTCTGGCACAAAATAAGGTAGATTCTTTTATCTTTGCCGCTCTTTAAAAAGGTCCGGTAGCTCAGTTGAATAGAGCAGCTGCCTTCTAAGCAGCAGGTCATTGGTTTGAATCCAATCCGGATCACGAAAACCTCTCAATGAGAGGTTTTTTCATTTTACTTAACTTCAAACCTCAAACTATAAACTTCAAACCATCGATGGATGTAAAAATAGAACCACATTGGAAGGAAATTCTTAAGCCAGAATTCGATAAACCCTATTTTCAGCAGATAGCTCTGCATTTAAAAACAGAAAAATCTCAAAACAAGACCATTTACCCTCCCGGCTCACAAATTTTTAATGCATTTGATACGACACCGATCGATACTGTAAAAGTGGTGATCTTGGGACAAGACCCTTATCATGGGCCCGGACAGGCTCATGGTTTGTGTTTTTCAGTACAAAATGGCGTGCCGCCACCACCATCGCTGATAAATATTTTTAAAGAATTACGCGAAGATGTTGGAGCTCCTATTCCTAACCATGGCAATCTTACACATTGGGCGGAGCAAGGTGTGTTCTTGTTAAATGCATCACTTACTGTTCGTGCAGGTGAACCAATGAGTCATTCAAAAATTGGCTGGGCCGAATTCACCGATACCGTGATCAAAAAAATATCCGGAGAAAAAAAACATGTCGTGTTTTTATTATGGGGAAAATTTGCACAGGAGAAAAGAGTTTTAATTGATGAAAGCAAACATTTGATACTGCGGGCTGCTCATCCTTCACCATTATCAGCACATGCCGGCTTTTTTGGTTGCAAACATTTTTCAAAGACAAATGAATGGCTTATTAAAAATGGGATAGACCCGATCGATTGGAGATTGTAAACTGGATACTTGATGCTGGATACTAGATTCAAACATCTCGGCCATTATCCAGTATCTAGGATCCAGAATCAAGTAACTAGTATCTATCCTACATTTGCTCACATGATAATTTCACAAAACTTAAAATTAGAAACAGACAAAGTAATACTTCGTCCAATGCAGCATTCAGACATTGCTTCTTTTGCACGACTATCAAACGATGCATCGGTATGGAGGTATTTTACTTTTTTACTAAATAACTCTGCCGAATTGCAACGATGGGTGGAAATTGCTCTGAAAGAAAGAGAAGAAGGAAAAAGAATTCCATTTACTATCATTGAAAAAGCAACAGGGGAAGTTTGTGGCAGCACTAGTCTTGGCAGCATTTCTTATTATGACAAAAGAATTGAGATCGGATGGAGTTGGCTGGCTAAACATTACCAGGGAACCGGTATAAATTTTCACGCAAAATTCTCCATGCTTAGTTATGCGTTTGATGTGCTTAATTGGGAAAGGGTGGAAATAAAAACAGATAACCTGAATGAAAGAGCCAAACAAGGATTAAGAAAGATCGGCGCAAAAGAGGAAGGTGTATTGCGCAGTCATATGCAAATGCCACTTGACAGAAGAAGAGATTCTGTTTTTTTCAGCATATTAAAAGACGAGTGGCCTAAAATTAAAAACTCAATTTTTAAAGAGATAACCTCTTTCCAATATTCAGAATGAGAATTATAAAAGAAATACTGGGTCGTGTACTTGCCTTATGGGCACTTTCGACATTTCTCATTACATTTCTTATCATTTTTATCCCATCAATGGTATGCTGGCTGATACCTGAACCAAAGGGACAGGATATTTTTATAAAGATCGCAAGAATATGGATGAATGTGTGGCTGACTCTTGTGGGATGTCCTATAAAAATAAAAGGCAAAAAAAATTTTATCCCCGGCGAAACATATATTGTTACCTGCAATCATAATTCATTAATGGATGTTCCGCTCTCCTGCCCTTATATTCCCGGACCAAATAAAACGATCGCCAAAAATAGTTTTGCAAAAATTCCTTTGTTTGGTTTTTTTTATATGAAAGGCTCTGTATTGGTTGACAGGAAAAGCGAACCAAGCAGAAGGAAAAGCTTTGAGAAAATGAAAGATGTACTTGAAAAGGGAATGCACATGAGCATTTACCCGGAAGGCACGAGAAACAGAACTGCCGAGCCATTAAAAAAATTTCATGACGGTGCATTTAAGTTAAGTGCCGACACAGGCTGCTCCATTATTCCTGCGATCATGTTCAATACAAAAAAAGTTTTACCAATGGGTAAACCTTTTTATTTCTGGCCACATAAATTGGAAATACATTTTTTGCCCGCAGTCCCGATAAACGAGAATAGATCTTATTCTGACCTAAAAGAAAAAGTATTTGCAATAATGAAAGATCATTATGTAAATAATCTCCATTAATCACTGGTGAAATATCTTGTACGATTGACTTTAAGATCCTGCAACATTCCCGATTTAGGGCTTATTGTAAAACTAAAATAACGGTAAGGCCCTACCGGCGTCACATTAATTGACAATTGCCAGCAATGCATTTCCCGGGCAATACTCATTGTAAAGGTCTGCAGGTCATTTGTATCGAAATCATAATACCCGTTCATCGAAAAATTCCATTTTGGCGTCAATGAAAAACTGCCATTAAAAGTTAAGTTGCTGCTGAATTCTGTTTCAAACCCGCTGTAATCTGGTTTTAATTTTTCGTTGAAATAAACGCTAAGCCCAAGATTTATACGCCATGGTATATTAAAATCAACAAAATCGGATGGGTTGCGGCGCATATAATCCAGTTGACTCTGCGCATCAGTCGCCAGCAATGGATCATTCAATAGGTTTTGTTCCGTTTGTTTTCGCTCCTGTTCCTTTTTCTCATCTCTCGGTTTACTTTGAAAATCTGTTGACATAGAAAGACTGCCACTTGTAAATCTTCCTAACTTAAACTTATCTCCCTCCCACGCATACTTATTTATAGCGAACCCTTTTGAATCGACCTGGTAAGGATTCAATATAGTGCTGGCCGTTATATTAATTTTATCAAAAAGTGTGCTTCGCAGGTAAAAATTTATATTGCTTAGATTAAATGAATCGGCGATCAAATTATAGCTACCGTTAAACCCAAACCCATCAAGCAAACGGATCTTTCTCGATTTAACGGTTGTGTCTTTTTTGGATCTTGTTTTCATCTCAAGATTATTGTCCACACCAAAACTCATTCCCCCAAAATCCTCCTGCCCGTAATAGCCAAAAAGAGCTCCTTCGAATTCTGAAAATGAAAATAATTTATCCGTAGTATCAACTTTAGTTTTGTACCAATGCGATTTTGACAATGATGGAGAATAACTAAAACTCATTGTAGGACGAATAACATGCCTTATAGAAGTTGATCCTTTAAAATTAAAAGTGCCGTATAAAGCTGTGTTGATACCAACATTAAAAGATGCCCGATGATCTACATAAAATCCTTTGGTTATTGTAGTATCAACTTTTGACAATGAAGAGTTCCAGGTTCTCCTGAACTTTTGGGCTATCCATGTATTTTCATAAGATATGCCTGGCGCTACAAGAAGCTTTCCACCAAGTATGGGTGGTAAGGAGAGACTAAGCGGGAAACTATGTCTACCACCCCATTGTAAGGTATCGAGAAGATCGTCAACGCGAACTGCAGTATCATAAAATGAAACCTGGCTTCTTACATTTCCACTATAAGCGATCCCTAATTTGTCATACCACTTTGGCGTACCGGTAAGCTCTTTTCTTTGAAGTGGGTAAAGAGTATTTACCGTATAACTTATATCCGGTAAATTTAAATTGATCAAATGAAGACTGTTATTCTGATTATGATTTGCACTAACTGTTAAGTTTGAGTTTTTAAATGTTTTTGCATAAGTAATAGAAGATCCCAACTGGTTCTGAAAATTCTTATTCACATTATTAGGGACATACTGATTATAGGTAGTGGAGCCAGCATTTACATTTGCCGAAAAAGATGTACCTGGTCTTGCACGACTATCGGATGAATGACTCCACATGATCTGATAGCTCTTGTTTACCAGGTAATCAGGATCACCTTTAAAATTGTATTTGGTATTTTGAATACTGAAATTCATTTGACCCTGGTAGCGATATCTTTTTCGATAAGTCGGCACTACATTAAACGTCCATCCTCCATAAGAATAAATATTGACACGAGTCGTTACATCAAAGTATGGGCTTAACACTTTATAGTATCCCAAACCTTCGAGTCCTAAACCAAAATCTTCATTGGCAGTAAAAGTCGGGGCTAAAATTCCTGAATGTCTCTTGCTGCTTATTGGGAAAAAACCAAAAGGCAAATAAATAGGGATCGGCACACCTTCGAACTCAGGGTGTACTGGGCCGGTTATTGCCACTTTATTATTTACAATTTTTATTTTATCATACCTAAAACCAAAATGCGGATCGTCAAGATTACAGGTACTGATGGTTCCTTTTCGGGAATAAATCACATCGCCAATTCGTTTGGTATGCTCGCTTATCATTACCATTTCACCCTGCATGGTATAGGTGTTCTTTGTAAGCCCTTTTTGGGTTTTAAAATTAAACCTGATCGTATCACTTTGAAATTTGTTTTCGGCTTGTGAAAAATGTGCCCTGTCAATAAGTTCACCGGTACTATCAACACTTTTTACAGCAGTTAGAATTTGTGTTTCCTGGTCAAGCTCCATTTTGGGAGCTGTTAGTTGAATGTCTTTGTAATTTGTTTTTGCTTTTCCATAAAGTATCACTTTTTTATCCTTTACAAGGATCACAACAGAATCTTCTGCCTCATAGTCGACCGGGGCTTCAAGAGAATCTTTTGATAGTTTCAGATCGAATGTGTCAACCCTTGTTATAGAGGTATCAATTAATGCATCTTTCGATAACGAGTCTCTTTTTAAAGTATCAGTATCATTTATTGAAGGTCTTTTTACAAGGCTATCCTTAGTTTTTTGGGGTACGGTATCTTGCTGAGGTGTTAATGCCGTGTAAAAATTTTGAGTATAACTATAATTAGCGCTACTTTTCCACGTTTGTGTAAAGAAGATTGCAGTCAGCAGGCCGGCAAAAAGGTATTTTGATCTAAATTTGTGCAGTAGCATCATAGTGTTGGAAAACAAAAATATATCATTCAGATTTAAAGGATTTGTGAAGATTGAAAACTAATCCGTTAAAATTAATATCCACCATGTCAAGGCGAATTATTAGCGTTCTTATTTTCATTGCAGTTTTACCCTTTGCATTTGCATTCAAAAATGCTCCCCTCAAGAAGAAAGGGGTTCAAACCATTATTATTGATCCGGGACATGGCGGTAAGGACCAGGGGGACA
>Ga0193738_1000959_pt1 | contig 12387 bp, 22 predicted proteins | sample L2a1metaG_FD_144927 | JGI IMG/M metagenome (GOLD analysis project Ga0193738, IMG submission 144927) | Soil microbial communities from a riparian zone of the East river system, Colorado, United States - L2a1 | ecosystem: Environmental > Terrestrial > Soil > Riparian zone | place: USA: East River...
ACCCGGAACATCAGGTCGAGTAGCGCCGTCATGGTCAGTACCTCCTGTGGTTGGGTGAGCCGCCCGGCCGTGGGGAGACGGCCGGGCGGCTCGGTAGGTGACCTACGTGCAAGCGGGGTCGTCGACCACGGCGAGGAAGCGGCTCTGGTCGCTCTTCGTCGTGACGAACACACGGTGCCCATGCCCGTCGCACGCTGTAGCGACGTTCGAGAACCGATCGGGCATCTGGATCACGTCGACCGGTTCGTCGGCCACGGTTCCGACCGGAGCGTCGCCTCGGCCCCGCTCTTCGTTGTGAGCGTCCTGCCAACCGCACCCACCGACGGCGAGCACGATCACAAGGACGCTCACGGTTGCGAGCTTCATCAGAAGCTCTCTTCGGCCGGGTCGACCGACGAGCCGGGTCCGGAGTCCGCCGGGGCGGTCGTTCGGCGGCTCGTCCCGAGGACGAGATCCGGGCGCTTGTTCTCGGGCGCCTTGTGGACGATGACCCGCCAGTTGTCGTAGTCGCCGACACCGGTCCCGCCGCTCTTGCGGGTGAGCCGGACGGCGACCTCGTCACGACGGGTCGGCTGGTGGCGCCGGTAGGCGTTGAGCAGCACGGTTCCCATCCACACGAAGCGGACGAAGGGAAGCGACGAATCGGCCGGGTTGACGTCGAAGATCGACACCGGCAGGTCGCTGGTGACGGTCTCCCCGGTCGCCTGGTCGATGAAGTTCGTCGTGATGATCTCTTCGCCGACGATGACACCGGCGAGCGTGTCGCCTTCGTTCTCGGGAACCCACCCGACGACGTCTCGCTGGACCTCGTCGAGCAGTCCGGCGAACACGGAACCGAACGCCGGGATCGGCGTCGCTTCCTTCGCCGGGGGGGTCTTGCTGGTGGGCATGTTGAACTCTCCTGGTTGGGGATCCCTGCCGCTCTGGCAAGGGGGCCGCACTCCGACTGACAGCGGGCTGGGCATCAGCCGGAGTGCGGGCCTCCTGTCAGGCGAGCCCGGCCCTTCGCCGAGTCGTCGCCGTGTTGGCTCTGCGGGTGCGGCCGCCGAACCGCTCCCAACACTTCGGGCAGTACCGGCAGTCGCCGAGCTTCGCCCGGCGGAGCTTCGCCCGGCGGCCGCAGTGATCGCACTCCGGCTTGTTCCCGGTCCGGCTCACTGCTCCTCACCTTCGCAGTCGTGGGTGGACATCACGGACGGATCGGCTCCGCCCACGATGTACTTCCCGCACGCCCCGCAGATCTCCGCTTCGAGCCACCGGGGCGGCCGGGCGGGCTCACGGGCATAGCACGACTCGTCGCCGACGTGGCCAGGGCAGCCGTCCTTGTCACAGAACCACATGTCAGGCGCCCCGAAGTGAGAGGCGATCGCAGCTTCGACCTCTGCTCGGGTTGCGTCGGCCCGGGTCTCGACGATGACGGCCTCGGTCCGGGTCACGGACCACTGCGAGATCTCGTCGATCCTGCCGACGAGACGGAAGCGATAGGCGCTGCCGTCGGGGGCCGTGTGGACCCCTTGGGCCTCGCATCGGATACGGCCGGTCTCGGCTGTCATCAGTCGCTCGTCTCGTCACGAGAGGCGGGCCAGCCAGCACCGTCGGCCAGACGGCCGCCGTAGTCGCCGACACTCACGGCGACGTCGCTCTCGGGCTTGGACGCTTCGAGCGGAAGCGTGACGCACGGGGCGAAGTGGAACTCGCTCTGCCAGTCGCCGAGCGTGTAGTCCTCGTTCTCGGCGGGGGCGAAGTCGTAGACGTCGGCCTCGACGGCGAGCAGCGAGTCGTACTCGGCCGTCCAGCCTTCCCCGCCGGTCCCGGCGTAAGCGGCGTAGGGGCGGATCCATCCCCGGCGCAGATCGTCGCACCCCTCGACGTGAACGTGGAACGTCGCCCGAGCTTCCCTTGGAAGGTTCGGGCCGACGACGGTAAGTCGCTGTGAATCGGTCATGTAGCGCACTCCTGGTTTGGTAGGACTTGCCTGACGACCTCAACGGTACACCCCTGACGGGGGAACACAACTAGCCCGCATCCGCCCTGGTCAACCCGCACATTTCAGCGACGGAATGGTCGCCCCGGACGGCTCACAGACTCCGGCCTACCATGATCAGAGCCCGGAGCCGCCCGGAACGGAATCGGCGGGAGTCAGCCAGTAGCCGGGGGACCCCGGCCGCTCCCGCCGAGATCACGCCTTCGATCCGAACCAGCCCTTCGCAAATCCCCATGAGTCGTCATGGTCCCCGGCGGGCGGATCCCCAGCGGGCGGATCCCCGGCGGGCGGGTCGCCTTCCTTCGGCGTCGGCGACGGGATCACGTTCCCGAGCGCATCTTTCAGCCCGTCCCGAATCGCCTTCCCGAGATCTTCGAGGTCGCCGACGGTTGCGGAATCCTCACGCTTGCGGCCCATCGTTCACCTCCTGATTCTTCGGCGAGATCGCCGTCACGAAAGCGGCCACCAGGGCGACGAGCACGCCCTTGATATAGCCGACCTCCTGGAAGGTGATCGCCTCGTCGAGAGCGACCGTCGAGTAGAGCCCGACGAGCCCGCCGACGAAAGCGGCACCGGCCTTCCAGAAGCGGGTCAGTGTGGTGATCATGGTTCCTCTGCTTTCGGGTTCGGGAGAGATCCGCCGCCGTTGTAGTCGGCCGGACGATCAAGGATCGCCGAGACGTCATCGCCGATCGTCGACGAACCGACCGGGCGGGAGTTGACGGCGTTGTCGATCGCCTGACCGAGGATCCGACTCGCTCTCGCTTCCCGCTTCGCCTCGGCCGCATGTGCCGATGCCTTGAAAGCAAGCACGGCGGCGACCATCGCCGGGATGGTCGTCACGAGAGCCAACAGAACATCCCACGGGCCGGTAACCATCACTCGACGAGGGGGACGGCTTCGAGCGTCGCCCGGGGGACTCGGAGCGGTTCTTCGACCCAACTACCGTCGGGATTGCGAGCCCACCAACGAGCGTTTCCCTGGGCGACTTCTTGGGCGGCCTCGGTTCGGGTGACCTCTTGACGTTCGATCCCGTCGGACAGGAACCAGTGATCGGGGTTGCCGGGGATCACGTCGTCGAAGGCGACGACTACCGGCTTGTTCCCGATGATCTGTTGGACGATCCGGGCTTCCATCCCTGCCAGCTTGGCGTCGAGTTGCGCTTCGGTGACCATATCCAGCCAGTCTCCTAGTCCGTGGACCGTGTAGTGCTCGGTCAGTGCTCGTAGATCTGGAAGTCGATCGTACCCGGTGTCCCCCGGGCACGACTTGAATGCGAAGTCCCGGTGACCGAACCACGGGGCGTCACGACGGGCGAGCCCGGACCGCTTCTGAGCGGCGGCCCACCGGGCGGCCTGGTCGATCTGGACGTCGGTCACGTCGTCGTCGACCATCTGCGGGAGCACGATCGCCCGGCCGCCGACGTTGAGCGACAGCGGGGGCATGGGGAATCCGGCGATGTGGCGGTCGTTCACAGTGTGAGCGCCCCGCCGGGTCAACGGCTGGCCTTCGTACAGCCGACCCGTGTCGAAGATCGCAGCGTTATACGGGAACCCGATCCCGAACCGCTGTTGTCCGATCCGCTCAATGTCCCGCATGTCGTCGGCCTCTGAGAGCCCCGTGTTCCCGGCGTCGATCGTGACGGAGATATGGAGAAAGAACCACGAGGCGGGCTCGTCGACCGAGCGGGCCGACGTGTAGTTCTGCTCGGCATCCCACGCCTCACGGGTGAAGATCTCCAACCCCTGTCCGGCGAGAGCCGCTTGTTCTCGGGCGATGTCGGTCATGGCGCACCATCCTACGGCCGTCGCCGATCAGGTCGAGAGATCCCGCTTGATATAGAAGAACGACCGGGGCGACCCGAGCCCGGCGAGCCCCCGCACGACGCCGTCATTCTGCACGGCGTCGACCGAGATCTGATCGCCCTCGTCGAGATACTGCACGTCGTGGCAGATCAGCGGGAAGTCTGTCGGGAATGTGACCGCCGGGCCGGGGGCGGTGATGTTGCCGGTTCCGGCGATCTCGGTCCCGGCTCTCGAAATGTTGGCTCGGAAGCTCTCGCCGGTGTCGCACAGAACATGAAGCTGGAACCCGAACTTGTACGGCCCCGATGCCGGAACCGTGTAGATGTTCGTGGCGAGGTTGTAGTTGTTCCCCGGGTCGAAGCTCTTCTGATCGAAGTCCACGACGACGCCCGTTGCGAGCGCCGGGAAGTTCGTGTTCGTGCCGATGGCGGCAAACACCCGGCAAGCGGATTGCGGCTCGAAGCGGATATCCGAGCCGCCTTCGAGGATCCCGGCGTCCTGCACGGCGACGATCGACGCATGGAACCGCTTCGTCCCGGGGCCGGGGATCTGGACTTCGACGTCGTAGTTGGCGGGCTCCGATGCGGTCGCTTGCTTCCACCAGAACCCGGAGGCGAGCGTCTCGGTAGCGCCGATCGTCTGGAACACGGCGCCGAGGAAGTTCCATCCCTCCGGGACCGACCACGACGTCGGAACGAACCCGCCCTTGTTATAGACGGCGACCTCGGCGATCTCGACGTCCAGATCCGCCACGCCCGCCGGGGCCGCCAGCGTCAACGTCACGTCCTCGGCCGTGGTCGTCGTGAACCCCTTCGAGTGCGATCGCACCGACGGCGCCGGACCCGTGTCGTTCGCTCGGACCAGGATCGTGTGGCCGTTGTGGAACACGTGACCGGCCTCGGAGCACACGAAGTTGCGGGTGGCGTTCGGGACGGCCGGCTGTCGTCTGGCGCATGTCACGGCGAGCGTGAGAGCCGAGGCGTCGTCGTCCTCGTCGAAGACCTCCGTGTACCCGGCGGGCGGCGTGAACGTCGTCGGGAAGGTCACATTCGAGCCGACGATCCCATACCGGAGCTCGAGGTCGTTCGGCGTGAAAGCGACGAGCGGCGGCGTCGCCACGTTCGCCCCGGGGAAGGCGGGAGGGGCGAGCCCGGCCCACTTCGGGACGACGAGATTCCCGTCCTGGCTCGGGATCAGATGGATCTGCTTTCCGTCCTGAGCGGTGAAGGTCGTCCCGTGGTGGCCGACGTTGACGTGTACGAGCCCGGTCAGCGGGTCTCGGATCTGTAGGCCCTGGCCGTCGAAGACGCCCACCAGGAGCCCGTTCTCGTCGAAGATCCGGAGCCCGCCGAGGGGGTCGAGTTGTACCCGGGCGCCACCGGACTCCCGCCCGGCGAACCACCGGTTCGTGCCCAGGAACCCGACCAGTTCGTCGGCGGCGTTGTAGAAGCGGATCTCGGCGGCGTCGCCGTCGAACACGATCCGCCGCCCGGCTGTGCGGCCGAACGGGAGAGCGAACCCGTGCAGGATGGCGGCGAAGCTGGATCTCACCGGGCGTAACTCGCTACCCGGTAGATCAGCAGAGCCTTTCCTTGCGTCCCGGGGGCGACTCCTGTCCAAGCGATCTCGACGGAGTCGCCGGGGTACACGGGGAGCGGCGGATCTCCGGCGGCGGCGTCGCCGTTGGGGACGAGGGGCGTCACCAGCGAGCCGTTCACCCGGAGCGACGCTACGGCGCCGAACGGGGCGTCTGGCATTTCTATGGTGATCTGAGAGACCTCCCAGGCGACTTGCCCGGGGATCTTGAACGTGATCTCACAGTTCCCGGCGGCGTCGGCGACGGCGGAGAGGGGCTGACGCTTAGGGAGGTCGCCCGCCCGGAGGCTCACCGGGTCCACGCTTCGACGGCGACCGAGATTCGAGTCGGAGCGTCGTAGGCCCGTGCCCAAATCTCCCCGGTGAAGCGGAAGGCGCACGGACCGGTGACGTTGGGGATCTGGAAGGCGTCCTCGTCGTTCGCCTCGGCTTGCGTCCGGCCGATGGCAGCGACACCTAGACCGTTGGTGATCGCTATGACGATCGTCGCCCGCCGGGGATCTCGGTCGACGATCCGGCGGGCCGGGCCGACGACGAGCGGGACAGAGAACATGCCGCCGAGGCGGAGCCCCGGGACCTGAATCTCTACGGGGCCGCCGACGAGCCGAACCGGGATGGCGCAACGCTCGTCGTCGTACTCGGACTGCAACACGGCGGCGACCGTCGTCCGGTCGATCGACCCGGGGATCGGTTGGGCGACCGCCTGCATTCGGCGAAGCTCTGCGGCGTCGCCGTCGGCGTCAGTCGGGGACGCTTCCCATCCCCGGCGCACCTACCGGGCCCACTGCTCGACGGCGACCGAGAGTCGGACTTCGGCGCCGGTCGACCGTGCCCATAGTTCCTCTGTGAAGTGGAAGCGATACGGCCCCTGGTTCGTGTCGATCCGGAAGGCGTCCTCGTCGTCAGCCTCGGCCTGGCTCCGCCCGATGGCGACAACGATCCCCGGTGACGTGATCGTGACCGATGCCCGCTTGTCGTCCTTGTGCAACACCTGCACGGCTAGGGCCGGGGAGGCGGCGAGCCGCTTCGAGAACATGCCCCCGAGCGACGTCGGAAGCTGGTTGACGTTGACCGGGTTCGTGAGGAACACCGGGACGGCGAGCGAGTCCGGATCGTCGGCCTGCAACACGGCCGAGAGCGGCGGCGTGTCGTGTTCGCCCGGATCCACGACCTCGGTCGGGTCGGCGGCCCGGTCGATCGCCTCTAGCTCGGACTCGGTCCGGCTCCCACGGCGTGCGTTGCGTCGGGCCATGCTCACTTCCCTTTCACGAGACCTTTCGAGGCGACACCCGTCGCCACGTCCTCGACAGTCTCGCCGATCTCGGTTCCCCGGGCGAGCACGGTCACCCCGACGAGCACGACGCCACCCCCCGCCACGACGAGAGCGATCCGCCGCCACGTGTCCGGATCGGTGAGCCAGCCGAAGAACCCGCTCAACGCCTCGGCGAGTTGGCCGATCGACTGCGCCACTCCCTCGACAACGTTGAGAGGGTCCGTGATCGCTTCGCCGACGTCCCCGGCCCGCTCGGCGATCGACAGATCCGAGACCGAGCCGTGAACGGCGTCGTTCGCCATCCGGGCCGCCGGAAGGTACGGAATGTGCAGTCCGAGCCGGTAGGTACCAGTCCACGCCGACCACGTGCGCCCGTTGTCCGAGATCTGCGACATCGCCTCGGCGTTGGTCTGCGGGTCCTTGAGTTGTTCGGTCGTCCACTGCGGGTGCGACCGCTGGTTGATCTGCCACATGCCGACGTCACCGGTCCGGCTCACAACGGCCGTGTCGACCGGGCCGCCGCCGTGTTCGGCCAGGGCGACGGCGATCGCCGTCACAGGATCCTCACGGGCGAAGAGCCGAGCCCACTTCGCTACTTCCTCGTTCGAGATCTTCGCCACGGGGGCTACCGCTGCCAGATCGCCCGGATACGGCCCCAGGCGGCCGTCAGAGCCTCCCGGACGGTCGGGACCGCCTGGTGGTAGCTCTGACCGCCGAGGGGGCCGTGAGCATGCAACGTCAGATCGCTTCCAGCCGGGCCGGTCCGTACCGCTCGGGGGCGTCGGCCTGTGTCGGGATCGACTGCTCGTCCCGGCTCGGCCCCATCGCCGACCCGGTGAACGGGTTCACCCAAATGGCGTGACGGGTCGACCAGTCCATAGCGAGCGTGAGCGTGTACCCGGTGACGGCGATCGTCGGATCCTTCGTCAGCAGCGAGATCACGGACACGACGCCGACCGAAGTCCAGAGAGCTTGCTTGCGAGCGGCCTCGGCGTCCTCGTCCCCGGCGTCGACGACCCGAAGGTCAGCAGAAGGCGGGAGCGACCGGGCGTAGAGAGCGAGCACCAAGCCGCCGATGGCGAGCGATCCGGCGAGTGAGAGATCAGGGCGAAGAGCCATGACGGATTCCTTTCCTAGGACGGGACCGAGAACGAGATCGACGCTTCCTCGCCGAGCTTGTCGGCGAAGAGGGGCGTCACGTAGTACGTGTGTGAGCCGGGGGCGAGTGCAACGGCGGCGTGGAACGGGTCCGTTTCGACCATCGGCGTTCCGGAGAGCGCACGGACCCGGTAGCCGGTCGCCCCGACGACGGGAGTCCAAGCGACGACGCCCCGATACGACTCGGGGAGATCCCAATATCCGGGCGAGTTGCGGCCGCCGAACTCCCAGCGGAGCCCGGTGACCTTCGTCCCGGGATCGTGTGTCGGGGGCGGTTCCGGCCCCGATTCGGTGATCGTGTAGGGGCCGTTCTGCGGGGGCTGACCGAGGATCGCCACGACGCCCCGGATCAGGCTGGCCTCGGTCGGGGTGAGCGACACCTTTCCGAGATACTTCGTGAGCGCCGAGGCGGTAACACCGATAGAGAACCCGAGCCCGGCCGCTTGTTCCCGGGCCATGTTCGCCCACTCGACATTGTTCTCGGCGATGCCCGGGGTCGGCGTCGTGTTACCGACCGAGATCCCGGAGTCGACAACGGTCGGCGGCGTGAACTCGGTCGCCGGAAGTTCGACGGCGAACCCCGTGTCTTCGACGATGGCGCCCTTCGTCCACCAGGCGTAGCCGACGATCCCAGCGACCGCCGCACCCCCGGCGTACAGCCATGGCTTCTTGACGTTCCCGAGCACGGGGACCTTGACGATCTCAGCCATCAGCGGGCCACCCACTGTCCGCCGATCATCGGCGGTTCCACGGCGCCCGTGCGCTCGGAACCGTCGGTCATGATTGCTTCGTCGAATTGCTCGGGGATCCGCCGCATCTGCGGGCGGGCGTTGACTGTGCGCCGGACCCGGGCCAGCGACGAGAACGGCGAGTTGTACGGCCCGGCCGGGGACGGGGTCGGAGCGTCGCCGATGGCGGTCACGACGTTGAGAGCTCCGACCCGCTGGTCATGGATCCGGAACGGGGGAGCCATCTTGCGCCAGAGATTCCACTGCCGAACATGGCCGGGCCGGAACCCGAGCCCGCCATAGCTCTCGTCCGGCGGGTTGTTCATCGGCTCAGCGTTCTTGCCTCGCCGAAGTGCCACATCGTTGAGCACCGAGACCTCTCCGCCGAGACCGTCGAAAGCGTCGGTCTCGTAGCTCTCGTCCGAGTGCTGCGCCCGCACGCCGGGCGCCCGCTGATACAGCCCGCCGTCGTCGACGTCGTGGCCGGGGAAGTGGTCGTGTCCGTCCTCCCACGGCGCCTCGGGGACGACGAGACCAGGCGACCGTGTCACCCACTCGCCTCCGATCACAGACGGGCCGGGGGCGGTCTCGTAGTACGGCTCGGCCTGCCACGTCGGGACGGCGTCGACCGACCCGGGCTCGAAGTGGTTCGGGTCGGCCTGATGCAACGGCGCCTGTTGCGGGTCAGGCGCCCGCTTTGCGTTGAGCCAGCTTCCGGAGAGGGGCATCGGACTTACCGGCCCATCGCTGCCCGGAGACCTCCGCCGAACACGTCGCCAGCGGCCCGGAACACTTCGGGCGTCTGACGGCCCGGCAGGATCAGCGTCGTGACCATGGCCACGCCGACGATCGCCAGTGCGACCTTCTGGATACCTTCCATTTCAGCCTTCCTTCCACCATGCGGCGAGGTTGTCGATCGGAGATTTGCGGCCCTGGTAGCGGGTGAAGAGCGCCGTCACGAGAGCGATGAAGGCGACGCCCCGGGCCAGTGGCGGGGAGGCTCGGCCGACGAGCGAGAGCCCGGCGGCGGCGATCCCCGTACCGATAGCGACCCGGGTCGAGAACTTGAACGTGTCGTCGACGGTCTCGGGTTGCAGGATCACGCCGTTCGCCCATGTAACGAGCCCGAGAGCGACCATCGGTCCGGTGCTACCTGCCATTAGTCGACCAGTGCCACGGCTCGGACGGGAGATTGCGGAGCCCCACGTCGGGGGCGTTCTCTGCCAGATAGCGGAACCCGGCAGAAGTTCGTGACCGGATCAGTTGGCCGTTCCACGAGAAATCGATGGCGAGCCCCTTCTCATGCATGGATTCGCCGACCGGAGCCGTGGGCGGGCCGCACGAACACGTCGACGATGACGGGTTCGTGCAGCAGTGCGCCTTTCGCAGATCCGCCTGAGCTTCCCGGGACCGGTAGCCGCCCCCGGTGAGCAGATTCGGGAGTGCGCCTTCGACGAGCTTCTTCACGCCGGGGGCGATCGAAGCGTCGACCTTGATCCCATAGACCGAGACCATGTTCCCGGCAGCCGCCGCCCCGATGACAGCGACGGCGCCCGCCACTGCGCTAGAGACAAACGACTGCCGGGAAGCTCGTCCCGCTGGGACGGTGCCACGGAGCACGTCCTTTAGCCCGCCCACGGGAGGAACGTCTCGTACGCCTACGAACATCAGCCAGGCTCCGGTCGCCGTGATCAGAAGCGCAACGCCGGAGGTTCCGAGTCCACGCTTCGCCACTGCGGTCGCCGAGGCGTCAGGCGCCAGCGGAGCCGATACGGCCCCGGATCATCGGCCACACGACGACGCCGATGACGACGCCGACCGCAAGGGTCTTGTACGGGCGGAGCAGGTTCACGAGTCGGCCTCCTGGTCGCTCTCGGGCTTGGGGTCGACGGCCTCGGCGAGGACGGCGGTCGTCTCGGGGGTGAGCCGCCCGAGACGGGCCAGTTCGAGGACGGCGGTCGCCGTCGCCGTTCCGAGGTCGGGCGTCTCGGGCTTGTCGTCGGTCTTCTTCGAGGCGGCCGACTTCGTGTCGGCCGCCTTGTCGGTCGTGGTGGTCATGACGTCACATGCCTCCGGTCAGTTGCAGCGGGTCGCCTCCGGCGGGGACGACCTTGTTCACCAGGACGCCGTAGTTGTTCGCCCCGGCGCCGCCGATCGTGCCGCTGATGACGAGGTTCGTCGCCGATGACACCGGCAGGTAGCCGAGCCGGGTCTCGGCCCCGGGCTTGAGCCCGAAGTCCTGGCAGAACGAGAGCGGATAGACGCCGTTGTCACGGCCCCCGGCGGCCTCGGCGGCGGCCGAATAGCCGTAGTGGGAGGCGATGAAGTGCCGCCAGAACGAGCGGCCTCGGTTGACGATCTGGCTCGTCTCGTACAGCAGCGTGAACGGGTCCGGGAACTCCGTGTCGCCCTGCAAACGGGCGTTGTTCTCGTCTCGGGCGACGAAGATCAGGTTCCGGACGAGGGAGTCGATCCCCAGGAGCCGCTGGTTCAGAGCACCGCTGGCGAGCGTGTAGTTCTGCTTGTGCCAGTACTGGGTGGTCTGCACGCCGGGCGGGTTCGGGGTGACGGGGTTGCCTCGGATGTCGGCGACGTTGGGATCCTGCCAGCCTTCGAGCAGAACCCGGACTCGGACGGGCGGGAGCGCCGTCGGGGGAGTCGTGTAGACGGACGCCGAGGGGGCGAGCCGCATGTTGAGCGAGAACGTCGACGAGGCGGACTTGTTCGGCAGTGAGCCGAGAGCGTCCCGGCGGACCAGTTCGGCGGGGATGTAGAGGATGAAGGCGAACGAACCGCCCGCACCGGCGCCGACACCGGCCGTCTGCAAGAACACGGGCGAGAGCCGGGGGTCGCCCTGGAAGGCGTAGCCGCCGTACTTGTCGACCAGGTACAGGTCGTAGCCGTTCATCGGCCCCACGAGGGGCTGGCTGTTCGTGTCCTGGAAGTTGACGAGATCCAGAACGTTGAACGGGGCGTCGGCGGCGAAGGCGACGGTGGCGGCGTTGCCGACCGTGGTCCCTTCGACGAGCACCCACAACCCGGCGAGGAACCCGTTCGGGTCCACTTCGAGCGACGGGAGGTCGACTGACCCGGCGGCGAGCGTCGCCGTGGAGTCGTAGATCGGCTCGTCGATCCGTCGGGTACCGGCGACGAACGGCCGCATTGCCTGCGGGGCCGCCTGTCCGGCTCGGGCCTGTCCGTTGGACCCGGCGGCGCCGTTCTGGCGCTGCCGGTCCATTACTGCGGTTCCACGTCGTGCCACGGGTGTCCTCCGGGTCGGGATCAGTCCGTGGTAGGCGCCGGACGACTTGTCGACGGGGATGCTACCTGATCAGCGATCCACGATCGCCATTACGTGCTCTTCACGGCCCAGGTAGAGAAACTGATGTCGCCCGAGCACACCGGAATCGGGGTTGACGATCGTCTCGATCACGTCCGAGTCGAACCCGCCGATCTCGCCGAGTCGTTGCCGATTGCGGGCGTCGGGCTCGGGGGCGATGAACAAGTGCTCGGGCGCCTGGTAGGCGAGCAGGGGGGCATTGAACGGCCGTTGTGTGGCGGCCCACAGCCCGATTCCGAGCGAGCGGCCTCGCATCCACAGACGGTTTACGGCCGCTTCGAGTTTCAGTTCCTTCGCCACGCCGACCACCTCGTCGACGAAGAGAACCCGGGGCTCCCCGTTCCGACGGGCGGCTTGCGTGTAGCTCTCCCGGAAGCACCGCTCGAACTCGGATCGCAGAACTTCGTCGTCTCGGTCGAAGTCCCCCAGCGGCGGCCAGAGCACCCACCCCCGGGGCTTGTCGACCCGACGGCGGATGATGGGCGGCGGCCAGTGCTTCACCC
>Ga0193738_1000961_pt1 | contig 12384 bp, 14 predicted proteins | sample L2a1metaG_FD_144927 | JGI IMG/M metagenome (GOLD analysis project Ga0193738, IMG submission 144927) | Soil microbial communities from a riparian zone of the East river system, Colorado, United States - L2a1 | ecosystem: Environmental > Terrestrial > Soil > Riparian zone | place: USA: East River...
CAGATGCAGAATTAACTGCTATTGCGAGTCGTAGCAAAGAAACATTAGAATCATTTGCAAAAGATTTTCCATGTAAGCACCTCCATAACTCCTACCAAGAACTTGCAGCAAACAATGAAGTTGATGTGATCTATGTTGCCACTCCCCACTCTTATCATTATGAACACACCATGCTTTGCCTGGATCATGATAAAGCAGTTTTATGTGAGAAAGCATTTGCCATCAATAGCAGGCAAGCGATTGCAGTGATCAAAACAGCGAAAGAGAAAAAGATTTTTTTGATGGAAGCGCTCTGGACAAAATTTTTACCTCATTATAAAAAGCTACAAGAGTTATTGCAACAAAAAAAACTTGGCGATATAAAAAGTGTTCTTGTAAATTTTGGCTTTAAAACGACCGCCAGCCATCCTGAGCGATTATTTGATCCTTTGCTTGGTGGAGGAACATTGCTTGATATTGGTATTTATAATGTTTTTATCACGTTATCAATTTTAGGTAAGCCAGATGTTATTGAAGCAACGATGACACCTTCCTCCACAGGTGTTGATGAGCAGATAGCCGTTTTATTCAAATATAAAAATGGGGCAATGGCACAATTGTTCTCCTCTTTTTCGACCAACCTGCCTATACAAGCTGAGATAAATGGTACTGAAGGGTGTATTACACTTACTCCGAGGTTCTATGAACCATCTGCGACAATTCAATTATCAAAGCAATTACTGGGAGAAAAGGAGATCATAGCGGTTGAGAAAGAAGGAGGTTTTGGATATCAATACGAGGCGAGACATGTAAATGAATGTTTGAAAAAAGGATTAACTGAAAGCCCGGTGATGACACATGCAGATACATTGTTATTGATGGAAATACTTGACGCAATAAGGATGAAAGCAGGAATTAAATACCCGGCAGATAACTAACATTCTTTTAAATGCCTATCGCATATTTCAACGTTAGAATGGAACCACATAGACACATAGTACACCATAGGAAAGAAACACATAGAAATCTATCTGAAAACCTATGTTTCTATGTTCCTATGTGGTAAAAAAAAGTACTTGATTGTATTATCCGTATAGTCAATTTCTTTTATTTAAATTTATTAAAGGGATAGAATATGACTGATGAATATTATATGACCCAGGCTTTGAAAGAAGCAAAAAAAGCTTTTGATGATGATGAAGTGCCAATAGGCGCTGTGGTTGTGCTAAATGGAAAGATCATTGCCCGTGGTCATAATATGACGGAAAAACTAAATGACCCCACTGCTCATGCAGAAATGATCGCATTGACATCTGCATTTAATTTACTCGGAAGCAAATATTTACCGGAAGCGACATTATATGTAACCATTGAACCTTGCCTGATGTGTGCTGGAGCAATGTACTGGAGTAAGATCGGAAAAATAGTATGGGGCGCCGATGATGAAAAAAATGGACATAAAAAAACTACTGGCACCAATTGGCCCTTTCATCAAAAAACAGAAATAATTTATGGTGTGATGAAAGAAGAATGTGGGCAGCTAATGAAGGATTTTTTTAAAAACAAACGCTGATGATAAAAAGATCATTTTTACTTATATGTCTTTACCTTATTTCTTGTCAGCAATTAATTGCACAACAAGTAGTAGAGCAGGTTTTTTATTTTAAAGTAAATAGCTATGACCTATCTTCAGAAAACAGTCAATTACTTCTTAAAAAAATTGATTCATTAAAACATGCTTTAAGAAATTATAGTATAAAGATCAGTGGGCATACAGACAATTCAGGCTCTGAAAACCTCAACTACGAGCTTTCTCAAAAAAGAGCAATGACTGTAAAGAATGTTTTTGTTGAAACAGGGATACCTGATGAAAATATTTCTGTTTCTTTCAACGGTGCAAATTTTCCTGTTGCAAGTAATGAAACCAAAGAGGGGAAACAACTGAACAGGCGGGTGGAGATAAAAATTGAGATCACGGTTCCTGTTGCTGAAAAACCTATTGCACTACCAGTTACACCAGAAGGTGATATTAGTGAGCTTTATGCTTTACTAAAAACAAGTGGAGAGCAATTTTGTATTGATGTTACAAAGGATACTTTTCTTGTTGCTAAAAGAGGTACCATCATTCATTATAAAGGCAATACTATTAAAAAACAAACCCTTTCGTGCAACTGTTTTACACTTTCGATCAAGGAATATTTTGATAACACAGACCTCCTGTTTAATAATTTAACCACTACTTCTGATGGGCAATTGCTGGAATCTGGTGGCATGATCAAGCTTGATGGATATTGTGATAATAAAAAATACGAGTTGAAGCCCGGCGAATTCTTTACTGTTATGGTGCCAACTGATACTGTTTTACCAGGAATGAAACTACTTTCTGCAAATCGTGAGAATGATGGCGAATACCTGAACTGGCAATTAGATAAATATGATCCAACCATTGATGACTTTGATGGGGAACGTATGCGTTGGGCATGCAAAGGCGATGGAGATGGAGAGATTGGAAAATGTCCTTTTTTCTTTTGCCGGATCGGGAATTTCATTGGGGGAATATTTGACGGCGAAAGGAAAAATAAAAGTAGGGATGAAAAAAATAACAGGGAAGTATCAAAAGAAAAAGAGTTGATGAAAAAATATCAATTGATAGGAGAAGATCTGGATAAGGCGCTTCAAAAAAGTAAAGATGCAAGTGGCAAGGATGCATTAAAATATTACGTATATAAAAACTCTAATTGGGATTATCGCAATATAGACCGGTATAAACCGGGAGTTAAATTTGTAGACTTCATTGTTACCAATAACCCGTCAAAAGAAATGGATATAAAAATTATTTTCAAGCAATCAAAAACCGTTGTTCCCAGTCTTGAAAAAACATCTTCTTATATTTTTAAAAGCATCAGTGAAGATGCAGAGGTTTGGGTTGTTGGCTTAAGATATTCTGCCAAAAAAGAGATCTTCTTAGGATTAAAAGAAGTGAACACATCAACCCAAAAAACAACCCTTGATTTCAAGTTAGTTTCCGTTGATGAGTTAAAAAGAATTTTGGAGCCGATTAATAAACGATCATGAAAAAAAGTTCAAAAAAAATTATTGTAACGCACCCGGTTACGGGTACAGAAAGAAACTTTGACGCCAGTATTTATGAGCCAGTGAAAGCAGCGATCATTCAAAGCTTAAAAGGAAGTAAAGGAAAAACATTCACTGAGCTGACTGATGATGTCGTAAAGATCATTCGTAAAAAAATGCCGGGTTTCAAAAAGTCTATTCCCTGGTACACGATCTCCATTCGCCTTGATCTTGAAACAAGAGGTATAGTAGAAACATTTGTTGAAAAAGGAAAGAAGCTAAACCGGATTAAGAAATAATTATAGCGGTTTTATTTTAATATTCTTAAAAGCAATTCCGCCTCCATGATCCTGCAAGGCAATATGCCCCGACTTTGACATACCATAAGTTTTTACATCTTTCCACTTGCTGTTTGCTTTTGTTTGCTCCCATTCAGAGGTCCATAGCTGGTAATCCACCACTTTAGTCCCGTTGAGCCAATGTACAACATGCCCTTTATTGATGACAATTTTGGCATGATTGAATTCTCCTACCGGCTTACTAACTTTTGCGGATGGCGCATTCATATCATAATTAGCACCGCTCAGTTGTTTATCACTAAGTTTACCAGGATAGCCAATATCATCGATCAATTGATACTCGGGACCAGATTCATAACTGGCGCCATTTTCTTCAGTTGACATATAAATAATGCCGCTGTTTTTCTTCGGAGATATCTTCCAGTCTATCTGCAGTTCATAATTCTCATATTGATTTGACGTGATCAGGTCAGCTCTTTTAGTTACACCTTCTGCTTTACAATAGAGTTCACCATCCTTTACGCTCCATCCCTCCTGCTCTTTATTTTTATAGGCACGCCAGCCATTCATTGTAGTTCCATCAAATAACAAAACCCAGCCTTCTTTTTTTTCTTTTTTAGTAAGGGTATTATCCTTGTCCTGATTGTTTGTCATAAAAGACATTGTTACAATTACAGTTGAAATAAATAATAATGTTTTTTTCATTGTATATTTTTTAAGCTAACAATTTTAAATTGATCGGATCCCATTTAATTGCCTTTCCCTGGAAATAACTGTCATTGCAAAGCAATGCCGGTGCAGCAGCACGATAACCAAACAATGCATCTTCAACAGATGGTTTCCCTCCACGCATTGCTCTCACCCAATTATAATGATGGTCATAATGTGCCCCTTTGTATCCATCCTGCACTTTAAAAACTGTTGAATCAGGATCTTTTATTTTCTTACGGTCATAATCAGGTGCATATTGCTTTGACTTTAATACTTGTGCATAGTTGTCCGGGGGATAAGAAAAGTTCTTTGACAGTGTTACATCATTCCACTCAACAAGCATGGAGCCTTCATTTCCTACCATTCTGAAATAAGAACCATCACGATTACTGTCAACAAAATTTACCCTCAGGGATAAATTAAAAGCTGGATGTTTTTCTGTTTGCGGGTAATCAAACATGCCTAGCATAATATCCGGCACATCACGACCATCTTTCCAGTAACGAAGACCACCTGTTGACATGATCCTTGTCGGCCCATTTGAGCTAATAATATAATGTAAACTTGAAATAAGATGAACAAACAGATCGCCACAAACACCCGTGCCATAATCTTTGAAACAACGCCAGCGGAAGAATCTTTTCGGATCGTAGGGCAACTGCGGTTTGTCTTTTAAAAATCTTTTCCAGTCAACATTTTTTTCTGATGCATCTTCAGGTAAATTATATTGCCATGCTCCTCCCGGAGTATTTCGTGCCCAAAAACCCTCTACATAATTCAATTGACCAATAGCGCCGGCTTCAAATAATTCTTTTGCTTTTTCATTACCAACAGAACTCATGCCCTGGCTTCCCACCTGCAACACCTTCCCGCTTTTTTTCTGTGCATCAACCACAGCTTGCCCTTCGCTTATTTGCTGTACCATTGGCTTTTCAACATACACATGTTTACCGGCACTCAACGCATCAACTGCAATTTCCTTATGCCAATGATCAGGAGTACCAATGATGACTGCATCAATATCTTTCCTTGATAAAATTTCTTTGTGGTCCCTTGTTGTAAAAATATCAGCGCCAAAGTTTTTCTTAGCTTCCTCTAATCTCGGATCAAACAGGTCACAAGCGGCAACGATCTTTACGCCGGGCACTGTTTTTACCGTCTGTGCATCAGCAGTACCCATACCCCCGGCACCGATCAGTGCCACGTTAATATTATCGTTTGCGCTATAATAATCACGCAACTTTAGTTCTTCTGTTCTTTTATCTCCTGAAGCCTTGATCATTTGAGGAACAGTAGCCGCAAGAGCTGTGCCGGCAATGCCTTTAATAAACTTACGGCGAGAGTCGTTTCCCATGTTATGTAGTTAAAATAATAGCGAAGAAAGTTACATTAAAAATCAAAAGCCGGTAAAATTTTATTCCATATCTCGAAAAATCAAATTGTTTGGCATCAATCTTTCACTCGTAAATTTGTTATCCGGTAAAACATTTAAATCACAAGGTTAAATTTAAATCTTATGGCATTTACATTAGCTCCGCTTCCATATGCACATGATGCGTTGGAACCACATATTGACACTCAGACCATGCAAATACACCATGGAAAACACCACCAGGCTTATGTTGACAACCTGAATAAAGCAATTGCTGGCACTGAACATGAAAATAAAAGTTTGGAAGAATTGGTAAAGAGTGCAGGAAAAATTTCCCCTGCTGTTCGTAATAATGGCGGTGGCCATTGGAATCACACTTTCTTTTGGGAAAGTCTTGATGAAAATGCAGGCGGTCCGCCATCAGGTGATCTTGCAAAATCCATACATGATGCTTTTGGCACATTTGAAGCATTCAAAGAAAAATTTGCCGCCGCTGGTATGACAAGATTTGGGAGTGGCTGGGCATGGCTGATTGTAAAAGATGGTAAACTTGAAGTTAGTTCAACTCCTAACCAGGATAATCCGTTGATGGATGTGGCTGAAGTAAAAGGCACTCCGATCCTTGGTGTGGATGTTTGGGAACATGCTTATTATTTAAAATACCAGAATCGCCGTGCTGAATATCTTGCAGCATTTTGGAATGTAGTTGATTGGAAAAAAGTAGCTGAGAGATTTGAAGTGGCGATGCCAAAGGCAAAAGCTTAGGAGTCTTTAAGGGTAATTGAATTTTAACCGTTCTATTCGCAATAGAACGGTTATTTATTTTTAGATTTAATTAGTAAAAACTTCTTTTCGGTAATTTTATTCAGCGTCAAATAAAAAATGTTATAGGTGAATAGCGATGACCTTTGCAATAAAATAACTGATTCTCAGTTTATAATTTATCCCTCTTACATACCCGATGTCATTTAACCCAGAAATAGGTTGAGTTCATGAAATCAATACACCTGCTGTTTCTGCTCATTCTTTCCTTTCAAGCCTTTGGTCAGGAATTGGAAGAGAAACCGTCAGTGTCAATTTTAATAGGAGCTAAAACCAGGGTCACTCCAATCTATTTGAAAAGAGTTCCCGATGCAATATTTGTCGGGTCTATTGATATCCTGCAACAGCCAGATAAACATTTATCTGGCCCAGGCATACACATTTCAGAAAAATATATGAAAGGCATAAGATGGTCCCTTGCTTTTCATCAAACGATCCGCTACGACTTTATTTATATGAAAATGCCTTTAGCCGCACCTGGTCCTGACTTTGAATATACTATAAAACGAAAAGTACTTTTTGATATTTATATTGATATTGCAAAAGACATTCCCGCAAACAATTCATCTTTCAGAATTTTAATAGGGGCGGGAATTTGCGGATTAAATTCAGGTTATATTGAAACCCGAAGAGTATCTCAGAGCTCAACTAATTATACTGACTATTTTTCTAAAAGAAATTTTATTTTCCCTGCTGTAACAACAGGTTTTGGATGGCAAAAAAATAAATTTTATACAGAACTTAAAACTGTTCGGAAAATCCCTTTCTTTTTAAAGCTCCTTTTTTATTTCCTGAAATAAGTTGTCAGTATCAGTTATTTAATTTCAATAAGGCTAAATGAGGTCTTTGTAATTTGTGAATTTGAATTAGTTTTGAAAGATGTACGATCTCATCCTCAAAAATATTTCCCGCTTTATAACGCTGACGCCTGAAGAAGAGCAATACTTCACTTCATTGCTTAAATTAAAAAAGCTAAAAAAGAAACAGTATCTGCTACAAGAAGGTGACGTAGTCCGATATGATTATTTTGTCAACAAAGGATGCTTAAAGACTTATTCAATTGATGAAAAAGGACAGGAGCATGTCGTACAATTTTCAATTGAAGATTGGTGGACCGGTGATATGTACAGCTTCTTAACTCAAACACCTGCGAGATATACCATTGATGCCTTGGAAGACACGGAGTTATTATGCCTTGAAAGAAATGCATTGGAAGACCTTTATACAAAGGTTCCCAAGTTTGAAAGATTCTTTCGTCATCTTTTGCAAAATGCATTCATATCATTACAGGAAAGAATAATTGCTAATCTTAGTCAGCCGGCCGACGAACGTTACTGTACGTTTATTAATAAATATCCTCTTATGGAAAAGCGATTGCCATTAAAACAGATCGCAAGCTATCTTGGCATAACTCCCGAATCTCTCAGTCGTATTCGCAGCAATTATATTAAGGTTAACAAATAGCCTTATCCTACATCAACGTTATTTCTTCTCATGGATCAATGGAAGCAGGCACTGATCTGTTGCAATTTTACATTCTAAATTAAAAGTTATGCAAACGATCACTAACACATTTAACAGGATCAATCACCTTACGCTAAACCAAAAGATCGTAAGTGCAATATTTGGAACAAATGAAAGCAAAGCAATTGCCATTCTTCGTATAACACTGGGAATTGTTTTATTTCCTCATGGCGCACAAAAAATGCTGGGATGGTTTGGTGGTTATGGTTTTAATGGAACAATGGGATTTCTTACAGGAGCAGCCGGCTTACCGTGGATACTTGCATTTTTAGTAATAGCTATCGAGTTCTTTGGAGCATTAGCATTGATAGTTGGGTTCGCAACAAGAATTGTAGCAGTTGGAATCATCTCATTATTTGCTGGCATCATATTCACCAGTCATTTGCAAAATGGATTTTTTATGAACTGGGCTGGTAGTCAACAAGGCGAAGGATTTGAATATCATTTATTGATCATAGGAATGGCAATCGCATTGTTGGTAAATGGTGCAGGCAAATGGTCAATTGATCATGCTTTGCAGAGGAAGAAGTAAAATATTTCTATGAAACATATAAAGCTGCTTTTCACAAGTGGCTTTTTTATTTGCGTATTGTCTATTGCCAATTTTCCTTATGGCACAGGATCATACCCGCTCCCACCCCATGGGTGGCAACGTGAAATTCTTTTGACCGTTAACCATATTCCCTTAAACACTCCATGCTTTTTTAATGCATCCACCGCATAGTGAGAACATGTAGGAGTAAACCTGCATTTCGGGCCAAGTATTGGTGAAATGATCCATTGATAAATTTTTATCAATGCAATAAATGGAAGACTAAGGATTCGCAGAAATGTTTTCATCAATTTTATCAGCTAACTTTTTCAAAGCTACGGCTACTTTATCTTTTACTATTTTAAAATCAGGAAGCTCCTTACCTGTATAAATAAAAAAAACATTTAGCTGTTTATTATTTGCCTTCAATTTTTCCTTCAATTCATTTTTTTGCAAACGCCATGCTTCTCTTGTCAATCTCTTAATGCGATTTCGATCGACTGCTTTCTTGAAATTCTTTGCGCCCACGCCAATTCCAACCTGTAATTCGTTCACCTTTGACCCTTCACCATTTAACACATAATAAACTCTAAATGGATTTATGGAAAAGCTTTTCCCTTCAGCAAACAATTGATCGATCTGCTTCCTGCTTTTCAGCCTTTCATCTTTTCCAAGTGTGAATTGTTGGCTCACTGATGTCACAGATTTACACAGATATTTTTAAAAATAAAAATAGTCCCGATTTGTCGGGACTATTTAAATTATCATGAGTCTCCAAAAGCCTTCCGCCTGAGGCGGAGAGGTTGGAGGGGCTTTTATTTCGCTTTTCTTTCGTCAGAAACTGTCAGTTTCTTACGGCCTTTTCTGCGACGAGCTGATAATACTTTGCGACCATCAGCAGTTTTCATACGTTTACGAAAACCATGCACTGATTTACGGCGACGTTTATGTGGTTGATAGGTTCTTTTTTTACCTGGCATAATCTTAATTTTTCCTTTTAAAAATGTCTCGCCTGAGGCGAGAAGAAACGTGTCATTTTGTTCACCAAAGAGAACACCACTTCCCTTTGTTTGTGAAAGGACGGCAAAGGTAGGGGTTGAAGGGCAGAAGTCAGGAGTGATGAGGGAGAAAATTTTGAGCCCGGCATATACCTCCATATTAAGCGTCCCTTGCGACGCTCCGTTCATCTTCCAGCTCCCTGAGCATCAAAGTTTTTGAGCCTCCAGATCAACGTGTGCCGACCTTATTTCTGCACCGTAAAAATTGGCAGCATGTCGATCAAAATCTTCGGTGGAATCAGTGGTGTAAAAATGGTGGCTTCCCCCCAGGCTTAATTTTTTTTCTATTTCAGGATGGCGATTCAAATAATCTACAAGGCTATTAGCTACGATCTCTCCCTGAGATAAGATCTTTATGTCTGCAGGTGTGTATTCCCTGATCTTGTCATGAAGCAATGGATAATGCGTACATGCTAATAAAACTGTATCGATCACCGGTGATTGATCGATCAATTGATTAATGTATTTCTTAATAAAAAAATCAGCGCCGTGTGAATCGTACTCTTCATTTTCAACAAGTGGCACCCACATGGGACATGCCTGCTGAAATACTTTTACTTCCGGGAAAAATTTTTCGATCTCGATCACATAGCTATTCGAATTCACAGTTCCCGTTGTTGCAAGTATGCCGACATTTTTTGAATCAGAATAATTACCAATTACCTCTGTGGTGGGTCGTATAACACCTAACACTCTTTTTTCCGGGTTAATTTTTGAAAGGTCATTTTGTTGTATTGTTCGCAATGCTTTTGCGGAAGCTGTATTGCAAGCCAGTACCACTAATGGACATCCCTGGTCAAAGAACCATTTTACACATTGAAGCGTATATCGATAGACTGTTTCAAAAGAACGTGGACCGTAAGGTGCTCTTGCATTATCACCCAGGTAAATATAATCGTAATGTGGAAGCTTCAATACAATTTCACGCATAACAGTTAAGCCGCCATAACCAGAATCAAAAATGCCAATTGGTGATGATGAAGACATATTGCAAAAGTAAAAGAGGCTGTTGTAGCAACAGCCTCTTTCAATTATTTGTTTTCAACTATTAATTACCTGTTTTGGGAGTAGTTGGCTTTGTTGTCGCAGGTGCCGGCACTTTCACCTTTAGTTTATCTGCCACCTGTTGCAGCAAATTATCTGCAGGTGGTCCTATAAGCAATGCTTCTCTGCTGAATACATAAGTGTATCCTTTTTCCTTGGCTACATCATCAATTGCTTTTAAAACTTTCTCATACACCGGTTGTAAAAGTTGATTTTGCTTTGCCTCGACAAGTTGTTGAGCTGTAGATTGCCAATTCTGTAATTCGGAAAGGAATTCTGCTCTTTGGCTTGCGGCCTGCTGACGAACAATTTGTGTTGCCTTACCTGATGAATCATTTGCAACGCTATCATAATATTGATATTGACCTAAAAGGTAAGTGTATGTTCTGGATAAAGAATCGTTTTGATAGCTCGTCAATAAAGTATCGATCTTTTTTAATTCGGGCATTAAAGATACCATTTCGTCAACCCTTATGAAACCGAATTTGTTTTGAGCCTGTAGAGTGCCACTAACCAGACCGGCAGCCAACACAAAAATTGCAATGATCTTTTTCATTTTAGTTTACGTTGTTATTGTTTTTTTATGAGTACTTTCTGAAGGCCAAAGTTGCCTCTTCAGAAATCTTTAACATTTTATGGCTACCGGATATTAAATTATTTCACTCCCATTTCCCTTAACACATCCTCGCTCTTGTCCAATTTTGGGTCGGCAAAGATAACGGTAATTCCTTCACTTTTATCTAAAATAAAATCGTATCCGCGGGCCACTGCCATCTTCTGAATTGCATTATAAACCCTGTTCTGAATGGGCAATACAAGCTCCTGTCTTTTCTTGAATAGATCGCCTTCAAAACCAAAGCGTTTACGCTGGAGATCACGGAGGTTTTTCTCTTTATTAAAAAGCTGATCTTCCCTCTTTTTCTTTAGTTCATCGCTCAGCATAACCTGTTCAGCTTCAAAATCACGATACATTTTATCCAGCTCGGTTTGCTGGTCATCGATCTCTTTTTGCCATGAGGCGGCCTGGTCATCAAGTCTTTTTTGCGCTTCTTTGTACTCCGGCACTTTATCAAGAATATACTTGGTATCAATGATGGCGTATTTCTGGGCATTTACAGCAAATGATGCAAGCCATAAGCTACAAACTACGAGCAATACTTTTTTCATATTAGAAGTGTTTTAATGATGAATACCTGCCTGCCGGCAGGCAGGGAATTACTTTATTTTAGGTTGACGGCGCAATTGTTGAACATTGATCAATATGTTGAACGGAGCGTCGCAACGGAAGTTAAATAGTAGTAACGAAGTTTGGTTAAAAATTTATTATTCCGGTTCATAACCCAGCATGAACGTGAACTTGGATGCTGATTTTAATCCCTGTCCTGATCTAATGCGGTCTAAGCCGATTCCATAATCAAATCCTAACAGACCAAACATCGGCAGGAAGAATCGCATACCAATACCTGCACTCCTGCGCAAACGGAAGGGGTTATAATCTTTGAAACTATACCAGCCATTGGCAGCTTCAAAAAATGCAAGACCATAAATGGTACTTTGCGGGTTAGTAGCAAATGGATAACGCAGCTCTAACTGGTATTTATTAAAGATCGTAAAGAAGTTCCTTGCCTGTGATGGATCATCATTCGGGTTGATACTGGGATTTGAATTTTCATAAATCGGATATCCGCGATGTGCAATGATATCATAGCCCAGCAATCCGAAATTATTCGCCATACCTGCATCACCAAGCTGGAATCTTTCAAACGGTGATACTTCAAGTTTTCTATTATACTTACCCATGAAGCCATATTTAGCAGCAAGCTTCACAACAAATTGCCTGTTCTTTTCAGCACCCATTGGTTTACCAAGTGGCACATACCACTCAGCATTGAATCTCCACTTATGATATTCCGGGTGCTTGTAAGAACCGTCATTTAAAAGTTTTGGATCAAACACAGAATAAGGCGGTGT
>Ga0193738_1000962_pt1 | contig 12379 bp, 8 predicted proteins | sample L2a1metaG_FD_144927 | JGI IMG/M metagenome (GOLD analysis project Ga0193738, IMG submission 144927) | Soil microbial communities from a riparian zone of the East river system, Colorado, United States - L2a1 | ecosystem: Environmental > Terrestrial > Soil > Riparian zone | place: USA: East River...
ACCGGCGGCCAGTGTCACCTTCGCGGGAACCGCGCGGTTGACCGTCGTGCCGTCACACAGCTGTGACTTCGAGCCGTTCCCCCACGTCCAGGCGCTCCCGTCGGCGCGCGCGGCGACGCTGTGCCATGTCCCGGCGGCAAACGACACCACGTCGGTCATCTCCGGGACGAGTGAGAAGCCGTTGACCATCTTGCCGCTCCCGAGCTGCCCATCGCGTCCGCGCCCAAGCGCGTAAAGGTTCTTGTCTTTCGTGCGGATGAGCGTATGGAAGAGACCGGCACGCACGTCGGTCACTGTTCCCGCGAGTTCAGGAATCGCGACCTTCGTGAAGCTCTCGACCCGTCCGCCCCGTGCGATCGGGCACTGGCCCATCGAGTTGTCGCCGCTGCAGAAAAGATCGCCTGTGGTCGTCAGCGCAACGCTGAATCCGCTGCCGGTCGCTATCTGCGCGATGGTCTGGCCGGCCAGTGACTCGATCAGCGCTGGACCTTCGCACTGGTCGTTCGTATTCCCCGTGCCGAGCGCTCCCTCGGGGTTCATCCCCCAGCCGTAGACTTTGCCGTCGGCCGTCAACACCAGCGTGTGATCGGAGGCTGCCGCGATCGCCTTCGCGTTGCGCATTACCAGGACAGGCGTGCGGCCGGAGTTGCCCCGCGAACCGCGGCCAAGCTGGCAATAGATGTTCTCGCCCCATGTCAGGACCTCGCCGTTGGTCTTGAGCGCGACGGCGTGGCGATTCCCGAAGGCGATTGCGGCCTCGGAGGTTTGCGCGGCTGCATTCGGTAAGTGAAAAAGAAGAACGAGAAGAAGGACGACGGCCAGTCTCATTGCCAGTAGTTTAGCGTGCGAGCGTGCAGGGGAGTCCGAGGGGCAAAGCCCCTCGGAAAATCTTAGAACGTAAAGCGGAAGCCCAGGCGCACGGAGCGCGGGGGCTGGACGGCCGTCGGCTGGCGGAACGACGCGCGCGTGACCTCGTCCTCTTCGACCTCGTTGTTCGTATTCAGCAGATTGAACACCTGAAGAATCAGCGACGCCTGGCCTCCGCCGATCGGGAACTGCTTCTCGAGCCGCGTGTCGAGCGTGAACACGTAAGTGAACCTGGTGAGGCCTCGTTCGAGGACAGGGATGAAGTCCACGCCCTGTCCAAGGTCAGGGACGATCAGTACGCGCGTGAAATGCTGGCCGTCCTGGTACCTCGCCGCGGTGCCGCCTCGCAGACCCCATGGCAGCTGGTACATCGCCGACCACTTGACGACATACCCGCGTTCCGTGAACAGGCGTCCTCGTGCTTCCGTCGAGGCGTTTGGATCGCTGAAGACTTCTCCCAGGACGCCCTGATCGTTTTCGTCCGCGCGGAATCCGCGGTTACCGCCAGTCCCCGTGGACTTGTGGGCTGTGGCGCCGATGAGCATGCCCCAGCCCCCGTAGAACGGCCGTTCGAGCACCAGGTCGAGGCCGTGGTCGCGCGCGGTGTTGCTCTCGACGTTCTGCAACTCGTAGGAGTCTTTTCCGAAGCTTCCCGGCAGCCGGCTGAAGATCGGGACCACGACATCGTCGACAGGGTCGAGCAGGTTCAGACCCGTGTCGTCCACGTGTGTCAGCGCGAAGTTGCCGTGCAGCCCGAGGGAGTTGACGGGTTGAATGAGCCCGCTGGTCCGGCGGTCGGTCCCGCCGATGCGCAGGATCATGCGATCCGTCAGTCGTGCCTGGAGCGATGCCAGGATCTCTCTCGTCTTTGGAACGCGCAGATCGTCAGCGATCGTATTCAACTGGCCGTTTGCGCAACACGGGCCGACGGCCGCGATCCTCTGCCCGACTTCGCCGGACTGCAGCCGTCGATCGCCGTTCAGGTCACTCCAGAGATGAACGTTCCCGGTAAGACCGTGGGGATCGCCGTAGCTCAAGTAGTTCAGTGGGAGGCGCGCGTCATAGCGAGCCACGCCAATCAAGAGCGTCAGGCGGTCGTTCGGAATTCGGAACGTGGTGCTGAGGCTCGGCGAGAGCGCGCGCCACGTAATGCCGTCACTGTCCCCATCGCGGGACGCCGAGCTCGTCGTCGCGCGCAGCCCGAGGTCGAGATCGAGCCACGGCGTGACGTGGATTTCATCCGTGGCCCAGGCGGCCAGTTCACGGCCGCCGGCCCTCGACGCCTCACCGTCGGTCGAGTACTGCCACGCGCGCGCGGGGATGCCATCGACTAGCTCGCCGATGAGCGACGTGCCGGGCGCGTCTCGCCTGACGCCGCTCCACGTGGCGCTGCCACCGAAGTTCGTGAGGTGACGCAGACCCAGCCACGACAGCGGCCCGGGATCGCCGCGCCAGCGGAAGGAGGCGCGATGACTGCGGCCGCTCGTCGATGCCGCGAGATCGCCGACTGGGCCGTCGCGCAAACGCTCCATGGTCGTGACGACCGGCGTGCCGGTGAGATCCCCTTCCGACGACGAGCCGCTGTAGGTTGCGTTCGCCGACCACATCAGGCCGGCGTTCGCCGAACGATCCCAGGTCGTGGACAGCAGTGCCGACCGCCCCTTCTGGTCGAGGGTGGCATCGACGAGCGCGGCGCGGCCGACAGCCGGGAACGACAGGAAGTCGGCCTGCGCGAACAATCGCACGTTGTCACGCGGCGTCGCCTTGTAGGCCAGGTGCGTCGAGATCGTCCCCGCGCGGCTGGCCATCTCGGCCGGTTGATCGCGCTCGGTGCGGGTGGATCGGGCGAGACCACCGGCCACCAGGATCCCAAGGCGATCGGAGACCGGCCCGCTGGCGACAAACGAAGCGGTGCTTGCGGCCTGCAGTCGTCCGATGGACGGCGCTCCCGGCAGGGGATTCACCGATTGAAACGCCGCCGGCGATCCTTCGAAGTGGAACGAGCGCTGCCAGATCGATCCGGGCATGCGCGGCACCAGCATCACGGACGTGCCGGCGCCGTAGCCGTCCGGCGGCTGGCCGGCCGTCGTCACACTGACGGCCTGCAGCGTGTCGAGATTCGGGTAGAACATCGCGAAGCCGGTTCGATCGGGATCCGTGACGTCCGCGTCGCCTAGCCTGTAGGACGTCTGCGTCCATGACGCGCCGGACGCGCCCAGCCTCTGCGGGAAGAGGTAGGTTCCGCCTGCTTCCATCAGGTCGGTGACGACCAGCGGATCGCTACGTTCGATCAAGCCATAGACGCTTCCGCTTCGCGGAAGGAGATCGAGCGCCACTTCGTCGAACCGCGTGCCGTACTCGGTTCGATGGGTGCCCCGGATGGATGTCTCATGCACTTCGGGGCTCGGCGAGGCGGTGCGGGTGACCTCAACCGTCAATTTGTCGCCGGAGGCGACGTCGATGCGCTTTTCGACCGTGCCCGAGATCAACTTGTAGCTGCCAGGTGGCACGAGTCTGAACCGAACGCTTTCGCCGCCAATCAGCTGAGCTGACCACGACTGCGTCGGATCTGTCGCCGATTGCAGCTGCACGGGGACACTGATGACGGCGCCGCCGTTCGATTCGAGCCGGACTTCGATGGTCGCGGCCGAGCCCTGTGCCCCGGCCACGCCGCCACGGGCGATGACCAGCAGGCCGGCGAGCGCGAGACGCGGCCACCACGAGTTGCGGCCGAAGCGGAATTGATCCAAGAGCGGGGGGATTATTCCACAAGTTCCGTGCGGCGTCAGTTGGTAAGAATGCTAGGCTCCGTCTCGCTGTCATGACAGGAGTGTGACCATGCGCGTGTGCGTCCTCGGTCTGGCGTTGCTGGTCCTCGCGGCGCCGAGTCAGGCTCCCGATGCGGTAGACGACTACGTCCGCGCCCAGATGAAGAGTCAGGGCATTCCGGGGCTCGCCCTGGGCGTGGCGAGGAACGGGCGCCTCGTCAAGGCCGGGGGCTACGGCGTCGCCGACCTCGACAACGACGTCCCCGTGACTGCCGAGACCGTGTTCGAAGTCGCCTCGATCACGAAGCAGTTCACGGCCTCCCTGATCATGACGCTCGTCGAGCAGGGGAAGCTGCGGCTCGACGACAAGGTGAATACCTACCTGACCGATCCCCCGGGCGCATGGCGGGACATCACCATCTACCATCTTCTGACCCACACGGCGGGACTCGCGCCGCTCGGCGACGACTTCAAGAGCATGGTCTGGACGTCGACCGTCAAAACGCCTGCGCTCTATGCCGCCGCCAAGGCGGACGCGATGGGCTCGGCGCCGGGCGCGAAGTTCTCGTACAGCGACGTCGGCTACTTTCTGCTCGGGATGGTGATCGAGAAGGTGACGGGGCAGCGCTACAAGGACGTGCTGTCCGAGCGAATCCTGACGCCTCTCGGCATGACCTCGTCGCGGATGCTCGATCAGCTCCACACGATGAAACACCTCGCCCGGGGTTACACGCTGTACACAAACCCGGCGACGTCGGTCCAGGAAACCGTGAACATTCGCCGGGTCCAGGACGTCGAGCTTCCGTCGCATTACGGGCTGTTCTCGACGGTCCTGGACCTTGCCCGCTGGGACGCCGCGCTCTACAGCGATCGGCCGCTCAAGCCCGCGAGCCTGCAGCAGATGTGGACGTCGGGAAAACTCAGCGACGGATCCCTGACCGGCTATGGATTCGGCTGGGAGCTATCAGTGCGGCGCGGACACAAGACGGTCGGCCACTCGGGCATCACGGGCACGTACATTTTCCGAGTTCCCGACGTCGGTCTTACCGTCATCGTCCTGACGAACCTGGGACGTTGGACCTCCGGCCCCAGCAGGGGAGCGGACAGTCGAAGGATCGCAAGCGAGGTCGCCGCCCTGGTCGAGCCGCGTCTCCGGTTCGAGGCGATCACCGATCCCGACCCGGCGCTCACGCGCAAGCTGCACGGCGTCTTCACGGCCCTTGCCGGGGGCACGGTGGACAGCACGCTCGTCTCACCGTCCGTGGCCAAGGAGGTTGCTGACAACAAGGAGGGCATCGTCGGATTCTTCGGCCGGCTCGGCGCGCTGCGGTCGATCGAGCTGGTCGATCGGGTGGAGGAGGGCGGCGAGCTCAACCTCCGGTATCGAGTCATCGGCGAGAAGGACGCGGTCCGGTTCCTCGTCCGCATCACCACGGCCGGAACGATCGTGGAGTTGTCTCCGGAATAGATTCGAATTCAGAGGAGCGTTATCGTCGAACGGTAAACTCGATCGCGAACTGGCGCGAGGGGCCGGGCCGTCCCGCGAAGGCCGTCGGCGGCGTTCCAAACGTGGACGTGACGTAGTTCTCGTTCGTCAGATTCTTCCCGTAGGCCCCGATTGTCCAGCGTCGACTGGCGCTTTGGTACTCCACCCGGCCTCCCAGGAGGCCATATGGAAGCTGTCGCTGAATCTGGTCGTTGAACGGCGTAAAGAACACCGTCGACTGCGCCGCGACCTCGGCCGAAACCGACAGGCGGCGTGAGTGCCCGACGTCGCCGGTCCACTCGAACCAGAATCGGCCCGACCACTCTGGCGCATTGTTCAACCGATTGCCGGCGACGTCGCCGGTGGCGCCGCCGATGGCGACCGCGATGTAGCGATCGTAGCGTGCGTCGAGCCACGCGAAATGGCCGCCGGCTTCGAAGCCGCCTCCCAACCGTGACGTGTTCTCGATCTCCACGCCGCGAATTGTCGCCGCCGCGGCGTTGCGGATGTCGAGTACTGCCACCGCGATTGGCGTCTGGACTTGCAGGCCCGTGTAATCCATCACGAAGGCGGAGAGCGCGAATCTCGAACGCCCGCCGAGCGCGTCGGCCTTCAGCCCGCCCTCGTAACTCCACGCCCACTCGGGCGCGTAGCCGCGGCCCGTCGTCGTCGACGACAGGTTGAAGCCGCCGCTCTTGAAGCCGCGTGTCGCCGACACGTAGGTGAGCGCGGAGCCCGGGAGCTGGAGCTCGAGCCCGATTTTCGGAGTCCACGCGGTGTGCGCGATCGAATCCGAGTAGGCGTAAGCCGTTCCGGGAAGCGGCGGATTGGGAGGTTCGAGGCTATAGCGTCCCCCGGAGTTGTCGATGTCCTTGTGCTCGCGCGTGTAACGGACTCCGGCGGTGGCCGAGAGGCCGGCAGCAAGACCGACGGTCGCCTGTCCGAAGGCCGCGCGGCTGGTCGCGGCGGCGCGCGGCTCGAGCAGCGCCTCGAGGCCTGCGAACGCCTGGTGGGACCAGATGGTCTGGTGATCGTCTTCGGTGAAGAAAAACGCACCACCCAACCACGAGAGCCGAGGCTGTTCGTGCGAGATCGTGATCTCCTCGGAGAACTGGTGCTGGCGCTCGAGAAGTCGGGAAGTGACCACGTCGAGTTCGGTGCTGTCGGAATCCACCTCGAATTCAAAGTTCAGGTCCCGATAGGCCGTCAGGCTCACCAGCTTGATGGACGGGGTCAGCGCCGTCGTCACGCGGGCGCTCGCGCCGTAGTGCCGCGTCCGATTCCAGTTCGCGCTCGAGGTGCGGACCTCGTGGAAGTCCGAGGGGTTGTCGAACTGGTATCCCGGCTTGGCCGCCAGGACCTTGTTGTAGGTCAGCGGTGTTCCGTACTGACGATCGACGTCGGCCGACAGGAGCAGGCTCGTTCGCCGGTTGAAAACCACCCGAAGCTGGCCGCGGGCCGCCGTGGAGTCGTCTTCGCCGAGCGGGTTGTCAGGATGCTCGAGATCGCGAACGAACCCATCGCGACGGCCGCGCGAGAAGGCGATCGAGCCCATGACCCGGTCGCGTTTCAGCGCGCCGCTCAGATGCATGTCTCCGCGAAACTCTCCGAGCGTTCCTGCCGTGAAGCGGGCAGAGGCCTCGAGTTCGTTGGTCGGCGACCGGGAGATGAGGTTCATCGCGCCGCCGACGGCATTCCGGCCATACAGGGTGCCCTGCGGTCCGCGCAGGACTTCGATGCGCTCCAGATCGAGAAACCGCGTGAAGACCATCGCGGGACGAGCGAGGTAGACACCGTCCAGGTACACGGCTGAGCTCGGGTCCGACCCGGCGAAGACTACGTTGGTGCCGCCGATGCCCCTGATCGTCAGCTGTCCGTAGCCGGTGTTCTGAGACACGATCACCGCAGGGCTGAGGCCGGGCGCATCCGCCAGCGTCTGGGTTCCGAGCCGCGCGAGGTCCGCATTCGTGACGACCGTAACCGCAATGGGGGTGTCCTGGACATCACGCGCGCCGCCCTTGGCGGCTGTCACGATCGTTTCCTGCTGAGTGGCGACGTTCAGGACGAGAGACAGCGTGGCACGTTGTCCCGCGCGGATGCGCACCGTCTGGAGCGATGGTTGGAACCCGCTTAGCTCCGCGAGTAATTCGTAGGTGCCCTCAGGCAGTTCCTGAAAAACGAAGTGACCTGCGGGCCCCGTCTCCCCTGAGCGATCCGCCGGGCCGCGCATGGTCACGCGGACACCGATCAGCGGGGCACCGGTCTGATCGGCGATCGAACCTGACAGCGATCCGGCCGATTGCGCGCTCACGGGTGTGGCCAGGCACAGAAGAGCGAGCATGGCGTGCAACAGGAATGTCATGAGCGGACTGTGAAGATGTATATCATTCTCTCCAGTTCCATGAAGTGGCTGGTCCCTCTCCTGCTGCTCGCGACGTCGGTGTCGGCCCAGGACGGGGCTGCTCCTGCGCCCCCGGTCCAGCAAGTCCTCCTGCTGCAGTCGCTCGACCGTGGCAACGTGACCCTCGACTACCAGACGGCTCACTTCCGCGTCGAACTGGACCGGCTGGCCGGCAAGCCGGTGAATGTCGTGCAATTCGTCGTGGGGCCATCGGGCCTCGCCGGAGCGTCCGAACAAGCGATCGTCGCCTTCATCCAGTCGACATTCGCCGGCCGTCCCAAGCCGGACCTGATCGTTTCCCTCGGCGGTCCTGCGGCATTGTTCGCGCGCAAGCACCGTCAGAAGATCTTTCCCGAATTGCCGCTCCTGCTCGCGAGCGTCGACGTCCGCGTGCTGGGCGACGCCCCGCTCCAGGACAACGAAACCGCGACGTTGGTCGCCGTCAACTATGCGGGTCTCATCGAGGAGATTCAGCAGCTGCTTCCCCGGACCAAGCACGTGTTCATGGTCATGGGCTCGGGTGCGTTGGGGCAGTTCTGGCACCGGCAACTCGAGCAGGATTTCAAACGACTCGCCAGGCCGGTGACGTTCACCTGGTCTGACCATCTGTCGCTCCCCGAAATCCTGAGTCGCTGCGCCAGCCTGCCACCGGATTCCGCGATTTTCTATTTCATGTTCGGCACCGATGGCTCCGGGGCCGCGTATGCGGATGAACAGGTGCTGTCGGAACTCCACGCCTCGGCCAACGCTCCAATGTTCGGCGCTCATGGCGCATTCATGGGCCTGGGCGTGGTCGGCGGCAGGCTGACGCCGCTCGATAACCTCAGCCGCCAAAGTGCCGACGTGGCCGTCCGGTTGCTGAATGGCGCTCCCGCCAGCAGCCTCCGGGTGCCGGTCCAGACGCCCGGCGGCTACGTCTTCGACTGGCGTGAGTTGCAGCGTTGGGAGATCCCCGAGAGCCGGTTGCCGCCCGGGAGCGTCGTGCGGTTCAGAGCGCCTACCCTCTGGCAGGCATACCGGCGCGCCGTGCTGACCGGGATCGCCGCACTGCTGGTCCAGTCTCTGCTGATTGCCGGACTGCTGTACCAGCGTCGCGCCAGGCGGCAGGCCGAGAGCGAGAGCCGCAAGAACCTGACGCTCGCGGCGGACGCCAGCCGGCGCCAGACGATGGCAGCGCTGACCAGCTCGATCGGACATGAGCTCGGCCAGCCTCTCAGTTCCATCATGTACAACGCCCAGGCCCTGGACATGATGGTGTCGGCTGACCGCGCGTCGCCGGAGACGATCAAAGAGATCCTGTCGGACATCCAGAGCCAGGGCTTCCGCGCCACGCAGATCATCGATCGCCATCGCAAGATGCTGCGGACGCATCAGCTGGAGAAAAAACCGATCGACGTCCACACCGTGATCGGGGAAACGATGGCCCTGGTCGCCCATGACATGAGCACGCGGCACGTGGAGGCGACGGTCTATCTGCCCTCGAGCCGCGGCGTGGTCAGCGGCGATCAAGTGCTTCTGCAACAGGTGTTCGTGAACCTGTTGATGAACGCCATGGATGCGATGGCCGGGACGCCTCCCGACAGGCGCCACATCACGGTCAGCACGGACGTGAAGTCCGACGCCGTCGCGATCTCGGTGCGTGATTCGGGGAAGGGTTTGCCGGCCGAAGTCGACGGCAGGTTGTTTGCGCCGTTCGTGACGACGAAAGCGGAAGGCCTCGGGATCGGCCTGACAATCGCGCAGACGATCGTGCAAGCCCACGGTGGCACGATCGACGCCCGCAACAACCCGGACGGCGGCGCGACCTTCACGGTGACGCTGGCGCGCGACAGCACACACGGGATACAGTAAGGATCCATGGCTGTCGCGAAGCCAGCACCGGTCGTCGCCGTCGTCGAGGATGACCTGGCCGCCCGCACGGCGCTGGGCCGCCTCATCCGGGCCGGTGGGTTCGAGCCCGCGCTCTTCGAGTCGGCCGAGGCTTACATTGACGCCTCACCTGCGCCCGCCTGCCTCGTAGTCGATGTGCGGCTCCCCGGCATGTCGGGCATCGAGTTGCAGCAGCGGCTCCGCGATAGCGGTAGAATGCCACCGATCATCGTGACCACTGCCAGCCACGAAATGGAGATTCGCGATCGCGCCGAGCAAAACGGCTGCGCCGGATTCTTCTGGAAGCCAGTGGACGCCGGCGCCCTCATCGCAACGATTCAGGCCCTCGCGAGTCGCTGACCCCTTCATGAGCCGGCGACCCCGCGTGCTGCTGGCGGACGATTATCCCGACATGGTGAAGGCTGTGCGGCGCCTGCTGGATCCCGACTGCGAGATCGTAGGCACGGTGCCGGATGGCGGTCTGCTTCTGGAGGAAGCGCAGCGGCTCGAGCCAGACGTGATCGTGCTCGACCTGAGCCTTCCGACGGTCAGTGGGCTGGACGCGTGCCGTCAGCTCTCGCAGACGCACCCTGCCATCAAGGTCATTGTCTTTACGGCGTCCGGCGATCCGGACGTCGAGTACCAGGCAATGGGGGCCGGCGCCGCAGCGTTCGTATCGAAGCTGTCGTCCCTCGACCTGCTCACGGCCATCAAACGGCTGTGCGCCGATTCCCCGTCGACTACCTGAAGCGCGCGCTACTTGCTGTTCTTCTCGCGGGCCGCGACCTGGACCAACACGGTACCGAGGGCACCGGCCGGTGACGGGGGGTTCGTCGCGATCGCTTTATAGTCGAGCGTTGTCCCGACCTTCCAGTCCGCGGCGTACTTGCCGGTGGCGCCTGTCACCACGTACGTCCCCCTCAGCGGCCCGCCGCTGCCCCTGAAGTCCGCTCCCGGTACACCGAGGTGGAACGTCCCGGTCCCGTCGTTGTCGAAGAAGATCTGATCCCCGTCGATGTCGGTCAGGACCACTTCGTTGTGGAACGTAATCGGCAGCGCGTCTCCAGCGGGCGGCCCGCTCGGCGCGAATTGGAAGCTGACGAACGACGTTCCCGTAATGCGACCGGTGACCGTCCCGATCTGGTATCCCTGTCCCGTCGTGAAGTCGAAGGCCTGCACCGCGTCCTGCTGCGTGAACATGGTCGCGACGCCGCGCGGCTCCTGTGCACCTGCGGGTTCGGTGGCGACGAGAATCGCGGCGGCCATCACGACCGCGCCGGCGCACGCTTTCACGCGACGCCACACACTCTGGTTTGTCATTGCTGCTCTCCTTCGGTTGCCGAATGAATACAGTCGTTACTTGCCGATTGCGTAGAGCACGTTGTCAGCGCGGATGAAGAGCCGGCCGCCGGCGATCGCCGGCGACGCAAGCTGACGCGCGTTCAGGCGGTTCCGCGAGACGACAGCCGGCGTGCGTCCCGCGCTGAGGACGATGGTCTCGCCGTCCTCGCTGACCAGGTACACCTTGCCGTCGGCCGCAACCGGCGACGCCGTGTAGACGCCGCCGACGCGTTCTTGATAAACACGCTCGCCGGTCTTCGCGTCCGAGACCGTCAGCACGCCGACGTCGCCCGTCATGTAGAGCAGCCCGTCGTAATGAATCGGCGACGAGATGTACGGCGCACCCGACGGGACCCGCCAGACGACGTGGGTGGCGGCGATGTCGCCGGTGCCGCCAGGACGGATCGCCATGAAGGGGCTGCTGCGATAGCCGCGGCTCATGTAGACGATCCCGTCGTGGAACAACGGCGTGGGCACGGGGAAGCGATTGTCCTCGCTGAAATACCACAGCCGCGCGCCAGTAGAGAAGTCGTGGCCGCTGATGCCGACGCTGGAGTTCACGACGATCTCGGTCTTGCCGCCGGATTGGACCACCAGCGGCGTGCTGTAAGAGGTGATACCTGGCGTCGCGTCGTGCTTCCACCGGACGGCGCCGGTGCGCGCATCGAGCGCGAGCAGGTACGACGCCTTGTCGTGGTAGCAGAGCAGAATCAGCTGGCCGTTGTGCACGACCGGGGAGCTGCCGTGGCCCCAGTTGATCGCGAACGGGCCGTATTCGGCGCCGAGGTTTTTCTTCCAGGCGAGCTTGCCGGCGGAATCGATCGCGGCGATCTGGCCGGTCGCGAACCAGGCGTAGACCCGCTCGCCGTCACTCACCGGGCTCGGCGAGGCGAGGTTGTGCTTTTCGTGGACCGCGGGCAGATCGCCTTCGGCGGGCAGCTCGTATTCCCACCGCTGGCGCCCGGTCGATCGGTCGAACGCGGTGATCAGGAAAACCGCCTTGCCGTCGCCGCTCGCGGCGGCGCCACCCAGCGGCCGCTCGCCGGCATCCGCGGCGTTGCCGCCCTGCACGAGGCGCGGGCCCGGCCGGACCACGCCCGCCCCGGCCTGCGAGGTGACGTAGACCAGATCGCGCGACACGATCGGCGATGACACGCCGAGGCCGCGGATCTGCGCCTTCCACGCGACGTTCTCGGTGTCGCTCCAGCGGCTCGGCAGGCCGCGCTCAGGGGAGACGCCCGAGGCCGCCGGCCCGCGCCAGTGAGGCCAGTCGTCGGCATCAAGGATCGTTGACGAGACGGCGAGTGCCAAAACCAGCAACCAGTGCTTTCGCATTACTCCCCTCCGCATAATTTCCGGGAGTCTACCAGTGGTGGACCCGCTATGATTGCGCACACATGCTCGCACTGCGAATGTTTGCTGTGGCGGCCTACGGGCTCGTCGGCCTTGGCCTGATGGCCCAGGGCTATCGCTACCTGGTCGCGTCGCGCTACATGCATTACCACGCCGACGTGGTCCACGAGGGCTGGGCGCAGCTGAAGAAGTCCGAGCAGCGGCTGATCCTCGGTCTGCTGCGGGGCTTCGGCGCAGGGATGTTCTGCGTAGGATTCACGACGGTGTTTGTTTCGGTCGGGCCGTTCCGCGACG
>Ga0193738_1000963_pt1 | contig 12368 bp, 8 predicted proteins | sample L2a1metaG_FD_144927 | JGI IMG/M metagenome (GOLD analysis project Ga0193738, IMG submission 144927) | Soil microbial communities from a riparian zone of the East river system, Colorado, United States - L2a1 | ecosystem: Environmental > Terrestrial > Soil > Riparian zone | place: USA: East River...
CACGTGAACCTGAGTTGAAGGTGTATGGGGAAGCGTGGGTCACCTTCTCACCTGCTTACCTGACGGAGAAGAAAGCAGAGATACCCAACGTGTATCGTGTGATCTGGAAGGCAGCAGAGGAAGCTGGTCTGACACCCCGCACTAATCTTGAAGCGCCACATTTTGCGTGGGAGGATATTTAATGACACTCAATGATTTAATGAATCGTAAAGAACTACTTAGCAACTATTTGATTATGACACAACCACAAGAACAGCAACAGAACATTGAACTCCGCATGATCGACAACCCTCGCGAGCTTATTCGCGACGTTGGCGACTGGGCGGAGAGTCAGCCATGGCACCCCAAACACGCCCCTGATCTGGGAGTGGTCGAAGAAATCGGGGAATTGTTCCATGGTGTGCTTAAGCACCATCAGGGAATCCGCGGCTTCGACAACACCGACAAGTATCGCGCTCACACACTCGATGCACTCGGTGACATCATGGTGTATCTGTCGCATTGGTGTTACTTGAACGGAGCGCACTACCACGCGTTGATCGCTGTGGAAGTCCCGACATCCATGGAGCTTCGCGATCTGTTGAAGACGCTCGTCATCGACGCATCTAAGATGCTTCATTTCAGTGGCCGCAGTGTCGATACGTCAGTAGCTTCGACTGTTGCCAGTGGCATCACACAGACCTGCCAATACATCGCACGCATGTTCGGTTGGGACCTGTTCAATGACTGCCTGTATCCTACGTGGCATCGTGTGCGTATGCGTAACTTCAACAAGGACAAGCAAGGTGGTGGCCGTGAGGCAATCGAGGCTGCGCATGGCCTGCCCGACATCGCTCCTAAGCTTGACCATGAGGCTGTTCCGGTGAACGTCGAGCAGATCGAGGGTGAGCGTCCACTGGAGGGCATGGTGCCATTGGAGAAGAAACAATAATTGCAACGTTGCAATGCTTCGAATCGCGGACATACCGGAAGATCAGATTCTCTTTTACGATATTGAGACGGACGATAAGTTCGCTCCGTATTGTAACTTGAAGATGATCGGCGTTCAAGAAGGGTTTCAAGGCGAGCCATACCTCGTCGAGACCAAGAAGGAACGTGATCGACTCAAAGATATGTTCAAAGACCCCGATGTCATCAAGGTGATGTTCAATGGGTGGAACTTTGACAACATCGTCTTACGTCGGTTTGGGTATGACATTGTGCAAGAGGGGACGCATGACGTCTACTTCATGTATAAATGTATAGCTCCGCGGCTGCCATCCCACAGCATGAAGTATATCGCGTGGCACTATACGGGAGACCCGCACTGGCCAGAGTTTGAGTTAGAGCGGTGGTGCCGCGTGAACGACCTACAGATGTGGGACGCACCCAAATACATCCTCAAACCATACTGCTTACATGACCTTGTCCAAACTAGAACGCTCTTTGAGATTGCGTGGGAAATCGTGCAGCGTCCGCTGCATTGGGAGGCATACAATCTCGATAACTCAAACGGCCCCATTCCCGGCGAAATGGCCTTGGACGGTGGCCTATACCTTGATGGTCCCGGCATCAGGAAGAGAATTGCAACGTTGCAAGAAAACAAACTTGCATGGGAAGGTGAAGCATGGAACCTATCCGGCGGTCGTGTTAAGAATCCAAACTCTGTTGATCAACTTGGGGCCTACTTGGTGTCTGAAGGATTTGAAGTCGACCTCACCGATAATGGTAATTTCTCACTCCCCAAGGATGCCATCCTCGACTTCATACCGGAGATAAAGGATGAGTCAAAGGACAAGGATCGTATTGTTCGTTGTGCTTTTGAAATTCGCCAGATTAACGCACAGCTTAAGTATCTCGAAAACTATCAACGAGCGTTGGGACACTCTTCAGAACACCTTCAGAAGCAGTGGATACCACGCCAATACTCGTGGAGCAACGCCAGAACTCGTCGCACTACAAGCAACAGCAAATACAAGCTCAACTTCCAGAACCCCACCAAGGTTGCTAAGGAAGTGCAAGTCGTTCCTGATGGATGGGCGGGCCTGTGGATTGACTCGACACAGGTTGAAAACGTGGTCCATATTTACGAAAGCGAAGATGATGCACGCCGTGCCGCCTACGAGGCGGACCCCGAGTGGAACGAATACGTTTGGTTGTGCAATCAGATATTAGGTGGAAACAGAACTAAGAAAGAACTCGATGCCATACCCTCACCACAGTTTCCCGGTTGGTCTATCTATAAGCAGTTCAAGACCATCAAACTCGCTCTTAATTTCGGAATGGGAGTGCCCACCTTCTGTCAGAAAACGGGAGTTGATAAGCGCACTGGTAAAGAAGCATTCAACGTCATCCATCAAGCATGTCCTGCGATTAGGCAACTACAAGACCGTGTCGCTGACGATCTATCAAGACATGATTACGTTCGAGATGTCTTCGGCCACATTTACGAAGGAGAGCCTCGTAAGGCTTACAAGGTGGTTGCTTATCTCGTGCAAGGGACTGGCACTGCTTCGTTGCCCAAAGCTCAAATGGCAGCTAATCTTGCAACGTTGCAAAGATTCAGGACTGGACCTAACGATGTTCACTTTGCAGGAACTACGCATGATGAGACTGAGTTTCGGTTTAACCTTAGACGGCTATCTCCAGAGCGCTGTTTTGAAATCACCCAAGAGTTAATGTTCAACATGACGGAGAAGTTCGAGCACAAGTTCGATGGTATGCCACTGCGTGCTAAGCCAGCGTTCAGCCGCACCACTGCGCAACCATTCAATTCAGATAAGCCTGAGCTTGGTGGACAGAAAGAACTCGACCTCGATAAGGATCGAGACGAGATAATGACTTACTTTAGTTGACGCCATGCCATACGTAAAGAAAGACGGCACCGTAAATTATCCACGGCACATGATCGTGGATGATCTAACCTTTCGCACTGACATCTCACGGCAGCGCAAGTATCAGATCAGAAAGCGAAGACAACACCAATGCATGTGCTGCGGCGCTCCGTTGGAGTTGAAGAACAAAATTAGAAAAGAAACCATTGTAGTTGATACAGATGAACACTGCCCAAAATGCCGAGACAACAAACTCCGATTGCGTCGAGGGTTTCTACAGGGACGAAAAGAGCGGATTGAACCTGTGGACACCAATGTCGAAGGCTTTGTCGATTGACTGCTCCGTCAACACCGTTGGTTTTGCAACGTTGCAAATCTCCTACGACGAGCAGGAGAAGCAGAAGGCTTTCGACTGGACCTATGGCATGTGGAAGCTGGAGGGCCTGTCCCTCTTGGAGCGTTGCCGAGACCTCTGCCATTACATTCAGCAGACAGACAACGCAGACTTTACTGATCTGCTAATCGAGTGGCCAATGTTTTATGAAAGCACGAAAGGACAGATCGCGGCAGAACAAAGCTACACGATCAACCTCGCAGCGGTCGGCGCATATCTTGCTGGCTTCTTTCACACACCAGTTAATCGAGTCCGCCTTATCACAGCACCCCAGTGGAAAGGCAATGCCTCTAAGGAAGTTACTGCACGGAGATTCTTCCGCAAGTTCGACATCAACCACATGCACGTCGACCACAACGCCGTAGACGCGTGCATGATGCTGCTGGCCACCGCTGAGAAGGAAGGTTGGCTAATGCCTCTATGATAGTCACATGCCCTAAATGTAAACGCAACTACGACGATACTCCTAACTGGACTATCTGTCCTCACAATCCATTGGACATTCACCCCGATGCCAAGTATTGCCGCAAGCACGATCTGTTCAATTGCTATCTGTGCCCGACGAACGATCCGCTTCCGACACCTTCTCAAGAGGCTTTCGAACGTGAGTCTAAATTGATTAGGGAGCAAGAGTTTACAGATGGACTCTAATTTGCAACGTTGCAAAAACTTAATCTGGCTGTAGACGCTGAGTCAACTCAAGGAGAATCTGCTTCTGTGCTTCTTGATAGCGTTTCAGTGCCTTCTCTTTTTGACGCTGAACAACGTTGGTCTGCACTACGTCCCGCAGATATGCTTGCTCATTGGCAATTTTACGCTTCGCGTCAGCCACCGCGAATTGATGCAGCTTGTTTGCATCCACGGTGCCAAAGCGCATTCCTGTTAGGTATGATGAGACAATTTCGCCCGGAGTGGTGCGTCGGCCCGTCCGAGCATTTGTGGTTCCAAGATCACCAGTATCGGTTCTTGACAGAGCTTCACTCCACCGGCGAAACTCGTATCCGCCGGGCAATATTGGAGGAACAACATCATCTAATACAGCCTTTGCTCTCGTTAAAATGTTTTTGTCTATCGGCCTACCACTACGCAAATCTTCCCCAGTTATCTGCTCGGCGACGATATTTACTGCGGGAGTATTCTCCCACGATACAACTGGGTTCACGGCAGCTAATGCCGCCGTGTCGCCCGCTACGATTGCGCGACCCATTTGAGTCAGTGCGTCTATTTGGACTAGAGGGGTCATATCAAAGTAGCGGAACCTGCCGTCTTTTTCCCGGCCCATCACAATCAGATGTTTCGTCCGCTGATAGTCGGGCATCAAAGCACGAGCCTTATTCCACTCCTTACGGTCCTTTTCTGACAGTTGCAACGTTGCAAACTTCTCTAGCACAAAGGGTGTCGCAGCAAGCCCACCAATCAAACCAGCAGCGCGAACACGCTGGCCGGGGTCTTCATGACTGAAAACATCTTGGACGAGATTCTTGGTGATCCTAGTAATCTCAGCCGTATAACTGATGAACAGATTCGTAAACGGAATCTGTCGAAGAGTCTTAACAATTGGAGCGACGTTTGCATAGTTGACGGTGTAACGGTTTGTCCAATCTCTTGCTTTCGCGATGACATCTGCATGAGATTCAGGCAAACCCAACTCCTTAGAAAACTTGGTTTTGGCGCGCATGTAGGTAGCACCCCGGACGAGCATATCGGGCCAGCGATAGAAGTCCAGAGCCTTGTTGATCCCCTTCTGGACAAGCCCAGTGATGGAGTCGTCGATGCCTAGCATCCTCACATAGTCAACGTTCCGTAGCATCTCACCCCTGATAGCATCGACATTAAGGATGCCTTGCTCAAGCATTTCGCGGACCTCAGGACCACCGCGCTTGATCAAACGGAAGGCACGAAGGTTATCTACAAGTGGAATAGCGCCACCTAATGCCGACAGGATGGGCATGGCGATGATGTTACGCACCACCGTAATAGGGTTCAACGGTGCCCGTGCAATCTTGACGTAGTTGTGGAACTTGGCGAGAGAGCGCATCAAGGTGCCATCGAGCATACCCCATGGTGAATCGAAGGTCGCCAGTTGATCGCGCACAAAGCGAGATACCATAGTCCCCGCCAACTTACCATAGCGGCGGTTGGTATCTAGAGGAACATAAGCCTTTAGAACCTCCAACTCTTTTTGCAACGTTGCAATTGTCTTGCCAGCAGGGGGTGCACCGTGCAAAATCTGTGCCTTGAGTTGGTCGATCACACGGCTATGTTCGTCGATGCCGTATGAGAAGTTAAGACCCATCTTGTCCTTGAGGTTGGTGATGGTATTGATTAACTTACCTGTGATGGCCGATGTGTAAAGATGTTGAATGGTTCCGAGCACCTTCTCGCGTGGGTCGTGATACTCACCGAGCATATCACGGAAAGCAGGATCGAGTAGGTCTCGCTTTTCCCACAGATAAGCGTCCAACTTCTTGCCTACGTCAGTGACGGAGCCGCGATAGTCTGTGCCCGCAGTTTTGATTTCGTGAATGTAGTTCTCGATGATCGACCGAGCAGCGTCGAGACTGACAGTAGGGTGGTCGCTTGCATACTTGAATGCTACGGCCTCGACCTGTGTTTGAGTAGGACGATATTTAGGATCGTGGAAGATTCGATACTGCCGAGTGAGGTAATCACCGTCAGTGATGGACTTGAGAATCTTGGCCTTGAGCGTGCCGTTCGGAAGACCCACAGCGAAGTGAGTTTGCAACGTTGCAATTGCTTCACGAGCAGCAATGTAGAAGTTGCCGCCACGCTCAGCGTCCCGGCCCAATCCCGTCAGCACGCTCCTGTAGGCACGCAAGTCAATATTGCCGCTAAGATAGTTCTGCGTGGCAGCATCAAATGCTGCCGGTCCTTTGTAATGTCGTGCCTTCTTAAACGCATCATCCACCGTATGGAGCGCCCATGCCGCAGCACCGTCAGCATCCACCACTGCATTGAACAGTTCCGGTGGTAGATGCATGTTCATATTGCGTTCAAGGAACCGCATGAACTTAGCAACAGATGAACCATGACCTGTTGCGGCATCACCTGCTACTGCTTCACTCTTGCCTTTGAATACATCAGCCAATGCCTGTGCAAAGGTCTTATGATGGAATGTTCCGCTTGTTGACTTGGGCACTGCGAGCAAGGCTTTGATAGCTCGGGGTCCGAGGGCACCCATAACCCCGCCCATGAGGATACCCTCGGACATAGCGAGTTGCCCATCTGTAAGTTGTGGACCAATGATACCACCGACAATTGCACCGGCCAAACCTGATCCTAACTCTTGCGTAAGCTCACGACCAAACGCAGCTTTCATTGCCGCGCCACCCATGAACCCACGTGCAGCATAATCAGGGTTGGTCAAATCATAGTCGGGATCGGGAATCAATTCGACTTTACCCTTATTCTTTTTCTTAAGTGCAGCGTCACGCTGACGCATTGCAACTTGATCTGCTTCTGCGTCCTTATATTTCTTTCCCTTATGATATGCAGCAGTGAACTCCATGTCACGCATGGCACTGCCTTTGCCCATGGTTTGCCAATACTGTGCTCCATCTGCTTTGCGGAAACCTTCGGATATGTTCTCCATCATTTCCGTAAATGATTGGAAAGATATCTGCTCATCCATCGAATCCATTTGATCCAAGTAACTGGCAGGATTGAACAAAGCGAAGAACTTACGAAAGACATCTTTCAACTTCTGCCAGAAGTTTGCCATCTCCTTGGGAAGAAACTCTTCATTGAGTAGTCCCATCACCCTAGCAGAGAACATTTCACCAAAGAACTCTTCCATACCGAACTCCGCAATCTCATCGGACATATCAGGATGAAGCATCTTATACCCTCGAAGGATACCTCTGTCTGTCCCGGCAAAGTATTCGATGTTATTGTCAGCACCTTCCCGACCAACCAACTTATAGAACTTATCCAAAATCTTGAGCCGACTCTCTTCACTCAAGTTCTTGAACTCCTTTACAAGTTCTTTATACAACTTGGGTTCATGCACCCGTGCCCAAATAAGTGCCGAGTGCCCTACCTCATGCCCAACCAATTGTGAGAAGCGCATCATCACTCGCGACTTCTGTATGTCAGACATTTTCGGCCAATCTTTGAACCACTTGGCAATTTTGGCCTCACTCATTTCTATGTTGCCAAAGGTTGTATTTACAGCAATTTTTCTGCCTTTAAGATCATCGACAAATCTTACATCGACGTTACGATTGGTGCGGCGTAATACCTCCAAGATAACTGACTGCAACTTAGCCTTGAGACTAGTCTCAAGTGTAGTGCCAAAGTCGATCTTGATCTTGGGGCCAGAGTCGGGCCCAGTGCCAGTCCCTGACTGTGCGAAGCGACCACCATGCAAATCTTCCGGTTCTTGGTTCTCGCGGACCTTGCCGGGCACCTGCTCTTCACGCTTACGAAGGACATCCTCGCCGACCATCTGAAATTGGTCGTCCACTTCCTCCATCTGTTGCTTGATCGACAGGGATTCGACATCATCAAAGTCCGGCTTGTTTTGCAACGTTGCAATTTTCTCCGGCACCTTGTCGGACAGCCGCGACTTGGGCACGGTAACTTCCTGCCCGGTTCCTTCGAACTTGATCTTTACCGTGCCGGTGGCTTTGTCGAAACCAGTTACCGTCGCTCGCTCCATCCCGCCCATCTCGTCCCTGTAGGCCACGGCCATACCACGCTTGATCTTGAATGCTGCTGCGGTCTTGGGCGCAACAGGTTCTGGCTCAACTACCTTGCGAGAGTTGAGAACATTCTCTGCCGTCTCACGCGCGAGCCGATAAGAACGAATGCTGCCCTCGTCACCAGAGTTGGCAATGTCATTGTCGATATCGAGGATCATCTCGCGAATCTCAGCCTCGTTGAGATTGTTATAACCCTTCGCAAGAGTCTTCGAATATGCTTGTTCCTCTGGTGACCACTTTATCTTCTGCTCTGGTGTGGGTTTAGTTGCTTTTCTTGCATTTCGCAACCTATCAATTTCCGCTTTACGTTTGTCACGTATAGCCCACATCGTTCCCTGCCGAATGTCGGAAAGGTATTTTACTTCCTTGATGTCATTGGCCTCTGTCGCTTTCTTTAATGCAACATCCAATTCTACCAAATCAGCTTCTACTTGAGACAGTGCCGTATCATCATATGTTGACCGCCAATATTCCGGTCCAGATTGTGGCTTTAATTTTCCACGCGGAATCACGGGCGTCTCTACAGGGACGTTGGGAATCGGATTGAGTGCTTTCGCGGTGCTCGGCCCTCTGTTCATTGGCCACTGCACGCGAGGGTCATTCTGCTTTTGCAACGTTGCAAAAATCTCAGGATATTGGAAGCTCCGAGTCTGCTGCGCTGGCGTTGGTAGGTTAGCCATGAGTGGTTGCACCGGGCCGGTGTGTGGACCATAGGTGTAACCTAATTCGCGAGCCAACCGAAACTTGGCATCAGGTGATGAAGGTAGCGCAAGTGTCCTTCCGTGTAGTGCCGGAAAGTCACCTGCATAAATGATGTCATCTGTAGCGGCGTATGGCTTACCATACATTTCAAAGTTGCCCGTCATGCGGCCGATCCTTGTGGGCCGAATGACAGGCACACTTGGGTCAAACCATGTTGAGAGAGGGCCGCGGACAGGTGGAAGTTCCGGTGCTTGAAGTGGTGTCTTGCCACCCGCTCCACCCGGCAAGCCTACTAGTACGCCGAGAAAGTCTGCACCTGCTGTGATGCCACCGGCCAGTCCGCCGCGCTGCATGGTTTCGTATCCACCATGCAGACCAGCGAGTAGGGCAGACGCGGGCAGCCGCTTGCTCATTGGTAAGTAGGACAGTGGTGCCTGCATACCACCAACCGCACCAGCAACAGCCACATCTAATCCATCTGTTTCCGGTAGTCCTGCCTCGGCAAATGCTTCACCACCCATGAAGCGAGCGAAGTCCAGCATCTTACCCGGTTTAGCGCCCGCCATTCTACCCACCTTTCCGAGCGCGCCTGCCGGGGCAAGTATCTGTGCCATGACATCACCGAGGCCATGCTCTCCCACAAAGAAGTCACCCGCGACATCTCCCATGGTCTTAGCCTCGGGAATATCGAAGAACTTAGGAACGCTGACAGTATCCGCAGGTCCGGGGTTTCCCATTTGAAGCAGACCCAACAGACCAGAGCCGGTCTGCTCAAGGAACCTCGACGGCATGTTGGCAAGGTTCTGTGCCACACGACCAAAACCGCCGCCCTCAGGAGCGGCAGCGGCAGTGGTTGGTCCGGGAAGGCCATCAATGATGGCGCGAATGTCAGGCGTGATGTCCATTTAATTGCAACGTTGCAATTTAGTAACCTTTAAGCCACTTGTAGATGCGGTCGGCATCTGTCTCTTGCATGAAGGAACGATCAATGTCTTGTCTGGTCTGTTGCAACGACTTCGTGCGTTGCCAATCGGCAGGCCGTGGCAGACCTACTGTGGTTGCAATTTGATTGATAAGGTTGGTTGCGCTGGCACCAACGTTACCTATTCCTTGCAGCAATCGTTCACCACCTGTTGCTGTTTCCCTTAGTGCATAGCCTGCACCGGCATTGAGTGTTTCGCCCATTCCGGCAAACCCACCCCAAACCTTTCTCTTATTTTCCGCTGCCTGTGCATCAGACCAAGTTTGAAACTCTCCCTCGTCTGTTGGCATGATGTTGGCATTGGCATTGCCCGCCCGCTCCATCGCCAACGTATCGTCAGGAGTTGGTGACGTTGGCGGTGCCGAACTAGTGGAGGCAGTAGACGAGGAGTATGGAACCTCGGCAATGGCCTGCTCGAATGCCGTTCGAACATCCATACCGCCCTTTACCTTCTCGATATATTTGGCCATCACCAATGCCTTAACGGCAGGTGGACGCTTGAGTTGCGCGATAGGGTTGTTCGTGGTCATGGGCGAACCGATGGCTCCCTCCCATTCACGCGCATACAACTCTTGTTGCGGAGCGTCCAACGTTTCCCATGCGCGAGTCTTCGCCATAGGGTTGGTTGGGTCTTCGATTGTAACGTTACGCTCGAAGAAGCCTGTGGTTGGGTGTTGCCGAACCTCCCCTCGCATGAACTGCCCACGCGTGGTATCGGCGATGTCCTTCTTGCGAACAAGGGAAAGTTTTCTTTCCTCTTCAAAGTCCGAACTCATATCGCGGCCAGTGATGGCTTGATATGCTTTCGCCGCACGCACAGGGTCTCGGCGCAATAAGTTAGCGAACTTTGGGTTCGCAAAGATTTCCTCTTTGCCACCACGAATTGGTTTCATGGTGCCGTAGTCCATACCACCTGCCGGGGATATGCGTGCTTGATGCGTGTCGAACAACTCACCGGCACCTGCGCCGATCTGTTGCTTCAACAGCTCTGTGTCAGGCAGCGTAGGGTCAACGATATTGGGAATCGCCGCAGCAGTGGCTTCCAATTCGTTGGAGCGTTCACGTTGCATGGACACGGGCATTGCGGCTGGTTTTTGCAACGTTGCAAGTCCAGTCATACCCGGTGGTGGTGCACCAAACATTTGCATGTGGTTCACCAACTGTAACTGCTCAGGTGTATATCGTCCGAACATAAAATTATTCGAAGCGGCCAGTGCGAGGGTTATAAGTAGGATAACGAACGTCCTTACCTTTGAACTTTTGAGTAGCCGCATCGTATCCTCCTTCTCTGTCAGTTGCCCAATTTCCACCCATCGCGTTGGCGTTCATGGTGTCAGTGGTTGGGAAGAGATAACCGGGCATACCTGTAGCCATCTCCAACAGGTTTCTATACTCGGCGTTGTAGTCGTCGAGGCCCTCGCCACCCAAGAGGCCCGACTCCTTTGGATACTGTGGAGCCTTAGCCGATTGGCCTGTGGCGTTGAGATACTGTTGGAACTCAGGAGTGATTTCCATTCCACCAGACCCTGCGGTATTTGGGGAGCGAGTCATCTGGCCTGAGAAACCTCCGGGTGCCCCGCCACCGGGTCTTTGCAACGTTGCAAGTCTCTTGCGGAGGTCGAAGTCTTCGCGAGCCATGCCCTGTTGGAACTGTTGACCTTGCCATGCCATGTTCATTCCACGACCACGCATATAGGTGTCCGCGAGGGAAGCCAAGTAGCTGGAACGCAAGCTGCCCATCTGCTGCGCGAGACCTGCTTTCATCTGTGCCTCACGGGCGCGCATGTCTGCGACTGCGAGGGCCTTGTCCTTCTTTAGTCCAGCGGTGTGCTCATAGACAGGGAGCATGGCCTGTGCTTTGAGCATGGAGCTATTGATCGCTCCACCCTCCTGACCTGAGCGTGCCATACCTTCACGCATGGCGTTGTCAGCAATCTGCCCACCCATGCCCATGGCGGTGTTGATCGACTGATCGAACGCTTTACCAACACCTGCCGGATTGAAGTATTTGCCTGTGGCACCATACTCATTCATGACCTCTCCCATGAGATTGTCAGGGTCAGTGGTTAGCCAGTCAGGAAGTTCGAAGTCCGGCACCGTCGCCGAACCAGAAGAAGAACCAGTTTGCAACGTTGCAACTGGCTTCTGCGTCCCATACTTAGCAAGCCAGTTGCTAGATGGGATATAGTCTGTAACTTGGGGCGCCTGCATGATATAAGTATATCTGAGTTAGAGTTCGCTGTCAAGGGCTAGTGCCCGAAATGTAACTAAACTGTTGGACCAATAGAAGTTAATGTTCCTCCTACGTTGACAACAACATAGCCTCGGTTAGACGAAGTGTTTATCCAAATTATCCACCTGCCCGCAGGACATTCAGCCGCAGTCCAACCTGTGCCTGCACCCGAAAATTGACCATTATAAACATTCAACTTGGTCTTGTCACCACCAGACATGAAACCACTTGCTCCCCCTGCAACTACTTCATCATGCTGTGTTCCGCCTGCTTGATTGCCGTGGGCATGAACATGGTCTGCACGTGCTGGCTGACTCGATGTGCCTATCGCGGCAGTTCCAATAGGGGAAGGAGTTGTATTTGATGTTGCAGGGTGAACATGATCTGAGCGAGAATATGTGGCATTGGAACCTGCGGCCCCTGCGCCACCGAGAGGATTACTTGCAGGAGTTGCGTTAGACGGGGATGGTGGAGCAGCAATGCCGTTGATTGCAACCTTGTCAGCAGCTGATAGAAAGCT
>Ga0193738_1000964_pt1 | contig 12356 bp, 9 predicted proteins | sample L2a1metaG_FD_144927 | JGI IMG/M metagenome (GOLD analysis project Ga0193738, IMG submission 144927) | Soil microbial communities from a riparian zone of the East river system, Colorado, United States - L2a1 | ecosystem: Environmental > Terrestrial > Soil > Riparian zone | place: USA: East River...
TTTGGGATAGCAGGGTTATTTACAATAGCGCTGCCTGCATGTTGCTTTACGAGATTTACTAATTGATCAAGCATAGTTAAAGGTTTTAGCTAATTAAGGTACACTATTTAGCTAAACGAATTCTTTTCCTTCGAAGAATTCTGAATTAATTCTGTTTTGAAAGTTTTTCTGAATTTTCAGCAAATTGTAAGGCTTCGAGAAATTCCTGGATGTCTCCATTCAATACTGCCGGTAAATTGTATGATGTGAGATTTATCCGATGATCCGTTACCCTACCTTGCGGAAAGTTATATGTCCTGATCTTAGCACTGCGATCTCCTGTGCTTACTAAGCTTTTCCTGTGACGTGAAATTTCTTCTTCTTGTTTTCTTACTTGTTCTTCATAAAGCTTTGTTCGCAACATACCCATTGCTTTTTCCCTGTTACCAAGCTGGCTCCTTTCTGTTTGGCAAATAACAACGGTACCTGTAGGAATATGCGTCAACATCACTTTTGTTTCCACTTTATTTACGTTCTGGCCACCGGCGCCACCGCTTCGGGCAGTTTCCATCTTTACATCTGCAGGGTTTAATTCAAAATCTACTTCTTCAGCTTCGGGCATTACAGCGACTGTAGCTGCAGAAGTATGCACACGACCTGAAGTCTCGGTATCAGGCACACGTTGAACACGATGTACGCCGCTTTCAAATTTCAATGTACCATACACATCATCACCGATCACTTCAAGCTGCACTTCTTTATAACCACCAACTGTTCCTTCATTCTCGCTTAAGATCGCAATCTTCCATCCACGTCTTTCACAATAACGCATATACATTCGCAACAGGTCACCGGCAAACAAACTTGCCTCATCACCCCCTGTTCCCGCACGGATCTCAATGATCGCATTTTTATCATCCTGCGGATCTTTGGGTATCAGCATTTGGCGAATCGACGATTCTAATTTCTCTTTCTTTTCCTCGCTGGCAGGCAATTCCTCTTTCGCGAGTTCTCTGAATTCTTCATCTGAGCCATTTAAAGCCTCTTTATACATCGCCAGATCATCCAATACTTTTCGGTATTCATCATAGGCATTTACAATTTTTTCAAGACTGCGATACTCTTTGCTGGTTTCAGCAAACTTCTTATTGTTGCCAACGATCTCAGGATTGGTAAGTGTTACCCCCAGCTGCCCAAATCTTGCTTTTATGGCTTCTAACCTGTCTAACATATTAAGAAATTCCAAATTTTTAAATCACAAATTCCAATGGGGTGCAAATGTAACAATAATAGTTTTTTGGGATTTGGAATTTGTTTTTTGGAATTTTACAAAATGGCATACAGAAAGTTCAAAGCAAATCAATTGTTTGATGGCTATCATCTTCATGGCAATGATAAAGTTTTAATTACTGATGATTCCGGAAAAACAGAAGACATCATTTCCGCTTCAGAAGCCGGTGATGATGTGCAAACCTTTGAAGGTATTTTGACGCCGGGTCTTATTAATTGCCATTGTCATCTAGAACTAAGTCATTTAAAAAATGTGATCCCTCAAGATACAGGATTGATCGAATTTTTGTGTTCCGTTGTAACCAAAAGAGATTTTCCCCGTGAAGTTATTGACCAGGAAATAGAAAAAGCAGAAAAAGAAATGTATGACAACGGAATTGTGGCTGTTGGTGATATTGGCAATACAGCAGACACAGCTGAAGTAAAAAGCAAAAGCAAGATCCGCTGGCAGAATTTTGTTGAGGTGCTTGGCTTTACCGATGAAAAAGCTGATGACAATATTGAACACTACAAACAAGTTGCAAAAACTCTTGAAAAAAAACTTCAAACCTCAAACCTCAAACATCGAACATCTTTAGTCCCACATGCTCCATATAGTATTTCGCCAAAAACTTTTAAACTAATTAATGAACTAACCAAAGACCAGGTTATCTCAATTCATAACCAGGAACATCCTGCAGAAGATGTTTTGTATAAAACCGGTGGTGGGGAATATTTGAAACTGTTTAAAATATTTGGAATAAATGGATCGCCATTTCCAATTACAGGATTAAGCAGTATTTGTTCTGTACTTCCGCATTTCAATAACGGGCAAACAATTTTTCTTATTCATAATACCTTCATGCCGGAAGAAGATGTTTTATTTGCAAAAGAATATGCTGCTAAAAATGGATTAAACCTTATCTGGTGTCTTTGCGTAAATGCAAATCTTTATATAGAAACCAAAGTGCCGCCAATTGAAATGTTCATCAAAAATAATTGCCCCCTTGTTTTAGGAACTGATAGCTACAGCAGCAACTGGCAATTAAGTATTGCAAAAGAAATTCAAGCAATTAAAGATCATTTTCCGTCATTATCGCTTGGAACAATTTTGCAATGGGCCACGATCAATGGCGCCAAAGCTTTAAAATGGGATGATGAGTTAGGAAGTTTTGAAAAGGGAAAAAGGCCGGGTGTAACTCTATTATCGAATGATTTAAATACTTCGAAAAGATTATGAGATCAATTTTACTATATATGGTATTTCTAATGATCTCCAGCGATCTTCTTTCACAAACCTGGACCGACTGCTGCTGGACAAAATCGGAATCCGGACTTGAATATAAAATTGAAAACAAGGGTAAAGGAAAAAAATTAAAGTCCGGCGATTCAGTCAGCATACATTGGGTATGGTATGATTGTGAAACTGGTGAAGTTTTAGAAAAAAGCAGGGAATATAATTATAAGCCCAGGTGGGCTGTTGGGTCAGAAACTTTTGTAAAAGGTTTTGAAGAAGGCTTTAGGAAATTGAAACGGGGAGGTAGTGCATATATTAAGATCCCTCCTGAAATTGCATTTGGAAATGATGGCATGAATGGAAGAAAAACATTTTGTTACTTCATTGAGATATTACCAAATTAAACCTCTTTTCTGATCGCAATGAAAATAATCACATGGAATTGCAATATGGCTTTTCGGAAAAAGGCAAGTTTACTACTTGCCCACAAGCCCGACATTGCGATCATTCCTGAGTGTGAACATCCTGATAAATTAAAATTCGAATCCGGAATTCCTTTGCCGAATGATGTTCTCTGGTTCGGCAACAATCAGCATAAAGGTCTTGGTGTGTTTTCTTATAGTGATTATAAATTTCAATTAGATGATTCGCACAATGCTGATTTTCGTACAATACTTCCACTTACTGTAAGAAATAAAAAAAATATCTTTTGTCTTTTTGCCATTTGGGCTAATAATCCTTCGGATAGAGGTTATGAATATGTGGGGCAAATTTGGAAAGCAATAAATTTTTATACTGATCGATTAAAAAACAAAAAGACAATACTTGTTGGCGACTTTAACAGCAATACGATCTGGGATAAACCAAGAAGAGAAGGAAATCATTCAACAGTGGTTGAGTTTTTAGCCAGGAAAGGAATCCATAGTACTTATCACAAATTTTATGATCAACCACAGGGAAAAGAAAAACATAACACCTTGTTTATGTACAGACATAAGGATAAGCCTTATCATTTAGATTATTGTTTCGCATCAAAAGATCTTATTGAAAAACTATCAAATGTAGAAATTGGTGAACATAAAGAGTGGTGTAAACACAGCGATCATACTCCGCTTATTGTTACTTTTAATAATTAGCAGCGCTAAAGTTTTGAAAAAGGGAAAAGGCCGGGAGTGGCAGCGATCGAAAGTCATTTTAATAACTCACAGGAATAATCTAAATTAAATGAAAAAGAGAAAGTTTTTAAAGCGTTTTTTATGGGCTTTCTTTGTCATTTTTATATTGATGAATATCTCTGCATATTTTCATGCCTATAAATTTACCCATTTCTCTACAGATGATGGTACTAAGACTAAAGCATCTAAAAATCTATCAGCTTCAGAAAAAATTAAAATTTTATTACTCGGCATTAAAAACCCAAGACCGGAAAACATAAAAACTCCAGTTCAGCAATTTGAAACAATAAAACTTCAAAGCAATAAATTGATTGAGTGTTGGGATATCAAAGCCGATAGTGCCAAAGGCACAATAATTCTTTTTCATGGTTATTCTGGAGAAAAATCATCAATGATAGAAAAATCAAATGAGTTCATTAAACTTGGATATAATACTTTACTTGTAGATTTTATGGGGGTGGGTGGCTCCGAAGGGAATCAAACAACCTTGGGCTATAAGGAAGCAGAAGAAGTTAAAACATGCTTTGATTATTTAAAAAAGAAAGGGGAAAAGAATATTTATTTGTTTGGCACATCGATGGGTGCTGTTGCTATTCTTAAAGCAATAAGTGATTACGGCATCAAACCATCAGCAATAATTATTGAATGTCCATTTGGCTCCATGTATCAAACAACAGTTGCAAGATTTAAACTATTAAGAGCTCCTTCATTTCCGATGGCAAGCTTATTAGTTTTTTGGGGAGGTGTTCAAAATGGTTTCTGGGCTTTTTCACATAAACCTGTGAACTATGCAAAAAAAGTGACATGTCCGGCTCTGTTGTTATATGGGGAAAAAGACGATAGAGTTAGCAGAAGTGAAATAAATGAAATTTATAAAAACATCAATTCAAAAAAGGATTTGAAAACTTACTCACTCGCAGGTCATGAAAATTATTTGTTAGAATACAAAAAAGAATGGATTGCTGACGTAACGAATTTTCTGGAAGAAAGTTTCTCGCATTAATTTTTTATCCAAGCACTTCCTTCAACACCGGCAACGTCTTCATCGTTCCAAAATCCTGGATGTGCAACGCATAATAAGTTTCGTAAGCAAGTAACAACTGCCTGCGGAAATCATGATTGAGTTTTATTTGTTCCAATTCTTCAGGCTGCATCATTTTCAATAATTCACTTGTCACCTCGGCTTGCTTACCCTCTAAAAAATGAAAATGGTTTGGTCGTTCAGATATGAAAGTCCCTTCCTGCATATCAAGTATTGAATTCTTAGTTGAATATTCGTCACTTATTCTGAATCCAAAAAAAGTTGGGAGATGTAATGCAAAGAATAGTGGAAAGTTTGCCATTACAGCACCGCTGCTTTCATCCAAATGCATAAAAGCATCCTCGCAAAATTCAAAAAGCTCAGGATTAGGTTCTGGTTGTTTCAAACATTTTGTCAGCAATTCGATCATGAACAATGCCACTGCATTCTTGGGTACATCAGAAAAAATATATTTGTACAAAAAATGCCATTTGAATTCTTTGATACGATTCAGGTGGTTTAATTCATTATGATAAACGACCAGGTCAAGAATGGCAGTTGGCTGAAATAGATTTGCTTTCCCTGCTCCTTTTTTTGTTGAGGTCCTTACACCGTTTACTATGTATGATTGCAAGCCGAACAGCCCGGTAAATATGGTAACGATCAAACTCGTCTCTCCATATTTAACAGCCCTTAAAACAATTCCTTTCGTTTTATATAATTGCGCAGACATTATTTACTGATGAAAATAATTTTCGTCGCTAAATTTTCTTTTCGTCCGTCATCACTCACCAACACCAAATAAACTCCACTCGAAATTTTCCTCCCTTTATAATCTTTACCATCCCAAATCGCCTGTCCGCCCAATGCTCTTGTTTGATAAACCAATCTTCCATCCATCTCTGTGATCTTTACAGTTGCGTTGGTCACCAAACCGCGGATAGCGATCGTTCCTCCATAACCCGGCGGTACTGGATTGGGGAACACCAATACAGTACTATTTGTTTCCCCACCTGCTGTTGCTGTACTTCTAAAAGAACAAATACCATTTGCTGTAGCAAAGAATATCTCTCCTGTTCTTCCATCAATGGTAATTCTTTTTACATCATTACTCAATAATGGGCTGTTTGCCTCGGTGAATTGATAGATCACTTTGTCTCCTTCAGCACTGATCAACCATGTCCCATTTTTTGTTGCGATCCATTTTCTATCAGCGCCATCAACGGCAATGCTTCTTACTTCTTCTCCTTTAAAAAGATATTGATTGAACCCTCCCTGTGTTACAACCGGCAACACTGCATCGCATCCCTGTGTTGCAAAAACATTTTGCGGGCATTGAATAACGCCAATCCCATCATCAGTTCCTACCCATATAAAACCATTTTTATCTTTTGCAATACTTAATACATTATTTGTTGGCAGGTTACCGATACCTGTTCCGCTTCGGTAGAGCTTCCATTTATCATCAATGGTGTTATCAATTGTTTTACTATCACTAAAAACGATCAATCCATTTCCTCCTGGTGAAATGACCCATTTCTGATCTTCATCATCAATCATTATTTGTGAAGCTGCATTTTCGGAAAGAGCAAATGGCGGTGCAAATGTTTTCCATGAACCGTCATTCTTTCTTACAGCAATATTCTGTATAGCGCCGTAGTTAGCCATCCACAAATTATTTTCTTTATCAAACGCCAAACCTGATACACGAAAACTTCCCGGATCAAAAGTTGTTTGCCCTATTGGAGAATTTTGTTTGAATATCTCAAAACTGTTATTGGTTTTACTATGCAACAAACCACCACCATAAGAGCCGGACCATACCGATCCATCAAGAGGGTCAATGGTAACAGAAATTAAATCTGGCAATGAATCAAGTTGAGCAAATTGTTTGTTGTTATAATTTGTCCATTGCCCTTCTGAGAATTTATATAAGCCATTCTTATTATTTTGTTTTTGCCAGGTCGCACTTACGCTTCCGGCAGTAGCATAAAAAATATTATTCACAAAAGTTATTTCACCAGTAGCTATTGATTGTGGTGAATTCAAATTATAATTTTCGAATCCAACTGACATGAATTTTGTTAAGCCTCCAATGCTATCTGCTACCCAATAGTCATTGCTTACTAAAATGGATCTTTCAGGCTGTATAATTCTTCCCGGCTGCTGAATGGTATGGGCAATTGATCCATTATCATTAAGCGAAGTAACTTTTGCGCTGCCATTTTTTATTTGACAAACGATTATTTTCCCACCAGATGAATTAGTGTTTTGAATTTTCCATGTTGCTTCTGTAAAAAAAAGGTCCCAGTTATTTCCATTAAGTACAAACACAGAATCATTTTTCAAGGCAAATATTTTACCGGCAACATTGATCACATCATTGCATATCCCATTTGACAGACCATTTGCTCCGCTAAGGGTTTGCCAGTTCAAATAATTTGCAGGATCAATAGTATTGACTGAGGTTCTTTTTAATCCTTCATTTGTCGCTGCATAAAAAAATGAATTGTTGGCAGCAAAGCCATTTACTTTTATTTGCCCGCCACTATTTCCAATAAACCATGAATCCTTTACTTCATATTTCTCCGCATCAATGACAATAACACCAAGCCCTGTCGATAGATAAAAATATTTGCCAAGTGAAAAAACATTATAAATGGTTTTGTCGCCAATAATGTTATCTAGTTTGATATCCGGCACATTAAACACATCATTGCGGTAAATGATATCAATATTGCTATTTCGATAACCGATCAATAATTTTTCATTTACCCCATCATAACCAACAGCTGAAACACCTGTTTCATGCAAACCATTCACACGGCTTAATCTTGTAACAGAATTATCTGCGAGATCAATACTGAATACACTGTAAGGTGTGGCGCAGAATATTCTATTGCTTCCTGACACAACATCAATCGCAGAGTGATAAGGAAGATGCTCCCTCCAGTTGCCAATTGCAGGAATTGGCTCTTGTGAAAACAGGTCACAAAAGCAAATGAACGAAGCGTATAAAGTAAATATGATTTTCCGGATACTCACTTTTCAAAAATATCAATCTTAATCTAAATCGTTGATTAGTAGTTTAACAGGTCATTCGCCCATTTTTCTGTTTCTTTGCGCCAGTTTTTTGGTTAATACTCAAGTTATGTGGAAAAGCCTTGGCAAGTTTATTCTTAAATACAAGATCGTTCTTTTAATTCTTTTGCTTGGTGCAACTGCTTTTATGGCTTATAAAGCAAAGAGCCTCCAGTTGAGCTATGAATTTGCAAACGCTATTCCAACTGATCATCCGAAATACAAAGCTTACCAGGAATTCAGAAAAAAATTTGGAGAAGATGGTAACTTGCTGGTGATCGGCATCCAGACCGATAAACTTTTTGAAGAGAAAGTTTTCAATGATTACAGGCGACTTGTAAATGATATAAAAAAAGTACATGGTACTGAAAGTGTGATCTCTGTCGTAACGGCAATTAATCTTATAAAAGATTCTGCTTCCGAGAAACTACGCTCTCAACTTATTTTTGGCAACAACCCTCTTACCCAGGCAGAAATTGACAGTTGTAAAAATATTTTTTTCAACCTTCCCTTTTATCGCGGCTTGTTATATAATCCTGAAACGAATGCATGGTTACTTGGCGTGAACATAAATAAAGGAGTACTTGCTTCTAAAAAAAGAGAGGAGACTGTAGCGCAGATCACTGCTTTTAGTGATGCGTTCGCAAAAAAACATTCATTAGAAACACATCTTAGCGGCTTGCCGCTTATTCGTACTGTGCTTGCAAAAAGGATTGCTGATGAAATGCAATGGTTTTTATTTATATCTGTAATTCTATCTGCAGTTATCCTTTTATTGTTCTTCCGTTCAGTAAGCAGCATGTTCTTATCTCTTGCAGTGGTTGGGATTGGTGTAGCGTGGAGTCTTGGCACAATGGTATTGATGGGTTATAAGATCACTTTGCTTACAGCACTTATTCCGCCGCTCGTAGTTGTTATTGGTATTCCAAACTGTATCTATTTCTTAAATAAGTATCACGTATCTTATAATGAAACAGGTGATAAACAAAAAGCACTTGTTAAGATGGTAGATCGAATGGGGATCGTTACCCTCTTTTGCAATATCACCGCTGCCATTGGTTTTGCTGTATTCTTTTTAACACGCAGCCAGGTATTAAAAGAGTTTGGTGCAGTAGCAGGATTAAATATCATGGCATTGTTTTTTATTTCACTCATATTAATACCATCTGTTTTAAGTTTTCTTCCCAAACCAAAAAGCAGGCATACCAGGTATCTTGAAAATGCAAGATTGAGAAGATGGCTTGACCGGCTGGAACGATGGTCGCTTAATCATCGTAAACTTATCTATGGCATCACCGGAATAATTTTAATCGCTGCTGTTTTTGGTATGACGAGATTGGAGAGCAACGGTTATATCGTTGACGATCTTCCTAAAACTGATAAAATATATACGGATCTGAAATTTTTTGAAAAGAATTTTAAAGGTGTGATGCCGCTTGAAATAGTGATCGACACAAAAAAGAAAAGAGGAATAAGCCGCAGTTTAACTAACCTTATAAAAATTGATTCTCTTTCTCAATTTCTTGCTGCAATGCCTGAAATAGGAAGACCACTTAATATCACTGAAGGATTAAAGTTTGCAAAGCAGGCTTTCTTTGAAGGAGACACTTTGAATTATGTAGTGCCGACAGAACGTGACATGATACCATTGAAACCATATCTTGATTTCAAACCGGATTCATCGAGCAGTGAAAATACTTTTGGCAAACTCGTTTCTTCATTTATTGACAGTAATAAACAGGAAGCAAGAATAAGTGTAAGTATGCGTGATGTGGGCAGTTATCGTTTACCTCAAATACTTGACACCATACAGAAAAAAGCAGATTCAATTTTTGATAAAACCAATTATAACGTACAGCTTACTGGCGCCAGTGTTACATTTCTTGAAGGCAGTAATTTTATCATTAATGGGTTAAAAGAAAGTATCATGTGGGCATTCGTATTAATTGCTGTTTGCATGATGTACCTCTTCCGTTCATTCCGCATTCTTATCTGTTCATTGATACCGAATATCATTCCACTGATCATAACAGCAGGTGTGATGGGATGGCTGGGTGTAAGGATAAAACCTTCAACGGTTCTGATCTTTAGTGTTGCGCTGGGCATAGCAATTGATGTCACCATCAGGTTCCTGGTGAATTATAAGCAAGAGTTGCCCCGCAATAATTACGATATGCAACAGACCGTAATTCAAACAATACATAGCACCGGCATCAGTATTATCTATACATCCTTGGTGCTTATTGCCGGCTTTATCATTTTCTGTTTCAGTGGGTTCGGTGGTACGCAGTCGCTTGGTTGGCTTACTTCTTTAACGCTTGTTACAGCCACCCTTACCAATTTAGTGTTGCTACCTTCATTACTAATTACATTTATCCGGAAAAAGAAATAGCTTAACCTCCTATTTTTGTGCAGCGAAGGATTGTTTCTGAAGATCAACTATCATATCTTTTGATCACGGATAATTAGAATATTTCCCACATGAGAAAACTAAAAGGGTTGCCAATTGGCAACCCTTTCTTTATTATCACCATAAATTAATTCAGTACTTCTTTTAATTTTTCTCCCAATGCGCCTTCCCGAAGATTTTCGGCAATGACCATTCCATTGGGGTCAATTAAAACATTGAAAGGTATACCCTGGAATTTATAAGTTTTAAATGCTTCGCTATCCCATTCCTTCAGATCACTTATATGTGTCCATGTAAGATTATCTTTTTGAATGGCAGCGAGCCATTTATCTTTTTGCCCCGGTCTGTCAAGAGAAACACCAAGTATGGTAAAATTTTTATTCCTGTATTGATTATAATTTCTTACAACATTTGGGTTTTCCCTTCTGCAGGGTCCGCACCAGCTTGCCCAAAAATCAACAAGCACATATTTACCACGAAATGAACTCAGCTTTACATTTTTTCCCTCAGTATCAGGTAAAGAAAGTTCCGGGGCTTGCTTTCCAACCCACATAGTTTGTTGAGTTTGCTCATTTGCTTTTCTAATATTTGCTTCAACATTATTTCTTACTCCGGCAATATCGGTACGATCGGGAGATCTGCTTAGCATTTCGTTCAAATACACCAGAACCTCCGGGTTTGTAAATGCACTCATCATATAATTTTGATTCAGCGCCATTCCCTGGTAAGTAGCCAGAATAAATAAAGCAAGCGAAGTATTATTGGCTTTTTGTATCGTTTGTTGCGTGAATGTTTTCAGATCGGTTACGAGCTGCTCATGTTTAGCAGTAAGCTCTTCTGCCAATAAAGAATCGCCGTTATTTTTCCTGATGCTGTCTGCTTTAAAATAATGATTGAATTTTTCCGTTTGCATTTCTGTCACTTTTGTAAAATAATCCTCTATCGCCTTACTGGCTTTTGAACCTTTTACATCATAAAAATCATTTCGCTTTTGGAAATCGGCTTCTACTTCTATCTTATCCGCATCATTAATAACTGTGGCAAACTCAGATGGGTCAGATTGTAGCCTAAGGTTATAAATGCCCTCTTGTTCGGCATTTATCTTAATAGAAAATTTTCCATCGGCAGCAATTACAGCAGAGTCTTTTATTTTCTTTTCCCCTTTAATAATATCATTCTCCTCAGCATATACAACTTTAGCAGGTGTATTCTTCAATGTACCTGAAACTGTAAATGATTTACTCTCATCTTTACATGAAGCCAGCAACGATAACACTAACATAGTCAAAACGATCTTTCGCATATATTCTTTTTTTAGCAATTAAGTTTTTGATTCAAGATCTCATTTACAACCCTGGGATCAGCTTTTCCTTTTGACCTTTTTATTACTTCTCCCACAAACAATGCCAGCAGGCCTTTTTTCCCCTTTCTGTATTCTTTCACCTTATCCTGAAACTGTAAAAGTACAGCATCGGCAATTGGGTGAATGTAATCCGTGTTACTTTCAATTATCAAATTCATTTTTTGTGCCTCTGATAAAGGGTCTGCATCCTGATTCGAGATCAACAACGGAAATATTTTTGACGAAGCCGCAGAAAAACTCAACTTGTTTTCTTCCACTAACCTGATCAGCTCTTTGAGTTTTATCGGCTGTATTGAAAATTCATCAATGCCTTTATTCACTTCATTCAACCATGTTTTTACAGGGCCAAGCATCCAGTTGGCTGCTGATTTTGGCTTTATACCGGAACCATTTGTATTATTTGATTGAACAAGTCTTTCAAAATAATCTGCAAAATCTTTTTCTTCTGTCAAAGCGGTCGCATCGTATTCATTAAGCTGATATATTGAAGTATATTTTCTAATCCTCTCTTGTTGTAAAACAGGAATAGTTCCTTTTATTGATCTTATAAAATCATCGGTAAGATCAAAAGGGGTGAGATCTGGTTCAGGAAAATAGCGGTAATCCTCAGCATCTTCTTTATCACGAATAGCAAAGGTTGTTCCGTTTCCAGCATCAAAACTTCTTGTCTGTTGTTTAATAGTTTCACCTGATTCTAACAAAGAGATCAACCGGTTTGCTTCATGTTCGATCGCCAGTTTTACATTTCTTATTGAATTAAGATTTTTTACCTCGACTCTTGTTCCCAGCTTTTCATCACCCATTTTTCTTACAGATACGTT
>Ga0193738_1000965_pt1 | contig 12328 bp, 11 predicted proteins | sample L2a1metaG_FD_144927 | JGI IMG/M metagenome (GOLD analysis project Ga0193738, IMG submission 144927) | Soil microbial communities from a riparian zone of the East river system, Colorado, United States - L2a1 | ecosystem: Environmental > Terrestrial > Soil > Riparian zone | place: USA: East River...
CTATGGACAAATTATAATAACAAACAGTTTGCTCAATTTGATTCCTTGCCTGACCTGGTCCCGGTTGCCATCGATCTTCGGGATGAAACGATCTGGGCTGGTTCGTATGGAGGAGGGCTGCTGCATATAAAAACCGGGAATAGTTTTGAGGTCTTCAAACAAAATTCACCAATAGGACAAGCAACATTTGACCCCGGCAGCTATCGTGTTTCTGGTCTTGTGTTTGATAGAGAAAATAATTTATGGATATCTAACTATGGCGCTGCACAAAATATTCTTGTAAGAAAAAATGATGGTAGCTGGAAAACGTTTGCTCCACCATTTGCATTGACCGAAAATGCTGCATCACAAGTTATAGTAGATGATGAAGATCAGAAATGGATCGTTTCTCCGCGAGGAAATGGGTTGCTAGTTTTCAATGATAACAAAACCATTGACAATGCTGGGGATGATAAATGGAAACTATACCGAAGCGGTGCTGGCATTGGAAATTTACCAACGAACAATGTATTGAGTATAGCAAAAGATAAAAGTGGTTTTATATGGATCGGTACAAGCGATGGAGTTGCTGTTGTTCAATGTCCACAACATGTTTTTTCATCACAGGGTTGTGATGCGGTGTGGCCTGTTGTAACACAAGGAGGATTTAATCAATATCTTTTCAAAGGGGAAGAAGTAAGAAGCATTGCTGTTGATGGGGCAGATAGAAAATGGGTGGCAACAAAGAACGGTGCATGGCTCGTTAGCGCCGAAGGTGATAAAGTGATCTATCGTTTTACAGAAACAAATAGTCCCTTATTAAGTAACGATGTAAAGCGGGTTACTATTGATGGAAAAACGGGCGAGATATTTTTTGCAACGGCAAATGGTATTTGTACTTTCAGAAGTACGGCAACAGAAGGCGGTGAAACAAATAGTAATGTATTGGTGTTTCCGAATCCTGTGCCGCCGGGATATGATGGCACAATTGCGATCCGTGGGTTGGCAAATAATGCAATTGTAAAGATCACTGAGATGGATGGGAGATTGGTTTATCAAACAAGAGCATTGGGCGGACAAGCAGTTTGGGATGGTAAAGATTATAAGGGAAGAAGGATTTCAAGTGGAGTTTATCTTGTTTTGATAAGTGATGATGGAAGAAAAGAAAACATGTCTACAAAAATTGTTTTTATAAGTAAATAATGTCTTCGCAACTACATAAAACGAAAGGGATCGTTTTGCGGGCTGTAAAATATGGTGAAACGAGTTTGATCGTCACCATGTTTACAGAGCTGTTTGGCTTACAATCCTATTTGGTAAATGGCGTAAGAACATCAACAAAAAAGGGAAGTGGCAAAGCAAATCTTTTTCAACCAACGGCGATGCTTGACCTGGTGGTTTATCATAATGAATTAAGACATTTGAACCGGATTAGGGAATTCAGGTGGCATTTTTTGTACCAGCATATTTTTTCAGACGTACCAAAGAATGCTGTGGCCTTGTTCATGATCGAATTGCTTACAAAATGTTTGAAACAACCAGAAGCCAATCCTGAACTCTTTGAATTTTGTGAAGATGCTTTTATTCATTTAGATGAAAGCAAGGATGCCGTAATGGCCAACTTTCCTTTGTATTTCGCTTTACACTTACCGGTGTTCTTTGGTTTCAGAATAAGTGATCATTATTCAACTGAAAATTCGATACTTGATCTGCAGGAAGGAACTTTTGTACCCAGACGCCCGGATCATTTTCATTTTTTAGAAGGCAAGCAGGCAGAAGTAACAAGTGAGTTATTAAAGATCATGCAGCCGGAAGAATTAGAGCAAATAAAACTCAATCATGATTTTCGCCGGCAATTGTTATTTGCTTATGAGATCTATTATGCTTTGCATATACAGGAATTTGGAACGATGAAGACGCTGCCGGTGTTGAAAGAAGTATTGGGTTAAAAACTCGTTAGCCTATTCTTTTTGATGTTTCAAATTTTGAATCGATAACAACCACTCCAGGTCTCTTTCCTTTTTCAAAACTCCCCAATTCATCGTCCCATTGCAAAGCCTTGGCACCGCTAATTGTGGCCCACTGTAAAATAGTTTCAATTGATATAGAGGAAAATTCTTTTTTCAATGATTGCATCTCTTTTGTAATGCTGAGTTGCCAGTTGCTGCTATAGCTATCTGTTCCCAAAACGATCGGGCAATCATATTTCACCAGCATTTCTACAGGTGGCACTTTATTCTCGATATAAAGATTGGCATTTATGCAAAGACACCAAACAAGTTTTAATCCATTAGCGTTAGCATATTCTTTTGCAAATACTATATCTTCTTCCGACATGAATGTATTATGAATAAGAAAAATGGTTTGTCCATTATTGAAATGAGGTAACACAGAACGTATGCTACTTAATCCTGTAACAGGAAATGGCGATTCGCTTATGCCGAATATTTTAAACAGTTTCAAATATTCACCGCCACCGGTTTTATATAAAACATCTTCTGCCGGATGTTCCTGGTTATGTATTGAAATGACCTGGTTTTTTGTTAGCTCATTGATCAGTTTAAATGTTTTTGGACTAATCGAATAAGGGGCATGAGGCACAAGAGACGTTCGATGTTTGATGTTTGAGGCTTGTCCGTCAGGGCTCCTTCGGAGAAGTTTTTGCTCAAGGGTGTTTGCTACTTGTTTATAATGGTTGATATTCTCATCAGCTTTTTCATCAGTGAAGCTGAGTACTTCAACAAAGTTTTGCCAGAGGATCTTGCTTTCGCTTTTTACATCGGCAGTATCGGCCGTGTTTCCAATATCACCAACGGCTACAATACCGTTATCATACATTTCCCTTTCAGCTTTTATTATTTCCTGGTCAATAACCTCACGGGGAAAATCTCTTTTGGTAACAACAGAACATAAAAACTCGATCAATCCGGTATGCGGTGGAATTATATTTTTTAAATGACTGAGTTCAAGGTGACAATGACAATTGATCAGTCCGGGGGAAAGAATGCCTGTAAAGGTTTGTACATCATCACCAGCTTCCGAGATAGGAACAAGAGACTGTATTTTACCCGAATCATCAGTGATCAGAACTTTATCAATGCCATGAAGATGATAGCCGTCAAACAACTGATCTGCTTTGAACTTTCTGTATGCCATGCGTTGAATTCTTTTAACTTTGCTGCCCTTAAATGATACCTTACCCTCGTTCCCTCTCCTGAAGGAGAGGGAGGCCGGGCTTCAAACATTCTATCGTCTTTTGTAATAACACCTCAGCTGTTGAATGGAGATTCAGCAGCACAAGAGTCCGCCGGAGGCGGAACAAAAGCTCAATAGTAGCGATCCGGCTGGGTATCAAAAATAAAACTTTCAAATGTTAGACAGGTTAGAAGCCATAAAAGCCAGATTTGACCAGTTGGGTGTAGCACTTACCAACCCTGCGATAGTGGGGAACAATAAAAAATTTGCAGAGACAAGCAAGGAATACCGCAGCCTGGAAAAAATAGTCATCGCCTACGAAGAATATAGAAAAGTGCTTGATGATCTGACGATGTATAGAGAAGCACTGAATGGGACCGATGAAGAATTGAGGGAGCTTGCGAAAGAAGAATTGCCGGCATTGGAAGAAAGAAAAGAAAAGATGGAATCTTCGATAAGACAAATGCTGATACCAAAAGACCCGCAAGATGAAAAGAATGCGATCATTGAAATTCGTGCCGGGACTGGTGGCGATGAGGCAAGTTTATTTGCAGGGGATCTGCTACGTATGTACATGCGTTATTGCGAACGACGCGGATGGAAAACGGCGATTTTAAGTGAAAGTGAGGGAACCGTTGGCGGTTATAAAGAAGTACAGCTTGAAGTGATCGGTGATGACGTATACGGCACTTTAAAATTTGAAAGCGGTGTGCATCGTGTACAGCGGGTGCCGGATACTGAAGGCTCGGGAAGGGTTCACACATCAGCTGCTACAATAGCAGTGATGCCTGAAGCGGAGGAAGTAGATTTTGAACTGAATCCTGCAGATGTAAAGATGGAAACTGCCCGAAGCGGTGGTGCAGGTGGCCAGAACGTAAATAAAGTAGAAACAAAAGTGATGTTGACGCATATTCCTACAGGTACCGTTGTTGTTTGTCAAACAGAAAGAAGCCAGCTTGGCAACAGGGAGAAAGCAATGGGTATGCTTCGTACACGCCTTTATGAAGAGCAAGTAAGGAAACAGGAAGAAGAGATCTCCCGCCATAGAAAAAGCCTGGTGAGTACAGGCGATCGTAGTGCCAAGATCAGGACTTATAATTATCCGCAGGGCCGGGTTACCGATCACCGCATAAATCTTACTTCATATAATTTACCGGCAGTTATGAATGGCGATATAATTGAATTTATTGAAGCATTGCAGTTTGCCGAAAATTCTGAGAAGCTAGCCAGGCAGAACTGATCTAAAATATTTGCAAAAAATCGAATTTCGCTTGCCAAATGGTTTACCTAAGTAGCTAAAACCATTAACCATCCTTGATCAACTCACAAACCTCGTAAAACGATATGCAGGGGATGCTATCATCAACAATCCGCAATTCCTCATGAAAGAAATGATGAAGCGATAAACGAAGCTTCGAGTTCTATTGCCGGCGTTACAAAACATGCTTGGCAGTAGCGGTGCGCAGAATATCCTGAATGTTTAGCGGTAGTCAAATATTTCAAGTAGTGCAGTACCAGGAATGTTTCAGGCGGAGCGATTGAAAAACCTGATGAATAAATTTGGGCTGATGCAGAAAACGAATGACCCCCATGTCAGTAGTTTTGATACACAAGGAACTTTAATAACCTCACAGGTGGTTCTGCACCCGGGTTCAATGTGCAGATATACTTAATAAATTTAAAGGCGCTGGATTAGACCAGGGCGGAGATGGCGGTACTGATTTGCAAGACCTTATCAAAGTGATCTCTGGCTGCGGAGCAGGCGGAATGCTTGATAAAGTGAAAGGAATGTTTAAACTGAAGAGGTTGAACCCAATTTCTTTGACATTTCCTTAACAGGAATGTCTTTGTTTTGGCGTCCTATTAATATGGCAGCCGCAAGGAAATAGTTGAGAGGGTAAATTTGTCAGTGTAGCGTCAGATTTATTGTGTAAATGGTTTACAAATAGCGTTACATAAGAGTAAAATAAAAGCTGACAACTGACGTTTTAAAATAGAGGTTTTTTGGTTTAGGAAAATGGTAAAAATTGAAGTAGTTCTTAGCGATTTTTCCCACGGTGAAAAGTGGTAATACGAGGAAAAGACCTTTAATAGTTCATTAACAACGGGCATCAAAATATTGGCAGTAAATTTGCGTTATACATAAAAGTTCTTCACAAATAAAGCAGTCAATTTTCTCATAAGCAGTTAGTTTTGGTTGCGACCCCTGTTTCTACAGGGGTCTATTTTTTTTATATACCCCTCCCATTTTATTCTATCGGAAGTCACCGGCTCCAGTTAGTAATTGATTTTTATTTACTTAGAATTTAAAACTGATCCCTGCCTTCAGGAATCGTGGTGATCCGGATGTGTAATGTATCTCAGAAACAGGTTGAGTTTCAAACTGAAGCCTTGATTCAGTGTCAAATTGCGCCTCTCTCCATTTACAGTCAAGAATATTTTCCGCTGAAATAATAAGTTCAATTTTTTTCCATTTATAGGCGAGTTGCATATCAGTAATAAAATAACCCTGCGCTTTTACAGTATTAAATTCATTAGCGGGACGTTGGGTTATAAAACGATAGCGGAGTGAGCCACTAAAGCCATTTTTCATTTTTGCTGATAAGCCGCCAATGCTGGTAAATGATGGAGCAAGTGGCACATGATCTTCGCCTTTTGCTCTGCCAATGGCTTTTGCTTTTGTATAATTAAGATCAATATCTCCATAAAGCCATGAAGTAAATTGATAACGGGCTGAAACATCAATCCCCATTCGTCTTGTTTTGCCGCCAGGTTCTACAATTCCTTCATCACCTACATAAACAAATTCCTGCTCAGAATAAAAATGCCATAATGCTGTTTTAAGAATAAGATCTTTTAAAGGCTTAAAAATAATTCCAAGATCGGTTCCATAAACTTTCGGAAGGATATCTTTTGCACCATTATCAAGTATAACCCGGGTATCATTTGAATGAAAGCCAATTCCATTATTTAGATAAATTTTTACAGTAGAAGACGGACTATAAACAAAATTCAATTTTGGAGTTAAATTACTTCTTTGCTGATGGCGAAATTCGATTTCCCCGGCTAAGAGATCTCTGTAAGCAAACTGAAAGAAATCGAAACGAAGTCCACCGTTCGCACTAAGCTTGTCGTTGAGTTCAAGGCTTTGATTCCAGGACAGATAAGCATTGCTTTCTTTTACATTCCCTTTTTGTAATGATTCGATAAATTGTCTCTTCACAGCTCTTGACAACTCAATTTCCCTCACATTATCATAGCGAAAGCCAGCACCAAATTCTGTGTTTGCATTTTTATTTCCCAGCATCCATGCTTTTGATGCAATGGTGTTATAGCCATAAATATTTCTTCCTTCCCGTTGGTTGATCTCGTCTCCGTTTATTGTGTCATTTAGGAAAAATGTAAAGTTTGAAAAAAGATTGAAATGATAATTACTAAAATATAATTGATCGGCTGTTTTCCAGTTATTTTTCAATTGCCTTGTAAAACGAATATTTAAATTAGTACGACCTGTATTTCCTCCTTCGCTGTTATCGATGGAACCAAAACGGCTGATCAATCCATTTTGTATGGCACGACCAGGTATTTGGCCGGAGGCATCCCATGTACTATTAAATGTGGAAGCGGTAATAGTAAGCTGGCTGTGATTGCCAAACCATACATTGTATTTCCCCATCATATTGAAACGATGAAAATCCTGCGGACTATCGAAATATCCATCCGAACTAAAATATTCAGATGCTACATAAAATTGCTGCCTGTTTTTTTCATTTTCTGTATTAAATATTTTGATCATACCAACGACACGTTGTGTATTGAATTGTCCACCTTGCAGGTTTATAAAATTATCTTTTAAAAATTCTTTGGTATGAAACTCCGCATAACCAGCCGTGGCAAGATTCCCTTTATTGACAAAATAAGGACCCTTATCAAAATTTACTTTCTCTACTGTTTCGGGAATAAGAAAATGAAGATCGGCATAGCCCTGGCCATGTGCATGGCTGAGCATATTTACAGGCATGCCATCTACCGTTACATTTATGTCTGTGCCATGATCAATGTCATATCCTCTTAAAAAAATTTGTTCCGCTTTTCCACCACCTGCATGTTGTGCAATAAACAGACCGGGAACAATTCGTAGCACATCCTGCGAAGTATTAACAGGACGAAGCATTATATCTACCGAACCAATTGTATTTAATGATGAATTTTTTTTGCCATTGACCTTTACTTCAACAAGATCAAGATTTGCTTTTTTCATAACAACCGAAATGGTAGAAACAAGCCCTTCTTTTACTTCAACAGGAATGATCTCCGTTTTATAACTGATATATGAAACCACTAATTCATATTGGCCTGGGTTTATCCCTTTAATGGAAAATCTTCCAAATGCATCCGTATTATCTGCTTTATTTCCTTGAACAATAACAGTAGCACCATTCAGTGGCAGTTTATTTTCTGAATCAGAAATATAGCCTTCGATTTTTCCACTTTGAGAAAAAGAAAAAGTTGAGATAAAAAGAAATACTCCCGTAATTAGTTGTCTTTTGGTCATGCCGTTGGTTTAAAACAGCCTTATTTACGGCCATTAAATACCAATGGTTTCAAGATCATAGTTTTTTTAAATTAGCAGGAACAGCCAATCCACGTATTGGTTTCTATCGTAGATCTTATTCAGCTATTTACAAATCTTTTGATCGAGATAAGGTATCCGATAAAGCAGCCAGCTCCATTTGCAAGTATGTCTAGCAGATCAAACGAGCGGTTTAGGATAAAAGACTTTTGTACGATCTCCATTAGAATGCCATAAAGAAAAGCAAGTATCATTATTTTGAAGAAGATCTTTTCGATATTATTCTGAATATTTTTTTTGCCAGAGTAGGCATTGCTCCATAGAATAACCAGTACCATGAAAAAAAAGACATGGACCCATTTATCGAGCCATATTCTATTGTCCCATTTAAACTTTGGAAGTTCTGTTCCAGGAATACAAAGCAAAGTTGTTATCATCAGCAGCCAAATGATAGCGAAAATTATTGTGGAGACATTTTTTTTCAATGCGGATTTTTTCCGAATATAAATAAAAAAGGAGCCCTAAAAGAGGGCCCCTGTCATTAACCAACTATAGAACCAATTCTTAATGATCCATTGTTAAAGCTTATAGTAAATACGAAAAAACGATGGAGTTGGTTTGACAGGGATCATAAATCGCTCATCACATAGATCTTTTGAAGATTTGGATCAGGATTACCATCTTTCTTTTCCAGTGTAATGGCAAAAGCTTGTGCTTCCCGGGCATTGGTCATTTTATAAACCTGCAGTGGCTTCTGCGATAGTTGAAGCATACCAAGATCTATTGTTTGCAATTGATTATTCGTTTTGAGAAGGGCCCATAACTGGTAGTGCTCATCAGAAGGAGGTTTTGGAAGATTATTTACAAGCAGGTAAACATCGTGTGAAGCAGTGTCCCAGTAAACAGTTGCAAATGACCTGGGCGAATTAGCTGTGCCATTAAGGCCTACCATTTTCATCCCTTCTTTCTGAATATGATTTGCCCCGGCAATTATTTGTGCGATACTATCCTGGGAATTTTTTAGATCGTTTTGTAACGCTACGTTATCACTCTTCAATTTATCATTTTCATTTTTCAAGTTCATACTCCACCATATAGCTCCCACTAATAAAATTACACTTGCTGCTGCCACAAATTTTGCCCAATTGAATTTGCCAGGTGGTGTAGCTTGAATAGGAATTACCGGGGCAGTTTTATTTTCGTCAAAGATCTTTGAAGCGATCTTTTGTCTCAGATCAGCAGGCGGTATAATAGAATTTTCCATGGCTTGTTTTTCTAAGGCCAATTCAAATGCCGTTCTTGCTTCCTTCAGTTCAGGGTAGGCTTCGCAGTATTGCTCAAATTCAAACCTTTCCTGTGCTGTCAGCAGTCCAAGCACATAGCCTTCAACAACTCCACTTGATATGTATTCTTTTATATTCACTCTTTTATGCGATCATTTTTCTTAATTGTATAATTGCTGTTCTGATTCTTGTTTTCACAGTTCCCAGTGGTATTCCCATCAGCTTTGCAATTTCTTCATGAGTAAATCCCTGGAAATAGGAAAGATCTATTAGTTTTCGATGCTCTTCATTCAACTTCGTTAGGACTTTTTTCAGCCCTACATCATTCACCATTGGATTTGTACTCATTGCCATTCCCCTGCTTTCATTTTCTGTCATCGGCTGGTTCTTTTGATTATCCCTGTATCCTTTCGATCTTACTTTATCGATCGAGGCATTGCGGGCAATATTCAACATCCATGTAAAAAGCCTGCCTTTCCCTGCATCATATGTATTGATCTTTCTCCAAATATTGACAAATACCTCCTGCATCACGTCGCTTGCCATGTCTTTATCCGGAACTATTTGATTAATGATTGTGTAAATGGCCCCTGAATAATTGTCGTATAGATAGTTGAATGCATCGTTACTTTGCTCATTTAGCAAAACGACGAGTTCCTGCTCGCTATATTTGGTTTTAGATTCCAAAAGTTGGTCAAAAGGTAAACAAAAAAGCATCCCCAAAGGGATGCTTCAATTTACGAAATATTTTTTCGGCTGGTTTTATGCCACTTGTGCATCGTATGCAGCCGCATCCATGAGTGCTTCTACATCAGCCGGGTTATTCACGGTCATTTTTATCATCCATCCTTCGCCATAAGGATCGCTGTTCACGGATTCGGGTGAGTTTGCCAGGGCGGCATTCAATTCAGTGATCGTTCCATCCACAGGTAAGAAAAGATCGGAAACTGTTTTTACTGCTTCTACAGTTCCAAATATTTCACCGGCTTTTAATGATTTTCCAACCGTTTCCACTTCTACATATACAATATCGCCCAATTCTCTTTGTGCATAATCAGTGATGCCAATTGTTGCCACATTGCCATCCATCTTTATCCATTCATGCTCTTTTGTATATCGAAGATTTGAGGGGAAATTCATTGTTGAAAATTTTGAGTTGCAAAGATTATGAAATCAGGCCGAATAAGTATAAAATGTAAATAAAGAATTTTGATGCCAGCTTTTGTACTTCGATTGAGCTTGTTGCGACGCACAGCCTGCACTGAGCGAAGCGAAGTGTTCGGAGTCCAGTAATTCTTATCGTCTTTTTCTCTTGATCAATTTTGCCTTAATAATTCTTACATCCTGCAAAGGACGATCCCTATCCTGTGACTTACTTGTTTGTACAGCTGCAATTTTATCTACTACTTCCAAACCTCGCACTACTTCACCATAGACAGTATAACCCTGATCAAGTTGGGGCGTACCGCCGGTCGTTTTATACACTTCCCTTTGTTCAGCAGGAATTTTTCTGCCATTCAACCGGAATTTTTCAACTGAATCGAGGCCCGCATCAGTATAGACCTTTCCCTGCGTTATATAAAATTGACTACCACTGCTTGCTTTCGTTGGATTCACATTGTCACCAGTTCGTGCAGCTGCTATTACTCCTTTTTTATGAAATAATGTTTTCCTGATCTCAGCCGGAACAGTATAACCGGGACTGCCATTCCCTAACGGCTGACCAGCTGCAGCTCTTTTACTATTTGGATCACCGCCCTGGATCATAAACTCTTTTATTACCCGGTGAAATAAAACGCTATCATAATAGCCAACTTTCACCAGCTTTAGAAAATTATCGCGGTGCAGCGGTGTGGAATCAGATAAACGTATGACAATATCACCCATCGTTGTTTGAATCAGCACATCTCTTTTCCTGTCTTTCTTTTTTATAGTTGAATCTTTCTGTGCAGATGCGGAAAGAACGATCAAAGAACTTAAAAAGGCAACGATCGGGTACTTCATAAAGTAGACTATTTAAAATTTGTGGCTCTCAAAATAAAGAAGAATATGATCTTTCATGAAATTTTCCTGTTCGATAGCAGAAAATGACGGCAAAGATTTGAGCTGGCGAAAATGCGGCCACCCATCAATATCTCTTCTTTCCAGTTCATAATAGCCGCTTTGAGCAAAAAGGCTGCAGATGGCAATATGCATCAGGTCCTGCTTTTGTTCTTTGGTAAATTTTTCTTTTACCTGGCCAAATTCCTGGATACCGATAAGAAAAAGAATGGTTTCCATATCGGGTTTTTTACCAAACCTTTCAACAAGTTTTGCCTCCAGGGCCCACCATCTTGTTTGCAAATCATCTTTTGCCTGCATATTCGCAAAGATAGCAGCCTTAATTTTGTCAAAAACCGATTAAATGGATTTTATAAAAGATGGATTTACGATCAGCACTAAAAAAGAGAAACTGGATGTTGATCTTATTCATTCATTTCTTAACCGTACTTATTGGGCCGAAGGAATATCAAAAGAAATTATCAGGAGGTCAATTGAGGGATCATTATGTTTTGGCGTATTTGAAAATAATAAGCAGGCCGTGCCTGCCGGCAGGCAGGTAGGTTTTGCAAGAATGATAACTGATAAAGCAACCTTCGCTTATCTCGCCGATGTTTTTATTATTGAAGAGTATCGTGGCCGCGGTTTAAGCAAATGGCTGATAGAGGTTATCATGTCACATCCCGACTTGCAGGGCCTACGCCGCATGATCCTTGTAACGAAAGATGCTCATGGTTTGTATAAGCAATTTGGGTTTACGCCGTTAATAAATGTGGAACGCTGGATGCATATACTCGATCCGGACGTATATAAACGATGATCAAATTATTTTTTCAACGACAACCGCTGAGCCATAAGCCAATACTTCCGTTACACCACCCATTACTTCGTTGGCGTCATATCGCATACTTATGATCGCATTGGCGCCTTTTTCAGAAGCTTGTTGCATCATCAGTTGAAATGCATCCTCTCTTGTTTTTTCGCAGAGCTCCTGGTAAATGGAAATGTTGCCGCCAAAGATGGTTTGAAATCCACCTGCAATATTGCCAAGTATGCTGCGTGAACGTACAGTAATGCCCCGCACTATCCCCAAATTTTTTATGATCCTGTAACCACTCAATTCAATATTGGTTGTAACCATAGTTGGATCTATCATATTGCATATTTTCATAAATGTACATTGATTGTCTCACAGTCAACAATTACCTTTGCGCCTCCAAGGGTGTTCCTTGGAAAAATTTATAATTGATGTTGCAGG
>Ga0193738_1000966_pt1 | contig 12323 bp, 8 predicted proteins | sample L2a1metaG_FD_144927 | JGI IMG/M metagenome (GOLD analysis project Ga0193738, IMG submission 144927) | Soil microbial communities from a riparian zone of the East river system, Colorado, United States - L2a1 | ecosystem: Environmental > Terrestrial > Soil > Riparian zone | place: USA: East River...
TTTTGTCAGATGGAGTTAATTCAGGTGGAGCCATTTCTCCGGAAACTTCAATTGAGCTTGCAAGGGTGTTCAAAATAAAAATATATACAATTGGGATCGGATCAAACAACAAAATCAATGTAATACGGCAAACCCCATCCAGGGAGCGAAATTTCGAATTTGACGAACAATTATTAATGAGAATGGCTGAAATAACAGGAGGACAATACAGTCACGCAGGTAATGGTGAAGATCTTAAAGAGGCATTTGAAAATATCAGCCATCTTGAAAAATCAAATATTCATATAAGCAAGATCACAAGGGTTGAAGAACAATTTTTGCCTTTCCTGATTATTGGATTCTTGTTTGTATTTCTTGAAATTTTACTGAGATACTCTGTTTTCAGGAAATTTCCATAATGTGTATTAGCTAAAACTTGTCACTCCAAATCTCATACAGGAGACTTGTTAACACACAGCCCTAACTTATTTAACGACTGTCCATGTCCAACAAAGAAAAAAAGTAGAAATGCCTGGCGCCAGTCGATTTAATTGCTGCTCCTTCGGAGCAGATGCTTAGTTACAAACTAAGTATACCTGTCCCGATTCTTCGTGAACGACTCAATATTTTTTAAATATTCTTTATTGTTTGAAGAAAGAAGGAACACTACCGACAACGAGGGATTTAATCACAATTGATTTTTCTTTTAACAATGTCAACTCTCTCAGCAATGGTTGTTTCCTTTGGAATGAATACAATTTCATAGTTAAATGACGTATAAAACTCAACTATTTTATTTCCAATCTTGATTGAATCTTCAAAAGTGAAGTTGCGAACTACATCTTTCTCATATATTTCTTTCCATGGCTCGGGGATAAATACAGTTTTTTCATAGTTAAAATATCTGGCAAACCGAGAAAACTTATCATAATTAAATCCGAGAGATGCTTCGTAAGCGAGAATATCTAAGATCCCCCCATCGTAAAAAGTTGGTCTAGTTCTATCATCGACAAGATAATCATATAACATTATTATGAATACCTCTGAATCGAATGCGTCTCTATTTCCCCAAGGAAGAATATTATTTTCTTTCTTTAAATTTTTCAATACTACTAATCTCGCCGCCTCTTCGCAAGTTTTAAATCCTTCTTTCGACAGCGCTTCAACTAAAGTAGTTTTTCCGGTGCCTGGAGCGCCTGTAATAACAAACCTATTATTATTCATCCTATAATATTTGCGCCTTTTAGATAACTAGCAATGCTATTTGACGAACTCGTAATTAATCCAATATCCGGAATCGAATTTGGAAATATATTTGGTTCGGTTGAGAATAGATACAATACTCCTACTATTTGTGTTTTGTAAATGACTGGATGTGCATAGTAGGATCTACCAGATCTTGTAACTTTTTTTAGTTCTGTGTCCGTAAATCCAAAATCTCTAACCATTCCTTTTTCAAATTCTTTTTCGTCTTGAAAATTAACCTGTTCCTCTTGCTGCGTTCTCAAGCACTTTCCAATTATCCCTTTAGTTGCGGGTGTAAATCGCCATTTGCGTCCGCCCAGAGAACCTGAGTATTTAATCAACTGCACTAACGCAGTTTCGGTGTCGTCTAAGAACGTATCATAATACAAATCAACTTTCAAGTGAAAAGTGCCACTGATATCATCCTTTTTATTAGTATTTAACTGATTTATTATACCATCGATAATATGTCTCATATGATTTTCGCAGTCTGCTATTTTTGCTTCAAGTCTATCAAGAATCATTTCTGTTTTTCTTGGGTATTTTCTGTCCGTTATGATATCAGCAACTACAAATTCAGCAATACTGATTAAAAGTATAAGGCTAAATGGAATAATAGCCCAGCAATATTCCTGCTCTTCAAATAAGTATGAAATAAAATATGTTGACACGGCAGCCAACACAATAAATGCAATTCTAAGTTTAGCCCTAAATTTTTTCCGTGGTGAAATATTAAAAATTGATTTTAGTGCATTTTTCATAATAAACAGTTGTGGTGGTTGCTGATAGAATTTAAAAAGATATAGTTTTTTGATAATTAAGAAAAGTTTTTCCTTCAAAAAGGCATACATATGAGCATCTGATAGGCCAAAAAATAATCTTAACATAAATGTTAATTATTTTTTGGTAATTTAAATTATATGTTTATTTTTGTGGCCAATTAATGAAATAAGTTGAATCTTGGAACAAGGGACATAAAGATTTTTGTATATCCTGGCGACCACCCTCCTCCGCATTGCCATGTTAGGAGAAAGGAATCTGAAACACGAGTAGCAATACCATCGATGATGATTTTGTCAGGCCCTGAATTATCAAAAAAAGAGGAAGAAATGGTTTTGAGCAGGCTTGATAAACTCTGTGCAGAATTCGACAAACTAAATCCGCAACAACATTAAAAAATAAAAAAAATGAAAAAATGGGAGCACATGGACTATCAAAAAATTAAGAATGCTTCCTTACGCAAAGGAATTCTTAATGTACAATTCTTTAATGGAGATAACATAGAATTAAGCCTTAGCACTCTGTTACCTGTAGGAACAAAAAATGTAGACGAAACTTCAATTTCTAATGATGATTATGAGATTTCTTTGAAGGCATCCCCCTCTGATATAATTATTCCATGGGATAAAATCCGTATTTTATCTGATGGAGATTTTGCGCAAGACATGAGCAAGAAGGCAGAGGAACATTCCAGATTGGTAGGCTTGAGATTAAAAACATTACGAGAAAGAAAAAATATTAAGAGTCTCGAACTTGCTCAACGAGCTGGCGTAACACCACAAACAATATCACGAATTGAAAAAGGTCATACAGATGTGAGTTTTGCAACTTTAAGAAGAATGCTTGCGGCAATGGGCTATACATTAAAAGATTTAGCAAATCAGGAAACCTCAATAGAAATTGGAGAACCTACTAAATCATATCCTAATGTTTTAAAGAAATTAAATAACGCAGGTATCGACACTTCTCTGGTTAACAAAATACTTCCAGACGAAATCAAGAAGAGATTGACTTCAAGTAAAGATGTTTTACCCCATTTGTTACAAAACGAGATATCAACATACTTTACAAGAATTTTTGGGTGGGAGAATGAAAATTTTTGGAGCAACGAAGATTTAACTCTTAAAGATGACCCTGCACTATTAGCTTATTTTAAAACCCCTAAAAAGGGAAACATAGCACAAATAAGGGCATATTCACATTATGCATATTACCTGGCTAACGCCATTTGTAAGATTAGTTCAATAGAAACGAAACTCGAGTATCCTGAAGATTTAGTTGAATTCAAAAAGAATTTTTATGCTCATTATGCAACATTGTCTTTAGAAAATCTTTTAAACTTTACTTGGGATTTCGGAATAAGTGTTATTCCACTAGATGATCAAGGGATTTTTCACGGCGCATCTTGGAATATAAATGACAAACATGTTATCGTCCTTAAACAAAGGTCAGATTCACATGCTAGATGGATATTTGATTTACTACATGAATTATATCACGTATTTGCACACCTTGAAAAACCGAATACATCTGTTGTAGAGACAGAAGAGCTTAACCCATTTGGGAATAATGATTCCCCAGAGGAACTAGAAGCAAATTCATTTGCAAACCAATTCTTATTTGGACATAGATCTGAAGAAGTTGCTATGATCGCTTTGGAAAAAGCTGGATTTAAAATAGAACTATTAAAAAAAGCGGTTAATGAAACAGCAAATATCGAAAAAATAAACGCTGATACTCTTGCAAACTATTTAGCTTTTCGATTACAAATGAGTGGGCAAAATTGGTGGGGAACCGCAAACTCATTTCAAATTACGACTCCCCAACCATTTGTTTTGGCATCGAAAATTTTAAAAGAACGGATCTCAATCCAAAGCTTAAATCCAATTGATAGAAACTTAATTAGTTCAGCGATAAAATAAATAATTATGATACATAGAAAGAAATTTAAACGTGTAGTACCCGATGAAATTAAAATAAGTGATTTAACAATCGAAAATGTTACTTGCGGAACTACGAAATGTAATGACGGCTATCATTGTTATAGTCAGAGAAAAACAAGTTTAAGAAAACATGGAAACGAAAGGGTTTGTAAAGAATGTGGAGCCGATTTGATTGATTGGAAACGAGTTCATAAAAATAACCTAAAGGATACTAAATTCGTTTTCACCGAATTAAAAACGGAGATCATCAGACATGTTTTCTGGCATACACCAATCGAAGAAGAAGCTATAATCAAAGTGCTGACCCATGGACGAAAGAAAACAATTGCAAGAGCCAAAAAATTTATAAAATCTCGAATAGGAAAACATACTGCTTGGGACGGACGACAAACTCCAATGGGAAAAGATGAAATGATAAACTATGCACAGCACGCAACAGCTACTTGCTGTAGGAAGTGCCTTGAGGCATGGCATAATATTAAACTTGAAACTCAATTGCAAGACGAACAAATAGAATTTTGTGCTGGCCTAGTAATGAAATACATCGATGAAAGAATTCCACAACTTAAAGATGATGGCATTAGTATTGAAGATGCAAAAAAAATCATAGCTAATGAAGACGATAAACACTGAGGAGTTCTCGAATAAGCTTCGCGAAAAGGCTATTAAGATTTCTGATAAGAGAATTCTTATTACAAATTATCATGGAACTGAACAAGAAAAGGATTTACATGAAGCTGCTAATTGTAATGGCTTTGGAAGAGTTAGGCATTTTAAATTAAATACTGGCAATGATTGGCCATTAAACCCACTACCTATTGTCCCAGCTCAAAAATATTTAGGTTTATCTGGCCTCTCCGAGTTCAATGCTCAAGTTTTTCAAAATTCAATATGCAATTGGAGATGTTGGTATTGTTATGTAGACTTTAAATTATTAAATGGTGACAGTCGATACTCTTCATATTTAACATGTGGTGACTTACTTGACATGTATCAGGCTGAAGAATTAAAAGCTCCGATGATCGACCTTTCTGGCGGACAACCCGATTTGACACCTGAATGGATCCCCTGGATGATGGAAGAATTGAAATCTAGAAATTTGGATGATAAAATTTTTTTATGGTCAGATGATAATCTAAGTAATGATTTTTTTTGGAAATTTCTTTCACAAAATGACATAGACGTCATTTCTTCATATAAAATGTATGCGAGAGTTTGTTGTTTTAAAGGAATAGATGAGCAATCATTTCATATCAATACGAAAGCTGATCCAAAGCTTTTCTACAATCAAATCGAGTTATTTAAGAGGCTTTGGGAATTAGACATAGATCTTTATGCATATATTACATTAACTGCCCCTAAAGAAACAGACTTTGAATCTACAATACCTAGATTCCTTGATCTCGTACAAAAGATATCGGATGATGTACCTCTGAAAATAATACCACTAAGAATTTTTGATTTTTTTACGCCAGTACAATCACGAAACGATGTAGATAAACAATCATTATTAACGGGTCAAATGAAAGCTATAGAGGTTTGGCAAAAAGAAATTAATAACAGATTTAGCAGTACGAAGAGGTCGTTGCCTATTTATACTTTTAGGAAGACTAAACAAATTATTTAAATGAACAGAGTATTTTTAAAAAATGTCATACTAAGATTATGTAGTCAACCTAGATCTTTTGAATATATAAGTAAAAATTTGAGTGGCCTTGATCCAATTGAAGCAATTGCTGTTCTATCTGAATTAGAGCAAGAGAATAAACTTGTGTGTATTGACGAATTATGGACAATTAAGGAAATTCCAGTTACTAATACATTTCCATTTGATACCCATGATCCTCATCTGTACTTGCAAAAATACATGGGCTATTTCAATTTCTTAAAAAACCCACATCCCTTAGACTATGAATGGCGAAACTCTTCCCTAAGTTTAACTCGATTACTCAATCGTCTATTAACAATAACTGTCGCATCTGATAACATCCTATTCCTAGGGATGCCGACATTGTTTGCCACAGCGATTTTAAAAGATTTTCCAAATAAGGTAAGTCTAATTGAAAAGAATGGACCTATTGTCCAAGGATTAAAAAAAATCATCTCTGACCAAGAAAGATTTCGAGTAATTGAATCTGATATTTTTACCATCAACCCAAATCAAATTTCAGATTTTTATTGTGTCGTAATGGATCCTCCTTGGTACACTCCACATTTTCGCCACTTCATGTGGCTTGCTTCGAAAGTTACATCGATAGGAGGAATAGTTCTTATAAGCCTACCTCCAATTAACACACGACCCAATATTATTGAAGAAAGACTAAATTGGTTTAGCTACTGTAGAGATCTTGGCCTTTGTATAGAAACATTAGAACCTCAACAACTACAATACGCAATGCCATTTTTTGAGTTTAATGCATTAAGGGCTGCAGGAGTGAAAAACATTTTGCCATTTTGGAGAAAAGGTGATTTAGCAATTTTTAGGAAAATTTCTGAGGACTCTATCGAAAGACCATTTAATGACAATGGTGTTGTAGAAAATTGGCAAGAAAAGGAATACAACAAATGCCGGATAAGAATTAAAACCATCGACACAAACTCCCGAATTCCACAAACAGATGTACCAGAAATCTCGTCTCTCCTGAAAGGAGACATATTACCTACAGTAAGTTCAAGAGACGAACGTAGAAAAGCCGCGAATATTTGGACTTCTGGAAACCGGATCTTTTCAACAAATGATCCCGAAGGTTTATTAAGAACTATAAGCTTACTTCAGAAACAAGATCCAGTTACAGATATTCAACAAAAAGTAAAAACTTTTATACAAACAATAAGTAATCTTGAAAACCAAGAATTCAAAGAATATTTAGATTGGATATATTATGAAATGGAAAGACAAACTGATTAAAGATGTATTAGAATCAATTCGAAAGTCAAATAGAAAACTTGTCGTAATTGAAAATTTATTATTGGATAATAATGTGAATGTTCATTTAGCAGTTTTCAATGAGCCGTTTTTGTCATTAATGTTTTCAGGTGAGAAAACCGTGGAATCACGTTTTTCAATAAATAATGTTGCACCGTATCGAAGTGTTTTTTTTAACGATCTTGTTTTATTGAAAAAATCTGGCGGGCCTATAGTTGGGGCTTTTAATGTAAAAGATGTGAAATATTATTCCAATCTAAATTCAAAAAAAATATCCAAGCTTGAAAGCGAATATGGTGAGAAAATTGGTTGGAATCGTGAACCTGATTTTTTAGATAATAAATCGACCGCAAATTATCTGACACTAATTACTGTAAATAAAGTTTTCAGATTATCTCCCATTGTTACAGAAAAAGCTGATAGAACCGGATGGTCAATAGTTAGAAAAGGTTTTATAAATACTTTATTTGAAAATTAACTGTTATGAGAATTAATACAACAATTGGAATTGTGGGGAAAATTTGTTCAGGCAAATCTACTGTTGCTTCAAAACTTAAAAACCATTATGATACTCCGATAGTTTCTTTTGGCTCATATCTTTTCGAATATAGCAAGAATAACAATTTACCTGTAGATAGGGCTTCTTTGCAAAATCTTGGAAATAAATTTATCCAGGAAGACTCCAAACTTTTTTTAAATAAAGTTTTGGACTCACAATCTTTTGACCCAAATAAAATTATCATAGAAGGTATTCGTCATATATCAATATATAATGAGTTAAAAAAAATGAGTCAGACTGCTTTTTTTGCTTTTATCGACGCTCCGATTGAAATAAGATACCAGCGGTATCTCAGACGTCAAAAAGAATCTGATAAACAAATCTCATTTAATGAATTTGAAGAAATGGATAAGCATATTGTTGAATCTGAAACAGATTTACTGAAAGATAAATGCGACATCATTCTTGATTCTGAAGAAGACGATCAAAGGCTCTTCAAATATTTCTCTCATTTATAGATTTTCATATGATGTATTTATCGATTATTTGCAGAGTAAACTTCCCGAACGTACAAGAGTGCGACGCAACAGAAGTTTAATAGTAGTAATACTGCTAGGTCCATAATCATTCTTACACTCCTATTACAAACACTCGTTTGCTATTAGGAAAAAATGTGGATTAAAGTTTCAAATACCCTACTGCACAGGTGGGTTAAAAAACACATTTTTCGTATCTTCGAAATGTTGCCTGCCAGCTAACAGTTTCCAATAAAAAAATATTCTCATTTCGTATAGATCCCTCGCCTTCCACGTTGTGGTCAGCTTGGGATGATTATAAACTAAAAACAACGAGGAGATCGCTTCGGCCCCGATAAAATCGGGGCCTCGCGAGTAACAACGATGGCAAGCAACAAAGGACTGTACAATTCCCGCTTTGAACATGATGCCTGTGGCATTGGTTTCGTAGCCAGCATTAAAGGCAGCAAGAGTCACCAGCATATTTCGGATGCATTGACCGTATTGGAAAATATGGAACATCGCGGCGCCTGCGGCTGCGAAGTAAATACAGGTGATGGCGCCGGCATCATGATACAAACTCCGCATGAATTTTTCTTTGATGAATGTATAAAGCTCGGTGTGCACCTGCCTGCGTATAGCCGCTATGCAGTGGGTGTGGTCTTCTTTCCAAAAGAGATCCGCCTGCGTGAAGAGTGCCGTGACATTCTGAACCGCTCTGCCGATAAACTGGGACTGGAAATTTTATGTTACCGCAAAGTGCCGGTGAACCCTGATGGCATTGGCCCTACAGCGCTCAGTGTGGAGCCGGAAATAGAACAGGTATTTATTGCCTGTCCCGATCATATCAAGAACCCCGACGACTTTGAACGGAAATTATTTGTGCTGAAGAAATATGCAACGCATACGATACTGAACACAGTAAAAAAAGATGCGATCGGTTTTTATATCGCGTCGCTTTCGTATAAAACAGTTGTGTACAAAGGGCAGCTGACCAGCATGCAGCTCCGCCAGTACTATCCTGACCTCAGCAATAAAAGAGTGGTGAGTGCATTTGGTTTGGTGCATAGCCGTTTTGCTACCAATACATTTCCATCATGGCGGCTGGCACAGCCCTTCCGCTATATTGCTCACAATGGTGAGATCAATACACTGCAGGGAAACCTGAACTGGCTGAAGACAAGTGAGCAGGGTTTTACTTCGCCTTTGTTTACCAATGAAGAAATGGAGATACTGGTGCCGATCGTTAGTAATGACCAGTCGGACTCTGCCTGCCTGGATAATATGATCGAGCTGCTGACGATGACGGGTCGCAGCCTGCCGCATGTAATGATGATGCTGATACCTGAAGCATGGGATGGCAATGAACAAATGGACGCCGTGAAGAAAGCATTTTATGAATATCATGCTTCTATTATGGAACCATGGGATGGACCGGCCTCCATTTGTTTTAGTGATGGAAAGATGATCGGCGCTACGCTTGACAGGAATGGTTTGCGTCCTTCCCGTTATTGTGTAACGAATGATGACCGTGTGATAATGGCGAGTGAAACGGGTGCATTGCCTGTTGATCCGAAAACAGTTTTAGAGAAAGGCCGTTTGCAGCCGGGAAAAATGTTCGTGGTGGATATGGAGCAGGGCCGCATCATCAGTGATGATGAATTGAAACGCACCATCTGTTCCAAACAAACTTATGGTGACTGGTTGAATCAATATAAGATCCGTTTGGAAGAATTGCCTGAGCCGAGAGTTACTTTCTCTCACTTAAGTGATGAATCTATTTTAAAATACCAGAAAGCATTTGGCTATACAACAGAGGATATCGATAATCTTTTAAAGCCAATGGCGCTGGAAGGAAAAGAACCTGTTGGTTCGATGGGAACAGATATTCCATTGGCAGTATTGAGTGATCAGCCGCAGCATCTCTCTTCTTATTTCAAACAATTATTTGCACAGGTTACCAATCCGCCGATCGATCCGATTCGTGAACGGATGGTAATGAGTTTGGCAACCTTTGTTGGTAACAATGGAAACTTATTGGATGAGGACCCGATGCATTGTCATACAGTGGCATTGCGTCATCCTGTATTAAATAGTAAAGAGCTGGAAAAGATAAGAAGTATCGATACAGGAATTTTCCAGGCAAAAACATTACAAACCTATTTCCGTGCAAATGGTCAGCCTGATTCATTGAAGAATGGGCTGGATCGTTTATGCCGCTATGCAGAAGATGCAGTGCATGATGGATTTGAAGTGCTGATCCTTTGCGACCGTGCACTGGACAGTGAACATGCTACGATCCCTTCATTGCTGGCAACAGCAGCGGTGCATCATCACTTAATTAAAAAAGGTTTGCGTGGACAGGTTGGTATTGTTGTAGAAGCCGGTGATATATGGGAAGTGCATCACTTCGCTTGTTTGCTTGCATTCGGTGCAACGGCGATCAATCCTTATCTCGCCCTGGCATCTATCCGCAACATGAAAGCGAATGGAACCTTGCAAACCGAACTGACCTGGGAAGAACTGCGTTACAATTATGTGAAAGCAGTGAATGATGGTTTGCTGAAAGTTTTTTCTAAGATGGGTATCTCTACATTGCAATCATACCAGGGCGCACAGATCATGGAGATACTGGGCCTGAACCAGGAAGTAGTTGATAAATATTTTACCGGTGCCGTGAGTCGTATACAGGGTATCGGTTTGGAAGAGCTGGCGAAAGAAGCATTGGTAAAACATTTCTTTGCTTTCAGTAAAAAAGATATCCCGGTAGATCGTTTGCCTGTTGGTGGCGTTTATCAATGGAAACGCAAGGGTGAGCAACATTTATTCAATCCTACTACTATTCACCTGTTGCAGTATTCAACAAGGATGAATGATTATAATACATTCAAGAAATATTCAAAAGCAGTTAATGACCAGAGTGAGAAAGCAGTTACACTGAGAAGCTTGTTTGAATTCAAACGCAATCGTAATTCTATTGCTATTGATGAAGTGGAGCCGGCAGAGAATATTTATAAACGTTTCGCTACCGGTGCGATGAGCTTTGGTTCTATTTCATGGGAAGCACATACAACACTGGCCATTGCAATGAACCGCCTCGGTGGAAAAAGCAATACCGGTGAAGGTGGTGAAGATGAAAGAAGATATACTCCATTGGAAAATGGTGATTATATGCGCAGCGCTATCAAACAAGTAGCGAGTGCAAGATTTGGTGTAACGAGTTTGTATTTAACAGAAGCCGATGAATTGCAAATTAAAATGGCACAGGGTGCCAAGCCGGGTGAAGGTGGACAGTTGCCGGGACATAAAGTAGATGAATGGATCGGTAAAACAAGACATAGCACGCCGGGTGTTGGTTTGATCTCTCCCCCACCGCATCATGATATTTATTCTATTGAAGACCTAGCGCAATTGATATTTGATCTGAAGAATGCAAATCGTGCTGCAAGAATAAATGTGAAACTGGTAAGTAAAGCAGGTGTGGGAACAATTGCTGCGGGTGTTACAAAAGCAAAAGCAGATGTTGTTTTAATAAGCGGACATGATGGTGGTACGGGTGCATCACCTGTTTCATCTATCCGTCATGCTGGGTTACCATGGGAATTGGGTTTGGCAGAAGCACACCAGACACTGGTAAAAAATAAACTGAGAAGTCGTGTAGTAGTGCAGGCAGATGGACAAATGAAAACCGGAAGAGATATTGCGATCGCTGCATTACTCGGTGCTGAAGAATGGGGAGTTGCAACTGCTGCGCTGGTTGTAGAAGGGTGTATCCTGATGCGCAAGTGTCATATGAATACTTGTCCTGTTGGTGTGGCTACGCAGGATCCTGAGTTGAGAAAAAGATTTGCTGGCAATGCTGATCATGTGGTGAATTTTTTCCGGTTCATGGTACAGGAGGTAAGAGAGATAATGGCTGAGCTTGGTTTTAAAACGGTGAATGAAATGGTGGGACAGGTTGATTGTTTGCAGGTAAAAGAAAATATCACTCATTGGAAATTTAAAAAGCTTGATCTCTCTCCTATATTATATAAAGAACCTGCATCACCGTATACCCCGTTGTATTGTGTAGAAGAACAAGATCACTTATTGACTGAAGTGCTGGATTGGAAATTATTGGAAGCTGCAAAGCCTGCCATTCAGCAATTTCCGATAGATCTCGGGACAAAAGTGAAAAAAGAATTCCTGATAAAGAATACAGATCGTGCCGTCGGAACTATTTTGTCAAATGAAATAACAAAGGTTCATCGTGGTGATGGTTTACCGGATGATACGATCCATTTCAAATTCACTGGTACAGCAGGACAAAGTTTTGCTGCATTCAATACAAAAGGTGTTACACTTGAACTGGAAGGTGATGCAAATGATTATTGCGGTAAAGGATTGAGTGGCGCAAGACTCATCATCTATCCTTCGAAAGAAGCCACCTATACTCC
>Ga0193738_1000967_pt1 | contig 12307 bp, 12 predicted proteins | sample L2a1metaG_FD_144927 | JGI IMG/M metagenome (GOLD analysis project Ga0193738, IMG submission 144927) | Soil microbial communities from a riparian zone of the East river system, Colorado, United States - L2a1 | ecosystem: Environmental > Terrestrial > Soil > Riparian zone | place: USA: East River...
AACCAGAACTTCGTTCCGCCCCCTCCAGCGGAGTTCTTTACAGGCGGGCGTTGAACACAACACTCTTGCTCCCACAGGGTATGCTCCACTGCAGCTTGACGGTTTGCGGCGGGGCGCGCGGCGCCGGCGATGCCGGCGCCGTTGACCTCGCGGCCCGAAACCTAGTACGCCAATCGATCCCGACGATGCCCTAGAATCGTCAAGCGCCGAAGGATTTCGCGGCTCCCGGCACTCAATATGGGGAGGTAGCGTGAAGGTCGAGCCACTTGCCGCCGCTGTGATGGCCGGGATCCTGTTAGCCGGGCCCGCAGACGCGCAAACGCGCCGCTATGCGGGCAGGCCGGTCGCCGACGTCCTGAAAGCACTCGAATCGCCCAAACTGGCCTTCATCTTCACCAACGATCGCGTGCCGCAGGCGCTGCTGGTGAAATTCGAACCCAACGGCCGCACCGATCACGACATCGCCGGGCAGATCCTCGCCGAGCATTGTCTGGCGCTCAAACGCGGTCAGGGCCGGCTAATGATCGTCGTCCCGGGCAAGTGTCGGGCGGCGGCGAAACCGGCAAACGGAGGCGCCGGCGCGCCGGAATCGGTCAATCTGGACCCGCCGCTCCGGGAAACCGTGATCGTCCCCGGCCAGGCCGGCCAGGCCGGCCAGCTCACCAATCCCGCCACGCGCGAGGGCGTGTACGCCGTCGCAGCCTCGATCGTCCTTGAAATGCCTGGCGCCCTCGACAACGTCTTTCACGCGCTCGCGCTCCTGCCGTCCGTCACCGCCGTCACCGGCGAGGACGGCAAGCTTGCCGTTCGCGGCGCCGGCCCGGAACACAACATGGTCGTCGTCGACGGCGTGCAGATTCACAACCCGTATCGTCTCGGCACGTTCACCTCCAGCTTTCTGAATCCGGCGACGGCCGCGGGCGTGACACTCGATCCGTCCGGGCTCGAAGCGCGGTACGGCGGCCGGTTGTCGTCGGTCACCAGCATCGTCCTGCGCGACGGCGTGACAGATCGCGCGCTCGCGGTGTCCGGATCGATCGGGCTGATGGCCGGCGATCTCCTGCTCGAGGGCCGGCTGCCCGGGAACGCCGGCGCATCGTGGTGGGCGGCGGCGCGCGGCACCTACCACCGGCCGCTGTTCAACCGGTTCACCGACGACCCGGTGCCGGGCTTCGCTGATGCGCAGTTCAGGATGACACTGCTGCCGACCGCGCGCACGCGCCTGACGCTTTACGGTATCGTCGGCGGCGAGATGTCGGACGAGCCCGATCGGATCTATCCGGCCAATGTGTTCGGCATCAGCGCTCTCGACAACCAGCTGTTCGTCGAAGGCCCGAAGTACCGGGGAATCAACCGGCTGGGTGTGATGAACCTCTCGTGGACGCCGGGGCCAACGCTCGCCGCGACGACGACGGTGTCGACGTACGCGCACGAGGCGCGCCAACGCGACGCCTCGCAGGTGAGCATGCCGCTGTTCGAGCGCGACCTCCGCGTGCGCGATCATTCGCTGCGTCAGCGCGTCGTGTTCAGTCGCGGCGGCGATCAACTGCTCGATGCCGGTGTCGAGGTCCATTCGCTGCAGAGCCAATGGCGGATGAACGGGATGAAACCGATGGGTTCCTCCGAAGATCACCCGCAACGGCGTGGTCTCGGCCCGACCACCTACGGGGAACTGCTGGAGTACACGAACGGGCCAATTGACACCAGCCTGGCACGGACGCAAATCGGTTGGTGGGCGCAGCCTCGGCTGCCGCTCGGATCCCGGATGGAGGTCGAGCCGGGCGTGCGGTTCGACTGGAACTCGTTCACGGGCGAAGCCCTGTGGCAGCCGAGGGTGCGACTGTCGGGGCGCGCCCGGTCGTCGATCTGGTGGACCGGCTACGCCGAGCAGGCCCAGACGCCGTCGCACGAGAGCCTCCAGGGCTACGACTACGTGCAGTTGACCGCCGCCGACGGCGGGCGGCTGAAGAGCGAGCGCTCGCGGCAGATCGTCGCCGGCATCGAGCGGACGCTCCCCCGTGAGTTCGCGCTGCGGATCGAGACGTACTGGCGCCGCTTCGATCGTCTGCTCGTTCAGCGCCTCGAAAGCGATGCCGAGCGCGCACTGCGGCTGCGCCGCGCTGGGGTTCCGTCCAATCTGCCGGCGGACAGCATGGTCTACGAACCTCGCCCGACCGTCGTCGCGGACAGCATCGGTCGCGGATCGAGCAAGGGCGTCGAGGTGCAGCTCGAACGGACGGCCGGTGTGGTGAGCGGATTCGTCTCCTACAGCTACAGCCGGTCCACGCGCGAGATGTACGGCGACACGTTCTTGTTCGACTTCGACCGCCCGCATGCGGCGAAGGCGGTGCTGTTCGTGCAGCCCTGGCGCCGGGTCCGCCTGGCGGTCACCTCCGAGCGCGCGTCGGGCGTGCCGGTGACGCCGCTCATCTCAGAGAGCTACTATCGGCAGCCGGACGGCAGCGTTTCGATGACGGTGAATCCGTTCATGCGCCGGGTGTCGCGACGCAACACGGAGCGGCTGAACGGCTACGGCCGGACGGACGTCCGCGTCACCTACTCGACGCTGGGGCACTGGGAGATCTACGGCGAAATGCTGAACCTCTTCGGGGAGGAGAATTTCGTGCACCACGTCGTGCTTCCGCCGTCGGCCACCGGCGGCGGGCCTCCCACGATCGACTGGGAAGTCGCGCGGTCGTACGTATTCCTGCCGTCGTTCGGCATCCGGGCGAAGTTCTGACGTCATGGATACAGAGCGGCAATCGCCGGAATCGGATCGAGAGCTGGTCAAGCGCATGCTCGCCGGCGACGGCGGCGCCTTCGGACGCTTTTTCGACGCGACGTATCCGGCCTTGTACCGCTTCGCGCTGGCGCGGCTCCACGGCAATCGCGACGGCGCGGCCGACGTCGCGCAGGCGGTGATCTGTCAGGCGATTCGCAAGCTGGGGACCTATCGCGGCGAAGCGACGCTGCTCGCCTGGCTCTACACGTTCGCGCGTCATGAGCTGTACCGGCACGTCCGCCGCGATGGCGGGCGGCTGCCGGTCGATCTGAGCGAGGACGATCCCGAGATCAGCGCCGCGCTCGAGTCGCTGCGCGCAACCTCCGGCGGCGATTTGGACACGCAGCTCGATCGCCACAAGGTCGCCGCGCTGGTGCAGCGCGTGCTGGGTCACCTGCCAATCCACTACGCGAACGCGCTCGAGTGGAAGTACATCGACGAGCTGCCGGTGCAGGAGATCGGCGGGCGGCTCGGGATCAGCGTCAAGGCCGCCGAGTCGCTGCTGACTCGGGCGCGGCTGGCCTTTCGCGAGGCCTTTCAGACGATGTCGCCGCTCCGGGCGGACGGGACGGGCTCATGACCGACGATGGATTGAGCGAGCTGCTGAAGCTGGCCGGCCGCCGTGCGGTGCCCGACGAGCATCATCAGGCGCGCGCCCGAGCCGCCGCGCACGCCGAGTGGAAGCGCCTCGCCCGGAGACGCCTATGGCGTCGGTCCCTGTGGGCGTCGCCGATCGCTGCTGCGGTCGTGACCGCGGTGGTCTTGCCGGCGTGGTTCAGCTCGCCTCCGGCGCCAACGCCCGGCGCTGGTCACGCCCAGGCCGTAGCGATGGCGGACATCGAGGTCGCCACGCTTCAGATGGTGACGGGGGCGATCACTGTGACGCCGCGCAACGGCGACGCCACGCGCGCAACCGGCGCTGGGCTACGGCTCCGCAGCGGCGATCGCGTCGAGACGGCCGCGGACAGCCGCGCGATGTTCGTCCTGCGCGGCGGCACCATCGTGAAGATCGATAGCAACACGCGGGTATCGCTGGACCGGGGAGTGGTGGCACTCGATCGTGGGAAGCTTTACGTCGACGCCGATCCGCAGGCCAACGATCGCGACGTCGTCGTCCGGACGCGGCTCGCCACGGTCCGCCATCTCGGCACGCAATTCGAGGTGCGTTTCAACGGGCGCGCCGTCGTGGTGCGTGTGCGCGAGGGCGAAGTCGCGATCGACGCGGCTGGGACCAAATGGCCACCATTGGCCGCCGGATGGGCCATGGATCTGTCGGCGGATCTCCGCCCCGAACGCGATCAGATCGCCACATACGGCTCCGAGTGGAGCTGGATGGCCGAGCTGCCCCGGCCGTTCACGCTCGAGGGCTCGACCCTGCGCGCCTTCCTCGATTGGGTCAGCCGCGAGCTGGGCCGGCGGTGGCAGTACGAGGATCAGTCGATGCGTGAGCGGTTCGACTCGATCGTCCAGCGGGGCGCGATCGAGGGACTCACTGCGAAACAGGCGATGGGCATGGTGCTGGAGGCGAACGAGCTCTCGTTCCGGGAGACCAAGGAAGGCCTCGTCATCGTCCGGCGCTGATGCCGCTCATACTCGCATCTCCTTCGAGATCCGCGCATGCTCGCGGACCCTCGGACCGCGGGAACATGTACAGCACACCGTCGCCGCCGCCGATCGTCAGGTGGTCCACCCGATCGTCGGGTGGGACGAAGACGAGTTGACCCCGTACCGGCGTGAGCTCGGCATCGCCGAAGAGCGCCGCCGCGCCCAGGCCGGTGCAGTTGAGGACGCCGGGTTCTTCGAGCGCCAGCACCTCGGACCGATCGCGAAACTCACGCACGCCGAAACGCCTGCCGGCCTCGCGCACGTCGCTCATCGTCCGCCGCAGGAACACGGCCGGCTCCCCGATCCGCCGTTCAACGCCCAAGAGAAGAAGCTCATCGCCGCCAACGTCTACGCCCACGTGTGGCAGCAAGGCCGGCTCAGTGTGTGACGTGGTGAGGGTAGCGAACTCCCCGAGATTTCAGGATGACCGAGAGGGCCAGATAGGGGTTCATGCGGCGCGACGAGTCAAGGAGAGTGGCGGTTGGGAGAACGGGTTCAGGCCTCTGACTCCGGGGGCCACCGGAGCCGGATTTGGCCCTCCCGGTTACCAAGAGATCGCGAGGAGGTCGCTAGTCTTGGGTGCGGCCAATCATGCGGACTGTGTGCCTGAGGGCTCGGAGGGTCAGATGGAACTAATTTACTTGTTGGTGATCGGAACGTCGCTGTGGGTTCTGGTGGATGCCAATTCGCTTGGCGTTAAGAAGGGGAAGCTAAACGGCGGTCTTTTCGACATGGGACCCGCCGGATGGTTCTTTGCGTGCCTCTTGCTGTGGATTGTTGCCTTTCCGGTATATCTGGGCAAACGAAATGAATACCAGCGGCTCCGAGGAACCGCGCCGAGATCCGAATTAGACAAGGCCGATGTCGTCGCCAACTCGGTGACAGAACGCCTCGCGAATTCGATAACGCAACTCGAACGATTGGCACAACTAAAGGACAAAGGAATTATTTCAGGCGAGGAGTTCCTCGCGAAAAAGCGGGAGCTCTTGTGACCTGATCGAAAACAGGCGTTCGGGGGGCTGAGGATTGAGTACGTATTTTATGAGAACCAGAGTGACCGCTCGCCTTCTTGTTGTTTCGCATAGGTCGGCGAAGGCCGGTTTGGGCGTCCTCGGCATCACAGCCGTAATGGGCTTGTCGGCGTGCGGAGGGAGTCCAGCAGCCCCGTCGGCGCCGCCGCCGACTCCCTTGCCGCAATTGTCGATTCAAATCGCACCGAATCCATTGCAGGCAACGCTGAAGTCCACAACTTCGACGACCGCGACCTACCAAATCGCCCCGACCGTGACGGTCCAGGAGCAGGCCGGAGCGTCGGGGCAGGTTACACAATTGACGGTCACGATCACGCGGCATCCCAGCGGTGCAAGTTCCACTGGTTCCCTGTCGGTCGGCCTGTCGTTCCCTGCGCGCGGGACCACGAACAGTTCGTTCACGCAGGACTTTGATGTGGCCGCCGACGTGGAGAACGTTACATGGCGCGTGTCCGCGACTGGAGTTGACGGACAGGGCCGAGCGTTCACAGCGACGTCCTCGGAGGTAGAGATAACTCCCCCCGTGATGGCGCCCCCGCCGGCGCCGACGACTGCGCGGTTCGAGGTCTGGGGCGGCCCAAATCAGAGCGTCTTTCTGGGGTGCTGGAATTGCAATCAGTTCGCCGCGGAATCCGTCTTCAACCAGTTTGGAAAATATGGCAGTCGGTTCTCTCAGACGAGCATCTGGAACCATTTCTCGCCGTATGGCAGCGAGTTCAATACGAACGGCGCGTGCAATCAATTCGCAACGAATCCTCCAATCCTGCTGAACACGAGCACGCGTCGGTTTTCCGAATTGACGCTGAATCCGTTTCGCCCGTTCGCAGAGCGGGATTCTACGATCGTAGGGTTTCTGCGAACGACGATTTGCGAAGTACGTTAGGGCCCATCGGCAGCGCCGGATCCGTACTTTGTGTCGCTTTCGCGCACTCGGGTGGTCTGTCTTGGCCACTCACGATTCACAGTCGAAAGGAATCGATGGACCTAAGCATCGGGTCCGTCTGGAGCCATGAGGGAGTCCAGGATGCGTCTTATAGCGGCAGCGGTGATAGTGACGGCGTCTTTGTCAACCGCGGGTTGCAGTGCAGGGGCAATGCAGGCCTGGGGTGCCGGCCTCCAAGGTGCCGCTAGCGGGTATGCGGCTGCCGCTAGGGGAACCGCCACGGCGGGCGGCAAGTTAATGATCTTCGGTGGACCCGGCCACAACACGTATCTGGGCTGCCTGAATTGCCCTGAGTACGCCAGTGACTCCGTGTTCAACAAGTACGGGACGCACGGTAGCGCCTACGCGGCCGAGAGTGTTTTCAACAGGTACTCGAACTTCGGGTCGGCTTACGGCCTCAATAGTCCATGCAATCCTTACGCGACGGATCCACCTGTTATTGTTGACGCGAACGGTGGCTTTCACGGACGCCTGACAGTGAATGCGTACAACGTCGACCGTTCGAGAAGCGGTCAGATACAGGCTTGGATAGCGGGGGTTTGCGCCGGCTGATCAACGCCCCCCGGCCGGCGCCGAGCAACTGATTCAGACTGACGAACCTGTAGAACCCTAGGGTTTTGGGTTGAAGTGGCGCACGGCGACAGTCGCGAGTTCTACACAGATCCATTACGGATCCGAAAGCCGTAGCAAGCGCCGAGGAGCGCGATTCGAGGTCGGCTCCAGTGAACCCCGAAGACTAAAAGCGCATTTACCGTTGATTGACGAGATTCCGCTCCGGCTTACGGCTTGCGGCATTCGCGCGCGACGTTGCTGCGCGCGCACGGTGTCAATCAGCCCGTGGTCATAGAAATGCTCGGCCACTCGCAAGTCTCGCTGACGCTCAACACCTGCAGTCACGTCCTGCCCGCGCTCCAGCACGACACACCTGCCCGGAGGACCCGGTTTTCACCGAATCGTAAGCGTCAGTGTGTCAGTTAGTGTGTCAACGGCCTGATTGAGCCGCGCGAAGGACGACAGAAGTTGAGATTTGCTAGAGGAAAGAAGTGAGCCGCGATGGAATCGAACCATCAACCCGCAGATTAAGAGTCTGCTGCTCTGCCAATTGAGCTAGCGGCCCACACAGAAGGTGGTCGAACTCCTGATGTTAGCACACGCCACGGCGGGTGCGCTACATCACGTCATCGGTCGTCGCGCCGCCTCCGCAACGCAATCGCCGTCCAGATCGCGCCTCCGAGATCGAAGCAGCCGAACAGGATCAGAACCGGCTGCACGAATCCCAGCAGCACGAAGACAGAGAAGAACCCAATCACCAGCGCGCGCAGGTAGACCGAGGCGTAGAAGAACGGGGTGAACTCGCCGCGCGCGGCGATGACGTGATACGTGCCCAGAAACAGGAACGACATTCCGAGCGCCCGGATCCACACGTCGGTCACCGGCGGCAGCCCGAACAGGCCGAGAAACCAGTTCGGCGCGACGAGCAGCGTGCCGCCCAGCCCGGTCAGGTAGACGCCGAATATCAGGACGCTGCTGGCGGCGGGGCTCACGGGAGTGATCGCTGGTTGGACCGAGTGACCGCGCCGGTGGAAATCACCATCGTGCCCCTCCTGTGTTAACCCAAATGATCGTCCGCGCGGCGAATGACCGTGAAGCCCTCCACCCCTTCGACGACGCCAATCGTCGCGTTGACCGGCGGATTCACGATCCGCTGCCGCGCCCGCGACGGCCAGTCGATCTCGACCGCCTCGAGGCTCGTCGCCGCGCCGACGCCGAAGTGCTGCTCGAGCGGAAGGCTGCCGAAGCCCGAGCCGCCCGACACCAGGCGGTGCTGCGTGCGGCCGCCGGCGACGAGACGGACCCGCGCCCCGATCGCGTCGCGGTTGCTCCGCACGCCGGTCAGACGCAGGTTCAGATAGTTGCCGAGACGGGCGCGCGGGCGGTACACCTCCAGCGGCATCGGCTCGGCCGGATAGAACCCGCCCGAGGCGAGCAGGATGTGCAGGCGCCCGTCCCCGGCGAGATCGGCGATCGTCGCGCCGTGGCTCTTGCCGAAGCGCGGCAGTCCCGCGGTGAAGGTCACGTTCCGGAAACGACGCCCGTCGAACTGCAGCACCAACGGCGGGCCGCAGGTGGCCACCTGCGGCCCGCCGTTGCCGAGGACCAGATCGACGTAGCCGTCGTTGTCGAGGTCGGCGGCGTTGCCGCTCATCGATCCCCAGCATTCGGTCACGCCGAGATCGGCGCTCACGTTCGTGAACGTCCCGTTGCGGTTGTTGTGAAAGATGCGCAGCGCGCGGTCCGCGGGCCCGGCGCCTTCGCGCAGCGACTGCAGCATGTCCTCGTGCTCGCACCAGACGTATTGCACGAGGTCGAGCCAGCCATCGTCGTCGTAGTCGCACCAGAAGGCGACCGAGCCGAAGCACGGCGCGTCGATCCCCGCCTCGGCGCTGACGTTGGTAAACGTACCGTCGCCGTTGTTGTGAAACAGCTGCGAGCGGCCGAACGCGCTGCTGAGAAAGAGATCCGGATAGCCGTCGTTGTCGAAATCCCCCCACGCCGCGCCGATCGTCGACCACGGCGTGAGAATGCCGGCCGCGGCCGTCACGTCGGTGAACGTGCCGTCACCGTTGTTGCGGAACAGGCGATCGGGGACTTTCCGCCCGAAGAGGCCGTTCAGGTTCGAGCCGACGAACAAATCGAGATGCCCGTCGCAATCGTAGTCAGCCCAGTTCGCGCAGAACGTGCTCATCCATCCGCTGAGCCCCGCCGCCGCCGTGACGTCGGTGAACGTGCCGTCCCCGTTGTTGCGATACAGCACCGACGCGCCTTCGAGGAAACCCTGGCGCGTGATGAAGACGTCAGGTTTGCCGTCGCCATCGTAGTCGCCGACCGTCACGGCGAAACTGCTGACACAGGTGTCGATTCCCGATCCGACCGATCGATCGGTGAAGGTGCCGTCACCGTTGTTGTGAAAGAGGCTGCAGCCGCCGCTCGCCGCGACGAGCACGTCGAGGTGACCGTCGCCGTCATAGTCGAAGACGGCGATGCCGCGGCCTTCACCCGTCTTGTCGAGGCCGACCTCCGAGGCGACGGAGTCGTAGCGCAGCGCCGTTTCGCCGCGACCGGCCGCCATCTCGACCCGGAGGGCCGGCGGGACGGTCGGTGGATAGCCGCCAAGATGGCCGGCGGCGAGCCACAGCCAGTAGTGCGCGCGCGGCTGGTGCGGCTCGAGCGTGAGTGAATCGACCGCGTCCCGCACAGCGTCGGCATACCGCGCGGCGCGGTAGTTGGCGACAGCCCGCTGGGACAGCGACGAGGCGCGGAGCGCCGGGAACCCGGCGGCGACGGTGAGCGCCGCGGCCGCGTCGTGGTACATGCCGCACTTCATGCAGTAGCGGCCCAGTTCGTGCCATGCGGCGCCGTCTTCCGGCGCGGCGCGGACGTGCGCCTGCAGCCGCCGCAGCTGCGTCATGTATTCCAGCTGCAGATAGACCGGGCCATCGAGGAAGACTTCCGCGATCTCGGCGATGAACGACGGCGCACTGCCGCCCAGGATCTGCAGGCCGTAGACGAGACGCAGCGCCTCTTGCAGGCCGAGCGTGGCAAACGACAGCGGCAGCTGGATCGGCAGCGTCGCGACCCGCCGCGGATTCGTCGAGACCGCCGCCAACAGATTCCGGGCCGACTCCATCGCCGCCGACACGATCGCCGCCCGGCCGCCGCCGTCCACCGGCGCGTACATCGCCACGCGAGAGACGCGGTTCACGAGCTCCGAGGTGCCGCGGTCCAGGTCAGGCGCCCGTTCGACCGGTGGCCCTGTAAGGCGGGGCGACACGCCGCCAGTGAGGGCCCCGATGCCGTCCTGAGTAGTACGGAGCGCGGCCGACATCCCCAGCAGTCCCATTTCCAGCGCGGACCACGACCAGCGCCGCAGAACGTCGGCCGCGTCCGTCACCGCGTTATCTTCGGCAGCAGGTAATAGACCGACTCGATCGCGCACCCGAAGCTTGGCGTGTCGGGCCGGGCAAGCGGGCGGCCGTGCCGGAAGTCATTGAGGGCGGGCTCGAGATACGCGGCGTGCGCGGGGTCGGTTTCGTATTTGTAATTGTCGATGGCGCCGCGGTAGACCAGCGCCCGGTCGCGATCAACGAGGTACGCGCGCGGCGTCTGCGGCGCGATCCACGCGGTGGCCGTGCCGGCGTCACCGCCATAGGCGAGCGGAAAGTCGAGGCCGCGCTCGGCGACGGTCAAGCGGATCTGGTCGATGGTTTCGGTACGGCGGGCCGCCACCGCGATCAACGCGATGTCGGGATGGCGCTGCTCGAAGCTGTTGAGGTAGCCGTCGTAGCGGACACAGTGCGCGCAGCCGGCCGACCAGAACAGGACGACCGCGCCGCGCCGTTCCCTGAGCCGCCCCGACAACGTCACGCCGCCTCCCGCCACGAGAGGCAGCTGCACGTCAGGCATGACGTCGCCGATCGACTGAGTAGGACCCACGCGAGGAAAATAACTTACCATGTCCCCGTCATGATCGCGATCATGTGGCAGTTCGTCGTCAAAGCCGGGCGTGAAGAGGACTTTGAACGCCTGTACGGCGCGGATGGTGACTGGACGGCGATGAACCGTTCGTCACGCTCCTATCTCGGCACCTCGTTTCTGCGCGACCAGAACAATCCGTGCCGTTACGTCGTGACCGAGTACTGGAGCGAGATGGTGGTGTACGAACAGCACCGCAAATACAGCGCTGACGTCACCGTGGAGATGCAGGCGCTGCAGGCGACGCTCGTCGAGGCCATCGAGCCGCTCGGGGTTTTCACCGCCCTTGATGTACCCGAGCGCACGGGTCCCACCTGGTCGCGGCGCGGCGGCGAGCCATAAAGGCTCGCGGTTGGACCCCTCATGAAAAGCGGCGCGGTTGTGAGGCCTTCCGCCTAAAGGCGGAAGCTACAGGGGTTATGGTAGATTGACCCCCTCCAACAACTTGCGCTTCAATGCGGGAGTCCACGTGAAACGACTGCCAAGGGCCGTTGGCCTGTGCGCCGCGGCCGCCCTCGGAGTACTGCTCGGATCGGCCCCGGCTGCCGCCGCGGACGACAAAGAGAAAGAAAACTCAATCCAGCAGCCCGGCCTGACGACCGGCATCGCCGAAGGCTTCGGCCGGACGCAGGGCTTCTACGTCGCCACGATGATCGACTTCGGCTTCCGCAGCACCGACCCGAGTGTCACCAAGCAGGCGGTCATGATCCCGATGTTCTTTACCTGGGCCACGCCGTGGACGATCGGCGGCAAGACCCAGGTCTCGTTCAAGGGCGTGCCGTTCGTCGGCGTCTCGGCCTACGCGCCCGGGTTCGGCACCACCCGTCCCTACAATCCCTACGCGTCGGTGTGGCTCTCGTGGTTCCTCGGCAACGGGTTCAACCTGTCGGTCGGCGAAGGCGTCCAGATCAACGTGCCCAGCAAGTTGAACGAGACGCTCGGCCGCGACTTCAACGCCTTCCAGCAAAACGTCGCCCTCAGCTACGTCAAGAACAACATCAACGTCACGACGAACGCGTTCTACACGCAGGGCCGCACCCGCGACGCCGCCAGCCAGCCGCACACGTTCAACATGGACTTCACCGCGTTGAAGCGCGTCGCGCGCAAGGAATACGGGCTTGTCGGCTACGGCATGTGGGACCTGAACAAGCCGTCGGTCGGCTACGGTGAGAAGCAGCGGGAGTTGGCGCTCGGCGTGATGTATGGATACCTGATCGGCAACCTGGTGCAGATCCAGGCACGCGTCACGACCAACGTCTACCAGTCCAACATGGGCGGCTACGAGACGCGCGGCGGCATCATGGCGGTGTTCCCGCTGTGGACGCCGAAGGCTCCTACACCCAAAGGCACCAAGAGATGATCACGATCAAGGCACAAAGGATCACGAGCCGTCTCGCGAGCGGGCTTTGCCTG
>Ga0193738_1000968_pt1 | contig 12305 bp, 32 predicted proteins | sample L2a1metaG_FD_144927 | JGI IMG/M metagenome (GOLD analysis project Ga0193738, IMG submission 144927) | Soil microbial communities from a riparian zone of the East river system, Colorado, United States - L2a1 | ecosystem: Environmental > Terrestrial > Soil > Riparian zone | place: USA: East River...
ACCTTAATGCCTAGATAGTGCGGATTGATAACTCGTTCTTCATCCACCAGTATTAGTAAGTCCATCTCTTTTTTCTTTCTTTGATGTAATAAGTTTTCTTCTCTCAGGATTAGAATAGATATTACCTATATAATCCAGCTTAACGGAAACAGCAGGATTATCCTCAAGAATAACCTGCTTAATAGTATCTCCTACATGTCGCATCACACGCTTAACTTCATCTACAGGCGCAGATGTTTTAGCAGCAATAGCAAAATATACTTTATCGTTTATGTATTTATCCATATAACTTAAACTTAGCGTAATAACTTTCACCCCTATGAAACAATTCATATTGGTAAGAAACATTATTTATTTCGTATAGATTACTAATCTCATCTATTAAACGAAGTAGTTCATACATACTAGCTGCATTAAACCTTGCGTAAGTTATCCTTAGATTCATTTACTTTGGCGGTTATGGTTACGCGCTGAGACTGCAAACATCTCTCTAGGAGTTTAATTTGTATTTCATTCTCCGCACTCCAACGTTTCTTATTAGCTTCCTTCACATGATCAATCATCATAAGATAATGAGCTTCTCTAGTAGTACCCTCCACAGGATTTCTATTCTCGTCTCTATGAGTGAATATAATATCTTGTTCAGTCTTACCAGTAAAACTTCTAAGCTTATAATGTACACCTTTCTTGATTACCTTAATCATAACACCTTTATTTAAAATAAACTCAATATAATAAAAAAAGGTTGACTTTCGCCAACCTTATTTAGAAAATATTTTAGATTACTCTCTAATCATAATAGCAGTAATAGTACCTCTATCGTTATTATATTTAACCGTAGTTTCTTCATGTTCTCGATTCATCCTATCTTCAAATATACTAGAAAGACGTTCATTAGCAGGAACACTACTTCCATCTTTATGATGGTCTTTTAAAACAACTCTTCCCTTCTTAAAAAGTTCCTGTACATAATGATCAATTAATCTAGTAGTTCTACCGGTAGCCCTTAGACCAGCTTCTAGTTCTAGTTTCCTTTTATAAAACTTTTCTTCTCTGTTTTTATAAAACTCTTCTGAATCTATTAACTTTTGTTTTTCACTATTCATTTCTTTTTCTGATTTAAACGTTTAATAATACTCTTACCAAACTTCTCATTCTTATTAGCTTTTCTACTAACAGCGCGCTCAGGATTCTTGTACTTACGATTAAGCATCTCTGCTATCTTTTTGTAATCTTCATCTGTTCTCTTCTTCTTCTCCTTTAATTCCTCCTCAGTATATTGTTTAACTTTCTTTCCTTTCGTTAATCTAATAACTTCCTTATCTAGAGCATCTTCAAAAAGCTTTTTGCCTTCAGCACTAGTATATCCGATTATTGTTTCTTCTTTCATAATCCAGTTATATAAGTTTCTCTCTTCTGTTTTCTCTTCCTATATTCTGCTTGCCAATCTCTCTTATACTTACGGGCTTTATATCGAGCAACCATTATCTTGAGTAAACCGTTACGAAGATTCCTAGCAAGTATAAGCTTTACATTTGGAAACATCTTTATAAAAGGTTCCATAGTAATATACTCTTCAACACTCTTTATATAAAAGGTATGCACCTTATAATAAAGAGTATGATGCTTTATAGCAGTCTGTTCCTGTTTATCAATATAATGATCGCTCATATAATGTCAGCTAGAAAAAGAGAAGGGTGTTATTTTACGCATTCTATGAAAGAGCCATTTATCATAGCTAGGGAAATCCTTATAAGGATTCTCAGTAGGAAGTACAATACCATGATTCCTAAAGTAAATGAAAAATATAAGTTTCCTCTGAGCATTATAAGCAAGCATCTCTACATAATCTCTCATATACTCTTCTAGATAAGTATATTTAGCTTCTACATCTGCTACTGAAACAGCATCCATATTATTGCCCATATCGCTGCTGATATTATACCTATTACAATATACCTAGAAGTTTTCTCAAAAGAGAATTCAAACTCCGCTTCATTCTCATCTCCAAGAATATCTTCAGGTTTTCTCAGATACTCAATGCTACCATCATCATTCTTCTTAGAGATATATGACTTAGGAGAATTATAACCATAAGGATCATTACCCATCATATAACGAGAAGGTTCAATAGGAATCTCAAGTGGTGCCTTTAAATTATCTACAGCACCACTACCTATAATACGCATAGCTTCTTTAAGTTCTTCTTGTTTCTCTTTAGGCATAGCTTCAAAAGCTTTATCCAAATCCCAATCAGAACCTTGCATATCGGGCATTTTACCTACTTCTTCATAAGTAATTAAAGGTCTACCTTCACGTTCTCTCTTAGCAACATATTCTTCTTCTTCTGTAGGAGCATTGTTATAAGCAACAGGTCTTTCAGCAAAGTCTACCATCTCTTGCACAAGCCTTTCATCTCGCAGTTTAATAACTTCTTCGGGATGAACCTCAAGATAATCCTTAACACTTTTAGCAATAGCAGCTTTTGCATTATCACCAGTACGATAAGTCATATCATACTTAGGTCTTTCTTCATCTATCTCATCACCTTCAGTTGGGAATGTTTCGCAAGGAGTTAATGGATATTCTTTCTTATAACTTTGAAGAGAGTTGTTATTTAAAGCATCTCTAATACTTCTTTCTTCTACTCTTCTTAAATAATCTTCTTTACTCTTAGGTAAAGTCCTAGCCATAAACGGCTCTAAATCTTCTAATCTGTCGGTCAGGTGGTTGTAGTACTGTTCCATGTTATTTTGTTTTTATTTGAACATCATTAAATTTATCAGAAACTATTGTATTAGATTTTATAATAACTATTAATTTCATTCCTTCAGCAGTTACTTCAAATGGTGGCATCATATCTATGTTTGCACTTCTGTTAGTTAGAACAACAATCAATCCCATTTTAAGACCTTTCATTTGCTCTAACAATTCACCCTCTTTCTTTTTTAGCTCTTTTATGTAAAGTTCGTTTGCTTCTTTACTTTTTCTCATTGAGTAATAATCCTCAATATCAACTACAGCTTGGTTCTTCATTTCTTAGTTCTTTTTATATTCCCTGGATCTCTATTAATTTTACGTTCTTTTACTTTCTCTTTTAAAGGTTCAGCAACAGCTTCTTCAACTACTACATTCCCTTTGCTATAAGGACAATTACCATTCTTACAGCTACACTCAACACATTTAACTTCACACCATATAACGCTCATATCTTCTCTAACTGATTATCTGAAAACCAACTAACTCTATTACCACTATCAAACTGAACACTATACTTAGTAAGCATTCCATGAGGTATCTTATTAGCTATCTCACCTTCTTGTCCTACCAGTTCAGGTCGTAGGTCATAATAATAGAAAGTATCATCTTCATCAATAAGAGGAAAGTTCTTAGCAAAACGTTCTCTATCCATATTACGGTTTTTATCCCTACTGAATAGTAACTTATGACCGTAATTAACGATCCTTATTCTGTCTCCTACTTCCATTATAGTTCATGTGTGATTAGGTTCTCAGGCATCTTCCCTATTTTCTTTAACTGTTTGATGAACACCTGCAAGTTGTTTTCAATATCTCCAATAGCAGAGTGAGCAGTACCACTAGAAGCAATATCATAATGTTTGCCGGCAGCAGTAAGATTCCACTTAACTCTTGAAGGAGCATCTAAACACTTCAATTGATACTCATGATGTTTAAGTCTTTCAAACTTATTCCATCCTAGAAGTTCTCCCTTAAACTGACCACCAGTATCAAAGCAATCTGCATCAGCTATAAAGTGCCCATTACCCAACTTCTTTTGCATCATAGCATACAATTTATTATCGAAGCGAAGTATATTATGACCAACTACACAATAAGGTTTATTCTTTTTAGCTTGAACCAGTAACTCTCTAAACTCGTTCATTACTTCTCCCAACTCAAATCCATTCTCAGCAAGATCGGCATCTGTAATACCAGTAAGATCCGATATTGTCTGTCCAGTCTTTTTATTAATAGGAGTATCTTCAATAGATTCAGGACAACTAATATACTTATGCAATACAGTCTTAGTACCTTCCTTATCTATATGATAAGCAGCTAACTCTATTGGTTGTACATTTGGCGTTTCTAATAAACCTGTCGTTTCAAAGTCATACAGTATTAGATCAATTGGTTTTACTATCTCCATTTAAATTATATTTCTCAGGGTTACAAAATAATTCTTTTAAATCATCACTACACTTATCGAATCCATCACCACCAGTACCAGTAATATACACAGCGCCTATGGGTTTACTATTATCTCTGAATGCTTTAGGTATAGTAGCTTCATACAGTTTCATGTACCATTCGTAATACTCTTTAGTAACCTTATAAGGATACCCACTCTCTATGTCAAAGATGATCTCTTCTCCATCTTTTAGAGACTTACGCATTTCCCCTATGTCCGGAAAATACGATGGTAGTCTTTTACCGTTTATCATCTTTAAATAAATCTTTAAATATTTCTTTAATTTTATCTGCATTTAGAATATGATAATTAAGATAATCATTTTCTGCATCTTTTATAGATTTTTGATTATCTCTCAAAGTCCTTTCTATTTCTACAAGATAAGTAATATATCCTAATTTACCAGTCCAAGCAACCCATTTGCCAGAACCTATCTGATATGCACCATCAGGAATATCCTTATTAAGTCTAGCACGTAAATCAATTTCCCATTGCTCCATCTGTCTTAGGATATTGTTTAGTTTCTACTTTTAACCATTCATCCCCATTATAAAAATAAGTCTGATTCTCTTTTAATACATAAGCTAAATCATTCTGAGAAGCCTTCAGATCATATAACTCTTTCTTATACAGAACTCTCCTAGCAATATAGGGAGGAGCAATCTTAGATATAGATATAGTCTTAGATACAGACTTCTTCTTTTTAAGTAACTTAACTATAACTGCCCAAGCAATGATTAGTAATGCGAACGGCAATATTATCAATGCAGCATGTTCTGCGAATGTAACTATATCTTTCATAATACTACCTCCCCTAGAAAAACCCACTGCCACTTATCTTGTACATAATCTGATCGAAAAACTATAGGAGTACGCTTAGGATAATCCGGATTACGATAAGTACTACTATCATCCCATTCCTTATAATCACCTTCCCATTGAACAGGAGCAGAAGCTTCTTTCCTATGAAGCTTTAGTACCCTACTTCTATACATATCAGCATCAGGTAAACACTCCTTAAATCTAATTAAAGTTTCTATGTGTATCATGGTTACTACTGTTTAGTTTAATAAATTGATTTTCTTTACAAAGATATTCATCTCCATTCCCAGTCTTGTAAACCATATTCTCTACCATCTGATTACTATAGAACTTTAATACAGGCTTACCATCAACGATTACATCATACTTCCTTCTAGTTTCTCTAACATTACTCATTTCTTCATTTTTCCAACGTTACTTTTAGATTCTGATACTTATCCTTAAATATCCGTTGAAGTGCTTTAACTCTACTCTCTTCATCACCTCTCCACAGATATATAGGATTAACCCACATAACTCCCCTACCCATCTCTATCAGAAATTCCTCTTTCCTCAATTCAGTAAGAGCCACGAATATAGTTCCATCTGTATATCCAGACGAATTTAATACTTTAGCACTATAAGTTGCAAATTCTTCTCTAACATCTTTATTACTATAAATCACACCTCGTTCATCCATTCTGTCAGCTAGAAAGAAGAGAAGCAGGTTTGCACATGGACTTAGACTATGTACCTTAATTACACCTTCATCATAAACTTTAATATACGCAATCCCTACCATTTTACTTTTCCCTTTATGTTTTTGAATTTAATATCGTTCCAGTCTCCCTTATTAACAGTCTCACTATAATTCATAGCAATCCTACTATGTATAACCTTACCCATCTTTTATGAAATAAATATCCTAAAAAGCTTGCTTTTATCATTTATACATTAAATATAGACTTTTCGTTTATGACCTCCTAACTAAACTACGTGAATCACTCTAAATAGGTGGTGAATTAACGTATGCCCCCTGAACTTGTTTAGTAACGCATTGAAAACATTAAGAAACTTTATTCATAACTCGCTGACTATCAATCACTTATAAGCATAACATCGCGCAATCAACGTTTTTATGGTTTCTATAGGTAAAGATTCTAACTCTAGGCAGAAGGCTAGTACCCAGGCAAATGGCGACACTAATACTATTACTAATGAAGATGAAACTGAGGGCGAAAATATATTTTTTCTATAATTTTTTATGCAGCTACAAGTGTGGGCGCAAACCACCCCAACAATAACCCCCCTTCGGTTTTGCTCCGCAAGGGGATCGGATGGCTCGGTTGCTGTTCGCAATGCTACACGCTATAAAACACTAAGAAAATGTTAAGCGAAAAATTGACCTTTGACCAATTAAAAACTAGAAATTCGGAATCCGATTCTTTAGGCTTTAAATCCACCTCATTTGGTACTACTTTAGATGTTGCAATCTATAATGGTACTTCTACGGGTGAATTTAAAGAATTGCGTTATACATCTAAAAAGAAAAATGCTGATGGTTCCGTTAATTCGGGGCGTATTAACTTTGCTCTTTGTATGGTGGAAAATGCTAATGGTGAATTGATTGAAGTTGAAGTTCCGGTGAATGATACTGAAGCTAAGGATTGCAGCGTTGCTGCTCCTGTACAGTTTGAAGTATTTTATCCTGACAACGACACAAGCCAATACAAACGGGTAAAACTGTTATTGGTAAGTGCGGTTGTAACTGAGAACAACACCGCTGCATTAGAGAAAGAGTATAACGATTTGCAAAAATTGCTTCCTACTCAATCTCTTGCAGATGCGGCAGCTACTAAGAAAAGAATGGATGAAATAGTAGCATCTATGTAATTTAATGGAGTACCCTATCGAGAAATCGGTAGGTGTACTCCTTAAATACACTTTAACCTATCGTTTAGGCTTGATAATGGAGCTAAGTTTAGGGTTGATTCTCACGCTCCACCTCGACCTTCTACTGCACCTAATTCTTAACATAGGAATCCCCTTATTAATATAGACTTTATCACCTATGTTTTTAACTATGATTAGCGTTTAGGCTTGATCTGACGCATCATTTCTCACTACAACCACCTATATTAAAATAAAACTCCATGCTATCTTAGCTAGTGTTTTATGGCTTCTTAGCCACAATTCCCGATGCCAATCTCATATTAAAACGTATTAATTGAGAATAGCCACAGCACCGGCAAATATGAAATACATGTAATACTAAATCCACGTATCGAACAATTCGTGGCACATCTAATGTGGAAAGTTCAAAGCTTTATACTAGTTAAACGGGCTAAACCAATACTAGATTTCCATTCAGGTAGTAACTGCTACCATTTTTAAATGAATTGTTCAACTCCATAAAAAGATAGAAAAAATGGAAACGAAATACATAGTAATTAGTACACCTGATAATTGCTCAGGTAATTGGATTGGTAATCATACTATAATAAATGATGATTGCACACTTGATGAAGTGCGTGATTATCTTATAGATGAAGGTATTGCCGATAGAGATGCCAAATATCTCGGATTTGATAAAGCTTCTACTAATACTCTCAGTTATATGACTGTTAAAGAGTATGAAGCCGAATATCAAGATCATATTGCATTTGCACAATAATATTAATAGTAATCCTGTACCCTTGTATATCTTCGGATAGAAACTCGGTTTAAAGCACAGCAGGATGCAGTACATATAAAAGGGTATGAGAATAACTGTACTATTAATCTTTTAAATAAATAATTGTATATGGCTAAGTTTACCATTACTACTCGAATAGTTAAAGGAGAAATTGTTCATTATTTTAAGAATAAGCCTATTCCTAAAACTCTAGTTAAATCTATTGTTCAACTTAAAGTTAAAATGTCATAATTATGACCGAAAAAGATAAGATTCAATTGTTACATTTGCTTAACATTGCACTTAACCATGTGAAGTATAGACCTTCACTAGCAAATACTATTGCCAATGCTCACAATGTAATCAAAGACATTATGAGTGTTGAAGAAATTGATCACCGTTCAGGCACATATGAGCCTGAATATCAACAATAATAAATAAATTAATAAACCATTTACTATCCAAACAAATGAAATTAAATCAATTATTAACCAAGACAGAATATAATACCGTAGTTGCAGGTGCTGATGTTACTATTAGCTATAAAGATGGTCTATTTCTTTATCATGCACTTAATAAAATAAGTGAAAATATGAGAAAGGCACAAGAAGAAGTAGGTCAAATGACTGATAATATTGAACCAAACGCAACTTTGCGTGATACTTGTTTAATATTAGAGAGTATGCATCAATTATTGATGCCAATAGCTACGGAAATAGTTATTCCAAAGCAAGGTATTGATATATATGCTTATAATAGTGCTGAAGAAGCTACTATTAATCTTAAAAAGAAATCTTTTAAGCACAATTACGATGATGTAGTTGCTGCTGTTGAAAATCATTAATTAAGTTAAATTGTGGTTCGTAGGGTTGGTGCTAAACATTAATGGAAGCACCAAATAAGGAGATATGGATTATAAAAGGCGTAATGGTATGTCCACCTTCTGAACAGGGTTATCAAGTGCAGGTTCGATTCCTGCTATCTCCACAACTAAATAAATTAATAAACCTTTTAATGTTATCCAAAATGCATAAATTATTTGAAGAAATGGCGCAGGAAATAATTAAAACCTACGCAATGAGAATTAAAAATAGTCTTTCTAATGAGAATAGATTATTATATATTAAGAACATGAAAGCAGAATTGTCTGCTCTTAAAGAAGCGTATGGGGTTGTATATATACCTAGTAACGTTGATGAACATGTATTTGATATTAATGCTGCATTTGCAATAAATTAATATTTAATATCTTTACTCAAATGAAAAAACTTTTCGCTTTATTTGGGGTAATACATTATTAAACGTTTAACCTTTTAATTATTAAAACTATGCGTGAATTAAAGTATGTTTTAATGTTCTTCGTAGGTATAGTACTTACGCACGTTCTATTTAATATTGCCGATAAGGTTAATCCTGGTGATATTAAGCTGAATAATATATTAGAGATAATAGTATTATTCGCATATACTATATTTTTGTGTTTAATTTACTTTGATAATAAACCAAGAGTATAATGACAAGAGACGAAGCTAAAGAAGCTTTGTTAAAAGGATTGACCGTTAAACATGAATCATATTCTAATGGAGAATGGGTTCGGTTTAACGGTCAATATCTTTTTAATGAAGATGGGTATCATAAAGGTGGCTTTAATGATACGTTTTGGGATAAGTACCAATGGTGGAGCGATGGATGGTCTATCGTTGAATAAATAAATATAGCTAGAAAAAGAAGAGATGTGTACATTTTTATACATAATAAACGCAATACTCCTAATAGGAGGAATAATAATAATACTTATAGACGATAATAATAAATAAAATGAAAAACGAAGATATTAGACCAGGAGAAGAAGTTCCAGTTGAATTAAGAAAAGAAATATATACTGAAGCTATTAAAACAATTGAACGTGGAAAACCTATTGCTCATTTATCAGGGTTTCCATTATGCTTAATGCTACCATGTTTACTATGGGATTTAAGTAATTTCTTAGAAAATGTACATGGTGAAGTAGGTGGATGGGATTCTCACGATGCACCTAGAATGTTTCCTGAATTGAATAGTAAAAGATTATACTCTATTGGTAATATTTTCACTGATACTATGAAAGAAGATAGAGACAAACAGAGAATTAAAGTGCTAACTGAAATGTTAACGGATTTACAAACCTTTAAATAAAGAAACATGGAGATAATGCTTCATAAATATCGTATTAGTACACCGATTGAAACTGTTGATAAGGCTATAGAGATATCAAGAAGTTTAGCTTGTGGAGATTTTGGTATTATTACTGTAACTTTTGATTCGGTAGAAGAAAGAAAAGAGTTTCGTAAGAATTATAGGATTTTCAATAAGGGTGAATGGAGATTTACAACTCGTACTGCAAGAAGAGATACAACCTCTTCCTTTTTTAGCTGAAATCCTATGATAATGGATATAACAATTACGATGCAGCAAATAGCGTATTTCGTCATGCATCCAATGCCGGCAAGAAAAGCATTTACCTATAAATCTAAGCACAGTATTGTTCGTAGACAATTAAGAAGAAGTATTGTCATAAGTAGTACACTTGGAATTATTCATTTAAATTAATATCTCGTTATCCAAACAAAAAGATATTATCATCATCAAATTAAAGAGTTAACGTTTGGATAGCGTCAGTTATTGGGTGTACCTTCGGGTCGCCCTTTAACTTATCCAACTAAATAAAAACAAAATGGGAACTAAAGATATAAAACCTGAAAAGAAAGTAATTAAATGCCAAATGTGTAAGAAGCGTGATGCTATTACAACTGCTACAAGACCTTATAGTGATGAAGTTATTGAAGTATGTGGCAAATGTTTTAACGACATGATTGATGAAGAAGATGAATAGCAGCGAAATAGAATTAGCAATCAAATTAGGTAAGTTGATCTATAATCCGGAAGATTATGGTAGTAAACAATTAGCTAAAACAGTAGAAATACTTGATGTGGCTCTTAATATTAAACCTACACAAGATCATCATTTATCATTTCATTTAAGAACTCTAGTAGATCATAAAGGCGATGTATCATTTGAACGCTTCATACAAGAAAGGCTTAAAGATATAGCTGAAGATACTGAAGGTTTTAGATACTTGTCAATGGAACAATTAGCCTATTTCATTCGTGGAATAGGCTATCTTTATCCACCTAGTAGTATGCTATGGGAAATGAGAGATGGTACATATATGTGGAATCCTGCATTTGCACTTCCTGGTGTATATAATCATAATAAATTCTATGAATATGCAGATGAACTCATTGAAAAAGCAAAAGAAATAAGAGAAACTAATAAAGCTAAAAGAGATGCCAAGTTATAATCGTCAAAGTCCAGTAGAATTATTAGCTTCTTTTGCAAGCCTTCATGGTGTAGATAGAACTGGTGCTCAATATATATGTGGTTTTATCAAAAGAGTCCTTGAGAAAAGAGGATATACTATAAAGATAGAAGATGGAACATATAGCCTTGAACACATTAAAGAAAACGTTAAATCAAATAAAGAAAAAAGCATGAAAAATATATTTATTAAATTTGAGAATGAATTACTAGTTAAATATGTAGCTACTGAGTTAAGAAATAAACTTGGTTTAACTCAAAGAGCACCTAAAGCAACTATTGATGCCGGTAAACATTGTGGTCTTTTAATTAAACCTGGTACTATTGCAGAACTTAGATATCACAATATTCATACTGAAGATGCTAAAGTATTTGTAGTTACTAAAGCGGCTAGTGCTGATGTTTTGATCGAAGAAGTAGTAAAAGAATATAATAAGGTTGAAAACAAATCATTTACACTTGGTGGTTCTTATAATGGTAATACTATTCCGGTAGTTGTTTATAAAGATATGGTTTCGTTTAATAATGAATACCTAACTTTCGATAAGTTTATTGAATTACGTAACAGTTTACTCGGAAATGTTGGTGGATTTGCCATAGGTGGTGATACTACAATATTACTTACACACGGTAATGTAGGTACAAAGGTTTATGTTCAGAAAAATGAATTTAAACCTATTATTGATACCATTCTTTGCCGCTTAGATGGGTAACTTACTTGATGCAGTTCGTGAAGAATTTACTTCACGACTGCAAAGTCAGACCAACTGGGGAAAGAACCAAGTAATCGCTCTATATACTCAGGTACAACTTGAAGTATTATCTGCTAATACCAATAATGAAGAGATATTAGGTGAATCTATGAAATTTACTGTTAATAAGGATCATTGGTATAATATTCAGAAAAATAAACAAGAAAGTTATTATACTCCGCGTGGCACTCAATCTTATGATACTAATGAGAGTCCAGATACCGATCCTTTTCATGATGATAAGGATATAAATAAAGGAAGTCTTTAAAGGGTATTTGCTATGCCCTATCACATAGCATAATTATATACATTTAATATTATGGAAACGAGTAAGAGAGTTACCGACAATGAAGAGTTTAATATCGCTAAGATTAAACCGGAATTTAAAAAGCAGAATGGTCAAAACGTTCGTATCATAGATATGAGCGATAATGAGATTATTAATGCAATTGAATTCATGAATGCTCTGATCGAAAGAAAAGAGAAAGAACTATCCAAGCTGAAACAAGTA
>Ga0193738_1000969_pt1 | contig 12304 bp, 9 predicted proteins | sample L2a1metaG_FD_144927 | JGI IMG/M metagenome (GOLD analysis project Ga0193738, IMG submission 144927) | Soil microbial communities from a riparian zone of the East river system, Colorado, United States - L2a1 | ecosystem: Environmental > Terrestrial > Soil > Riparian zone | place: USA: East River...
CGCAAGGGGAAAAGAAATCCGCTGACCTTAAAAAGCAACGAGCCGAATCAGAAAAGAAAAGTAACGAGGAAGTTAAGAAGCTGAAACGGCAACAGGCAGAAATTGATAAGGCGTTGGCTATTTTCAGGATAGGCTTACAATTAGCTGAAGCCATAGCCGAACTAAACCCGTTCAAGATTGCAGCCGCTACGGTTCAATTAGGCGTGGTTATATCAACCCCCATACCTAAGTTCAAAGGCGGGGTTAAGTGGCTGGAGCGTGGCCGTAATGCACAAGGAGAAGACACTATACCGGCAATGCTGGATGAAGGCGAAAGGGTTGTTTCACGTACAAAGAACATTAAGCATTGGGATATTTATGAGGCTATCGACGAAGGCCGACTGAATCAGTACGTAATGAAAAACTTTGTAGCCCCTGCCTTAAAAGACCAACAGCGGAAGTTTGAGGACAATAAACAAAAGACGTTTGCGGATAACATCAGTAACGCCCTAGTTTATAACGGGCTTACTTATAACGAAGCCGATAGGATTAGAAGGAAAGGAACACGCATAACAAACGAAGAAAGCCTAGCAAAGACAATCGCTAGTGAAGTAGCCAAAGCAATCCGTAGACAGGATTTATATGACAGATAGAAAAATAAACCTGTTTTATTTAGACGATGTTCTTTTGGATACAGACCCAAAGGGATGGGATGATATTAACTTCATGATTAAGCTGGACAAAGACTTAAACGGAAGGCTTATTTTCATCGATGTAGAATTGGAGTTTTTCGATGATGGTTTCACATACCTAACCGATAAACTTTACGAGGACGGATTTTGCGAAACCGTGAACTTGAAAATAATGGAGGCGTGCGCCGATAGTAACTACCGCTTAATACACGAAGGAATCATATTCCTTTCTAAACTCCAGATAGATGAAAAGACTTGCGGCGTTAAGGTTCGTCCGGATGATAATAGCTTTTATGCGAAGATTGATAAGAACAGAGGTTTAAACGTATTGCCGTGGGTCGAGCAGTCAAAGAACGGCGTAGAAATAGAACCCGCCGAACTTGAAAAGATTTTATTCTTTAATCCTGTTGATGGAGTTTACTACCCGCATACCTTAGTAACGGGCGACTATACGAGTACAGGATACAAGGCTTTTGAAGTGTTTAGGTATTTGGTTGCGTGGATGACAGATGGAACCGTAGATTTTGGAAGTACCTTATTTGATACCGGCGGAGAATTGGAGTTTTTCATGCTCACAACGGGAACGGTTTTATTCACGGTACAATCGGGATTGAATCAGGTAGCCTTTGAAGATTCGTTTCCCGAAGATTTATCATTTGAAAACTTCTTTAAGGAGGTCTATAAAAAAGAGGCCATTGGTTTCTACATCGACTACTCCGGCTTGCGGCCTAAGTTGTGGATTGAAAAGATTCAGGAAATACCAACCGGAACGGATGCCGCCACTTTCGATAACATCAAGTTTGGCGTAAGAACAACGGTAGATACCCAAAGGCTTTATTCTACGATTGAGATAGGCTCTGACATTGTTCAGAACGTGCCTTCCTTACAATTTCCTCCGGTTGATTGGCTAGGATTTAACCACGAAAGCTACAACGTCTTAGGTAATTGCGGGGTGGATACAACGCTAGACCTTGTAAGCGGCTACATCATTGACAGCAACGTAATAGAGGATGCTATCAATACGCCATCAGATGAATACGAAGGCGAATTTGCTCTCATAGAATGCTACCAATTCACCTCAAACGCAAACGTAGCCACGCAAACTAATAACCTGACTGGAGTAACGCCTCCATACTTCTATAATCAGGGGCTTGTGAATAACGAGGTGGCAAAGCGGTTCTTTGGTGCTATTCCGGTTTCCATCGCTAAGTACTTAGGTAATCAAGACAATACTTTCTTTGCTACCATGACAACCGATAACCAGCTACACGGGGTTGGAGGAGGCACAACGGTAGACTCGCAAATATTGCCATTCCAAAATGATTACGATTTCCCCAACTTTGATACTTCAAACAACTGGAATGCCGATGCGCCACCAACGGCAGGAGCCGCATTGTATACCGTTCCTCAATCTGGGCAATACACATTCGCATCAAGCATAGTTGTAAGAATGGGAGGAATAGTAGGGGTGGCATTTGCACTATATGATGTTTTAGATTCAGGAGGGACGCTACTAACTACATACGTTTCAGAAGGGCAAAGATTCACGTTAGGCACAACCCAAATACACGTATTAAACACTTCGCAAACCATAAACCTTACCATAGGACAAAAGGTTAGATTACGTTTCAGGTGGACAAACGAGTCAACGGTTACATCAGGATTCCGTGTAATGTCTACGTCAACCTTCGCCTGTACTTCGGACGTTACCGGCGGCGGCATCTACGCCACATACGACCCAAAAGATTATTTAGGACTGCTGCACGAATTTGAATACAATATTTCCGCTAGTCAATGGGCGGCAATCTTAGCCGACCCACGTGGAAACATCAAGTTTGCACAGGCCAACCAGGACTTCCGTAGGGGATTAATCGATACCATTCGATTTAACAAAACAGGAATTTCGCAAGTAAAATTAATTAGGAGTATAAACACATGATTATCCCGATACGAAACCAACCAATAACATTTGCAGCAGCCGAGGGCGAAGTAGCCGCCTGTGGCGACCAGTCCGGCTATTGCCAACTGGTAAGGCTTAACGACAAGATTTGCTTTCAACTAAGGCAGGAATCCTGCCTTGCCCAACTGCTTTGTAACAATGACTTTTCGATATTCGGAACGGACTTACTAGAGGATTCGGGCGACTTTTATACTTCGGGCGAATATGGCGATTGGTCAGCAAATCCAGATACGTGGTATTGGGATAGTTACGGAAGGCGTGCATGTACCATCGAAGGCCATGCCGGTAGCCCGTTGACATGGACGTTAGACCCCTATGCCATGTCGGCTATTTGTACCTATGTCTTGAGGTTTGAGATTTCGGGGTACGTGGCTCCAGAGGGGGAAGGCGAAGACGTTTACCTGACCGTCACATTACCGGATGGAACCGAGCAACTTGTAATAACGGACGGAGCCTATGAATTTATTTCAGGTACAGGAACATCGTTTTCCTTTGACCCCGGAATATTATGGAGTGGATGCCTGGATAATATAACTTTAGAATGCGCCGGAGTTTGTTGGGACTTCAGCTACCCTATACCCGAAAAGAAGCCGGTGACATTATCAGGCTCCGGCCTTTGTAAGATACTGGATTATGTCACTACGGTAACCGAGCAAACGCCAAGCCTAGCCATTGGAAAGTACTATCAGCTTTACGTTAAGATTGAAGGGGCAACGGCGGGAAGTATTGAGTTTTTCTTAGGTACTGTTTCGATAGGGACGGTAGATGAAAACGGAATCTTTACGTTATCGGGAGTAAGTGACGGCACGACATTTAGCTTTACGATGTCGGAGTTTTTCGATGGATGCGTGGCGTATGTAGAAATCTATCTATTGTCAAAGGACTATACTTTGAAGCTAAAGAACAGCCTTAATGATGACGTAGTAGCTGACCTTACCACAAGCCTTCTGTACGGCGAAGAAATAAAAGAAGGCACAAGGGGCGATTTGATACAAGTGTGTATACCGTTCGGAGAGGAGATGTCTGGAAACATAATTCCACGACTTGTAAATAATAGCCTTTGTATGTACCTGGAAATAGAAAGCCCTACGGACGGCGATTTAGTAACGGCGGGCGACTTCCTGTTAACGAATAGCTTTACCCTTGAGGACGAATGGAGTTTTACCGGCACGCTTGAATACATAGGCATACAAGGCCATGTAGAATTGTCGGGCGGCACAGGGTATATGCTGCAAGACCTGGGGCCAGCCGGTTTCGTACAGGGCAACACGTATTATGTAGCCTTCGATATTCTTTGTTATGACCACGGCGATACAGACCCTGACTTTGACAGCTTCACGGTATCGTTAGGAACTGATAGCGCAGGCGCAGGGGGTGAAATGGTATTTAATTCCGATAACTTCCCAACGGCGGCAGGGCATTACGTCTACAAGGTTGTAGCCGGAGCGACAGGTAACTATATCGCCTTCTATTTTACTGACGCTGACGGCCTTTCCAGAATCTGTATCGACAACGTACAGGTTAGGGATACGGCGTGCGAGTATGAACTGTACCGTTCCAACTGCATAAAATACGCTAACGAATTTAATGACGAATTAGGCTGGCCGGATTCTAAACTTGTGACCGCCTGTAACGAGGAAGGTTTTTCTTTTGGCTTCGATTGGTCAACGGGTTTCAAGCTGCAAAGCCGATTGTATATGGATATAACCACGCCACGTTATTCATCCAAAGAAGACGAAACATACCTCCAAAGTAACGGGGTACGAAAGCGGGTATTTGCTGATTCATCTAAAATCTTGGATTGCCGGATTGGTGCCGTTGACGAATTAACACACGACTATATACGGACAATGTTCAAATGCGATGTGTTGTTTATTGATAACGGGTATACGCCCACCAATCAGTACATACACCTTGAAGCCGAGTACTCCCCGAACTATGATTCCAAAGGGTTACTCAAATTAACGGACTGCATTACCGAACTTCAAAAAGTTGATAATACGATTTTTAACACGAATTGTAGATAACGAAAAAATGTATATTTGTCCTACCCTCCCGTTGGTTTTTTTCGGAGCCATAAAATCCGATTACCGTTGCCCATACGCTAGGCATTCACACAAGCGGGCTATTCATTCTAATTTATTATTTAAACATGGCTTATAATTGTGGCAATTTTGAGTGCGATGATGCCATAGGAACGTATGAGGAAAATGAATGTAATCTAGAGTTGTCCGGGGGGTCTAATAAGGCCGTATTCCTGGAGTGCAACCACCAGCTTACAGACCCATCGAACGGCACAGCGGTATTAGCTGAAATCGCCGCCGGTAGGGCGCACCTCATTACGGCCGCCTATTTTGAAATCCCTGCCGCTTCACCTGTTACACAGGAATCGGTAGAAGCCTGCAAGCCTCCGGTATTGGTTACCTACAACCGGACGCTGATTCACAGGAACGGGCAAGTAAACATTAACAACGGGGCTTTCTATTCCACCATCTTCGGAGGAAAGAAATTCGGCGGCGTTATTCTTTACGAATGCGGAACGGCTGATTCGTTAAACCCACAAGTTACGTGGATTGACAGTCAGATTTCATTTACCGGAAACCGTATTCTTCCCGGCTCAAGTGAACTGCAAAGATTTGAAGGTACAGGAGCATGGATTAGCAAGGTTGAACCAACCCTGCATGAAGTGCCTGCCGGAGTCTTTGACTAATCAACAGTTACGAAATGGAGGGTGGAAGTCCCTCCTTCTTTTAACTCTTAAATTTTTAGTTTATGACAAAAGGCGTTTTAATATCGGCATGGGGTCGCAGGGGGTATATCTATGCAGCCTACAATCTTGCTTTTTCAATCAAACATTTTAACCGTAGACTTCCGGTTTATTTGTATTGCGATGAAACGCTACTAAAAGAATTGCAGCCGGATATGGTTGACATATTCGATGACATTATACCCATCGATATTTCATTGCTGATGCAATACGCAACCCAACCGGCACACATAAAAATATCAGCTTACGAACATCTACCTTTCGACTATACTTTGTTATTAGATGTAGACGCTTTGGCCTTGCAGGATTTAGAACCTTGCATAGATGCAATGATTGATTTAGGCGGCCCGTTTTATTCCCATATCCTGGACACCCATACAATCGACAAAGGTGACCATATCGAACACATGTACTGGTCAACGGCTAATAAGATTTGGGAGAAATACGGATTAACAAAAGATTCTGTTTTGCCTTGCACTAATTCAAGCCTTCAATTCATTAAGAAGTGCGATGAAACGGATAGGCTATTGGCAAGGGTCAAGGCCAACCTTAACGACCCGATACCATTACACGAATTACGCAACCAATGGGGAGGAGCGCAACCCGATGAACTTTATTTGAACATTGCATTAGCACAGGAAGGGATTGTAGGCAAGGCTCCAAAGGATTACCTTTTCATGGGTAACGCATTAAGCCCGTTGCCATATCACAAGATTGAGGAGCAATACGCTTTGCTTTCAATCTTCGGAGGCCGCAACTTCACTAAGCCACGCTATACGGAATGGTACGACAAGCTACTGATACGGATGTTCAGGGAACATGGCAAGGGGGCGTTTTTTAAGTACGCATACATTCAAAGGGACAAACACGCCAATAACAGACCAATAAAGTACAGCCCCGTAGGACGTAGGACATTAGAAAAAGCTAGCGAGATGAATACGTTATTTCATTCCGGCAAGTCCGGTGAAAGGATTTTCTTAATGTCGGGATGGTTTAAGGCTGGTTATGATTTACGTCAAAAAGAGATTGACGATTGCCTGCAAAGGAACCTAGAAAACGAAGAAATAGAAAGGGTATTTGTTTTAACTGAAAGCGAATGTGAAATAACGCATCCAAAGCTGACTGTTATCCCAATTGCCAACCGCCCTACCTATAACGACTTCTTTGCGGCTATGAACACCTACGCCGAAAGCAATGTAATATCTATCCTTTGTAACGGGGACATTTACATCGATGCCGAAAACGCACGTAAGCTAAGAGGCATTAACTTTTCAAATAGGGCATTAGCCTTGTCACGTTGGGAGGTTGATTTAAACAGCCGCCCTAAACACTTTGCCTATGAATGGTCACAGGATACATGGATATTCCGAGGCAAGCTAAAAGACATTGATTGCAATTCGATTTTAGGCATAATGCAATGCGATAACAGGGCGGCCTTTGAAATTAACAAAGCAGGATACCAGGTTATAAACCCATCACGTGACATTAAGACCTACCACCTTCATCAGTCAGGCGTAAGGAGTTACGATGTAAACGCAAGGCAGGAAGGGGACGGAATGCCTGTTAAACCTGTTTACGCAAAAGACATTTTAAAGAAGCGGGTGTTGATGATTCAGCCTGGAAAAGTTGGCGATATCCTGATTTGCGCTCCCATTGCTCAGTACTTATCGGAGGAGTACTTCGTAGACTGGCAATGTCCTGACAAGTATCATTCATTATTCGATTCCCTTCCATACGCTACACCTGTAAGCACAAGTAAGGAAAGGGTATATGATAGGATACTGGATTTAGCATTTGGATTAGGTGGCAAGCCTGAACGCTGGTGGCAGGAAAACAAAACGAGGTTCAATAGTTTCGTTGAAGCCAAATATGAATTAGCCGGTATCCCTGCACAAATGAAAAGTGATTTGGTATGGACACGTAACAAGCTAAAAGAAAACGCCCTTTACGAACTGATTAAAAAAGACCAAAAGTTTGATTATGTCCTTTGCCACGAGTCCAGCGACTACGGCGGGGCTATTTCGGTAGATGCAAAGCACAAGGTTTTGTTTCAACCTATTTTAGACTTTACGATATTCGATTGGTACAAGGTTATAATGAATGCAACGGAGATTCATTGCATTGATTCCTCACTAGCGAATTTCGTTGATGTGTTGCCTGATGTTAAGGCCAAACTGTTTTACTACAAAAATGGGAAGGTTCCCAACCAATGGGATGAAACATTGTTGACTAAAAACTGGAATAGAATTAACACACTTGAAAAGGTAGCCGTATGACAAAATTAGCCTCCACGATTGACCCGCATGGCATCGCTGCATCGATGCCGTTAAGAGCCGACATTAGAAGCATCATTATTGACCACAAGCCATACAATATCCTTGAGACGGGAACCTATAACGGGCTAGGCTCAACTTCTGCAATCCTTCACGGCCTTGAGGATGCAGGCGTTGACGGGTTTAGTTTAATATCAATCGAATCCAATCGTAGGAATCATTCGGAAGCTGTAAAGAATATCGGCGGCGAACAATACGCTGGTACGGTTCTTTTGATGTACGCTAATTCATTGCCTGAAAGATTGATGCCTAAGATGGTTTATGAAGTACCTGACCATGTGATAACAGACCACGTTGACCCGATGAAGTACTTAAAGGAAGTACCGGAAGATATTGACGATGATGGCATTTACAGGGCAATGGCTTTGCTGGATAACCGCCCTGATTTAGTCCTTTTAGATAGTGCCGGACACCTGGGATTCCTTGAATTTGAATACGTCTGTAAGCTGGCAGAAAAAGGGTTTATATTGATACTTGACGACACGCTTCACCGGAAGCATTACGATACTTTAGAGTTTATCAAAGCGCACCCCGAAGACTTCAATATTCTAAAAGAGTCAAAGGATAAATTTGGACACGCTATAATTTGGGTACACGGATGAGAAACATAAAACATATCGGGGTTGAAAATGGGTTTAGAATTATTGAATGCGATGTGGAGGTTATCGACTTTATCACAGGCAGGCATTCAGTAGAGCGCAGAACGGTAGGGGTATCGGCGTTTAGCGATATTGAACCTATCGCAACTGGATGGATAGAGGAAGTAAAATATAGCAAAGAACACCAAACGCCAAAGATTCCGATTAAATGAGAATTGCTTTTACCATAATCTACAATGGATTACACCATTTAAAGCACAAAGGCTATGCCGAATACATGGCGAAGCATTTGGATTGGTGGGTATTTGTGGATGGGTTAGCCGGCAACGGAGGCTCAACGAATTGGTGCAAGGATTTAAAGGGCTGCCAAAGCGATGACGGTACAATCGAATACCTTAAAGAACTTCAAAAGACTTACCCGAATATCATTCTACAGACCAACGACAAGGAGCGTAAATGGATTTCTAAAGACCACATGGTAAATAAAGCCATTGAGTTATTAAAGAAGAAAACCAACGAAGCTAAGTTGTGGGAAATCGACTGTGACGAACAATGGACGGACGAACTAATGACACTATCAGAACTTCATTGGATTGAAGCGGGAGGTAAGACAGGCGTATTTCACGCTAACTATTTCATGGGAAAGGATTTGTTGGCCTATGGGATGTGGGGTGAAGGCGTAGGGTTCCCGTATCGCAGGCTTTGGAATTGGAAAGGCGAATACTTTGCAAAGCACGAACCGCCCGAACTATTAAGGGGCAACGGCAAAACGGTTTTACTGCCTTACAAGTTTGACCATTATAGCTACTATTTTGAACAAGACGTTTTATTTAAGTCAAAGTATTACAAAGGCCACGAACAGATACACGAGAATTGGTTAAAGCTAAACGCCGGAGAGATTAAAACCCCGTGTGACCTAAAGGTATTATTCGGCCATCGTAGGGGCGTATTTCAAAACACTATAATAAGAGCAGCATGAAAAAACATCACTTTATGCAAACTAAGTTAATGCGGCACAAGTGGCAGAAGCAATACAGCGCAGCGTATATGCCAATAAGGGAGCGATTAATGACCGCTATTAATTCAGGCAGAAAAAAATATCATGGAATCATTGGCTTTTTGTGGATAGTTGGCGACAAAGTTTACGACTTAACCATTACTCCAAATAAAACAGTACGAACTTTAAATAAAGACTTCAACTGATGAAAAAGAAAAAAAAGAAACCTCCGTACAATAATTGCGGAGGCAAAAAAAGAGGATGTTGTTTAAAGTCCTTTGACCTGATGAAAGGCAAGACTTTTGAAACCCTGAAACAAGCGGCATAACCAATGTACCAACCCGAAGAAATAAACAAGATAGTTCAGGATGTTGTAAAGCTATTGAAGCCTTACGACACCAAAATGAATAGCCGCATGGGATGTAAGTGGGCTGATGTACCCGAATTTTGGAAGGGCTACAAAAAGTCCATCAAATACATGAAGGACATAAAAGTCCATGCCGAAATAGGCGACTATCCAGAAGAACTATTTGCCGTTCGTGCGCCCAATCAAACCGAAGCGGAAGCCAATTACATTAAGGCCAATTACAAACAAAACACATTGCCCGTGTTTATGGATTACACATCCACAATGGCACGACCTTTCTTTGATGGTAATTGGAGTATTGATTATCAGAATGACAAATGGAATGAATCGTTAGTTAAGGCTGGAGGTACTTTACAGGATTATGTAGAAAGCGATATAACTCCGGTTGGCTCCATCGAAAACTACATGAAGCAAGTAGTCTGTCAAACAAAGGCGATTGATGCTAACGGGGTTATTGCCGTTAAGATTGCCGATGTAAAATTTATGGAGGTTGATGGCGAGATGGTTCCTGACAATTCAGAATTATTCGAGCCTACGCCGTTTTATTATTCATGCGATAAGATACTTGCAAAGGATGAGGATAAATACTACCTTATAAAAACAGATGACTTTTCAAAGGTTTCATACGGCGGAACGGATAAAGAGATTGGCCACGTATTTGAATTTTATGACGATACCAATATTTGGAGAATCGTTCAGGTAGGTAACTTCATCGATTACCGTTTCGATTATTACCTACTACATGAACACGGATGGAACCGTATTCCAGTAATGGAAATGCAAGGCGTGCCTCAGATACTGGATTCAAAGACGATGATTTGGATTTCGCCGTTTCATTACGCTGTTCCTAATCTTAACAACGCCTTACTTAAAACACAATACCTTAACGCATCCGAGGCAAAGGTCATGTTTCCGCACGTTGTAATGTTGGGCCGCCCTTGCGAATTTGAAAAGACATGGGAAGGCGGCGAAATAACAAAATGTATTGACGGCCATATTTACAGCCCGATGTTAAGCCATAACATTGATTGCCCTTCATGCGGAGGATTGGGATTAAAGGATAGACTTACTCCATTAGGGGAAATGCGAATCAATCCAGGTTCTGAATTTAATCAGGGAGATAATAAATTAGGCGATAATGTTTTAAGGTTTGTATCACCCGATACCGATTCATTGGAGTTTGTACGTCAAGGTATCTTCATGGACTTTGAAGCCGCCCGTAAGATGCTGCATCAGCAAACGAGCAATTCGGTAATTAAAGGAACCGAAAACCTAACGGCTACCGGCATGAGTTTAGATACTAAGGCAATGTTTGCTTTTGTGAAAACCGTTAGTGACCAGATGTTTGCCATTTGGGAGTTCTTACTGGATTCAATCGGGTGGATGCGATACGGTACGGAATACGTTAAGGCCATTGTTATCAATCCCATATCTTTTGACTACAATACAGACCAAGATTATTTAATACAGATTGCCGAAGCGCAAAAAGCGGGATTGCCTCCGTTCTTAATTGAGGCTATAATCTTCCGTTACCTCCAAACGCTTTACTATAACGAGCGTACAACGGTTAATGTATTCAGTTTGATAATGTCAACAGACCGTTTATTGACGCTTTCGCAACAGGATATACTTCTGAAATATACCCGTAATCTTTGCCATGATTGGGAAATAGTTATCCATGATTCGGCGGTTAATCTGATTAGCGAATTGGTATTAGCTAATCCTAAATTCTTTGAACAGGATTTTGCGGCACAACAGGAACAGTTAAAGGCGTTATCGAAAACAAAGCCGCCAAGTCAAACCCGAACATTGGCAACGACTAACGTAGTACAACAGGCATTAGAGGGGGGGGTAATCAACAGGTTGACGATTTAGGGAAGATTCCATTGGCGATGCAACAATTAGCACTAGCAAGAGAACGGGCATTAACAAGTGGCGACAAAGGATTAGCAAATAGCATAGCAGGAAAAATGAAAGAATTGATTAAAGAAATTTAATGGCTTATAGTAGGATAGAAAGATTCGTATTGATGACAGCCGCCGAATGGGCTGTTAGTACTCAGGTACTCAGAACCGATGAGGCGGGGCTGGAGTTTGATACCGGAAAGGTTAAGCAAGGTAATGGGCTTGCTGTATTTTCTTCACTTTCATATTTAGCAGGATTTGGAGCCGGTGGCGGGTCGATGGTTTATCCCGGCGCAGGCATAGCGTTAAGTACAGGGGCGGCGTGGGATACATCGATAACCAATAATTCAGCCGATTGGAATACCGCTTTTGGTTGGGGTAATCATGCGGGAATATACTTAGCCAAATCTAACAATCTTAGCGACCTTACATTTCCGCAATTAGGCCGACAAAATTTATTACCATCATTCGCTACCAATGCCGGATGGTTTTTAAAGGTAAACGCCTTAGAGGATGATGTTGAGTGGGCTTTGATTCCTGGCGGCGGCGATATGCTTTCATCGAATAATCTTAGCGATGTAGTTGACTCACAAGCCTCACGGCTAAACATCTTGCCGTCAATCGGAGGCAATGCGTTTTATTTCTTACGGGTAAACGGAGGCGAAACGGATTACGAACTAGGCGCACCTAATTTATCGGAGTTTAA
>Ga0193738_1000971_pt1 | contig 12291 bp, 20 predicted proteins | sample L2a1metaG_FD_144927 | JGI IMG/M metagenome (GOLD analysis project Ga0193738, IMG submission 144927) | Soil microbial communities from a riparian zone of the East river system, Colorado, United States - L2a1 | ecosystem: Environmental > Terrestrial > Soil > Riparian zone | place: USA: East River...
TGGACACGAGCAGGAACGCCTCCGAGAAGAGCAGCAGGTAGTGCGCCCTCCTGGCTTGCACGAGAATCCTCCTGCCCTGCTCCAGGGATGCCCGCTGACGGGCGTCCTGGGATGGCTCACCACCGACCACCTGCAGGTGCGGCGCGCCGTTCACGCCTGCTGCTCCAGCGTGCGTACCTGGGCGGTGTACAGCTGCCCGATGGACGCGTACAGCTGCACCGCGTGGCGGTGCTTGCACGCCTCGTTCTGGGTGCGGCGATGCTCCTCACTGGGACAGGTACAGGAGTCAGGCGAGACCGTGTAGATCGCGCCGTTGCTGCCAGGCACCCGCCAGAACAGCTTGCCCGTCGGGCCGTAGAACGGCTGCCATGTCCCAACGGTGGAGAGCATGTCGAGCAGCACCTGCTCGCGCGAGCGTTTCGGTGCGCGGCGCTTCGAGTGGGCGGCGGGTCGCTCAGCGGTAGCGGTCATGGTCTCGCCCTTCAGGCGTCCGCTCCGGGGTGATGTCCTTGCCGCGCAAGATCAGGCGGTCATCCTCGTACTTCACGTCCACGCCCATCTCCACCCGTCCCTCCCGAATCGCCTGATCCTCGGCGTCCCGCACCTCGCGGGAGCGGTCCGAGTGGCCTCGGATGTACCCGCGCCGATACGCCAGGAACAGCAACTCGTCCAGCCGCTTCTCCAGCAGCTTGTCCACGCCCTCGTGCTTGAGACGGGCGTACTCGTCCACGAACGCCGTCTCTATGCGTTCGTTCATGAGATTGGCCACTTCTTCCTCACCCCACCGGCGGCGGGCGGAAACACACCCGCCGCATTCCCGTCAAGGCGTACGCTTCGGCCCTGGACCACACAGCTACGTCCACCCACGGGTGAGGCGTGCCGTTGCCCAGCATCCCCCGATCCGCCACCCGAAACGACCCCAGCCCGTCGATGTCCGCGATGCTGCCCAGTTTGACATCCGTGCTGGCGGCGACGATTGGCTCGTCCGAGTAAATCGACGTTCCGTCGAACGTCCAGGGGCTGAACTCGGTCCGCACGTAGCCGGTGATGCGGGTCGGACCGCACCATGGCGCAGCGGACTCGGACGGGGTGACCACGCTCAACCAGCCCGCGAGCGCGCCCGTCGCCAGAACGCACAACGCCGGGCTACCCCACATGGGATGCCCGGCGGTGTGCGATCTGCGCGTGCGTCACTACGATGAAATGAGCCACGGTGACCTCCCACAGTCTGCGGTGGGGTTGCATCTCCCCACCGCTGGCAGGAGCATAGTACCCCTACGCTCGGCGGTTGGCAAGGGGGTGTGGGAGGGTGGCTCCCTCCTCAGCAGTCAGATCACCTCGTCAACCGGACGGCGATCCGTGCCGTTCGCAGCGGCCTGGATGCGTGCGATGCGTGCGTCGTACTCGCGGATGAAGTCTTCCTCGGATGGCGTCACCCGACAGTTCAAGCCGGACCAGGAGAACTTCTGAGCGCCACGCAGATGCTCCCTGACCAGGATCTCCTCACGCGCATCCTGGGTATTGATGCGCCAGTGTTCGGTCACCCAGTGACGCAGCGCGGCTCTGCGCTCTTTCCCCTCAGGGATATCCCTGAGGCGGAACACTTCCTGGACGCCCACCGGGTCGGTTGGGAAGGTCACGCCCAGTCCACCGTTCGCGAGGTAGACCCGCCAACGGGTACGCAGAAACTGGCTGATTCCCAGCGCCAGCTGGATACGACGGGACCAGTCCTGTTCGAGATCCCGCCCCCTCCCTCTGGCTCCTGCGCTGATGTGTCGCCACTGGAACTCGCCACTGCGCCCGAAGATCATCGAGGAGGCGAATCCATCTCTCGGGAACCAGTCGGCCTCCATGATCGGGTAGGGCAAGCTGGGGCTGACCCGTCCGCGCACGTCACGCGGGCTGAGGCCACGACAGATCGAGACGGCGAGGTTGCCAGGGCGGTCGATGTCCAGGCTGATCGTCCTGGTCGTGATCGGCCAGTTCACTTCAGACGGGTGGTAGCTTGGGTCGATCAGCCCCTCGTCGCCGCCGGCAAGTTCGATGAACTCATTGAGCCAGGGGGATGCGCCGTCGAAGTCCCTGGCCGTCAGCTTGATCCAGGTGTGGTGATGCGAGAAGTTGATCGGGCGCGCGAGCGCATCGAGCAGCATCTCGATGTAGTCAGACAGCGCCGCCTTGCGCACGATCTCCGAACAGGCGCTGCACGGCTTGCCGGGGCGCGAGAGCCAGAGCGCGTCAGTCCCCACAGCTGCGCCACAGGACGCCTGGGTACTCCTGCGGTTCTCGACCCGATGATCGACACGCGATCTCGCGGGGCGCGCCCAGTTGAATGACTGATCCATACGATTCTCCTCAGGGGTCTCCGCTCAGGTGAGTTGGTACTCGTCCAGCTGGGCCTTGCTGAGCAGTGTGTGATGGGGGGCTTTCGCCAGGATCACCCGCCTGGCGTTGGGCATCTTGTTCAGCGGCAGATCGAAGCCGGCGATCTCGCCGCCAGGGTTGCAGCCTTCCCGCCACGCGCGCCTGGTGGCGCTGGGGAGATCGTCCGCCTCCACCAGCGCCACGCCCAGGAACTGCTCACCCTTCGGCTTGGCCGGGTCGCAGAAGGACAGCCACCACAGGCCCATCACGTCACCGCTTTGATCTGGGCAGCCAGCTGCGCGCACTGGTCCTGCATGTACTCGGCGGTGCGGTAGACGGTCTCCGGGTCGCTCCGCCGATGGTGTCGGAGTTCCGTGAGCAGCAGCGCCTCGGTCGCCGGGCCAATGTCCCAGGCGTGGATGGCGTCAAAGCCGAACCAATGGATGCGGTCGGGCCGACCCGGGGCCGGGATGTGGCAGATGCCGCCCTCCTCCCCACCCTCCTGGCAGGGGCCAGCGAACGTCAGGCCACCGTGGACGAGAAACGCGCGGTAGCCATCCTCGTCCGGCTCCGCGTGGTCGTTCGCCGTGTCGTAGTCCAGCCCGAACAGCGGGTGGCCCTCGGGGACGCCCACGTAGCCGCACAGGTGGCCGCTCCAGTGGTTGCGCACCAGCAGGCAGTCCAGGCCGGTCGCCTCGTCCACCCACTGGATCTTGTCAAAGCGTTCGTCCTGCCAGGGGCCATCGCCCCACTCGCTCTTGTCGATGTACTCGTAGGCCAGGTCTACATGGGTGCCGTTGAGGGTGATGTCGCGTTCAACCGTTGCCACCAGCCACGCTCCTTCTTAGTCATGTCCTGGACGTTGGCATCCAGATCGCCCAGGAAGAGATGCTCGGGTCGGACACAAAGAGGCGTGTCACACCGGTGCAGCACCCATGTCCCGTCTTCGATCTCGCCGTTCGCCAAGATCCAGGACACGACATGGGCGCGGCGTAGTCGTTCACCGAACCAGAAATACCCGTACTTCCATCCGGGACTACCCGCCGTTGCTGCTTGCCAGAGCCAACAGTCGCTACCTTGATCCACTTTCGACCAGAACCGGCGTACCACATCGTGCGGGTGAGCGGTACCCCTGTTGCTGCATACCCGAGAACAGAACCGGGGATTTCTGTAGCGGTGCTTCGTCTGCGGGGTGAACATCTCCCCGCAGTACGCACAACCCCGAGGCTCCATGCTACTCATGGACTTCACCTCCTCTCAGTGGACGATAGCGAACACGCGCGTGCGTGCACGCAGCGGTGCGTCTCTGTTGCCCTTGATCGTGGGCTTGATCCAGATGGCGCGGACGGTCTGAGTGCTGGGGTACGGCTGCCGTCGCCAGTGGCCGGAGACCAGGAAGCTGAAGTCCTGGGCGATCTGGCGAGGCTCCTCGCCGTGGCCGTCGTGGCGGGTCTGGACGCGCCGCAGTTCGACCACCAGGATGTCGGAGACCGGCTTGCTCTCCCGCTCCAGACGGCGGCGGGCTGACCGCTCGGGTGCGCCCCGCCGTGGGAGGATTAGCTGCTGCTCGCAGAACGCCAGCAGCGCCGCGAGCCAGCGCAGCACCTTCTCCCTGACCACACTGCTGCCGCCGAGTTCCTGGTCGGTGTACGCCTCGCCCCAGGTCTGCCCGTAGGGCCAGTTGACCGAGAAGGGCGCGTAGTACCCGTGTTGCTTCGCCCAGCCGATGAGATGGATGCCACCTCGGGGGGCGTCGTTGGTGGGAGAGAACTCCGCCCAGGAGATGGCGAAGAGCGGCTGCAGCATCGTCAGGTCGTCGTACGGTCCCTCGTGGAGGTGCAGGGGATCCTGCAGCGCCAGGAACAGGTTCGGGGCCGGCAACTGCTCCGGCTCCAGGGTGACGAGCGGGATGCTCGGCGCGGTCTCGGTCAGGATCCGGCAGACCGTTTTGGAGACGAAGCCGACCTCCGCGCCATCGACGCTCCTGAGGGTGGCCAGGACTAACTCGCGCGCCGCCTCAGGTCCGGCCTTGTCGAGGACCGCGCTGACCAGACGGTCGCGCACCCCTGGCCCCGAGAGCGCGCGGACCAATTTCTCGCGCTCGTCCAGCGCTCGCGAGTAGGTGCCAGCCTCGGTGGTCGGACGCTCACGAATCGGCAGCGCTTGCCTCGGTCCGTTGCGGCGCTGGCGGAAGCCCTGGTGGATGATCGCCAGCGATCCCTTGACCTGGGTGGGTGCCAGCTTCCCGTCTGGGTGCAGACGGTTCAAGTGCTTCTGGGAGCGCGTGACCAGGGCGTCCCACTGCCCGGCCTCGATCAGGGTCGAGCAGGGATCGCACGCGGCCCAGTCGCCGTCGGAGTTCCAGCCCTGGAGGGCCGGCACGTCCAGGCTGAAGTCCGGGCAGGGGTAGCGCCAGCGCGTCTCGTGGTTCGAGCAAAAATCGCAGCGCGTGGGCGGGGTCGCGAATTCAGGCATCGTGTCTCCTCAGGGGTGTGGGCTGCCCGCCGTTGGGCAGCCCGACTAGGGATGGGCCTAAGCTTCAAGCTAAGCTTGAACAGCGGAACAGTGGCGACACCCGTCGGTGCAGGTCTCCCCCTCGGCGTGACGGATCGCGCGCCGCAGATCCTGGCGGCGTTCGGTGGCGGCGATGCGGCGGTCGTTGTTGATCAGGTGCAGCAGCGCGTAGGCGGTATCCAACGAGATCTGCACCGCCGGGCGCGGCGTGGGGTTCTGGTCAGTCATCTACTCCTCCTCGTGCTGGGTGAACTCGTACGGCACGTCACGGTTGGCGAGCGGCTCGCTGAGGCTGGGCTGATCCTCGGCGGTGAGCGGCGGGCAGTCGGCTGCGTCAACGTGGAACAGCTGCAAGCTGTTGACAGGGCGTTCCTGCCAGCGCTGGCCCTCCTTCAGGTACGCATCGCAGCGCGCGCAACGGGCCGATCCTGGGCGGATCGGCAGCAGCGGCTCCCAGAACGCTTCCCAGATGTGGATGAACCCGTTCTCCTCATCAAGCATCGGGCGTCACCTCCTCACGGGCGTGGTCCGGCCCCAGCGACCGCACGCGGATGATCACTTCAGCCTGGAAGCCGCAGGACAGCCCGACCGGGATCGTCCACTGCTCGCCAGCGGCAACCGCACGAATGTCGTGCAGACCGAACACCAGTTCCTCCAACACCGGCTCGATGGCCTTGCGGAGGAGGTGCACCTTGACGCTCTGAATGCTGCCGTGATGGTCGATCTCCTGGAAGGCGAGCGCGTCCAGCACCTTGCGGAGTTCAGCCTCGCTGAACTCCCGGTCGTGTTCATCAGCGTGTTGAGTCATCAGGGGTCTCCTTCTGCTCTGGCTGTTCGATGGTGCCAAGCTTGCTGAGCGCCTCCATGGTGGCGCGCGGGAGGGTCACCTGACCGCCCCGCCCCAGCAGCCCCTCCGTGCGGTACATGGTCGTCCTGAGGACGCCTTCAGGCAGCACCAGGGTCCGACCAGTAGGAGAGGCCAGACGAATCACCGTCTGGCCTCCCTCTGTCGTGCAATTCACGCGCAGCGTGACCGTTTCCCTATGCGCCACGGGGTTTACTCCTCCTGGGTGCGGGTCGCGACAAGCTTGCGGCCACTGTTGGCCAGGGCCACGGCGAACTGGTAGCCGCAGCCCAGACCGCAGAAGTGGCCGTCGTGGTAGCCGCCCGGCTTCGCACTTTTCTGGACGCGCTCGACCACCTCGCGCGGCCCCGCGCCGTAGGCATCGCAGCTGCTGCACTCGTAGGTCTTGTCGAACTGCGTGGTCGCGTTGACGCTGGCCTGCTTGATGTTCTCAGAGCCGCAGCGCTTGCACTTCTTGGCTTCCAAGTAGCGCCAGACGGTCTCGTACTGGTGGCGCAACGGTCGCCCGCACCACTTGCAGGTGTCTGCGTAGTTGGTCGCCCCGAACGGTTGGAATGCTGACATGGAATCTCCTCTCACCCGAAAAGCCCCCGTCCCAGAAGGGACGGGGGCTGGTGCAGATCACGCGCGCGGGTGTGTCAGAAGGCGTGGCTTGCCAGCAGCGTGTCGTTCGCAGCCACCGCATCACCAATGTCTTCGATGATGCGCTTCCATATGCGGTCGAATTTCCGCTGCATCGCCGGCTGTTCCACCACCGGGAGCGTGGCCACGAAAACCGAGACGGTCTCCTTGTAGCCGGTTTCCAGCCGCGTCAGGGCATCCTTGGTGACCCGCCCACGAAACTCGGCATTGGCGCGAGGATCGGCCGACAGGCGGTAGCCGTTTGCCCCACTCGTCCTGGAGAGAATCGGCAGGCGGGTGACCTTCCCATCAACCGTGACCGAGATGTCCCACGCCCGCAGCAGGCGCATCCGGTAGTACGTCTGCCCCATACCGAGTCCGAAGTTGACGGAGATTTGAGCGGCAGGGACATAGAGCCATGCGTCTTGATTGGACCAGACGAACTCAAGAATGTCCTGTAACTCAGCGTCCGTTACCTTGCGCGCCATCAGTTGGTCCCTCCCAGTACGCCACTCAAAAACACGTCAAGGTCGTTCTCGCCGGACTCGGTGTACGTCTCCAGTCGATCCAGGGCGGCGCGGGCCTGCGTGATCGACCACCTCACCATGGTGAGGGGCTGCTCACGGGCCGGGCCGGTCCTCGGCAGCGCCCCGTCGATCTCACGCGCAAACCGCTCGGTCATCACGGACAAATCAGTGGCGAAACGACGACATGCCTCCTCTACGTCGATGGATGCGCGCAGCTGGTCGATCCGCTTCAGGACCGGACTGCTCTCGGTTGCCCGTTCCTGGGCCTCCTGCCGCAGGGTGTCCCGTCGGCGCTCTAGTTCACCCAACGCCCGGCTGGTGGGTGAGCCGAACTGCGCCGCCTCGGTCACCACATCCGGATCGGTGGCCAGATCAGCGAACGCCGCCCGCTTCGATTCGGGTGTCGCCTCCTCCGGGGGTGGGAATCGCGTTGGGCGGATGCCGAGATACTGGCGCAGCAGATCCACCGTCCAGCGCCCACTCTTGCTCGTGGGCGGCGTGGTGGCGATCATCTCCAGCAGCCGCTGGCGCTCATCCGCATCCTCGCGGGTGGCGATCAACACGAAGACCGAGTACGAGACTGATGATGTACGTACATCATCAGGGAATCTGGCTGCGACCTTCCGCCGCTCCATAAGGGTGTTGAACGAGATACCCGACTCATCCGCGAGCCGCTGGATGATCTCCAGACTACCGTTACGGGCGTGGTCGGCCCCCATCGGTGCCTGCTCCAGGGCGATATCCCCGATCTCGAACTGCGCCGCTGTTTCTCGACCGTCCAACTCGCGCAGCAAGCGGACGGCATCGCTCCAGGTTCGGGCCATGAGACCTCCTCGTGCGGCAGTTTTCGCTGCCGCTGGCTGATTGTAGCGGATCTCAAGACACGTCATCTCGCGTAATAACGTGTCTTGAGATCACGGGTGTGTCAGATCGTGATCGGCTGGCGGACAACCTCCTCCTCGTCCGCCTCAAACTCCAGGTCGTCCGCGTCCGCCGCCTGACGGGTGACGACCGTTCCCAGGTCGTCGTCCGAGAACAGGTCGTCGTCCGCCTGCTCGATGGCGGTCCGGACCGTGAACGCGCTGAGGTCGTCGTCCCAGGCGATGCCGGCCGCGTCCGCCTTCTCGATGGCCTCGGCCACCGTCCCGCCGATAGCCGTCCGATCCGCCGGCACGTCCAGATCAGCGAGCGCCAGCCGCGCCTCAGCCGCCAGCGCCTGCAACGCATTCGTCGTCACCAACGGATCGCGCTTGGCCGACTCGGTGTTCAGCACCTGCTCCAACGCCGCCAGCTTCACCTCGATCCCCTGGTCATCGTCCCAGAAGACCATGTTGCGCCACTGCTCGATCAGCCCCTTGAGCGCGTTGCTGGAGTTGCGCTCCAGCTTGCCGCCGCGCCCCTGGACGACCTTGAGTGCGCTGGACGCGACCGCCAGCACCTCGGCCTGAATCTGGCCGCGAATCTCGGTGAGGAACTGATCGACGCCGCCCTGAATCTTCTGTCGGGCCGACTGCTCCAGCGCCCGTGTCATCGCCCGCTCAGCCTCGCTCATCCGCTGCCAGCGCGCCTGCGCGGACTCATCCTTGACCTGCTGCACCAGCGACGGGAGCGAGAACACGTCCCACTGGTAGGTGAAGCGGGCGCGGATCCGCTCGCGGTCCGGCACCCGCGACAGGAACGCCTGGGCCTGATCGGCCAGCCAGGCATCCCGATCCGCAAAGTTGGGGATCCGCGTAGCCGCCTCGGTGACGGCCAGCTGGCCGTAGGTCTTGCCGCACATCCCCAGCCACGCGGCCAGGGCGTCGTTGACCAGCTGGTCGTAGTTGGCGATGATCGTCTCGACGTGGTTCAGGTACTTGGTCTTGAGCGCCTCGTTCTCCTCCAGCCAGATCGGGAACCGATTCACATGGACCCAGCGGCCCCAGTAGGTCTTGTAGCTATGGCGCTTGAGGCACTCGCGGGCCTCGGACTGGATCGACTCCGGCACCTGGATCGCGATGTTGCGCGGCAGCAGGTAGCGGTGGCCGGGCCGCACGATGCTGTTCAGCTGGTCGGCCTCGGCCTTGTCGCGCGGCTCGATGCCGATATCCCGCAGCGTCAACTGCAGCTGAAACTGCTCCCGGGTCAGGTGGAGATCCACCAGGACGCCGTCCTGGGCAAAGCGGGTCCAGCGGGCATCGTAGGTCCGCACCTCCGTGCCAAGCTGCTCGGTCAGCGCCTCGTTCAGCGCGAGCGCGCCGACGTTCTTCAGGTCAGCGCTCGCCTCGGTGTCAATGGCATCGGGGGTCAAGTCTGGGGTCGTCATCAGGGGTCTCCTCAGGTGTGCTAGTGCGCTAGCGCACGCGGTGTGGCATGTCGTAGTCGTCGTCACCGAACAGGTCGTCGTCTTCCGGGTCTGGGTCGGCTGCGGGCGGGCGACCCGCGCTGTTGACCGGGATCGGGTCCACGGTCACGGGAGCCTGGGCCTCCCTCGGGTCGGTCACCCGACCAGAGGCGAACGCCTGCTCCAGGTGCTTGCAGCGCACGAACAGGCGGTCACGCGCCGGCACCCTCGGGTTGCGACTCCCCATGAACCCAAACGCCGGGCAGCTGCACTGGGCCTGCCCATCGTCGTAGACGATCAGGCGGTACTCCAGCGGCAGGCCGGTCTGGGGGTCGGTGCGGGTGGCCGACGTGGCCACCCCACTCCAGATCACCTTCATCACTCACCATCCCCGAAGTCGAACAACTCGTCGTCGGGCGTGGCCTCGATGGCGGTGCGTCCCGTCCCGACCGGGGCTGGCTTGCGCTTCGGCAGTTGCTTGCCGACGCGGTCACGGTAACGAGCCGGGACCAATTTGCGGTTGTTGCACGCCTCAATCGCCAACTGGGTGTGGAACGGAATGTCGGAGGTGGCCGGTGCCGTCTCCTCCAGCGCCTCGGCAAACGCCTCGGAGGCCGGCAGCTTCGTGATGCGCGCGATGGCCCGCGCGGCCACCACCAGGCCCTCCAATTCGGCCTGGGTCCAGGAGTCGGTCTGCTCACCGATGCTGAGCAGTTCGGCCTCGGAGAGCGCGGCAACGTCGTGCCGCTTGATCAGCGCGCCCAGCGCATCGGCGCGCTCCGCAGCATCCTGCGGTGGCAGCAACGGTGCCTTGATATCAATCCTTCCTGGGCGCTTGAGCGCCGCGTCGATCTGGTCCGGGCGGTTGGTCGCCCCGACCAGCAGGATCCGCCCACGGTGGCGGGTGTCACTGAGAAACTCCAGCAGCTTGCCGAAGATGTTCGACTCCACCGAGTCGCCACCGCCGCCGCCGCCACCCGTGACGCGCTTGACCTTCTGGTCAAGTTCGTCAATGAACAAGATGCAAGGCGACAACGCCTCCACGCCCTGGATCGCCTTGCGCAACTTCTTCTCCGACTCCCCAACGTAGCTGCCTCGGATGTTGTCCGGGGCCATCGAGACGCAGTTGAAGCCGGTCTCGTGGGCCAGCGCACGAGCCAGGAAGGTCTTGCCCGTGCCGGACGGGCCAGCGAACAGCAGGCCCATCGGGCAGTCACCCCGAAGGTCGGGATCCTTCATCTGGGGCAGCACCCGGTTGGTGAGGAACGACTTGACCAACTCGTGACCGCCGACCATGTCGAACGTCACGTCAGGCTCCAGGATCTCCAGCACCTCGGCGTACTCGGCGGCGATCAGTTCGCGCTTGCGGTCCCGCACCAGATCGCGGGAGAGGACGCCACCGCGAGCAGCGGCCCGCATGGCGATGTCCTCGATGTGCCGGCGGTTCAAGCCGGCGGTCTCATTCGCCAACTCCACCTCGGTCAGGCCGTCCAGGCTGGCCTGCCGCTTCGGCAGCGTGCGGGCGATGAACGCCAGCCGCTGGTCGTGGTTGGGGACCGTCACCTCGATGGTGCGGATGCCGCTAGACGCCAGCCGCAGATCGGGGTGCACCTCCTCCAGGCTCGGGGCCAGGATGATCACCAGGTTCTTGCGTCGGTTGATGTCCAGGTCGGTGCCGGCCCGGTGGGTCAGGGACAGCAGCGCTCGGTCGCCCGGAGCCAGCCGCGCCTTGTCCTCGGGCGGGTAGATCAGGTCCGCCCGCTCGATGATGACGGCGGCGCGCTTGCGGATCTCCTTGCGGTTGCCCTTTGGGCCGACCAGCCCGACCTGGGCCGCGTCGTCCTCCTCGTCCGCCTGCCGCACAAACTCGATCAGCAGGCTGATCGCGCCAACCGCATCCTGGGGCAGCGGCTCCTGGTCCCCACCGCCAGCGCTTGGGTCAGCAAACGCCGCCCGCACGGCAGCGGTGGTCGGGTCCACCGCGACCGCCGCGATACCGAGCGCCGCGTCGAAGCGCTCGCGAGCCTCCTTCTGGGCCAACTCGTCGCCTGGGAACGTGATCCCTTGATCCGGCGCGAACGAGGCGACGGTGTGAGTGTTGGACAGCCGCTTCTCCAGGTACTGCCTCAAGGTGAGGTTGGCGACGGGGTATTCGACGTAGTCGAACACATTCCCCGTCAAGATGAAGACGTTGGCCATGCCAGCCAGGTAGTCACCCTGCTGGGTCACCCACCACTCGGGCTGGATCAACTTCTCCGACAACTGTTCGAGCCGCTCTAGTTCTGCTGCCATCAGGGGTCTCCTCCAGGGTCTTGGGTTGTCCACGAGCGGTCCACCCGCCCGACACCCAGAAAGCCCCTGCACCCATTGGTGCAGGGGCTGGGTGCTAGCGGACGAAACGGTCGCAGCTGCAGTTGTCCATGATGCAGCCACCGCTCTGGGGGTGACCGCCGACGAGGAGGTGTTCGCACGCTCGACACACACTCAGCACGGGCGGGATGCTGAGGCAGGTACGCCGCGCGTTGCGGACGAGGATGACCGCGTCCCCCAGATCGTCAGCGGTGGCGGCGCGCCGCCACCGCTGGTAGGTCAGGTGGTGCACCAACTCCTTCTCCAGACGGTGAAGGTCGGCCAGCACCTCGCTGAGTGAGCGCGCGGGCGTCTCGATGACGCCGCCCTCGGTTGCCTGATCGATCATGGGATCCTCCTTAGTTGCGGCTGCGGCCCAGCAGGCCGACCTTCTGGGTCTTCTCATGGAGGTGTTTCTCGGGTTCACCCTCCCGCGTGATCGGCGCGCCGTCCGATCCGATCAAGTCCAGCAGTTCGGCCAGGGCGGGACCGGCGATCTCGAAGGTTGAGCCGTCTGGGCAGACGGCCTGTACCTTGCCGTCGCTCCCGAAGATCAGCGCCACGTCGAGTGTGTCCATGATTAGCCCCTCCGCACTGGAATCTTCAGCTTGACCACCCGCGAGCCGTTGGGCTGGCGGGTGTCAGACTGGATGGCCAACTTGCCGTATCGAGACGCGACCGCCTTGACCGTCCGCTGGATCGCCAGCGGGATCGCCAGATCCACCGCC
>Ga0193738_1000972_pt1 | contig 12289 bp, 17 predicted proteins | sample L2a1metaG_FD_144927 | JGI IMG/M metagenome (GOLD analysis project Ga0193738, IMG submission 144927) | Soil microbial communities from a riparian zone of the East river system, Colorado, United States - L2a1 | ecosystem: Environmental > Terrestrial > Soil > Riparian zone | place: USA: East River...
TGGAGCACGTCGGGCTTGAAGGCCCAGCATGTATCCGGCCTCACCTTGTTCGAGGAGAACACCTCGATCGCGCCGGCAGTCGTGTTCATCTTGAGCGCCGGGAAACTGAACATTCCGGCTTTCGTCGGAACGCCAAGCTCTCGAACGCCGCGGGCCTCGAGCTCGTTGGCGAGCCCAGCCCACTGCTCGTCGTGGATTAGGATCTTCGTGGGCTTGCTTCCCGCGCGAGACTTCATCCGCGTGACCAGCTTGACGATGCGATCGCGCGTGCCGAACCCTGAGACCTCTGCGGCCGTCAGACGCACGCCGCCGCGCATCATCGGGTCCAGATTGCGGTCAACGCCGTTCAGCGTGTCCGTCGGGTCGATCAGCGGGACGTATTCGCCGAGCGTGTTGACGATGAAGTTCGGCGTGGTAGTTCCGCCGAAGTCAGCGTTACGGAAGGCGAACATGGTGCCCGTCCAGCCCGAAGGCGTGCCGGCCGTGAGAGCCACGGCGAGAGCATCGGACGTGGCGACCGTGAAGGTTCCCGCGTTGCGATTGACCGCGAACACGTAGCCGATCGAGCCGGAGCCCAAGAGCGCGTCGGTTGTCAGCGTGCCGTTGTTGGCAGACGCCTGGAGCAACATGCCCTTCTCGATGTGGACGATGTCCTGCTTCTGAACGCAGGTGCAAACGCCGGTCGAGATGGTGAAACCGCCAGGGGTGACCGAGTGGCCCTCGTCGCCGAGCAGCAACGTTTCGAAGTACGTGCCAACGCCTTCGATGAGCAGGTCGGTTTCCTTGGCTCGGTCCTGAAAGAACGCGCCCATGCGGTTCTTGGAAAGGACCATCGCCTTGTGGCCGATGTAGACGCTCGACTTGTAGTCACCCCAGGGGATGATCCACGCGTCGCCGTTCAGGTTGCCGCCGTTGGCCGTTGCCGCTCCCGCTTGAGCAGCCGCTCGAGTCGCGGCGTGACCTTGCGGGCGCTGGTCGATGAAGGGAGCCACGAGGTACTTGCCGGTACCGTCGCCCTCTTCAGAGGTGCCAATCATGTCGAGAAAAACGTTGTCTTTGAGAAGGAGCTCAGGCACCTTCCCGTCGTCGTCGATATATCGCTCTTTATAGAAAGCCGCGAGGGCTTCCGGGGTTGAACCGACCATTGGGAACTCCAATGACCGCGTTGGCTATGCGCTTACTTTCCTTGCTGGGCGAGCTTCTGGGCAATCCCTGACCAATGGGCAAGGGACTCCTTCTCTGTTCGCCTGCGCTCGGGCGCAGCCTCCACAGTCGCTGAACGAGATAGAGAGGTGGGCGCTTTCGCGACCCGCTTCACGTCGTTCGCGCGACGGTCGGTTGCCACCTGAGTTATCGTGCCAGGGTCACGTTCCACGGTCGGATCGAGTCCGCCGGTGAGTTGTTTCCACTGAGTCGCCGTGAGGCGCTCCGGGTCGTACACGCGCTCGATGGCTTCTTCCACCGTGAGGTAGTCCTCTTGGCGCGAGTGAGGGTCGAACTTGTAGGAGTCGAGCTGCTCCTTGTGGACCATGCGGATGAACCACGGCAGCTCGGCGGCGCGCGCGAGGCGGGCGTCATCGCTGCCGGCGAACTGCTCCTTGAGCTCTTCGCGGTACTCACCCTGCCGGCGCTCTCGCGCGGCCTCTGCGTCGCGCTCCGCGGCCTTCTGGTCGCGTTCCTCGAGGTCCCTGCGCAATTGCTTGGCGTCGTCCTCGGCGGCCTTAGCGCGGCGCGTAGCCTCGGCAACAGCGGGGTCCTTCGATAGGTCGCCGCGGTGCATGCGGGCCAAGCGCTCGCGCTGCCAAACGTCCACCGTCTTGCCGAAGATGAGTTCAAAGGCACGGTCCTCGTCGCCCGACTCGACAGCCGTCTTGGCCTCCGCGAACGGGCGCAGCTGCGCCACGAGCTCGCGCGCCTCGCTCTGAACCTTTTGGTGCGCCGTGATGATGTCGGTCTCGCGCTTGTGGATCTCGGCGTCCCGCTTGGCGTTGGCCGTGCGCCACGATGCCCACGCCCCGCCGGGAATCTTATCCGGGTCCAGATCGATGAGTTTCAGCGCGTCGGCAATCTTGCCTTCCCTGGCGAGGCGCTTTGCTTTGCCTAGGCCACCAGAAAACTCCGGGACTTCAGGGCCCGGCGATACCGCCTCATCAGCGCCGGCATCTCGCTTTTCAGTTCCCGTAGCCACGCCGACATCACCTTGCTTTGCAGGCTTCGGTACGGCGGCCGCGGCTTCGGGCGCGGCTTTGGCTTCGGCTTTCTTGCCATCGGTCTTCTCCTTTGCCTTGCCCTTCTCGGCGACGAACTTGCCGTCCTTCGCGCGCGGCTTCTCCGCCGGTGCGGCAGGCTCCGCGGGCGCTTCCCCTACGCCAAGAGACGCGGCGGCGACCTTGCCCCACTTCTCGGCGGACGCCTTGCCCTTCACCTCGCGAGCCTTTGAGGCCTCGACTTCGGCGTTCGCGGCAATGACGTTGGGCGCAAGCCCAGCTTGAGCGACGGTCTCCTCAGCCATAGTGCAATCTCCCAATCAGCCCCCAGCGGCGACAGACGCCGGCCATCGCCAGGTCGAAGTCGCCACGGTGAAACGACAGTAGGAACATGTAAGGTCGGAATCTCATTGAATAGGCACCCCTGCCGGCGCACCCATGGGGGGAGCCATCGGCGGCATCGGGCCCGCTGGCGGGGGCGCGGCAGCTGCGGCTTGGGCGGCCTGCTGCGCAGCCATCTGTTCGATGTAGTGATCGCAGTCGCCAAGGAACCGAAGGAAGAATTGCAGGTTGAAGTCCTCTGCTCCCTCCATCTCGGCATCGGCGTAGGCGCGGCCAATCTGCACGATTGCATCGGTCAGCGGCATCCACTTGATGGGCGGGCGATATCGGAACCCCTTCGGGTCCCCCGCGAGCCCATTGGCCTCCGACTCCTTCGTCGCATCGAGCCAGCTTTCGATGTAGCGCTCGAACAGCTTCGCCCACGTCCCGCCGCCGGCAATCTCCGATGGAGTGTCTTTCGACTCGTGGATGCGTGCCAACGACTGCTGGCCGATGATCTGACGGTCGAACAGCTCGTTCCCAAGCGACACCCGGTCAGGCGGCCCGTTGACCGAGCCCGGCACCGCGTAGGGCTGAATGATGTACTTATCCTCGTCGAGAATGAAGTCCGACGCCTTCAGCTCTTCGGACTGGTCGCCGTGCAGCTTCACCTTGAAGTCCGGCTTGGCCGCCACCAAGTCCTGAAGCGCCGCCATGTTCTGCCGGGCCTGGCCGACCGCGGTGCGACGCTCGTAAGCCTGCCACTGCACGCTGAACCGCTCGGTGCCGAGCTGGGCGACGAGCCGGATTGCCGACGCCGCCTCCACCCCCGGCTGCTTCTCGCCAGTGGCCGCCATCTCGGACACGCCCGAGACGTCGTGCCCGTCGGCGCGCATCCTGGCAGCCCACGCTACCGAGCTCTGGCTGATGGCGTTCGGCGTATTGAAGACAGGCGGCATCGAGCCCTTGTCGACCTCGACGATCACCTTCGCGATGTTGCTCTCGAGCGACTCCTTCTTGACCGTCCCGCGCTCAACGAAGACCATCTGATTGGACCCAACGCGCTCGGCCTCGCTCATGCGCTGGCTCGCCGCGTTGTATTCCATTGTCAAGTGGTAGACGTTGTCGATAATCGACGTCCCGCACATGCCCTGAAGGAACTGCTCCCACACGTAGAATTCGCAGGGGAAGAAGTTGCGCGTGTACGCCTCCGGCTTGCCCCCTCCGTCCGCGATGTCGCACTCGCCAACGACGACCGCGTGCGCGCCAGGGTCTCTTTCGGAGATGTGCAGGCGCCACGCCTCGCGAACCAGGCGAATGCGGGAGATGTCGCTCGTGCGGCCGTAGACCGACGCCCATCCCGTCTCGCCGCTCAAGTCTGGCGCCTCTAGGATCTGCTCGCGGTACTTCGGGAATTGCGCGGCCAGCTTGTAGGCATCGACCGGGTAGACGTGGAACAGCGACAGCGGCTGGCCATCCATGGCGTCGACGGGGTCGAAGAGAAACTGGTAGCCGGGGTAAGCCCGGATATCGATCGTCTCGCCCTCGACGTTGGCCGAGGTCTTCACCACGCCGAGGTCGCCAACCATGGCGAAGATCTGCGCCCGCATGGTCTGCTCCCACGCGTCGCTCGAGCTGCCCTGGCGCTGGAGCATGAGGGCTTCGTTGATGCGCTCCTGCTTCTTGGCCTTGCGCTTCATCGACCAATCGCCATTGGTCACAACGAATTGCGTCTTGGGTTTCTGTTTGCCGGCAATCTTCGCGTGCGCGGCGTTGACGAGCATCCGCGCCATGTTCATGCGCAGGACGTCCCAGTCCTCGTGTGTCAGCTCGTGGTCCGTGAAGTAGGCGTCCGGATTCAGGCCGGCGAGGGGGCGAGCCTCGTAGAGCGACGTGTTTCGGATCCAACGCTGGCGTCGCTTGAGTTCGGTCTTTTCCAGGCTGTTGCACGTCGCTCGGACGGCAGACGCGCGCTTCTTGCCGTCCTTGATCTGGTGCCATAGCTCCAGATCGTCAGCCGCCACGCCTTCACAGTTAGCACTGCACTATGTGACCTTACAGGCAGCGCATAGCTAAGACTGGCCGAGCCTTACTTGGCCCACTTGCCGTGCGCGGCGCCGCTCCACTTCGTGGCCTGTGCCTTCCACTTCGCGTCACGGGCCTTCTGCGCGCGCGCCATCGAGGCGTCTCGCTCCGATTGCCAGACCATCGCCTCGTACTCCGGCGTGCCCTTCCGCGGCCTGGCCCCTGGCGCGTCCGGCTCACCCCATGCTCGGCAGTCGCGCCAGCTGTAGAGCCACGCGTCAATCGCGTGCTTCAGAAACCGATCGTCGATGTCCTTTCGGTCTTCGTCCCACTGGGCCAGCTCGAGCTCGTCGACCAGGGGGCGGGTCTCGTCGCCGTCGAGCAGCTTCATCCTGTCCTGGTCCAGGTCGTCGTTTAGGAACTCGATGTAGGCGTTTCGCTCGCGTTTCTCGGCCGCCACGACCGCGAGCTGGTGCCTTTGCCGCCATTCCCGTGTGTAGCCTGCGCCGATCCCACCTTCGTCGACGACCGCGTAGCGAAGCTCGGGGAACTCGGCGAACAGGGCCTTTACGTGGAGCGCGCCATCGGTCACGTCCATGGCCTTGTGCTTCGTGGCCCGCCGGGTGACTACCGTCTTGCTGTACTTCTCCCAAAGCTGCGTGACGAATGCCATCGTTTCGACCTTCGCCGAGCTGCCGAGGTCCACGCCGACGACGCCCGCGCACCCCTTCGGAGCCTCTGCCACCATGTGCCGAGCACAGTCGAATCGGAAGACGAGCGACGAGAGGTCTCGAATCCACTGCGCCATGTACTCGCGCAGGTAGACCGGGTTGTCCGCCGCCCACTTCTTGGACTCCCGCTTCTTGCGCAGCCATTCCCCAGCATGTGGAATGTTGGGATTGTCGAGCACCGTCCAATGGTGGGTTGGTATCTTCGCCACCTCTGGGTTGGCCCCGGTCGTAACGTCGTAGAAGTGCCCGACGCACGCGGCGTTCGGGCTTCCGACAAGCCACATGTCTCCATCGAGATCCAGAAGCGCCGCGTCGAGTACATCCTCGCATAGATATCGGAGTAGACTCTTCGGAAACGAACCAGGCTCATCGATTACCACCCTTCCGTACTTGCCCCCTCGCAGGGCCTCCACCTTGCGCATGTCGTCGCCGCCTACCAGGAATATCTGGCTCCCAGTCTCAGGCACTTCGGCAATGAGCTCGTGGTCGTTCATCTTCATGCCGAGCTGATATAGGTCGTTGACCTCCTTGACGACGGGCCACATGATGCGCCGCGCCTGCACTGCGGACAACGCGATGTACGGGCACTGGCAGCGCACCTCGCGAGCCTTGTCGTAGAGCCCGACGGCGCCGGCCCACGTCCCCCCGCCTCGCCGTCCCTTCAGCGCCGCTTTCTCTTTGGCGGGGTCGTCCACGAACTCCCGTTGCTTCGGGAATAGGCCCTCGAGCCAGCGGCGAGGCGCGTGCAGCCTGTCGTGAGCTCGGAGCAGGTCCGCGGTCGACAAGTTATCCGCCCGTCCCGGCGCACTCGTCGCAGGGCACCAGGCATCGCCAGAAGTCAGACCAGCGCCATCCGGCTTGACAGTGAGCGCAGGCCGTCATCGTTTGCCACCTCGGATGAGCCGCAGTGCCGTCTTGACCGGCCTGAACGACTTCAGCATGGCGTCAATAACGCGGTCCCAGTGGGTCCTGGATGCCGCAGTGTCGCGCTCCCAACGCTTCGCCTTCAGGCTGATAACCTTGCCCATTTACTCAGCCCACCATGTGTCCGGCGGCATCTCTTCGCGGCAAGTAATCCAGCTCCACCAGCAAGCGCTGGCCAGGGCGCTGCCGATTCGGCTCCGGATTGCACATCCAATCGTCGACTCGTCGCGTCTTTTGCGCGCTGAACCGTCGCGCCAGCGCTGCCGGTCCTCTTCCGTTATCTCAAACGTCTGGCAGGAGTAGGTCACGCCGACTTCTTCCCTTCCTCTGGCACAAGCAGGCCGATCACTCGCCGCATGCGCTCGTCGCGATACTGCACTTCGCCCTCTGCCATCATGCGCTTGGCACGCTCTGTCCGCTCTAGCCGGCCAAGCATCGCGTATCGCTTCTCGGCGTCCAGCGCCATCGCCTTCCAGGCCTGCGCGCCCTCGGCGTGCCTGAGGCACTGCGCGCCCAGATCGTCCAAGATGTGGTGCCAGCGCAGGATCTCCTGCTCGTGCGCGCGCCTGGAGACGAACGGCCACTTCATGCCAGCCCGTCAGTCTCGACGCTGCGCTCTTTCACAGCCCTCTCCATCTCCTTGACCATCTCGCGGATCTCCTTCACGCGCCTGACCATCTTGTCCTTTTCCCCTGGAGCAACCATGGCCATGAAGGCCTCGATCCAATGGTCGACGTCGCCGTCTCGGGCGCGACGGTCGATGAGGCGCTGGCGAGTCTCGTCGGGAGTCATCATCGGCCAAGCACCTTGTGCGTCGCCGTGCCAGACGTGGCCAACACGACGCACCCAACGATACCCCACGCGGGCGACGTCCAGAACAGCAGGGCTATCGACCAGACGATGCTGCCGGCAATGGCCAGCCCGCACGCGATGATTGCTATAGCCTCTAACTTGCAACGAAGACTCATGCGGACTTCTCTTTCTTCCCCTGGCAGAATCTCTTGTGGGTGCCAAGCGCCTGCGCGCTCTTGAACGAGCCCTCGCACTTGTCGCACACGAGCTGAAGGTCCGACTGCTCCCAGCGGATGACGTGGTGCCAAGCGATGCCGTAGCCGGGGCCGTTCGTGTTGCCAATAACCAGCGAGCCAAGCGCCTGGTCGTAGCGCATCGAGTCGTAGCCGATGTCGTGGCAGTCGTCCTCGGTGAGCTCGTACTTGGCCATCTCCATCCCCGGGTACTGCACGGCGAAGTCCAGCCAGACGCGCGCGAGCTTCACTTGCGCTTCCCTGCCACTTCGTCCTGGCCGAGCACCGAGCCCGCCAGCGCCCACACCTCGGCCACGGTGTACTTCCCGCCGCCGAGCACGCGCGCGGCGATTGCCGAAAGCCTGTTGGAGGATTGCTTACGCGGCTTGCGTTTCTTCGTCGTCACAGCTTCTCCTTCGCCTCTCTCGCGGCAACGGTGTCAGCAAACTCCTTCAGTCTCCGGTATTGCTCCGGGAACATGGCCTCCATGCCTTCGGCCAGGAGCTCAGCCTCCATTATCTTTTGATCCACAGGACTGTCGCGCTCCGTGTTCACGTAGACCGCGGAGCGATAGTTCACCACTATCTGCACGCCGTAGTTGCCATCGTTGCCGTTATTCTTCATAACGCTGACATCAAACAGTTGCATCGCGTATGGCGGTATGGTCTCAACTACCTTTGTCTTCATCTTCTCGCACAGCTCTTCAATCGACATCTCCGTTTTCCAGCCCATCACTTGCCTCTCTTCCCGGCGGCTCTCTCCGCGCATTGCCGACAGCTTGGTATGCCGTGGTAGACATCCAGCTCCTTGTCGCCATTACACCAATAGCACTTCAGCATCGCAGGCGGCCGCTCCGTGTCGTGTACCTCGCGTACATTGTCGCAGTCGGCATCGCAAGGCTTTCCAGCGGGTTGGCCACACGAGGCGCAGTAGTGCGTTCCAGCGTAGAATTCATCCTGCGCCGACGTTGCCCTGAACATGAACGGCGGTCCCTTCGCGCATCGGTAGCCAGCCTTGTGCATGTAGTCGACGCAGCCGCATTCAATGCATTCCATTGCTGCCGTCCTCTCCTGCCAGCTCGACGGCCAGCGCTTCTTGCAGTCTCGCCACGCGCTCGGCCTTCGTGAGCTTCGCGTACTCATCGTCAACAGGCGGAGGCTTGTGGTCATTCCTGCCGCGACTGATTTTGGTTGCGCCTCGGATGTCCATGATGAGCCGGATGGCCAAGATGGCGTTGCGCAGGTCGGGGTTGGGGTACGCGTCACCGCCGATCGTGTAGCCCTGGCGCTCCATGGCCTGGTGCTGGATCTGCTCCAGCTCGGCAATCTTGGAGTCGATGAGGTCCTCGATGGGCTTGCCGCGCCGCGCCAGCACGCCCGATGCCACCATGGCGTCGTCGCCGATGGTCCGCTCGTGCAGCTTCCACTCGGCGGCGAGCTCCTTGCGTGAGCGGCCACCCTTCCACTCGCCGCGGAGCATCATGCGAAGGATGTGGTCGGTGCGCTCGGCGGGGGTCATGACCAGATCTTCTTTCCGCGACGGTAATCGCGGCAGAGATGCGTAATCGCGTAGACGCTCCACGCTACAATGAATACCGCGACGACGAGTGCTCCCATCACAGCCCCCTTTTGCGTGTCTTCGCGCGCTCGCGGTCGAGTTCACGCTCCAGCCAGGCGACACGCGTCTGCTTATCGCAGCCTGCCTCGGTGAGGAGTTCGACGCCGGCGCGGTAGTCGCCCAGCTTCATGTCGGTCTCGCGCTTCAGGTTCTCCAGCTCGCGGCGGACGGCGTCGCGTTCCGCCGGAACCGTGTCGCCCATCATCACGCCGCATTCCGAACAGGTGAAGTGCTTCGCTCGTCGCGGACAGTGGTCGCATGTGGCCGGCTTGTCCAGCTCCGCCTTCAGCCGCTCGCGCTCCTTCTCTGAGGCGGCGAGGGCTTGCTGCGTCTCGAGCAGCGCCAGAGCACAACGGCGCTCGCTGTCGACGGGATCGAACTTCTCGACCCTCGTGCCGTAGTGACTGCCGACCTGCTTCTGGTTCTGGTTCTGCCGCTGGTTGTAGGCGGCCATCGCTTCCTGCTGCTGCCGCACAGCGAGCCCGAAGCAGTTGCCGCACGCCTGGTAGCCATTGCCTTGCGCCCCGCACCGCGTGCACTTTCCCGTCGCGTTCCAGTACGGCTGCGGTAGCTCGCTACTCGCACGGGGGGAGGGGGGTGTGGCCCCCGGCTCGTTGAACTTCTCTCCACAACTGCCGCACGCTGTGTCGTATATCGCGACCCTGCTTTTGCACTTCGCACAGATGAATACGTCAGCCATTCGCTACCTCCTTCGCGTGACACTACGCGATTTGACCTCAGATGACCTTGACAGCTTATCAGAACTGGCTTCCTGATCTCGCGCGGGCCTGGTCATCGGAAGCCTTCTGGCTTCGACGACAGCGCGCCTCGCATCGGCAACGGAGCGAACCACGAAGTAGCTCCCCCCGCCTCCCTTGCGAAGCTTGTCTCTCCAGCGGCCCTGATCGGCGCTAAGGATGCCGTCCTCGACCTTGGCCTCGAGTCCGAGAAACCTGCCCCACGGCAAGATGCAGCAGACGATGTCTGGAGAGCCCTTGCCGAGCCCGTAGCGGATCGCCCTGCCGCCGGAGTACATCAGGCCCGTGTTGTTACGCCACGCGACGACGCCCGGCTCGAGCTCGAGGGCCTCGAGGATGGCGGAGACCAGCTGCGTCTCGCTCATGGCAGCGCCCGCATGACTGCGGATACCAGCTCATTCTCCGCTGCGGGCGAGAAGACGCTGCTGGTCGCTGTCTGCAACGGTAGCGACTGCTCGACGGGCGGCCTGTAGGCTTTCCCCTTGCTACGCACAAGCTTCGCACATCCTACATGTGCGCGGTGCTTGTCGATGCCGGCTGCGATGGTCGTGTGGTCGCGGTCGAAGACTCGGGCGAGCCGGGAGAAGCTCCAGTGCCCCGTGGCAGCCAGCGCCTCCCAGAGCGCCCTTCGCGCCTCGGACGGGGCCGAGGTCCTATCGTGCCCAAGGAGCTCATCCAGGGTCACCTGGTGAGCCGCAGCGACCTGTTTCACGAGGCGGATGATGTCCCCGTTCGCGTCGCGCTCCCGAAGTCGAGCCATAACCTGTTGACCTGTCATCGCGTGCCTCCGTTGTTTCCTTTGGCTGCCCCTGGATCAAACGCGCCCCTCGGCAGGTACCAGCCGAAAGGGCCCCTGAGATACCCGCGCCGGTTCAGGCACAGGTCGCACGTCCGGTAGATTGGCCCGGTGACCGGGCGGTCCATCAGGCACGTGTCGCACCGGCTGGTTCGAGTCGGCTGGTGGCCGGCCGGCGGCGGGAGAAACGTCGAGAGCTTGTTCATGTCCCGCTCCTGGCCTTCCCGAGAAAGCCGGCGAGCGTCGCCGCGCCTTGCGGGTTGCGCTTGGAGTATTCCGCGAAGGTAATCTCAGGCTCGGCAGGCTCCTTGGCCGGGGCCGGCGCCTCGACGCGATGCCCGTTCGTTGGAGGATCGGAGAACTTGTGCATGCGGGCCGTAAGCGTCTTCGCGGGGTGCTCGTTCGTGTCGAGCCAACCGCGGTCGCCGTGGTCTCGCAGGTAGGCCTTGACCCAATGCCGCGCGTACTCCTCGGCCCGCCCCCCGCCGCGGTCGAGCGCTTCGTTGCCGAACGCCTGGAGAACCTTCTTTTCGCTCTTCGGCCCCGCGTCGAACGGGTCGAACTTGAATGGCCGCTTGTACTTCGCAGACCAGAGCTCGGAGAACACGCGCTTGGCCAAATCGTACCCAGACTCGGGCCTATCCCCCCCCGGGGGGGCAGGGGGGACCAGGGCACGTTTCAACCGGGGCGCACTCTCGCGGTGACTGTCAGGATCTGGATCTGATTCCGGATCCGGATCAGATCTCAGAGAGAGATCCCGTCCCGGCGTCTTAGTGAGACGCTCAGTGAGACACTCGCGAGTGTCCGATGTAGTGTCCGAGTGAGACACCACGTGAGACACTCGGCGCCTATCCTGGCCACGGCGCTCTGCCCAATGCGCTCTTTTCGCAGCAAGTTCGGCCTTGGAGGGGTTGTACTTCAGGTAATCGTGCATCTCGTACCGCCCATCCGGTAACGCCACGAGCATGCCTGTAGACATAATCGCTGCGAGGTCGGCCACCGAGAAGATGGCATTGACGACTAGGGCCGTCGCAAAGCCGTCCGTCTCATGCTGGGAGCAGTGGGCCCCCAGACGAATCCACCCCCCCATAGCGCCGTTGCCGGCGGCCAGGACCTTGGGGTGAAAGCACAGGTTGTCGTCGACTTTGAACCAGGTCATCACCAAACGTCCCTTTCGTCCTCGTCCCACTGCGACGACTCGAGCGGCGGGCCGAAGTCGTCCGCCGACGCTGCCTTGCCGATGGCGTACAGGAAGGCCTTCGAGCCGAAGAACCCGGCCCAGACGAGCATGTCGGCCACGAAGAACCAGAAAGCGCGGCGGCGGGGGTTCATGGCTGCACCTGTCGGATGTAGAGCTCCGCGGCGGCCAGTTCTTCTTGCAGAGAAGCAACGCGCCGCTCGAGCATGTTGATGGTTAGGCGATCGTCCGCGACGCGCATCATCGCAACGCCGTGCTGGGCCTCCGCCTCAGCCAGCTTCGCCTTGAGCGGCTCAGTCAACTTCGTCAGCGCTTCCGCTCCGGCCGCCGTAAGGCCAGCGTCGCCGCATTGCGGGCAGTAGCCGCCGTTGAGCGCCTCCGCCAGCTTCGCCTCCAGCTCCTTCACGCGGCACTTCCAGCCGCCTGGCCCTTCGATGCATGCGAGGATCATCTCGACGTGCGCTCGCTCCCTTTCGTTTTCTAGTTCGGCCTCAGCCAGCTTCGCGCGCAGCCCTCTCGCCTCCTCCGCGGAGGTAAGCCAGTTCTTCTCTGCATCGCGTGCCAGCGCTAATACTTCGGCAACGTCATTCCTGCGCCGATCGTCTGCCGCGGACAGCTTCGCGCGCAGGTCTTTCAGTTCCTTGGCCATAGAAAAGCCGACGCGAACACCAGCAGCGTACGACTGGA
>Ga0193738_1000973_pt1 | contig 12285 bp, 16 predicted proteins | sample L2a1metaG_FD_144927 | JGI IMG/M metagenome (GOLD analysis project Ga0193738, IMG submission 144927) | Soil microbial communities from a riparian zone of the East river system, Colorado, United States - L2a1 | ecosystem: Environmental > Terrestrial > Soil > Riparian zone | place: USA: East River...
AGGAGGATATTTCACCTGACATCGCAATTTCCAATTTACCATAGTCTGCACTGATTCTATAAGAGATATCCGGAAGCAATTCATTATGAAGTTTAGCGTTTATGATATCACGAGATGAAACCATTTTAAGTAAACACTCTAATGCCTGTTTGAATCCATCAATATTTTCTACAGTTGAGGTTTGAGGAAAAAAGAATATTACACCATCGCCTACCGTCTTTAGTATTTTTCCATCATGATGTTTGACAATATCTGCGATTTCATTGATAAAGACTGTATAGAATTTCTTGATTTTCCCGGAGTTGTATAGTTTGGATGTAATCTGAGTGGAACCAACTATGTCTATTATTGAAATGCAATAACACTCTGACTTGTTGGAAAAAACGACTTCACTTTTTTTGATATCCTTTGCTGGTACTTTGAACTCATCTACTCGTCTTCCAATACTGCAGTGACGTAGTGGAGACATTCTAGTGACATATCTCTTACTATTGTGTAGGCCGTCACTTATCTCCATATGTAATATCTAGGCAATCAAGGCTATAGTTCATAGTAAGGAATGAAGCTTATTTCTACTCAAGTTAGCTTATTAATTCAATTGAGATACATGAAAGGGACATCTTTAGCTTGAAACTTGTACTATTAGTACTGTAGACTTTTAGGTTAGTGCCAGTGATAATCCAAATGACCCGTAGTCCACTACAATTAAAGATCCGTTCATGCCTCGTTGATCTAGGTCCAGGAGAGATAATTTGTAAACCGACTACAAATAGTCTGTCATCTTTTTGTATTCGCTTTCTTTGATACACGATGCGATCTGTTTTCTGTATGTCATTGCTGACTTTATGGTAGAAAACTGGTGTAGAAATTCAATCTCCTCCTTTAAGAATCCTGGATTTGAATTGTAGAGTTCATTGAATACTAGCTTCTGACTTATTCTCTGTAGGGTGAGAAGCCTCAAGTATATCCTGTCAACACCATCTACTATACCATTGTCTAGGAGAGTTTTGGTAAACCTCCTTTTGGATAAATTAAAAATTCCTGTATTTATGTTTCTATCAAATACAGACAAAACCCTAAAGCGGTCCTTTATACCAGTGTAGCCTATTATTGTAGCAGGTAGCAAGCGCAAGAATTTTAGCGAGTCTTTATGGACATGCTTTTTATCCAGAACTACTACAGATCTTCCAAAAGTCAGTATGCCATTCATAATTTGATTAGGCAATCGTCCATCTAAAGTATCACAATTGGATTTAAGCTCTACGGGATATAATGAAATTTGGTCAATTCTACATTTTTCGGTTCTAGCAATTTCGGTTAGCTGACCTGTTCTCATGAGGATTTCATAATAGGTTTCAATATGTTCTGTGCTTTGGTAAGCTTTGGTATTATTTCTTTGCAAGACAGCAAGTACCAAATCAAATTGACCAAAGTACCCTTCGCTCTTGATTCTGATTTCAGCTTCAGGGTTTGTAAATGGCAAATTTCCGCCTTTATTATCTATGATGTGTCCTGATTCTATTGAACTAACAAATATGTCCTTTAGTTCTGATTCATTCATTCTTGATTAAATTTGTCAAGGGTCAATAAATATACGACTAGATAATATTATTTTGTAATTGAATTACTGTTTATTGAGCTAACCTGGTGAAAGTCAAATTTCATATCCCACTGAATTTATTATAAAAATATCATGTCAATACATTATCGTTTGCTTAGCATTTTTGGATTCAAATTCGATGTTGGTAAAAGGAGAATTTTCTCAGCACTGTTTGGTTATAATGGAAAAAACTTGAGTTACTATAACAGAATATCAAATAAAAATGGATAGATTAATTCTATTAATCTACCGTCACATTAGTTTATTGTCGTGAATGTGTGTGTACTTCTATATCTGAAAAATCTCGCAAGCTATCTTTTGCAACATTTTCAAATGTCTTTGCGAAGTTTGCATTAAGTCGTGAAAACTCCTTCGCATTATCTCTTGCATGTTGAATTGATGTTTTCCAAGCTTCCATAGTTGCATATAGCACGTTATTTGCCAATCTAGTTGATGCAATAGTACTGTCGGTAACATTGCTTACTGCCCTTGCATAATTTTCTGTAGCTCGTTTCGGAGAGGTCCAGTAAGACCAATATGAGTTCTGGACGTTTTCAACGTACGGAATCCATAAGGATTGGAGTGAATGGATAATCTCTTTTTGAGATTCTAGAAAATTGTCTGCAATATCTTTTGTCGCTTGAATAGTTTCTTCTTGATATTCATTAACGGCTTTTGTATACCGTGGAATTTCCTTTATCGCTTCATCTGTTGTCCTTTTTACAGTCGATTTTGTTTCATCTAGAGTGATGTTGATGATTTCTCTATTTTTTTCCTTATTTGAAGACATGTGATATAATTTGGAACAAAATACTATTTATGTGTTGGTATTAATTGGTATTTAAAGCCATATAGACCCACACTTTAGATATTCTTGAATCAAGGGAATGGTTCAACTTATACCTTCTATTAAGTGTCGTCCATCTTAAACTGGCTTTTAATCAAATCATGAGGATTAAGGGTTTTCATTTTTAATGATCGTAATTCACTGGATCCTATACAAATCTTAAATTCTTCTTTTTGCAAAATCAAATCGTAGATTTCAATTACATGATATGTTTTCTTTTATTGTTGAACTGATTGCTTATGAATAAACTGCAAAAAATCATTTTGGTTTCGCTTGTATCAATTTCTGGGTTTTCATGGGTTTTATCTACAAATCAGCCAGACATGATGAACATTATGATTACCTACAATCCAATATTATTAGGATTATTTACTGCAAGTTGGACGGCTGGAATGGCAGCAATGATGTTTCCAGCAATAGTACCAATGGTTTTACTTTACAATAAGCTCACTACCAATGAACAGTCGATATCATCAGTAGAAACGCTTGAAGCAAAATTTCCTACACTTAAGGTCATCCTCTTTGTCGGAACGTATCTTGCAATTTGGGCCCTAACAGGATTAGGTTTACTATTAGCATGGTCTATTCCTATGAATAATATAGTTATGTCCAATGATGCAAAGTTGGATATGAAGTTGATGTTCTATACAATGTTTGGTAATAAATCTTAGGCCCTAGGACCAAACAATGTTGTTTGATACAAATATTTGTCGTAAAGTTGTGGTCAAAGCAGAATCTATGAAATGTTCTGAATACTGCAAACTCACTTTCTAATACCAGGAATCTGTTATACCTTCTTCTAATAATTGCAATTTAATTCTATTAACTTTGTTTTTGAATACTTGAATGAGTTTATAGTTAAGTTGAGAGTAGATATTTAATAGCGAACCAATCAAATTCTTTCGATACTTATTGGGTAACAGCATTGAGTTTAGAAAAAATTATTGATAATAGGACAATCGATATTGATGTCGAATCCCTCAAAATAATAATAACTGGTACTGCAGCAGACTATGAAGGTATTTCTGGTAAGATAATCCTTAATGACGCTGGAGATAGAATAAATGCAAACTATGACATATGGTCAGTAGTAAAACCCCAAAAAGATTTTGATAATTATATTTGGAAGCAGGATATCGCCAGTATCTATACCCAATCACGTTAATGAATACCAAAAGTTTCATAACAAGCTGATCATCATAATAGAATTACGAATAATAACTGATTTTATCATAATTGGCATGATTATGAGTACAATTTAATCGAGTATGATGATATTGTCAAATATTATCTTAAATTTTTAACATCAAAAGGTGTCAGCAAAGAATTCAACATATACAACATCTTCCTAATGTACTTCTCCCTTGAAGGAACTATGATTAGTTGTCTTTGATAAAATTCAATCAAGTGCCCAATCAGACAACTTGATTCCTGTTTATTTACCCCGGATAGTTTGGTAAGTATCATAGCATACCAGTACTGGACTAGTGCATCCTCGCCACCTTTTGATACTAGATCTAGAATAAAGGAAAAATTAGAATGACATTTTCTACACAGTCCATCATGTACATCTACGTATTTTTTTTCAACTACATGACCACATTTTGCTCTCATCACAGTATTTCGTATTCGTTGAGAGAGCATATTAATCCTCTGGTACTTCAGGTTTTCTAAGAAGAAATAATTACAAATGTATCTCAACTAGCTCTATCTCATCATTGCATGTCTCGGATTTAAGATCGTTATTGGCCTATGTTGCAAGTGATTATCTTTGGCAGTGGGTCGAATGTTTATATCATAATGTGATCAAACGGGAGAGTAATCAACTATGGGGAAGATATCAAGGTTTCATGGCAACTCCAATTTACAGATTATTGCTATCTCTGATGGCTCTTTTGTTTTCTAGCTCGATATCAAGTACTATATCGGAAACTTATCTTGACTTTTCATCTGCTGCCCGGCAGGTGGAACAAATATGACCCAACTTATCTCTCTCTGGGCCTGGCTGAGAAAACCTGAAAGCCAGATATCATAGCTCACATTTGGTACGCATTTGGAAGCAAATTATTCCTTTACCTGTATTTTCTTGGCTCCAACGTCATGAACTATGTAATAGTCATCAGCTACCTGTATAATGTCTCCAGGAGCTATCTTTTTATGACTTCTTTTTTTTCTCAGCGCTATCCCAAAAGGATTTTGCTCATCTTGAGCAAATTTTAGCCAAATCCTACCAACATTGAGAATGTTCTTGAATTCACATTCCCAAACCAAATCGTATATTGTATCAAGCGCCTGCCTACTCAATTTATTGTTACTTAGTATTACGGATTGAACATCAGGCTCTCTGCAGAAATAAACTCTTACTTTCATCTTCCTTGCCTTACCTTATACCGTGGGCCAAATAATTCCAACGGCTCTGCCTCGCGCTTTTTGGAAAAATTAACAGAAATCGAAAATTTCTTCCATGTAAGACTGAAGCTGCACTATCGTATTGTAGGCCCATGACTCAATCTGCGATATTAGGTCGACAATATCTTAAAATATGATGTGCTCGTGCTCTGATAATGTCAGATAAAAAGAAAGGCAATTGATTTGAAAAAAAATCCTCACAGGTCAGATGAAGATCAAAATTCCGATCCAAATGAACCACCTGATGACAATAAGCAGTTAAACAAGTGTGAAACAATAGAAGATGGGACAGAAGCATTCATGCAGTGGATGGGTTCGTCTGATAAGAAATCTCTCAAATCAGATAATCCAATTGTTTTGATTAAATTTATCAATGATGTACATACGGTACTATATGACACATCAGTATCAAAGGAAGTTGAAGTAAAGTTATCGTCAGGTATACCGTACTGCAACTATTGTAAATCTGATGATTGTGCGCACGTCGGTTTTACTATCTGCATAGAACAACTAGGCAGGCATAGACGTGACGGTAAGGAAGAAACCATAGAAGAGATTGTCAACAGTTAAATAATAACAAATATCGAAATCCTATCTGAAGTCAATACTTTTCTATATCTCTTTGGTCCTTCCTTTACTTTTAAACCTAGATATTAGATATCCAACATAATAGCTTCAAGAATCTTTACTCCTATTTAGTAATAATATTTTTTGGAATGAATTAAAGAGCTAAACAAAAAATGTCAGTATTTTTTCTATCCATCATTGAACTTTGAGCTTTTATGCGCTCCGTCACAGAATGGTTTATTCTCTGACGCACCACAACGACAGAGAGTATAGTGTTCTTTTGACGCGCCTTCCCCGAATTGGATATTCTCACCAATTAACTCAATTCCTCCAGTAATATGATAAGGTCCATTTTTCAATACCGTAACAATCGGATTTCTTTGTTCCTCTGGATCTCTATATTCAACTCCATCAATAGAGTAACTCAATGCACCAGATGGACATCTTCTCACAACATCAACTATGTCATTCATTTTTGAAGCATCAGGATTAATCCAGGGTCTAGAGCCTAACTTAAAGACAGAAGAAAGATTATTAACACATTCTGCCGCATGTGAGCAAATCTTTCTATTATCATGCACTGTAATTTCTTTCCCAGGATAGTCACGCCTTTTATCTTTAATAGCTGTTTTTTTTGTGTCATCGTTCTCGTCCAAAGTTCTATTCGCGCTAGAAAATCCAATTACGTTGTGCGTACCATCACAAAATGGCTTGTTTTTAGATGCGCCGCAACGGCATAAGGCAAGGCCAACTGTCGTAGATAGGGGTTTTCCCTTGAAATTTTGAAGGTTGTAAACTACCTTGGGTTGCATATCATTTATAAAGTAATATGGGCCATTGGGCAGCGGCAGAATCTTTGGCTTCATATCCGCATTCTCATTATTATTGGATTTCAACGAATCACTCCAATCTTGTTAATTTCAATACTTTTGGATATGCTATCTGATAAAGACTTGATCAACATAACACCATTTCCATTTTTCACCAGGTTCAAAAGATCTAATGAGTGGATGACCCGTAGATTCAAAATGTTTTGTACCATGTTTATTTACAGAAGAATCACAACATCCTACGTGGCCGCAGGTTAAACAAAGACGTAAATGTACCCAGTCAGATCCCATTTTTTCACATTCTTCACATCCTTCTGTATTTCCGTTCACGTTTTGGTTAACTTTATTCATGTGATCACATGAATCAACAACTTTCTTGCTCACTTTACATCATATAATTATATCCATGATGATATTTAATAGTTGGGTAATTTACCCTACATAGTTATTCATCGCGTATTCTAAGAAAAGAGATCTGAACTTATCTTATCAAGCAATTAGGATCTCCAAAGAGATTTATTGCATTTGGAATGCTTTTATAAATAACTTACATGTAAATGAAACTCAATGCCGATGGATATTATGAGAACGATTTTTATGCCATATACGAAATCACGCTAGAAATGAATGAAATCGATACTAATTATAAGAATTATTAATCCTATTATGCCTAATTCTTGTTAGGACCTTAGAATTCTGAAATTCAAAGATACAATAATATTTATAGAGCAGCAGAACTTGCTAATTATGATTTAATAACATAATGCTTCAATTAGAGAGAGCGAAAAATAATCCAATATTAGTTCCTGATCTATCTAGTTGGTGGGAGGCAAAGGCGGTGTTTAATTGCGCGGTCTTCCATGATGGTAAGGCTTTTCATATGCTATATAGAGCGATTGGCGAATATGAAGATTATGTATCAAGGATTGGTTATGCATCCAGTAGTGATGGTATCTTATTCACTAGAAATAAGGATCCAGTAATGTATCCAGAGCGGCATTATGAAAAGTACGGTATTGAAGATCCCCGTCTAATGACTATTGACGGAGAAACTTATGTAACATATGTTGTGCTTTCCGATTATGTCAAAAATAATCCATCAGTATCTACTGCCCTTGCAAAGACTGAAGATTTTTTGCACTATCAAAGACTTGGTATAATGACGCTACCCGGTTCGCAAGACAAAGATGTTGTATTATTTCCCAGATCTAATCCAGAAAGTGTATTTCAAAGATTTATGCTTCTACACAGACCTAGTACCTGGGTAGGACCACGGTATAAAACAGAAAGACCAAGTATATGGATTGCAGAAGGTGATTCAGTTACCAATTATTATAAGCATTCACTTCTCATCAAACCAGAACAAACTTGGGAGGCTTTAAAAATAGGAGCAGGTGTTCCGCCCCTTAAGACAAAAGAGGGTTGGCTTGTTATATACCATGGTGTTAATGCAGAACATGTTTACAGTGCCGGAGCCGTCTTACTTGATATAAAGGAACCTAGCAAAATACTGGGTAGAACTAAGAGTCCTTTACTAACTCCGGAAAAGCATTATGAGCTAAAAGGCGATGTCAATAATGTAGTGTTTCCAACTGGAGCATGTATTTTGGATAATAAGTTATTTGTATACTATGGTGCTGCAGATAAGGTGTGCTGTCTTGCCACGATTGATTTGCAGGAGATACTGGATTATTTGTTATCATATACATGCTCAATCCACTCTGAATAAGAATTTTAATCATATGCAGTAATGACTTCTTTAAATCCTACATTAGTAGTTTAAGATAATCATAAATTTCGAGTAGTGGGGTAAGTACCACAGATCTTTGGATAACAGAGTTATACCAACAGCCAGTTGAGTATTGTCTGCATAACAGTTCCAGTACTGATAAAGAGAACTAAAAAGGAAATTAATCATGATTGATGTGTACAACAATATATTACAGTTAATATCATTCTCATCAGTACAATGACAAATGACGACTGGCCAACTCATACGAGCTTTCCTAAAATAAGCGGTGGGTTAGTCGACTTGAGAGGACTTTCAATTGGTGATGCTAATGATATTAGTCGTCTGATGACTTACAATATATCAAAGTCTTTATGGGAAGTTCCCTATCCATATAGTTTAGAACATGCACAGAATTTTATTAATTCAACTCGTAGAGACTTTGAATCACTAAAGGCTGTAAATTTTGCAATACTATACAAGAATAATCCTGAAGGTGATAGTAGCTTAGTAGGAATTATAAGCCTCAAGAATATAGACCTTGATAACAAGAATGCAAATTTAGGATATTGGATTGGAGAGCTATACTGGGGTAACGGTATTGCATCAGAATCAGTGGGACTAGTTATCAATCATGCGTTCTCTGTTCTAGGACTAGAAGAAGTTTATGCATATGTATATTCTGAAAATAAAGCCTCAATGCGAGTTTTAGAAAAGAATGGAATGACAAAGAAAGGCGAGGCAAATGAGTATAGCAAGAAGCTTGGCAGGTATCAGAATACCACCAAATTTGTAATCAAAAGGCAATAAATAGTATCCAAGTTAAAAAGCCAAAATATTGAGATACTGATTGTCCTTATATTGAAACTCGGATCAGGAAAATTCTTGTATTCTGATAAAGTTGATTTGATAGAGTCCACTGTTTATCCACTATTGAATGTAGCAGTAAAACGTTTTAATGCTGATATGGTAACTAGTGTGCCGGTTTTCACGAGTATTGGCTCCATAACGAGATTTTGGTGCATTAGCAACTTATATAGTCCAAGGTTCCCTATCGAGAACCCATCAAATAAATTCACACTTCATGGAAACATCACTGACTTTACCGACCGATGATATTCCTATTAGGATTTGCTTGAATTTCTGAATTAAAACAACCTGCAGCTTTGCCAACTTACTCAAAATGTATATATGCTGCACAGGTCTCTAAATATTAGATTTGGAAACGAAACGTCCCGTAGGTGTTACAATAATAGGCATTCTTACAATAATTGGTGGAATAATCTTTTTGTTTGCAGGAATCGGACTTGTTGCCTTGGCGCCACTTATAAGTCAGGTTAACTTTGAAAATAACGATACTTCGAACTCTTCAGTTACAATAAATATTAATGGCACTGACGTTACCATTCCAAATAATGCCATCTTCATACTTGGCGGATTTATGGGAGTGCTTGGAGGCATGCTAATTGTACTCGGAATAGCAAGCTTTGTTGTGGCTTGGGGTCTGTTCACAGGTAAAGGCTGGGCATGGATAGTTACTATTATTATAACCATCATATCCATAATCCTGAATATAATCCTTATTATATTTGGTACTTTCGAAAGTGTAATTGGTTTAATAATAAATGGGATTGTTATCTATTATCTCTACAGACCCAGTGTTAAATCATATTATGGAAGGGTAAAAGGACTTACGGTATAATATCAATTTAATATACTTTAGCAAAGTCTAAACAAAAACAAACAAAATTGAAACTCACCATTAGGTTCGCAGGGGACGATATGTCATTTGAATAGACTGTAACTAAGATTCAAGCTGATTAAATGAGTCAAGTAATAGGCTGATTTTCCTTAGTCTTCTGCCAAATATCAGAGATAATTTCATAGATAGTTTCACTAACCAATCCATTAAATTTTTCACTCCACGCCCTAGCTACGTATTCTCCTGGAGAGACTCTATTTTCCAACCTTTTATCTAAAATATTAAGGAATCCCACATTGATACCTAAATCATTCAAACCTTTGCGTGCAAAATCAAGTTGACTTCTTATAATATCTGTAATATTAAAATGACTTTTTGCATTGTACCCATATTGAACTGCGGCCATTCTTTCCTCTCTTAATGTGGAAAGAGATCTCAGTTCCCTTTCTTCATGTATGGCTCTGCTCAAATAACCAATAAAAAATTCTGCCATTGCCATCAAGCTTTTTGAAGTGGGCTGTACGGACATAATCCTAGTTTCTACACGGTAAGAGTCAGGACCGATACGGATTCGTGCATCGTCATGTCTTTGTTTCTCTAATGTAAAATAATCCTTGGCGATGTTTTGTTCGCGCGACGAAATATAGTCAATATAATTTTCAATGCCCTCAAGGTATCTTGGAATTGCGGGGAACCCCGAATTCTGTTGTTCTGATTGATCGTACAGATGAATTCTTGGTTCATGTAACGAATATACCCTTCCAGCAAAAAGTCGGCTATTAGCTCCAAGTACTATTGCAGAGGGCAATATGTTCAAAATATGATTGAACATGTTTGCAGTATTTTGTGGATTTTTTCCTTGCAAATGAAGATGAAATCCTTGAATAGATGTAGCGACATGAGCTGCTCTAAATTTGTTACCGTCAATTTCAACATCTGGAAGATTATTCTGCCATGAGGCCAGCTTATTATATCGCGGTTTGTCTGTAATCAATCCTTCTTTCATTATTTCAGGTGAAGGATTAGCACCCAGAAAGACTGGGATAACTTCATTCTCCTTATATGCTTTTTCTATGTATTTATCTAAATTCTCAATAAATTGTTCAAATACAATATTTAGATATTCAAGATTGTCCATTCCCACTGGAGGGGTCTTAAATTCAAATTGACAGCGACCATACTCATAGTCAATTTCATAGGCGCTCCCCTCAAGTTCCTTTATTAACGGCTCTGCATTTACTGGGGTTCCCTTTTTGTCAAGTAAGCATCCCTCAATCTCGACTCCTACTCTGAAGGTTTCATCGATTTTATCACCATCGCGATGAATTCTTTCTCTTAACTCTTGAATCTGTCTTTCAAATGAACCAACCAACTAATGTATGTCTTGATTCCTTGTGATTTAAGTTATCCTAAGTCATACATATGGTTGATTCAATTAATAGTTCTCATCTTGAAGGTTGTGCAAGTAGAGGAATGCAAGTATTAGATGAAAACAGCAATGTTTTTTTTAATTTCATTAAACTCTAGAAATGTTTTACCTTTGAAGATATCTAATTGATCTGTTTCTGATAATAGAGGATTATCGGTATTGTAAAAAGGATATGATTTTATTTTCTTCAATTCTCGACTGTGATTTTATCTTTCTTGATTGCTGCTCGTTGTAATACAAATCTCATTGAATCATAATATGAAGACAGGTAGATTTGGTTTTCTTCAATCTCTTCAAGTATCTGAACTTTCTTTGAAGGGTTATTCTCTATATGATAATTTATCCACATTTCTTTAAGAATAACTCTGAGTGTATCAATTCGCTCCATATGTTGTGTTAAGAATTCTTTAGATGCAATTAGATTCAAGCGCTCCTGGGGTTGACTCTTGCACTTCCTTCTTTAATCTGTAAAACTCTGCTCTTGATATGGTAAAGCCTCTATCCTTCAGGTAACTCAAAGATTCTTTTTCTGAAATATGAAGACACATACATTCTATTACAAAGGGGAAGATTCCTGCTGTTTTAGTCTCTTTTTTACGCATTTTTAACGACCTTCATGATATTTTTTGTCTCATTATCAACTTCGTAACCAATTCTTGTTAACAATTTGATTTCCTGACTTCATACCTGTTTAGTCGGACAGTTCCATATCGTAATCAAACTTTATGCCCCTGGTTCTTTGTGCTGCTGCCATAAATTCATCATCCCTAGAGTATTTTTGTATTATGACTTTATGCACTTTAGATAAGCCATATTGTAACATCGCTTTTTCGTTAGCAAAATCCCTTATGCCCGTGTATTTGTCGTCATAATCGCTGGTTCTATGTATCTTTACTTTTACCCTGTTTTTAGCATTTGTCGTTTTCATTTTTTCTTTGGCCTAATTATTATTACGCGTTCTCTCCTTAAGGCCCTTTTGATTCTCTAATCTCTTATTTCGCCTATAACACCTTTTCTCGTCTTTATCTATCTTTTCTGCCAATACTTGATTATTACCTGATGAATCCAATAAGATCTCTATTAATCCACGAACTTCAATGACTTTACGATCTGTTCAAACTCTGGTAAATATTTTTCAAAGTCTTTTACATTAGCCATGTATGCTATGAAAT
>Ga0193738_1000974_pt1 | contig 12280 bp, 16 predicted proteins | sample L2a1metaG_FD_144927 | JGI IMG/M metagenome (GOLD analysis project Ga0193738, IMG submission 144927) | Soil microbial communities from a riparian zone of the East river system, Colorado, United States - L2a1 | ecosystem: Environmental > Terrestrial > Soil > Riparian zone | place: USA: East River...
AATACTGTCACAGTGTACTGATGGAACTACCTGACGAAGCACATGAAACAGTACTAGATGGACTAAACCGAAGACTGGATGCATTATTCAAGTCACGAGCTATCTGGAAAGAGAACCAGTTTTCTCTCTACAGTGATCCCGAAGAAATAGAAAAACGTCTAGACCGTGTAGAAGAAGACATCGTCAACACTATTCACACAAGGAACTACGTACGTGCTCACCCTCCCACCACCTCCTAACAAAGACGAAATCATCACAGTCAGCCCTAGCCAAATAGATGTTTGGAATAAATGCAAATACAACTGGAAACTGAATTACCTCGACGGATGGGTAAGCGGAGGACAGTCTCTGAACCTACTGAGAGGTACTATCACCCACAAGTTCATGGAGAAATTCTACAACTTCTTTCTAAATGGGCCTATCACTCCCATCGAAATGGACGAAGTCTGGAAGTGGAGAAATGAACTCGAAGCCGACTACAGAGATATCAAACACCTTGCTGTCTTCAACTGGGCTTTTCAAACCTTCCTACGCTACGCCAAGTGGGCTAGTGAGAACGATGATTTCATTCCGCTGGCCACAGAACAAGAACTGTTCGCTCCTACTGGACTTGTCTACAGGGACCGTCCGGTTTACCTACACGGAATTGTAGACTTAATTGTAGATCGTGCTGGTGAGATTGGAGTAATGGATCACAAGTCTCACTATCAGGAGAACGGTGCCTGGACTAGTGACATGGTTTACTTCGATCAGCAGATAGCAATGTACATGCTGATGCTTGATCTTCTTGGCTACACTCCAACTGTAGGCGAAATCAACTCAGTTAACACGTTCGAGTACAAGCAACCACCACCCGACCACAAACTCTTCTCTAGAGAACCCGTCTATCATAAGAGGAAGCAACTGGAGAACTACAAGAACAACATCTACGAAATCATCGACGACATGCAGACTTCCAAGCACTACCCCAAGCGATGGACTAAAGACTGTAAGTGGTGTAGCTACAAGGAAGTCTGTGACACACAACTCCGGGGTCATAACCCTATCCCACTTCTCAGAATGAAGCATAGCAGAGATACAGAACTAGTAGAATTCGAGTCCCCCCTTGTCGACAACTGAAACCTCTACACCAACCCCTACAGGACTAGCAGCTCATGTCAAGACGGCAGACGAAGCTTACGCTACTAGATGGTGTATCATCATCTACTCCTACCCAGGCGCAGGAAAGACGACCCTTGCAGCGCAGGCGCCTAACTCTCTCGTACTGGGTATCGACCCCAATGGTCACACAGTCCTACGTAAACTTCCTTCCGAGATTAAAGCTCGAACGAGGTACATCGCCCTTAGGGATTTCACTAAGGTCGTCAAATTCGTCCGAATGCTGGCTCGCGATCCACTGCTCAAGGAAATTGACACGATCGTTGTGGATACGATTTCAGAACTCCAGACAGTCGAGCGACTGACTGAAGTCAAGGGTGACGTTCTTCTCGACGATAAGTGGAGATTCAACGAGTTCATCTACACCGTCAACAATCTAAAGATCCTGACACTAGTCAATGAGATCATGGATCTAGGAAAGAACGTCATCCTTAACTGCCACATGAAGGAGGAGAAGGACGGAGAGCGTATCATGATTCGTCCAGCTCTTTCTCCAGCTCTACTAGCGGACGTGGCCGCTCAGATGGATGGAGTTTTCTTTCTCAAGCTAGACAACAACACAAGGAGACTACAGCTACAGGGAACCCCTAACATACTAGTGAAGTCACGTTTCACGAAGAACAAGACAATCGAAAACCCAACCTTCAAAGAGCTACTCCCCGTACTAGAAGAACTAATGGAGAAGAGAGACAACAATGACTGACCTGTTCAACAACGCTGACGACGTTCCCGAGGATTCGCTCGACGACACCTCACCCTCTGCTAGCAGTGACAGTGATTTCCCCGAGACTTCCTATGACTTCGATAAGGTCGATCTTCCTGAGACTGATCTTCCGTTCATCATCAAGGAAGTTGTCTACGAGGAGAAGGTGAAGGACGGTAAGCCCAGCAAGGGTGTCCGTATCCAGCTCACTGTAGATGGTTCGGACTACGAATTCTTGCAGCCCTACGATGGTCGTTACCACAGCGAGTACATCTGGCTTGGTAACGAGAACCAGAACCCTTATGGGTTGAAGCGGTTCATGAACTTCATCGAGATGGCTACTGGAAGCCGTCCGTCTGGTCGTATTGACTGGGCTGCTCTTGGTTTCCAGCGAAAGACTGGTACCGATACCGGCACCCTTAACAACCTTTCCGGTCTGTCCGTTGGTGGTCAGATGGTTAAGGAGATGGGTTCCGATAATGTCGAGCGGCTCAAGGTGAAGGTCTGGAAGGACGCTTCACAGATGGAGCCACTTGAGAAGGTTGAGGAAGACTTCTGAGGTGAAGTTCCGTCTACACATCACGTACGACTACGAAGTCGACGAGACTAAGTACCATCCAGAAACAAAGCCTGAATGGATTGCTGAGACTGATCTGAAAGAGCTGACTTCTGAGAAGATCAGCGTCGATCAGTTCATAGAAGTACTTGGAGGTAGACTCACCTTCGCAATAGAACCTCTTCCAGAATGAAAGTAGCCCGGCACCTAGGTGCCGGGCTACTTTAGTTTAGGAGGTGTAGAATGGATATAGAACAATTCAAGCGAATCTGTTTGAATATTTGGAAGAGTGATCCAGTTGAAACTAGAGTCCATCTAACTCCAGCAGTAGCCGTGTGGTTGGGGGTACCGCCGGAACTGGCTAAGGATTTATGCCCCCAGGATGGCAGGATTGCCCTCCAGCAGCCCGACTCTCGGGATTCTAGGGATGAACGTGACTTCGCAGAACCCCCACCCCCCGCCAACGCAGCAGACGAGCGTACAGCGCCTCGTAACTTCATTTATGAAACAGAGGATGAATCTCTTTGTGTTTACTGTGGTTGGGATGCAAGTGATCTCGATCACATCCAGCCTGCTCCTTGGACAGGAGAGGCGAGAAGGAAGCTGATTAGAACTGTACCGGCTTGTGGAGAATGTAATAGAGCCCTCAATGACGTAGGTCTTTTCACTGAGGAGGAGAGACGTATTCATCTTTATGAAGTTTATACTAAGAAATATAGAAAACTTCTTAAGACAGCTACTTGGACCGATGAGGAATTAGATTTATTAGGTCCAAACCTCCGCCGAAGGATTGAGGCGCGGCAAGCAACTAAAGAGATATTAGATTTCCGAATGGATAATCTTGCTCGTGAAGGTAAGATTATGCCCTGGAGTACATTTCAAGCTGTTCTACACGGAAGGTAGCACGTGGACTTCTGGGAAGCTGTATTTGGAGCTGAGGAGAGGGGGTATATCAGGGTAGCTCTAAACAGCAAAAACAAAAAGTTCAACCAGCAGTTCATCCAATGGCCGACCGAGAAAGAGAAGCTCCAACAACTACTAGCTGTTAAGGACCGCGGAGATTTATATTTTTCCCCTGCTCTATTCAAGACAGAGTCAGGAAACAAGGCAGCTGTTCTGGGAGCAAGGGTTGGCTGGGTAGATTGTGACACAGCTCTACAGTCTACAGAACCTCAACCCTCCATAGTTGTCGAAAGTGGAAGTCCACAAAGGACACATCTGTATTTCAATCTACCACAATTAGTAGACCCCTCGACTGTAGAGAAGTACAATCGTTACCTGACAACGCTTTACAGAGGCGATAACAGCGGCTGGGATGCAAACCAACTTCTACGAGTACCGGGCACACTAAACTACAAAACCGATCCGCCTAGACAGGTCAAACTTAAGCAGCTGACCTCATCGGTCTGGACTCCACCTGAACTACCAGACAGTCCAGAATCTAAACTACAAATAGAGGTAGTCAGTGCAGCAGAAACCCTCCTCAACCGAAATCTCTCCCCAACAATTAGAACTCTGCTTAGTAGACATCCTATTGAATGCTTTGACCGCAGTGCCTCCCTTTTCTACTTGGGAAGACTTGCGGCTGAGGCTGGACTTAGTAGTGGAGAAATCTACGGACTTCTCGAATACGCTGATAATAAGTGGGGAAAGTTCTCTAAGCGGGACGATAAGGAGCTTCGACTCACAGAACTTGTCACAAGAGTACTTGAAGGTCAAGTTCTACTAGATAGTCCAATTCAACCTCCGCCCGAGGAACAAGATAACCGACCGAAACCTATTGGTTGGTTTAACTTATCTAAGAGCGAGAGGAAGATAGAGTGGGTAATAGATGGACTCGTACGCCAGGGTGGAATGACCCTGATAGCGGGAGATACTGGAGTTGGAAAGAGTACACTGGCCTTGTCGCTGGCAGCGAAGGTAGCTGTAGGAGCGTCAAACTTCCTAGGCAACGAAATAACCCGGAAGGAACAGAAGGTACTCTACAGCTCTCTAGAGATGGATGAGTTTGAGCTAACAGAGTTCATTGCTCAGATGTCTAGTGAGCTACAAGAGTGTGAGGATAAACTAAATGAGCGAGCACAGCTCCTACCAATCGGACACACTATCCCACTTGATTTGGAGTCTGGACAAAGATTTTATGAGCACCTTTTGGACGCTGATAATTACACTGGACTTGTCATTGATACTCTGGGTGCAAGCACGTCCTCTAGTCTCAGCGATGAAAAACCGATGCGAGCCATCTGTGACTGGATCGACAGAGTCAGAAAGAAGTACGGAATCTGGGTCGTAGTTCTACACCACCCACGTAAGGAAGCCAGTACTTCTAAGAAGCGACAAGAGCGTACTATGGATGATATCTATGGCGCTCGCATCATTGGTGACAGGGCTAACGTAGTACTGTTGCTAGAGAAGACTGGAAAGCGTAACATGAGCCTGACTAATAAGAAGTCCAGGTTCCGTGAAGGTGGAGAAACTACGTACCTCTACAGAACCACTACAGGCTGGATAGAGAAAGGTTCAGTCAGTGATGAAGGTGTAGAGTTCACGAGTCCTCTTCCAAATGAACCTAAGCCAGTAGTTCCATCCAACAACGATTTAGCCCTGTAGGAGCTGTAAATGACTTTCGTCTCCACGGAGACTGAGGCTAGGGAGCTAGCCCGTAAACTACAAGACTGTACGCAAATCGTACTTGACGTAGAAACTCACAAGACAGAGCAACAATACAACAAGGAGTTGATAGGTGTCGCAATCGGACTTCCGAGAGGACTCGGAATCGAGACGTATTACGTTTCCTCCGAACAATTCAGAGGAAATTCATTACTGCGGAAAGCGCTACATTCTTGCGAATGGATCGGACACAACCTCAAATTCGACCTCGAAATCTGTAGAGGGAACGGGCTGGACTTTCAAGGGCCAATTTACGATACACAAATTCTCTGTCACCTTGTTAATGAGAATTTCCAAAGTTACGAACTAGACTGGTTAGGACAGACTCAGGTTGGAGAACGTAAGGTAAATACCAAGGACTGGGAGAAGGCTTTCCAAGGCTGGAACAACATACCGTTCGTGGCTATGGGAACTTATGCCATGCAGGACTTGGTAATTACTTGGAAACTGTTTCTGAAGTTCTACCCAATCCTGCTAGAGCAAGGGCTAGGTGACGTCTGGCCCGAGGCCATGCGGTACGTGCGGACTCTACAGGGCGTCATTCGGACAGGGATCCGAGTTGACCGAGGGCTGGTGTCCGACCTTAGTCGTGAAGCTGGCGAACGGCTCAGCGTACTGGGTTCGCAGCTAGCAGCCATCGGTATCTCGAATCCCGACAGTCCGAAGCAGGTACGAGAGTACTTATACCACACCCTGCGCCTAAAGCCAATTAATTTCACGAAGCCCAAGCCAGGCTCGACGAGCCCACCCCAACCCTCCACCGACAACGCCACACTGAACACATACGTCGAACGCTACCCGCAACTACAAGAAAGATTGGAAGCACTTCTTGAATTCAGAACTCTCGCTAAGACTAAACGAACATGGTATGACGGCTTTTTGCGGAGGATGGGAGATAGAGATTATCTTCACCCAGGACTCAAACAACATGGAACCGTCACTGGTAGACTTAGTTGTTTTGAGCCGAACTTGCAGCAAATTCCACGAAACTCTCAGAGAGTTAAAAGAATATTTCTTGACGACGGGGACTGGTATCTCGTCGAGTACGATTACTCACAGATCGAACTACGAACAGGCGCTTGGTACGCAATGAAGGTTGGTGACCCAACCATGTTCAAAGCCTACACCGCCGGTGAAGACGTACACAGTCTAACTGGGAACATGATTGGTACCATCCAGACTTTGGGACCCAAAGAAGGCAGGCAAGTCGGAAAAACTGGTAACTTCCTCTGGATTTACCAAGGTGGTCCAGCTAAGCTACAGACTACTATCTGGCGTGATGCTAAGATGCGAGTCAGCCTGGATGACGCTAGAGAGTGGACGCAACAGTTCCACTCAGCTTACCCTGGCTTCATGGAGATTAACAACCGATGTAGAGATTCTCACATCAAGTATGGCTACATTCGCATGTTCAACGGCCGTCGTCGCAGGATCAAGACCAAGGACGACAAGGGAAGAATCAAGCATTGGACTGCATTCAACGCCGCCAATCAAGGTGGCGCTGGACAAGTCATGATGATTGCAATGAACGATCTTCTACAGCTCCAAAACGAAGGAGCACCCTTCAAGATCGTGAACTCAGTTCACGATAGTGTTTGGGCTCTCATTCGTAAGGATGCTGTAGAAGAAGCAAGTGAGTTGATTAAAAAAACAATGGCTCGACCTGCTGAACAGCAGTTTGAGCTTCCATTTGAGATCGACATGAAATTCATGCCGGCTAGTAAAGGAGCAATTCATCAATGACCACCAAAGGCATTTCAAAGGTAGTCGCAGTTGCTATTACAGCAACTGCCTTCGATGCTAGAACAGAACTAGGAGCTAGCGCGACTCATCCTGCTAACTGGCAGAACCTCCGTATTCAGAACCTAGACGGTACCAACATGGTAACCGTAAACTGGGGCAATCCTACAGCGCTAGCAGCCACACTTCGTGGAGATGACATGAAGACTATTCTTCCACGACAAAGTGCTCTTATCCCCTGGTCTTCTGGTCTTAGCTTGATTGCAGATACTGCTGTCTGCAACGTTGAAATCTCAGGAGAGTGAATGGATAAAAGCTGGATGGAGAAGGGAGCTTGTTTTACACACGAACCTCCACTTCCTTTAACCATGTTCTTTCCAGAGAACGGTAAGGGAGGAAGGGGAGTTAAGAAAGGACAGGATATCTACGCTGTAGGTAAACTGTTCTGCAAGACCTTCTGTGAAGTTAGAACCGAATGCCTAATGTATTTCCTAGAGGAAGAGGAAGGAGTATTCGGTGGAACAGACCCAAGACAACGACAGCAAATACTTCGATGTGTTAGAGTCAAAACCCCGGCTGCAATTAAAGGATACGTCGAACGCAACTTCTCCTGATCGAGGGGTTAAAAACGACAATCAAAAGCCTCCTCTTGATCTAATTGACCCTCACTTCGAGCAAGATGTAGCAGAAGTTCTAGGCTACGGTGCTATGAAGTACGAGCTAGACAATTGGAAGAAGGGGATGGCTGTAGGGAAACTGATTGCTGGAGTACGCAGGCACCTAAACGCTCTACAGCGTGGTGAATACATGGATCCAGAAACAGGGTTCCAACACATGGCTCATGCAGCCTGTGGGATCATGTTTCTACACTACCAGGTACGAACTGGAATGGTTCACATTCCAGATGACAGGTGGGACGCGTGAGACAGAGTTGGGATGAGTACTTCTTTTCTCTAGCCACGGCTGTCTCATCTAGAGCTACCTGTCCTCGTCGTCAGGTAGGCTGTGTCCTGGTCAAGAACAACATCATTGTAGCTACAGGCTATAATGGTTCAGTACACGGAGAGCCGCACTGCATAGATATAGGCTGTAATATGGTGGACGGGCATTGTGTCCGTACCATTCATGCAGAACAAAACGCACTTCTACACGCAACCTCCAATCTGCTTAACGCTGTAGCTTACGTAACACTAGAACCATGCAGCACATGTTCCAGACTTATGCGCCAGGCGGGAATTGGGGCAGTCTATTTCATCGAAACCTACGAACATGCCATGCAGGAGCTTAATAAGGAGTTAGTGTGAAGCACTACATGAAGGCAATTCTAGCAGGGCTTGGAGCTGTAGGAACCTGGGGCGCTACTGCTGCCTCAGACGGGTTCCAGACTACAGAATGGTTTGGCTTGATCACCGCTGTAGTCACTGCCATTACCGTCTACTTGGTCCCCAATGAAGATACTAGGAATTGATCCCGGTGGAACGCTGGGATTCTGTCTAGTAGACAAACAAGGTAAGTCTGTAGAACAGAAGGCTGTAGGAGAAGTAAGGGCTGCCGATACGGAGAAGTTTCACCAGTGGCTAGATTTGTGGGCGACGATAGATGGACTTCGAATTGTGGTTTGCGAGGACTTCATTGCACGCCCAGAATACACAGACGGCAGATGGACCAAGCTGGACACAGCAAAGCAGGTCGGATCTATCGAACGTACCGCACGCAACTTAGGCTGTATCTTCGTAGAAATTCAGCCAGCAATGAAGCCAGATGGCTATAGAGCTGCTAAGCTCAAGTACATCAAGGGCAAGAAAGGAACTCACAAGGAAGATGCTACAGCGCATGCTTACTACGTAGCTAAGCTAGGCTACTTACCCTCCTGGAGAAAGTTTTGAAAATCTACTTCGACTTCAACGACTGGTGGGTAGGCTATTATCGTGGGGATTCTCATCACTACGTGTGCCTGCTGCCAACCTTAGTGATTCGATGGAACCGTAAATGAAGAAGAACTACCTTCTCACCCTCCATTTATTTCAGAAGACCCTTCATTGGGTCAACACTGGTACTAGCCCTAATCGTGCTAGTCGTCGCAAGACGTTTACGGAGGGAAAGTCTACTAATGTCCGAACCACTAATCGTGCCGCCAACAAGCGAGCCCGTGCCAGTAAGAAAGCTAATCGCTGAGCTTTCTGATGAAGAAGCAACTACGCTCCGTCTATTAATGCAGGTCTGTTGGGTCTGTTTTGAAGACAAAGATCTGATCATTGATTACGGTCTAGACGGAGTTCGAGGGGTACTTTGCACAAATTGCAAGAGTGGAGTAGTAGCCTTCAAGGATTCTGTAGAGAACCTGCGAAAAGCCATCAAGTACCTGAACAGGTAAAACGAAACACCCCCTGCCGCGGCAGGGGGTGTTTCAGTTCTAGCGGACAAGAGCTACTAGGGCTGCTAGTGCTCCATCTTCCTTCGTGGACACGTCCACGTTAGCTATAATGAAGATGATAAGTGCGATGACTAGCAGCACTCCAATAAGGATTAAAAGCCATCTAGGCATGTCTGCCTTCCTCCTGTTCTGTTAAGTATTTAAGTTTACGCTCACATTCCTCGTGAGCCCAAGCCAGGTCTCTCTGCATTTTAGTTACAACGTCGTACTTGGATTCAAGGTTTACGTAGTTATCGCTTATACGTTTAACCTCGTTTAGCAGCATGGAGTTAACGCCCTGCGCAGCCTGCACAGAAATTAGACTGGCTTCACTTTGGACCTTTCTCCTGGTGAAAATCCAACCTATTGCGGTTGTAGCGCCACCTGTGCCAAGCATTGCTAGGGCGATTTCCGTCCACGCCACGCGCTTGTCTCCTTATCGCAGTTTCCTCCCAAATGTGGATCGAGGGAGCCATGATTAGTCGGATAACAATTAGTGGCGATAACCACTGTATTGCTTGTGCGTACTCTCCAGGTTCTAATGCTTCTGCCAAGAGTAGAACTCCATACAGCACCAAAGACCCTGCTGTCGCAGCTCCGTAGCCGTACATAAATTTCCACTCTACCTTGATAAGCTTAAGAAGCGCTCCTCGCAGATTTTGGATTGTTGCTACTAGTAGCAGCAACATCGTTAATCTTTGAGCCCAGGCTAGCTCCATGAAGTTATCAAATATTCTCATCCGGCAGCAAGCCTCTCAGTATCTCTTTGTTGTTCTGCTTCCAGCGCTGTAGTCTCAGCTGCTCTGGAGTCTTATACCTGTCCATATTTAGGTACGGACTGTCCTCAGGAATACCGTAGGACTCAGCAACTCCCTGTTTTAGCTCACGATTCCGTGCATCCACAACGTCTTCACGTCGCTTAAACTCAGAGAGCTGACGCTCAGCTGTTACAGGCTGTAGACCAAGACCTAGAATACCAGAGGCTAGGGACTGTCGCTGGTCTCCTAGAACTCCCTTAGCTACCATACGAGAAGGACCGACCTGACTAGCCATCCAAGTTGCCCAATCTCCAGGAGACTCAATCTGAGAACCGGTATAAAGGTTCCTACCCATAGCAGCTTCTACAGGAGCCTTAATTACAGGAGTGAGGTCGTTAACGACCTCACTAATACCCTGCCTGCTTCCAGCAATAAGACCTGGTAGAACTCCCTCAGTCTCTACACCCTTAGTGAGAGGTGAGATTAGCTTCTCAAGGTCACCCATTGGAGTCTGAGCAGAAGCCAGCGGCATGAATACCTGCTCACCAGTCTTAGCACCAGTCACGGCTCGAAGAGCCTTAGCGATTATAGACTTCTCGTTCTTGTCAGTCGCTACTCGCATGGGTTCGAGATCTCTAACCCACTTAGGAATGAGAGAGTCACCGCTACCATCATCACTACCCAGTAGTCCTTGGAACATATCCTGTCCCTTAGGATACATTGCCATGTAGCCAGGCTTAGTGAAAAGTAGTTCAACTTGCAACGGCAAGTTTCTACGCATCCAGCCGTAGAACGGCATGATCCGACGAGCTACGTTCTTCTCTGTAGAGCTGAGCATTCCGTAGTCAATGTTGAATTTACGGACTCGCTTCCCAGCCTCCATAGAGGCGTGTAGCAATTCTTCTGGAGTCGCCACACGACCCTTAGGCAAGTTGTCTTCCATAGCCTTGATGTGGTGAGCAAGGCGGAAGAAGTCTTCTCGACTGTCGGCAAAGTTAGTGACCTTTTGAGAAGCAGTCTGTAGAGCTTCTTGAGCCCCTGTCTTAGCACGAGCGGCTTGTTTAGCAATCCCCTCGTTCACTAGAGGACTTAGCTGTGGCTTGAGTTCGGAAGTGATATAACCAGTCTTGGAGCCGGCACGAAGAAAGTAATCCCAAACCTCGGTAGCGCTTAGCTTATTGCGGCCTACATTAATCCTTGCTCCTGCATCTTCAATGCTGCCCAGTCCAAGTAGGTCTCCAGCATTTGCAGCCTTAGCGCCTCGTTGAACTCTAGCAGCTCGATCATACAGCGTTGGGTTGCGCACGCCGTCCATAAAGTTGATAATAGCATCGGACATACCATTACGAACATGATAACCTAGATTCCATGCAGTGTTTAGAGACTTCCATCCACCAAGGATCTTATCGTAGAACCGTACAAACTCAGCACCAATTTGACCATCCTTGAGGATAGTCTCGGTAGCATTTATTGTCCGTGCAATCTGAGGTGCAATCCACTTCTTACTTAGATCCTCAGCCTGAGCCACAGGAGCAGCAAGGCTAGAACCAGCAGACCTAAACTTATTCTTGAGCAAGTAGTCACGGTTCGCATCCGTCATCTCTACACCAAACTCATCAACAACGTCACGCACCATCTGCTGACGGGCTGTAGTGCGGTAGTGTTTAGCCGCCCGCATTTTTAGAATCTCGTCGATTTCCTCAACGGGATCCAGCCCCAGCTTCTTAGCCTGCTCAAGCGTCTTGTTCTTAGTTGCTGCTATAGCAGCAATTTCTGCTGCAGATGTACCTGCTGCTGTTCCACCTTCAAGAGCAGTTGCTAGATCGCTGAGGGGGTTCTTAGTTCCCCGTAACACAGCACCCGCAGGAAGGCCCGGAAGTCTTTCCGGTAGACCGCTTCGGTAATACTTGTAGAGGTACCGATCGTTGTACTGTTCTGGCTTGTAGAGACCTAGCTTAGCCTCGTCGTCAAACCATCCCTTGAACTGGTTCTGAGCTAGTCTCTGGTAATCTCCCAGAGTGTTTAGACCATAGTGCTTAACACTAGCTTCTACAGCGCTAAGATCATCTCCTGCCTCTATACCCCTAGCAAGGAGCTGCTTCTCATCTCTGGTGAGAGGGCCGAATACATCACCAATCTGCTTCTGATGGCGAGTGAAGATACCAGCATTGGAAGCTTCCAGCACTCTAGCTCGATCAGCAATACCGAACGGCTCCTCTGAACGACGGGAGAAGACACGAGCCATGAGCTTACGAGTATCTTCTGGACCAATGATAGCTTCC
>Ga0193738_1000975_pt1 | contig 12267 bp, 12 predicted proteins | sample L2a1metaG_FD_144927 | JGI IMG/M metagenome (GOLD analysis project Ga0193738, IMG submission 144927) | Soil microbial communities from a riparian zone of the East river system, Colorado, United States - L2a1 | ecosystem: Environmental > Terrestrial > Soil > Riparian zone | place: USA: East River...
AAATATCAGCTAAAATCATCGAGATGCGACTATTTTCCAATTAATTGCTATTTGCAACTATTATCATAATACCATATTTTCATGATAGTCATTCAGGAATAACCCAAAATTCAATTTGTGGGGTTGTACGCTAGGATCAAATAAACACATTATGTCAAGAAAAAATCTATTTTTTTCTTAATTCCATATATCTAAAACAACTTATGGTGTGATCATTAACCATTCCTATTGCTTGCATCATTGAATAACATATCTTCGATCCCACAAATCTGAATCCTCTATTTCTAAGATCTTTACAAATCAGATCAGATTCTTGCGACGTAGAAGGAACATCTTTGTAGGTCTTCCATGAATTTTGTATAGGTTTGTATCTTACAAAGTTCCATATATAGGTATCAAAACTGCCAAATTCTTTTTGGATCCTAACAAATGCATTAGCATTACTAATTGTCGCCTCTATCTTTTTTTTATTTCTAATAATGAATGGGTTGGAACAAAGTTCATTAATTTTCACAATATTATAATTAGCGATTTGTTCCACTTGGAAATTATCAAATGCCTTTCGAAACTCTTGACGCTTATTGAGAATAATGCGCCAACTTAGACCTGCCTGCATTCCCTCAAGTACTAGAAATTCAAATAATTTCCTATCATTGTGTAGCGGAACTCCCCACTCATTGTCATGATAGTCTATCTCAATCTGCTCTTTTGCCCAATCACACCTAGGGTTCATTTCTATTGTACACAATTCTTTGGTTAAAAATTAATTATGAGTGACTCATGATAAAAGGTCATCTCTTGAGAACTTGCCAGCAAGAATTCTCCCGGGTTTTGATCTATAATCTGGAATGCCTATACCAACGGAGATCATGACATCCTTATCCTTTGCATGAGGTGAGAAAAACTCAGATACAGCATCATCATAAAAAGTGGACCCTGAAGCCCCAATTTTTTGATTATAAGCAGACAGATAAATCCTCCCAGCTATGATACCTGATTCAAATTGGCATGATCTATATCCTCTGTTTCCTAATATATCCACTATTAACCCAAGGTTTGTCATAATATAAAATACTACACTAGCATCACTGAATAAAGATTGTTCTAGACACAAATATCCTGATACATCTCTCTGAACGTTAGCTTTCAAGAGATCAATTGAATTATCCTTTCGATTAAGAAAATACGCTCCTTTTTGCATGTTAGTCACATCATTGGCAATAAAATAGATATCTATCATTGATTTTTTATCACCAAAGTCGGAATGAGTTGGTCTCGTCAAACTATAAAGTATGTTTGAGAGCTGTGCAAATGTAATTGGTTGTCTCGAAAATTTTCTGGTGGACCCCCTTAAAAGTATGACATCAGATAGCGATTGTGAAATGATCGGTCTAGGATCTATCGGTTTTGACTGTATCTTTACATTAACGTCTTCTGTTTCTCTAATTTCTTGCATCGTAGCTATAGAACGAGTCCACTCGCGCACTTCATCACTTGAATTTAATGATGATGCATTATGTAACTTCCAAATCTGATCATATTCAACTTCTTTCCCCTGTGATATAGGAACGATATCTGGAACAAATCTAGAAGGATATTCAATTTGCTTAGGTTCTTCTTGGGACAACCCAATCCCAATTGGTGCCAAAACTATTGAAGCTTCCTTTTTTTCCTCAAGACATAACATTTCATTTACAACTTTATCTACAAACCCCGTAATCAATTTAGTATCCAACCCAAATGACATAGCTGTGGCAATCATGTTCGCTGTAATTACACCAGAATCCCAGAACCAATGTCTGTAAGAACGTGCTTGATATTTCCAGGCATTCCGCCATGGGATGGAGGTAAGTACTATTGTAAATGGTGAATTCTTTATTGCAGGGTCAGATCCCGCTGCTTCAGATAAAAGCTGTCTATAATCCCCTTCTCTCAATTTCGTTAGAGTGAATTGACCAGGGCAGAAATGATATACACCTGCTTGCAAACCATTAACGTTTTCACATACTATATACAATTCTATTGGATATAATGCACCAGTAGCAGGTGCTGCACGCATAAAATATCTCCCATGCGGAAACTTGATTTGCCTTGTAATTCCTGAAGAAAAAAAAAGTATTGATGACAATAATTCCGTATTTATCTTGTTATTTTCTGAAGAGGAGATTTGATCTGTCTCTTTCATGGTAATAACATTCAGACTCGGTAGGGGAAAATCTGCTGGAAGAGGAATTGACGGGATATTGGTATAAAATTTAAATGGTTTTGGTTTGTTATCCCAATCTAGGTAATGATTGGACAATCTAATACTGGTCGGAGAATGCTTTGTCTCCTGATGATACACTAACGCATATTTGATTTCTTTATTCAATTATCATCGAGTAAATTAAAACAACTGTATTATAATAATTGATCTGGCTCCATTGGGATTGTGGAATCAATTTGTTATCATAAATATATTTGATTGAAGTCTAAGAATCAATTAAAGTAACTATCATTTTTTATTACCCTTGAATTCTATTTTTGATGGGACCTTTTTATCTCCAATATCAACGGATTGTAAATGAGAAAATTTAAATAGTTTATGAGGACACTATTTTCAATGACTCTCTCAATAAATTGTAAAGACGCCGGGGATCCAGTTTGTACTCACACAATGTACGGAGAGACGGAAGAAGAAATACTTCAGAATGCAAAAGAACACGGAATTAAGGTCCATGGATACACAGAAGAACAATGGAATGAAGAGATTTCAAAGAAATTAGAACATTTTAGAAAAATCATAAAGAAAACTTAAACCTGCACCCGATAAGAACGGGTGAGCCTACATGCAATTATAGAATTTTTCGTCCATAAATACCTAGTAACACCTGTGACTTTTCAAGTCAAGCAATAAGAAATATCCATCTAACATGTCCTTGATTGTATCCTTATTTAGTAAAATTATTGATGTTGAGATGTATTTAGCGTGAAATCAGTTCCTAGTAATTTTCCTTAACAAATGATTATAGAGATACTGGCAATCGAAAGAGTTAATATTGGTCTTGCACTCACATGAAAACTAAAATGTCTGAAGAAGGGATCGCAACTCATTTACTCCAGGAAAATATTGGGAAAATTGTGCTTGTTAAACTAAAGGGAAGAAGGTCAGTAAGAGGAAAAATCAAGGGTTTTGACAAACAAATGAACATCGTAATAACCGATGCTATAGAGGTAATAGAACAGCCAAACAATAATAACAATTCAGAAAAGGGCAAAGAGGAGGAACAAGAATCTCAAATAGGTGATGCATTAATACGCGGTGATAATGTAATAACGATAGCAGTTCTATAAAACATGTAGATATTTTGAAAATTAGTTTGATTTCATTTCTCTACTCTTATGAAAAAAATTATTCCAAATAGATTGGGTTATTGTGCCCATTTATGGTTTATTAATTGGTAACATAATAATTTTTTCCATAGGATTATCCGTTAATCGAAAATCTTAATCGCGTCACTGAATTCTGCAGTAGTTAGTGGTGCTACTTTTGCAAGTTCAATATTTTCTTTAACATGATTAGGTTTTTTTTGTCCAATTAACGGAGCAATTACGTTTGGAGTTGATCTGGTTATTTGTACTATCTTTAGTAATTGATCGTTATATCCCAAGTAATCTGGTATTTTGGCACCAAATAATTTTGCTTGCAATAATGGTACGCTAGTGAAAACTCCAATGTTTAATTTATTGCAGGCTTCCAAGATAGTAAGGCCATTATCGACACCTACGGATTGGTTCTTGAGCAAATAAGCTTCTCTGTACGCTAGATTGTATGGAAGTTGGATAAATCGGAATCCATGATTTTTTCCTCCCACTTTTTCTGCTATCTTTACCATTTCTTCCAATGAGAGATATTCTCTTTCGTTCTGAGAAAGCCTAAAACATGTCCAAGTCGCCATTCCATAGTATTTAATTTTGTTACTTGACCTATACTCTTCGTAAACCTGAAAGACCTTTTGTATCATTTCATCAAACTCCTCTCTGCTTATATCATCAACCCAGCTCTCATACGCATTATGAACATACACTAGATCAATCGTATCAAGTTGCATGTTTGTCAATGATTTATCAATACATTTACGGATATAATTGGGATTTAATACGTTATAACCGGAGCTAATATCCTTTGAGTCTATTATTCCCTGTGAAATAAACATGTTGTGCATATATTCAAGGACATCGACCGTTGGATAATCCCCATCATTGGTAATGTACCCGTTTTTTGTTGATATGAAAACTTGATCCCGTGAAATAATTCCCTCTTCGATCAGCCTTTTTATTGCATTTCCAATATTTTTTTCTGATTTCATAGAACGATAATTTATGGCAGTATCAATTACGTTGATTGCACCCGACTTGACTGATTCATAAATTGCGTTCTCTAAATCCCTATTATCTTCTGGTGTAATTTGGCCCAGATATGTCCCAATTCCCAAACTTGACAAATTAAGGTTATCAAAAGAACGAAAGTGCGAGTTTGATATACCATTTTTAATGGCATTTTCCTTATATTTTTTTGTACCTTCGGTAGTTGCAAATCCACCAATGGCACGATATTCGCTAACCAATGATATGGAAGTACTAATATCCATTTTATATTTTAATTGAAAAAGTCAATTGAGCAAATAACATTATATTTTAGATTGGTCTTAATTTCATATTAATGTCCAATACAAGTAAAGATTATTTAGAGAGTCTATCAAAGGAAATATTAAAAATCAATTCATCACTAAGATGGATTGCAATAGCTGATTCTCAGGGCAAGATACTGAATATAGCAAGAAGAGAAGGTCTCGATCCGTTGATGAATCGTGAGGAAAATCAAGAATATACATTGAATGCGATAGCTCGACATAAATCAAGGTTAAAATTCGAGGATAAGTTGGGTAAACTCGTTTACTCGTTAGGAAAATATGAAAAACTGGTAAGGATTGTTACTCCTATAAATGATAAATATTATGTTTTACTTACAATTGACGTACAAGAACCTCATATTGATTCTATAATGAGAGAACAGATAATTCCAAAAATAAGAGATAATATTAGGAATTTTGAATAGCTATTTGGACTGCTTGTGAATATGAATATGAATATGAATAACCATCAGGATATTGAAAAAATGTTATCTTAATCGTTAGTTTTTGGACTACTATTCAAAAACTAATTTTGAGAAATTATAAAGTTTTAAGGAATATCCGTCATATTCGTAACATGTCTCTCAAAGATCAAATTGATAGTGCTAGGAGGATAATTGATACAGAAACCACAAAAATCCTTTCAGATTCTTCGTTGATAGGATACGGTGGATGTGCATCATGTCATGTATTGTTTAAGCTGATTGAAACTCTGTCGTTAAATGAATCTGATGCTGCAGATCTATTATCCCAAGTATTATACGAGGATCCACAATTAAATGAAAGATTTATCGAAATGGTAGAAAAAATACATATGAAGGAGCGAATGATGGGAGTTCAATTTTCAATTAAGAGCAGGGAAGCAAAGGACAGATATATTGATGCAAATATAAAAAATGTTATTTCCAAATTAGCAGTTGATATCAAAAACTACGGAATAGAACTGGTCTTGAGGAAATTATTATTATCACTAGTCTCAGTCCAATTAGCACAAAATATAGGCGTAGATCATCATGCAGCAACTGAAGAGCTCTACTATTATATGAAAAAAAACAGGGACACCGACACTTCAATATATGAATTTATCAACAAGATATCTAAAATAGACAATAATAGTAGCTATTCATGAATTAGATATATCACAGTATCTAAAAATCAATATAGCCTTGACCCTTACATTTAAAAAAACGGATAATTGCATCCGATGAAAAACATCTTTTGATCAAAAATATAATAAATAGTTTTTATTTTGTCAATCTATGGATTATTCAAAGCTATGCGAATCTATATTCAATCTGAACAGCGATATACGTTATGTAGCGGTCATTGATGATACGGGATTGCCTGTTGTTGGTGGAATGAGAGGAGGCTTGGATTCTATTATGGATGAAAACAATGAGGAATTATATCTGACACACACAGCGTTGCGTAAATCTATGAGGGAAAGGTTTGACAATAACATGGGCAGATCAAGATTTGCTTATGTTGAAAGAGAGAAGATATCTATTCTTACGTTTTATATGGATAAGTATATCTTACTTGTAACAATGGAACCAAATATCAATTCCCATACCTCAATTGACATTGCAGAAGACATACTGGATATGATAAATGGAAAAAAACAATGATCTATTTTGGAGGTAGCAGCAGTACAATATGATTATTTTTTTGACCCTATTAATAATTTAACAGCAATTTTTAATTGTTCAATTTAGATATCGATTTTTCAATCATAATCCTTGTACTGGATTTATTTGGTACTGTGGTTTTTGCTGTAACGGGCGCACTCAGAGCGATAGAGCACAAGTATGATATTGTAGGCATAATAATTCTTGCAACCGTAACAGGTATTCTTGGAGGTGTAATGAGGGATACAATTTTGGGAATCTTTCCACCAAGTAATTTTTCAGATACTGTTCACATAGTATTGACAACAATAACTGCAATTATCATTTTTTTTCTTTATCATAGAACGAAAAAACATGAAAATTTGTTCAATATTTTTGACGCTGTAGGCCTCGGAGTTTTCACTTTTACAGGAGCCTCAATCGCATACTCTCTGTATAGTACAAATAACGTACTAATCGTGATTTCAGGTTTATTGACAGCTTTTGGTGGTGGAATTTTGAGAGATGTATTTGTAAGGGAACCACCTATCGTTTTTACCAAGGAAGTTTATGCAGTAGCAAGTTTCATAGGTGTCATTATATTCCTTATATTGGTAAATCTAAACCTACAATTTGAATATGTTGCAATTGCTGTAATTTTTGTTACCACCGGCATTAGGTTAGTATCTATCAAACTACATTGGAATTTACCTAAAGTAAAGACCTAAGCCTGAATTTGAAAGTTCACGAGGGAAATAACTTAGTAATTTTCAAGACAACAACTGTTCCCCTTCCTTATCAAGGATTGATTTGTCATATCTTGAGCAAAATCTTACCCAATTGCTCTCCTCTTTCTAATTTATTATGGGCTTGTTGTACGTCAGATAATGGGAATACGGAATCAATTTTTGACGAAACCTTTTTTTCACTTACAAAGTCAATCAATTCTAACAACTCTAACTTTGATCCAATCAAAATACCATAGAGCTGTATTTGCTTTGAATAAAAAGATCTTATCTGAAAATTTGCATCACTTCCAGATGTCGTACCGCATATTGCAATTTTCCCGCCTCTCTTAACGGAACTAATACTTGTCATTAGTGTCTTCTGACCTGCATTATCTACAACTGCATCAACTCCTGCACCTTGAGTTATTTTTTCTATTTCTAACGTTATTTCTTTATTCTTCCTATTTATTACATAATCAGATCCAATAGTGTACGCAAAATTAAGTTTAGAATCGTCCGAAACAGTACTTATGATTTTTATTCCAAGTGCCTTTGAAATTTGAATCATGGCCATACCCAGACCACCAGAGGCTCCGTATACCAACACAGTATCACCTTCCTTTAATTGTAGTTTTTTAATGATATTCCACGCGGTAAGATATGAAATTGAAAGTGTAGCAGCTTGCTCATCACTTATTTCATCAGGTATAGGTATGATATTTGTTTTAGGAACAATTACATATTCGGCATAACCGCCATTGTAATTGCTTAAACCACCAATTATTGAAAAATCACTACATAGGGTTTCACGTCCATACTTACAATTGTGACAATCATTACAGCTAATTCCGGGATATGACAGGACCCTTGACCCTCTAGGAATTGCTAAATATTCCTCCTCTAATGAACCTACAATATCGCTCCCACAAATGTGGGGGAATCCAATAGAGATACCTGGAATTCCCATTCTTGTCCATATATCAAGGTGATTTAGACCACAATATTTTACCCTAATTAGAATTTCTGAAAGATTTGGTACTGGAGTTGGAAAATCCTGTTCATATTTCAATACATTTACTTCGCCATGACCGTATATAGGAACAGCTTTCATAAAACTACCAGGTTTCTAAAATTAACCTTGAATATTGTGCATTTCCTTTAGATCATCCTTGAATTGAAACAATTCATCTGGAATCTCAGCTTTTATAGGATCTCTTAGTGAATATCGCTTACCATTTTCATTTGTTGACTCCCTTTTTGTTGTCCATATTAACGAATTAAAATCAACTATAGCTTTAGTAAATTTACACATCTCTCCATAGTCATTACTCTTCATTGGAAACTTTTGTAGATGAATACTTTCTTTAGAATAAATTGTAGTCCATAATTTGTCCGTGATAAAGGGGCATATCGGAGCTAAAAGTAACAATATTACTGAAAAACATTTATGAAGAGCATATAATGCGGAATATCTGTTATTTGGGACTTGATCGTTGTATGCGCGTGATTTTACTAACTCAAGGTAGTGAGAAGCGAAAATATTCCAAGTAAATTCTCTTATTTGTGAAGCAGGAATAAAAAAATTATATTCCTTATACCCTTTTATGCATTCAGCTACTAAATTTGATAACTCCCCTAAAATCCATTTATCCGAAGATAATAAATCAAATTCATACGATGGAATGAATTCAAAGGAGGATACAAATCTTCCAATATTCCATAATTTTGTCAAAAATTTTTGTGCCTCTCCTATCTTTTGTTCAGAACATCTAAAGTCCTGACCATGATTTGCTTCAATTGCTGACCAGAATCTAAAAGTGTCTGCTCCATGCTTACTAATTATAGGGAAGGGATCAATTACATTCCCCTTACTCTTACTCATCTTTTCTCCATACTCATCGACCCCATATCCCATAATCCAGACATCATTCCAGGCAAGTTTCTCCGTCAATTGATAACATCGTAACATTGTGTAATACAGCCACGTTCTCACAATGTCTTTTGCTTGAGGCCTAATTTGTGTTGGATATGTTTTTACAAAAAAGTCATTATCCTTACTATATTTGGTTACAAACAGAGGTGATACACTCGAATCCATCCATGTATCAAACGTTCTTTCATCGCCAGTAAATTTATTGTGTCCACATTTAATACATTTATCAAAAGGTGCTTTGTCTTTCCATGGTCTATAATATTTTCCCGGTTCAGGCAATATTGGTTCTTTACATTTGTTACAATACCATATAGGAATTTCTGTACCGTAAAATCTCCTTCTGGATATAGGCCAATCTATTGCAACAGAATCTAACCAATTCAATAATATCTGTCTATGAGAGTCGGGATAAAAATTAAGAGAAGATGCAAATTCTCTAAGTTTGGGAAGAAAATCAAGTTGTTTTATATAATAATCTTGCATCGGGATTATCTCTACTGGAGATTTACTCCTTTCGCACATTGGTATTCTGTGCAGGATCAATTCTTCTTTTATAATGTAGTCGCTATTTTTCAAATCATCAATAATATTTTTTCTCGCATTGTCTATGGTTAAGGTAGAATAACTACCTCCATTTTCACTTATTCTGCCATATTGATCTATGGCGACAATTTCTTTTAATCCCAATTCTCTAAATACCTGTACATCATTAAGATCCCCATAGCTACAAACCATTACAACTCCCGAACCAAATTCTGATTTTGCTGAATGATGTGGCAAGATTTTTACTTCTCTGTTAAATAAAGGCAAGGTAACCTGCTTGTTATGCATCTTCTCATATCTGGTATCGTTCGGGTTTACTATAACACATTGGCATGCAAAAATTAATTCAGGCCTAGTTGTAGCAACAACCAAATCCTCATTTTCATTTTTTAATCTAAACTTCAAATATACTAGATTTGTCTTTCTTTCTTCATAAGTTATTTCTGCATCAGCAATTGTAGTTCCACAGCTTGGACAATAATTATTCGGTCTATTTGCAGAATAAACCAGTCCTCTTCTCCATAAATTAATAAATGTACTCTGAGTTAACGCACGATACTCATTTGAATCAGTCCTATAGTATTCGTCAAAGTTAGCACTTAGACCGATACTCTTCATGATTTGGATCATTTCTTTTTCTAGATCATCTAATGAAATCCTACAAAGGTTAAGAAATTCCTCCCTGTCAGTCTGTCGCATCCTGATCTTGTGTTTTTTTTCAGTGTAAATCTCAACTGGGAGTCCATTTCTGTCTATACCAATTGGAAAGTATACATTATTACCAAACATTCTTGCTGTTCGAGCTATCATGTCAATTTGTGCATAATGTGCTGCAGCTCCTATATGCCAGGGCCGTCCTGATGGATAAGGAGGAGGGGTATCAATTACATAGTTGTTTTTATCAGAAACTTTGAAATCATAGATTCTTTCATCAATCCAATTTTTCAAAATAGCGTTTTCAATATTCGAATTCCATGTTTTTTCATCAATTTTTTGTTGCATCTTTAGGTTAGAACTAATCCACTAGGAGGCTTCTATTTAAGTTCATGCTTCAGAACTAAATTGAAATGATGTAAAACACAAGCTATTTGCACCATCATGATAAGGCATCAGTATCATCTATATTATCAACGAAAATTATCACTATTCACTTAATCTTTGCCAGAATATGTGCCCCTTTATTCACACCTTCATAAATATAAACTCCCAAAGCTTCAACATTTGGAGGCATTTTTGAGGAAAGTAGTTTTATTATTATGGAAGAAAGATTTTCAACTGTTGCTTCTCCAGGCATAACAAAGGTTGTATCTTTTGGAAGCTGCAGGTTGAAAAAGCCGCGTGGACCGTTAAATGAAACGTAATAATGAATACTATCCTCTTTGTAAACATATTTCTTGTTAATAAAGAACTTGTGATCCAATGTTGAGAGTGTATCTTTAATGATCCTTTTTGCGTCACTAAAATCGATGACTAGGTTATTCACCATTTTTCCAATGATCTCCACCATAACAGTGGATGTGTGACCATGTAGTATCGAGCATTTTTCAACCAGAGGTAAAATATGTGCATAGTCAAACGCTAGTGATGAATCTTCTAAAAATATAGATCCTATCTGATCCCCCTCAGAATCAACAAAAGAAATTGTTTCAAAATCACCTGATTTGACACCAAATTTTGATTTACCAATAGCTACGATATCAAGATCAGGATTATTCTTTTTTATCTCATTGAATTTCTCTAGGTCCTGTTCTGAATCTAGAATTTCAATGTATTTGTTATCAACCCTAAAATCAACGAGGACCTCATTACCATTCATTAGCTTAATCTTAAAATCATATTGATAATCTTTTCCTAGGAATGAAAGTAATCTTGAGAAAGATAATTCTGTCTTACTCCTAAGCAAATTTCCATTTCTATCGATATATTTGAGATCTTCATCCAGAATTATTTTCTTCATTTATTTTATTTCAAAGAATCCAGATATATACAAGTTACTTTTTTTGTGAATTCATATCCATAGGATTCCAAATCAGAATTTAGAATTACGTAAAAGGATAAAACATAAATGAAATTATTTTTGGTTAAAGCGTATTGTACAATTCCGACCTAATTGATGCTTTGTTTGCAACAATATCTGAATATTTGAAAGGAATCAATAAAATTGGCATCGCTTTCTCGGGTGGGATAGATAGTACATTACTCGCAATAATTTGTAAAAATATGAATATCGATACTACGTTATTGACTGTTGGCTTCCCTGATTCCAATGATATAGGATTTTCAAAATCAATATCACAAAAAATCAAAATGAATCACAAAATTTTAGAAATAGATAAAGATGATTTTTCAGCAATTTCTAAAAAAATAACAAATGAAATGACCTGTAGAAATTTATCTCATATAGAGAACTGTATTGCTTTTACTTATATAGCTCAATTGGCAAGTAATAACGGTCTGAGTGTTGTACTCACGGCTAACGGTTTTGATGAGCTCTTTTGTGGGTACAATAATTTCAGATTCATATTTAATCAAGATAATGATACTATTAATAAGACTATTGAGTCAAAGATCTTGAATGAATTAGAATTAATAAATGAAATAAAGCAGGTAGTAGAAAAATATAATATCAGTATTTTACAACCATTCCTCTCAAAAGGATTCATTTCTATCGCAATGAAGTTTCCAATTTATAATAAAATAGTAAGCCATGATGATGTTTTGAGGAAACACATCATTAGAAAGATTGCGTTATCCTTTGAGATACCACCAGAGGTCATTATTAG
>Ga0193738_1000976_pt1 | contig 12258 bp, 5 predicted proteins | sample L2a1metaG_FD_144927 | JGI IMG/M metagenome (GOLD analysis project Ga0193738, IMG submission 144927) | Soil microbial communities from a riparian zone of the East river system, Colorado, United States - L2a1 | ecosystem: Environmental > Terrestrial > Soil > Riparian zone | place: USA: East River...
CGCGGCCCCCTCCGCGGCCCAGCCGATCGTCACGGCGGGACCGTCGAACTGCAGCGCGATCGCGACCGCCAGCAGCGTGAAGCCGAGCGCCGCGAAGTGCACGGCCCTGTCGCGATCGCGTCCCCAGAACAGGCGGCCGATCCCTCCGTACCAGGCAGCCACCGCCGCCGCGGCCGGTCCCGTGGCGGCCAGATGCGTGTTCTCGAGCATCAGGTAGGCGCCGGCGAATGACATGAGCGGCGCGACGTGAAGCCACGCCGTTTCGACACGGCCCAGGGGCTCGCGCTCGACCGCACGACGCAGTTGTGCGGCGAGCGCGATCGCGTAGAGGGCCGCAGCCGTGACGAGGCCTTCGGTCACCAGGACGACGTTCGCGCGTCGCTGCGTCCACGCCAGGAACGGCAGCGCCGCCGCGATCCAGATTACCGTCGCCCAGGCGGCACCGGCGAGCACGCTGACGATCCCGCCGAGCAGCGCGACGGCGATGAACCACACCGCCATCGCGATCGGATGGGACCCGAGAATGTTGAGCGACGCCAGGTAGTAGGCAACCGGCGCCGTCCAGAGCAGATACGCGACGAAGTCCCCGAACTGGCCGCGCAGGCGGCGGGAGGAAAGCCCGATGGCGATGAACATCGCGCAGAACAGGGTGATCCACAGTTCGGTGCGAAGGTACTTGTCCGAGGTGTAGAACCGGTCGGCCCACGCCGCGACGGTCGTCAGCGTGAACAGGTAGCTGACCAGGTTGAGGAGCGGCCACGCGTGGCGGCGGGCGAGGTAGACGGTGCCGCCCACCATGATCGCAACGTAGGTAAAGAGCGCCGTCTGCGCGTCGCCGCCGCCGTGCAACAGGAACGGCGTCATGAAGCCGCCGCCGACGGCGAACACCGCGAGCCCTTGCGACTTGTGCCGATCCGCCAGGAACGCGCCGAGCGCGGTCACCCCGATCATCAGCGCGAACGCCGGCGGCCGCTCGATCAGGCGGTAGAAGATGAACGCCGCATAGGTCGACACGTAGAGGATCGCGACGCCGCCGCCGGCGAGCATCTGCCCATATCCTGCCAGGCCGCGTTTGGCGAACTGCGATCCCGCGACAATCAGCGCCGCGCCGAAGACACCGCCCTGGATCACGCGCGCGGTTTCGCCGATCCACCCCCTGTCGATCGCGAGCTTCTCGAAATACGCGATGCCGATCACGATCGCGGCGACCCCGACGTTCAGCAGCCAGCGTCCGCCGATCCGGCTCTCGAGGGATTCGTGTGGGGTGACAGCTTCCGGCTCCCAGCTTCCGGCTTCCGGCTGCTGGCTCACAGGTTCCGGCTTCCAGCTTTCAGCTTCCGGCTTCCAGCCTCCGGCTTCCGGCTCCGGAGTCACGGCCTCCGGCTTCCAGCTTCCAGCTTCCGGCTGCCGGCTTTCAGCTTTCGGCTTCCAGTTCACAGCTTCCGGCGGCTGGCTGGCGCCTTCCAGCCGCGCCAGGCGCATGCGCAGATCCTCGACGTCGCCGCGGAGCAGGCGAATGCGCTGGAACAGGTGGAACGCGACGACGAAGGGGATCGCCAGGGCCAGGCCCACCATCAACGTGATAATGAGTGCACCAACCATCTCAGGCCACCCCTTCCAACGCGGACGCGGCGAGCTGCCGCACCGCGCGAAGATCGATCTTGCCGGTCCCCAGCGATGGAATCGCGTGGACGAACCGGATGTCTTCCCGTTTCGGCAGCCACAGGCGCGGAAGCTCGGTGCGGCACAGCTGCTCCCACAGATCGGTGGCTGCCAGGTCGGGGTCCGTATAGAAGGCCACCAGCCGTTCACCTCGCGCATCGTCCGGAACGGCCGTGACCGCGCACGTGTGCTGCGGATCGAGCAGTGCCTGCACGTGTTCTTCGACTTTCATGTGCGGCACCATCTCACCCGCAATCTTGCTGAAGCGCGACAGTCGATCGGTGATGCGGATGAAACCAGCCTCGTCGATGCACGCGATGTCGCCGGTCGAATACCAGCCGTCGCGCAATACCTCGGCGGTGCGCGCCGGCTCGCCGACATAGCCCTGCATACGATTCGGCCCGTTTACCAGCAGCAGGCCCTCACGGCCGATCAGCGGACCCTCGCCGGTCTCCGGGTCCACGACCTTCGCCACGACGCCTGGGAGCGCATGGCCGACCGTACCCGCAAGCGACCCGCGCTGAAATTCGCCGCGCTCCTGCACGTCGGGGGCATTGACGGCGACGACGGGGGCCATTTCGGTGCACCCGTAACCCTCGAGCAACGTGACGCCGAACTTCTCCTTGAACGCCGATGCGATCGGCTCGCGAAGCTTTTCGGCGCCAACCAGCGCGTAGCGCACCGTCGCGAACTGCTCGGGCCGGCACTTGCGGATGTATGACATGTAGAACGTCGGTGTGCTGACCAGGATGGTGCCACGGTATTTCTCGGCCAGCTCGCCGATGCTCTTCGCGTCCATCGGGTTGGGATGGAAGACGGCGCCGAATCCGGTCACCATCGGCAGCCACAGCGTGACCGTGAACCCGAACGAATGAAAGAACGGCAGCACACCCACCATCACGTCATTCCGCGTGAGGCAGAACACCTGCGAGATGCTGTCGATGTTCGCCATCACATTGCGGTGGCTCAGCATCACGCCCTTCGGCACGCCGGTGCTGCCGCTCGAGAACACGACGGTGGCCAGCGACTCCGCGTCTCCTTCGGGACAATAGAGGCGGCACAGCAGCCGCGTGGGAAGCACGCGCGCGACCGCGAACATCCGCGCCTTGGCGAATGACGTGAACCTGGCGAAGACATCCTCCAGGAACACCGCGCCGGCAGGTGCGTCGATCTCCGCTTTCGCGAGGAACTTGCGCGAGGTCAATATGGTGTTCAGCTCGCAGCGCGCGATCGCGTGCGCCATGCCTTCGCGACCGGCCGTGAAATTGAGATTGACTGACGTCTTCCCGGCCAGGGCGACGGCGAGATTCGCGAGCGCGCCGCCGACCGACGACGGCAGCAGCAGGCCGATGTGCGGCTGCGAGGCCGCGTGGGTTCGGACCCAGCGCGAGAGCAGCAGCGCACCTGAGAGCGCGCGTCCGAAGGTGAGCGGCGGCGTCGTCGCATCCGACACGCAGTACGAGTTCCACGACCGTTTCGCCGTCTTGATGAACTCGCGTCCGAGCACGTCGCGGCGATCGCGGCGCCTCGCGGCCGCCTGCGCGCCCACCGACATCAGCGCGACGCGGACGTCCGCGGCCGATGTCGTCGCCGGCAGCGGAGCGCCGAACGCGACGGTCACCGGATAGGGAAACCGTTTCGGCCACTTCCACAGGAAGCGCCCCCGTTCGAAGCTGAAGACGCTGCCCCACACGCGATCGAGGTACACCGGCACGATCGGGACGTCGAGTCCCTCGACGATCTTCTCGAGACCGCGCTTGAACGGCAGCAGGTTGCCGGTGCGGCTGATCGCACCCTCGGCAAAGATGCAGACGACGTGCCCGCGCTGCAGCTCGCGCCGGGCGGCGGCGATCGCCGTCACCGCCTCGCGTCCGCCGCCCACCGGGATCGCCTGCAGCATGCGGAGCAGCGGATTCACCGCCCAGTGCTCGTAGTACGGCTTGTAGACGAGGAAGCGCACGAAACGCTGGATGCACGCGCCGACCAGCGCGCCGTCGACATGTGACAGATGATTGCAGACGAGCAGCGCCGGCCCCCGCGACGGCACATGCTCGGCGCCGGCGATGCGGATGCGGTAGATGGTGTGCGTGATCGACCAGAGGACGAACCGCACCAGGAACTCGGGCACGACGCTCAACACGAAGATGCTCGCCAGGAGCGTCACGATTCCGAAGACCATGATGATGCGATCCGCCGGCAGCCCGACGAGGTCGCGCGTGACGTAGAGCGCGGCCGACGCCAGCATGATCGCGATCGTATTCAGGAAGTTGTTCGTCGCCATCAGGCGGCCCTTCTCGTGATCGGCGCTCTTCTGCTGGAGCAGCGCATTCAGCGGCACGGCGAACAGCCCGCCAAAGAAGCCGACCATGGCCAGGTTGAACGCGGCGAGCGCAAACGAGTGGCCGGACCACGACAGCAGGATCGCGAACACCCCCATGCCGATCGACCCGATCGGCGCCAGTCCCGGCTCCACCTTGTCGCCAGACAGGCGGCCCGCCGCCAGGCTGCCGGCGGCGATGCCGACGGCCGCAAACGTGGTGAGGATGCCGGTCCACCGATCGCCAAGACCCATCACCTGCGTGCCGAAGAGCAGCGTCACCAGTTGCAGCAGGGCGCCGAGGAACCAGAAATACGAGATCCCTACCACCGACAGTGCGAGCACACGATTGCGTCGCAGCTGCGCGAGCCCGAGCCCGATCTCCCGCCACGGGTTCCAGGCGATGCGCGCGCCCGAGGTCGCCGCGACGACGCGGGGAATGCGGACACTGACGACGGTACCGGCGATCGCCACTGAGAGGATCACCGCGCCGATGAGCCACAGCCGATCGTGCCAGGCGTCGAACATCACGCTGCCGAGCGCCGTACCGGCGACGATCGCGACGAACGTGCTCATTTCGAGAATGCCATTCGCGCGCGACAGGTCGCTGTCCGGCAGCAGCTCGGGCAGGATTCCGTATTTCGCGGGGCTGAAGAACGTGGCCTGCAGCGCGATGAGGAACAGCGCGGCATATGCCAGGTCGAGGCGGCCGGCCAGAAACGCGAACAGCCCGATGGCCCCCGCCACGATCTCGAGCGACTTCGTCACGACCAGCACCGTCCGCTTGCTGTAGACGTCGGCGATCTGTCCCGCGTAGCCCGAGAAAAGCAGGAACGGCAGGATGAAGACCACGCCGACGATCGATAGTTGCCGCCCGGCGTCGGCGGCCGACGCCGCGTGCACCGCGAGCATCGACACGACGATTTTGAGCAGGTTGTCGTTGAACGCGCCGAGGAACTGGGTCCAGAGAAACGGGGACAGCCCTCGCTTGCTCAACGTGTGACGGTAGCCGTGTGTGGTCATCGGTGCTCCTCGACGGCCACGATACGCGCGGCGATCCTGCAAGTCCTGAGCGAACCGTGAGAAAGGCTGAAATGTTGTGCCGCCACTACCGCGCCCGCTGCGCGAGGCGTTCGAGAACAGCACTAAACGCCTTCGAATCAGCGGCTTGAAGCACGAACGGCTCTACTGGAAGATACCATCCGGTGAGGCCCGGCGGCGCCGTCTCGACCGCGGCCCCAAGCGCCGCGGCCGCGTCGTCGAGCCGTCCCAGCGCGGCGAATGCAATGCCCCGCCTCACGCGATCGGTGACGGACGACGGATCGAACGGCTCGCCGGTCGCCGCGGCCAGTGCGGCGGTCGCGACCGGATGGCGCGGATACAGCGCCAGCGCGGATCGGTAGCTGGCGATCGCCTCCTCGCGCCGGCCCGAACGCGCCAGGGCCGCTCCCTGTCCCAGGTGCGCATGCATCGTGTACTCGCGCCCGTACAGCCGATGCGGTTGGGCGAGCGCGCGCTCCCGATCGAACTCCTCGATCGCATCTGCGACATCCTCCTGCGCCAGGCGCACCAGGCCGAGCAGCCAGTGCAGGCCGAGCGCGGGGTATCGCTCGCCGCGACCGATCTGCCGATCCTGGATCGCGGCGCCATGTCGAAGCACGCCTTCGGCTTCCGTGAGATGCCCGCGCGCCACGTGGACCATCGCCGACTGGAAATAGCTGAACGCGAAATCGGGATACACCGCGAGCGTCGCGGCTGCGGCGCGCAGCCGTTCTTCGCCCCACGTCGCGTGACCGAGGCGGAACAGGTGCCGCCAGTTCCCGGGCTCGAGCGCCACGGCGCGCCGCGCTTCGCGGATCGCACCCGCGCTGTCGCGCGCGCTGACCAGAATCAGCGCCAGCGTGCCGTGCGCCTCAGCGAGCGAATCGTCCAGCCCGATCGCCTGCTGCCCGTGCGCCAGCGCGCGATCCAGCAGGTCGATCGACGGCCGCAAATCCGAGCGGGTCGATTCGTAGGACGCGAACTCGGCGTTCGCGAGCCCGTTGTAGGCGAGCGCGTATCGCGGGTCCACCCGCACGGCGTGCTCGAAATCCGCGATCGCTCGCGGCAGTTCGCGGATGTCGAGCGTCTCCACGCGCAGCCAGCCTTCCATGACGGCGCGGTAGGCCTCGAGGCTGGGGGTCTCGCTGCGTGGCGAGGAGGGCGCGGACGCGGCCCCCAACTCCACCGCGAACTGCGCCGCGACCTGGTCCTGCAGCGAGAAGATGTCGCCGAGACTGCCGTCCACCTTCGCGTCGGCCACCGCCTCACCGCTGACGACGTCCACAACGCGCGCGGTGATCCGGACACGCTCACCGTTGACCTGGAAGCTGCCGATGGCCACAAGCCGAACCCGTAGCGCCGCGGCAACCTCGTGGATCGCGCCACCCGTCCGGCGAACGGCCTCGTTGACTCGCCAGCGATCGACGACGCGGAAGCGGCCGAACGATCTCAGGTCGTTGCTCACCGTTTCCGCGATCCCCGCGGCAAGCCACGCCGCGGTCGGGTCGTTGGTCACATTCGTGAAATCGAGGACCGCCACCGAGTCGTCATCTGTCGCTGGCAGTACCGGTGTTTCGCCCGCGGACGCCGGTTCCAACGGCGCGATGAACCGGTAGCCGCGCCGCGCCACCGTCTTGATGTAGCGCGGAGACCCTGCGGGATCGCCCAGGGCCTGCCGAAGCTCGGACACGGCCTGGGTCAGCGCGTTATCGGTGACGTTGGCGTCGGGCCACAACGCTTCGAGCAGCGTCTCCTTGGTGACCAGGGACCCTGCGTTGTCGATGAGGAGGATGAGGAGGTCGAGAAGCTTGGGCGTGAGGTCGATCGGACGCCCATCCTCGGTGACCCGATAGGCGCTCCGATCGACGACAAAGCTACCGAACCTGGTGACGCTCGTGTGCAACGAGCGTCATTCTAGATCGTACGGCCGATCCGATCCTGGAGACGCTCGCGATAGCCGCGGCTGAGGGTCAGGCGCGTGCCGTTCTTGAGGAAGACGACGTACTCGCCGTTGAACCACGGCTGCAGCTCGCGCACCTGCTCGATGTTGACGATGTGGCAGCGGTGGATGCGGACGAACATCTCCGGCGACAGCTTGGCTTCGACGGCGTTCATCGTCTCGCGGATCAGGTGCGAGTCGTTGCCGACGTGCAGCTTGACGTAATTGCCCGCCGCTTCGATCCAGTCGATCTCCGCGGTGCGCACGAAGAAAATCCGGCCTCCGGACTTGACCACGAAACGATCGGTGCGCGCCTTGGCCGGCTTGAGGTCCTTGACGATGGCGGCGAGGCGGCGTTCGATGTCGCCGCCCGAACTGCGTTCGATCTGAATCTGGGCGCGCTCGAGCGCCTCGCGGAACCGCTCGCGGTCGAACGGCTTCAGCAGGTAGTCGAGGGCGTGCACGTCGAAGGCGCGCAGGGCGTAGCGGTCGTAGGCCGTCACGAAGACCACGAACGGCATCTTGTCCGGTCCGACGGCGTCGATGACGTCGAATCCGTCGGCGCCTGGCATCTGTACGTCGAGGAACACCAGGTCGGGCTGCAGCGCCATGATCTGCTCGGCCCCGCTGGGGCCGTCGGCCGCTTCGCCGACCAGTTCAAACCCCGGCTCTTCGGCGAGGAGCGTTCGGATGCGTTCGCGGGCGAGCGGTTCGTCGTCGACGATGAGGACGCGCGTACGGGGTGTGTTCATAAGGTCCTACGCCACGCGGAACGCGGCGGGTTTCTCCGCCGGGCTGACGCGCTGGAAAGGGATTGCGATCAACACCGAGAGTCCACCGTGCTTGTCGGAGAACTCCAGGCGGTAGTGACGGCCGTAGAGACAGTCGAGACGGGCGCGGGTGTTCGAGAGGCCGACGCCGGTGCGCAGCGCTTTCAGCGTCCGCACCTGCAGTCCGGCGCCGTTGTCGCGGACCTGCATCCAGAGGCGGTCGCCGTCACGGCCGGCGGACACGTGGATCTGGTTGCCGCCGTGGCGGCCGGCGACCCCGTGCTTGATCGCGTTCTCGACCAGTGGCTGCAGGATCATGCGCGGCACTTCGCCATCGAGCGCTTCGGGATCGATCTTCACGCTGACCGTAAGACGATCCTGGAAACGCGTCTGTTCAATGTCGAGGTACTTCTGCAGGAAATCGATCTCTTCCTTCAGCGACACCTTCGGCTCGCCGGTGCGATCGAACGTGATGCGCAGCAGGTCGCTCAACCGGCTGATCATCCGGTCGGCCGACTCGGGATCGCGGTGGACCAGCGTCGAGATCGCGTGCAGCGTGTTGAAGAGAAAATGCGGATGCAGCTCCGCCTCGAGCGTCTTGAGCCGCGCCTCGATCAACCGCGTCTCGAGCTGCGCGGCCTTCAGCTTGCGCTCCTGCGACTCGTGGTAGAACGCGATCGCGTGGCTGACGCCCACGATGACGGCGTAAACCATCAGGCTCCAGTCGAGTTGCTCGAAGATGCGGCGCTGGAAGAACTGCGACCACGGCACCGACGGCCACTTGCCGCCGTCCGCCCAGAGCAGGAAGCGCACGCTCATCAAGCCGATGAAGTGCACGAAGGCGAATGTCAGCGCGCCAGCGGCATGCGCGGCGACCGCGCGGACCTTGTGGCCGGTATCGAAGGGGAAGCGCCGCGTGGCCCAGACGATGGCCGGGCTCAGCAGCGCCGGCACAAACCACAGGGCGAGGTTGAGGACGAGCAGCTTGCCGGCCTCGATCGTCATGCCCGGCTTGCTGTTGATGAGCGTCAGCCGGTAGGCCTGCAGGAACGAGAACAGGCCGAGCACGGTCGCGACGCCAAATACCCACCGCCATGGCGGTGTCCAAACTTTTCGCATCCGAACAGTATCGGAAGAGGCGGAAATCTCCGTCAAGGACGGGTTTTTCCGTCCCTCCTGGATGCCGTTCGTCACTAGAAAGACGCCGTTCATCCCTGGTCCGCCGCGAGCACGATCAAGGTGGCGTCGTCTTGCAGTTGACCTGCGGTGAATCGCGCGACGGTGTCGGCGAGACGGGCCTGGAGCGCCGGCGCGCTGCACGCGCGATGCTCGATCGCGGCGGCCAGCAACCGTTCCTCGCCGAACTCTTCGTCGTCCTGGTTGCGCGCTTCGGTGAGCCCGTCGGTGAAGAGGACGATGCGATCGCCCGGGCCCAGCCAGATCGTGCCCTGCTCGTACTCCGCTTCCGGAAGCACGCCGAGGACTGGTCCGCCGATCCCCATCCGTTCGTGCGAGCCGTCGGCCCGTATCACCATCGGCAGGTAGTGCCCGGCGTTGGTATAGGTCATCGCGCCGGTGGGCGAGTCGAGCGCGCAGTAGAAGAAGCTGATGAAGCGTCCTTCCGCGATGTTGCCGCAGAGAATCCGGTTGACCTGCTGACAGAGCGCCATCGGTTCCACCGCTTCAGAGGCGAAGGCGCGCACAGCGGCCTGCAGGTTCGACATCAGCAGCGCCGCGGGGATTCCCTTCCCGACGACATCGGCGATGGTGATGGCGAGTTTCGTCTCGCCGAAGCGGATGGTGTCGAAGCAATCGCCGCCCACGCCGGACGCAGGCTGCCACGACGCGGCGAGCTCCCAGCCTTCGAGCTGCGGCACCTGCTGCGGCAGCAGGCGCTGCTGGATCTTGAGTGCTTCCGAAAGCTCGCGCCGCTCGGCGGCGTCCTCGCGGCGCCGCGCGCGGCCGGCTTCGATTTCCTCGCGCATCTTCGCGAGCAGGTGCGAATTGTCCCAGGGCTTCTGCACGAAGTCGCGGACACCCCGGCGCATCGCTTCCACCGCGAGATCGACGCTGCCCCACCCGGTCATCACGATCACGGGCAGCAGCCGATCGAGTTGCTGCACGCGCGCGAGGAGATCGATGCCCTCGCGCCCCGACGTCGTGTCGCCGGTGTAATTGAGATCCATCAGCACCAGATCGAACGGCCGCGACTCGATCGCCTTCAGCGCCGCGTCGGGCGAGGTCACGGCGTCGTAGTCGATACCCTGCCCCTTGAGCATCAGCTTCAGCGCGTCGAGCAGGTCGGGTTGATCGTCCGCGATCAGGATCCGAGGTGTCATTTCACAGGATACGGTCATGCCGTCGGCTGAGCGGGATTCCAAGTCGCGTGCCATCAGAGGCTTTGACGGAATCCGCAAGAGAAACGTGCCTAAATGATTTCGGTCCCCATGCACGCTGTTCGCTTTCGCACACTTGAATCCCGAAAGCGGAGCAGCACGCCGGCCGTCTGCGTCAAACCGCCCGGAAAACGACCGATCCGCGAGGTGAGCCGCGTGGCCCGGCGTTTGCGATTACCGTAGGCAGATGCTGCTCGAGTTCTTCAGGGATCTCCGGTTCGGCGGACGACTTCTTCGCCGCAACCCTGGCTTTACATTCACGGCGGTGGTGTCGCTCGCTCTCGGGATCGGCGGCGCCACGGCGGTGTTTTCGCTGGTCAACGCGATCGTCCTCAAGACGCTACCGGTGCCGCAGCCGAACCAGCTCTATCTCGCCGTCCACGAGGTGCCGGGGCAGAACTACGGCGAGCTGTTCTCGGCGCCTGGATTCCAACAGGCGCGCGATGAGCTGAAGGGCTCGGCGGAACTCTTCGCCGCCACCGGGCCCGTCGGCGCGCAGCTGTTGCCCGACGGTGAGAGCCTCGGTGCTCGCGGCAACGTCCAACTGGTCTCCGGCGAATATTTCTCCGCGCTCAGGCAGCAGGCGCAGCTCGGACGGCTCTTCACGCCGGAAGACAACCGCACCGTGGGTGCGCACTTCGTCGCCGTGATTAGCGACGCCTACTGGCGGCGGCGGCTCAACGCCGCGCCCGACGCCGTCGGGCGGCGCCTGTCGATCAACGGCGCCAGCTTCACCATCATCGGCATCACCGCGTCGGAATTCTTCGGCTCGAGCGTGTCGCTGCGATCGCCCGACGTCTGGGTGCCGTTCATGATGCAGCCCACGATTCGCTACTCGCAGAACGCGAGCAACAGTGACGACTCGGATCCGCGGCAGCCCTGGCCGCCCCAGCGCAACATTGCGTGGCTGAACGTGTTCGCGCGGGTGCCCGGGTCCCCCGGTGCGATCGCGTCAGCGATGACGACCATGGATCAGCGCGAGCAGGAAGCCGCGCTGTCGGCCGACGCGAGCGCGGAGGATCGCGCCACGGTACGGCAGCGAAAGGTGGTGCTCGAGAGCGCCGCCACCGGCGGGATCTCGTCGCTCCGGCGCTCCGTGGCGCAGCCGCTGTTCGTCCTCCTCGCCATGGTCGCGGTCCTGCTCGCCATCGCCTGCGGCAACGTCGCGGGCCTGCTGCTCGCGCGCGCGGCCGGACGGCAGCGCGAGATGGCGATCCGGCAGTCGATTGGCGCGGGCCGCTCCCGCCTGGTCAGACAGATGCTCGCCGAAAGCCTGCTGCTCGCGGTCGCGAGCGGGCTGCTCGGGATCACGTTCGCCGTGTGGGCGCGCGATGCTTTACTCGCGCTGATGGTGAACCTGGGAGGGTCCTCGTCGTCGCCGGTGAATCTCGACACTGGCCTCGACTGGCGCGTGTTGGGCTTCGCGGTCGTTGTCTCCACGATTACCGGGCTGGCCTGCGGAGTCATACCGGCCATACGCGGCACTCGCGGCGCGGTCGCCGACTCCCTGAAAGAGCAGGGGCGCGGATCGGTCACCGAAGGCGGACGCCGCGGACTGCTCGTCGGCAAAGCCCTCGTCGCGATCCAGATGGCGTTCTGCCTGCTGCTGCTCGTCGTTGCCGGCCTGTTCACGCGCAGCCTGCAGTCGCTGACGCAGACGGACGTCGGCTTCGATCGCGATCACATCCTTGCCGCGCGCGTCGACGTGCGGGGCGCCGGCTACAGCCCCGCTGAACGGCAGGCGCTCTACGAGCGGCTGGTCGCTCGCATCGAAGCGCTGCCTGGCGTGCGCTCGGCGAGCCTGTCGGCACACGGACCGCTCAACAACTCGGCCCGGATCAGCAGTCTCAGCGTCGAGGGCTACACGCCGGCGCCGAAAGAGCAGGTGCGCACGAACCAGGAGGTGGTGACGGCGAAGTACTTCGACACCGTCGGCCTCCGCATCATCGAGGGACGCGGCTTCACCGCCGAGGATCGCCTGCCGGGCGCGCGCGCATCCATCGTCAACGAGACGTTCGCGAAACGCTTCTTCGGCGGCAGCACCGCGATCGGGAAACGGTGGGATTATGACGGGCCCGTCGGCAAGGACTCGAACGTGATCGTCGGCGTTGTCTCGGACGCGCGCTACGTCGA
>Ga0193738_1000977_pt1 | contig 12258 bp, 20 predicted proteins | sample L2a1metaG_FD_144927 | JGI IMG/M metagenome (GOLD analysis project Ga0193738, IMG submission 144927) | Soil microbial communities from a riparian zone of the East river system, Colorado, United States - L2a1 | ecosystem: Environmental > Terrestrial > Soil > Riparian zone | place: USA: East River...
CAGGATCGGTATCGAGGGGCCGTATACGTCGCCGAGACCGCCTTCGCCGAGCTGCGGTTCTACGGTGACGGTGTGAACCTTGAACAGTGCGGGCAGCATCGCCGGCCTATCGGGCGAGCAGCCGGTATGAGGCGATTGCGGGCACGTCGATGCTCGGCGCGCCGTAGCTGACCTGAAGCTGCCCGAGCTGCCCCGAGGTGAGCGCCACCGGTCCCCCCGCGGGGGCGGCGGCTACCCGGGCCACCTCCCGGCGTACCGCCGGCGGGCAGGCGGGGTAGCCGTGGCTCAACGAGACGGCTATCGCCCGCTGCTTCGTCGACCAGAAGCCGCCGTCAATGCGCCGCACGACGCCGGAGACACCCCAGGTGTAGGCGTTGGTGGCGGGCAACGTCACCCCATCGTCGACGATCGCGGTGATTGCGGTCACCCAGAGGGTCGGCAGGATCAGAACCCGGCCGCCCGGCCCGTCGACGGTGAGTACCTCCTCGACCGACGGCGCGATATGCCAGCCGCAGAGCGTGCGAACATCATCGGCCGCGGCCTCGACCGCCTCCGGGTTGAGGCCCGGTATGGGTTCCACCAAGGGTGGGGGCACGGCTACTTACGCCGTCCCGGCTTAGCGCCCGGAGCACCTTGGCCGGGGACCTCCGGCGGCTTCTTCGGCGCGACCTTCTTAGCCGGCGCCGCGCCCTTCAGCGCCGACGCTGGCACCGGCTGGCCTTTGACGAGCTTCACGCTGTCATCGATTTCGGCGAGGGTGCCCGGTGAATCCCGGTTCACCCATTCGGCCGACTCCTCATCCAGAATGATCGTGGAGCCCTTCTCCCACGGCCCGAAGTCGGTGGACGAGTAGTTGTGCAGCACCGCATACCGCACCGAATACCGGGGGGCCATCAGATGCCTAGGCCGAACCAGGTGGCGCCGTTGCAGACGAACAGCCCACCTTTGGGCACGCCGGCAGCAGCAGCCGCGATGGTCGCGATCGTCGCTCCTGCGGAGGTTCGGACCACCAGGGTGCCTGTGGTGGTGCCCAGGTTGAAAATCTTCACCTCGACGCCCTGGCAGGAGCCAACCGGTGGCAGGTCGACGTTGCGGGATGTGGTGGAGGGGTCGAAGACGAACGACTGGTTGTCTTCGATCTCCTGAGCGGTGATGACCCGGTTGCCGGATAGCGCCTCGGTGGCGCGTACCGGGAATCGGGAGGCCCGCGACTGCGAGCCGACGGCGATGGCCTCTCTCTGGCCCATGGTTATGTTCCTTTCGTCCCCGCACCTGGCGGGAAGATCGTGTTGTGGTCGTCCACTTGTGGGACGGCGTCCAAGGCGGCGCGTACGAACGCGTCCTTGGCCTCCAGGAGCTTACGGAGGCCGGTGGTGAGTTCCGGGCCGTCCGGGAGCCGGTCGGCCATCTCGTAGGCCAGCCGGCCGCAGAGCTGGCTGATCGGCTGCAGATGCACCGGCAGGTGCTCCCACGCGAAGTAGCGCAGGAGACCCGCCGTTGCTGGATGCCTGTCGGCCATCTGTGTGAGGTCCCGACTCACAACAGGATGTTGCGGAGCGTCGCGGCCGCCTCGATACCTGAGGAGGCGCCGGTCGGGGTGAACCGGCCGAACCCCATCCGCAGGCTGTAGACCAGACGGGTCTGGTCGGTGGCGGGGAGCCGCTCGGTTTCCACCTGAACGCGGCGCCGCCAGCCGGACTTGAACGCCCGCCGGTTGAATGCCGCCACCTGGCCGCGGATGTTCAAACCCGGGGTGGTGGAGACCTTCCCGTCGGCTTCGGTCTTCGACATGGCCATCGAGGAGACGAGCGGATGCCGGGCGATCTTCAGCACCTCGCCGGTCAGCACGGTGGCTTGTGGCCCGTACTTGTCGACCGTCAGCACCTCGTCGATCAACGCGACGCGGTCGGAGGTCTCCGGGTCGGTGATGTAGACCAGGTCGTCGCTGTTGGCGGGATGTCCCCAGTCGACGAGCCTGGCGGGGTCGATCATGTCCCCGCGGAGGTTGTGGAGCAGCGCGAGGGTGGGTGCGACTGCGCCGGCGTCGTTGTCGTTGTTGGTGTTGTCGACCAACGCTGCGTGGCGGATTCCGTCGAACGCCAGGTAATGCTTGGTGTCCGCCGGGTCGGCGTCGTCCAGGTTGATATTCCCGGTAGCCGAGTTGGTGGTGTCGCCGTTGAGCACCGCCGAATCGGCGTAGTGCGCGATCGAGAACGCGGCCTGGCGGCGCAGGAACGGGATATAAGGAATGATCGAGTCTTCCTCCATCTCCCCGGACCATATCTGGTGGATGAGGAACTTCTTGGCGTCGACCTGCACCCGGTTGCTACCGGTCTTGACCGTCGCGTAGTTGGTGGCGTTGAAGGTCAGCGACTCCGACACGAACAGCATCTCGGGGATGTCCACCTCAACCGGCAGGTAGGACGTAGGAGCAGTCATCTCGAACGACTCGATGAGGTTGAAGACCCGCGACTCGCGCCGCGCGGCCTCCCACAGCTCACCGACGTACTGGGCGCCGACCAGCTGCTGGCCGAACCCGGATTCCTGGGTGTCCATCGCCAGGGTGGCGCGCCGATAAGCGGCCGTGTCCTCCCAGGCGCCGCGTCGGGCCAAAGCCCGATCGGGGCCGTGGAACATGTTCAGCGGCAGCCGCGGGAACAGGTCGTCGATGGCCTGCCGGTCCAGCTTGCGGGTCTCCTCCGCGGATAGGTAGGTGGCGTCGGAAACCTGGCCGAACACCTTGTCGAGGTCCTCCGACGGGCCGCCGTAGACGCCTGGCGCCGAAACCTTCTTTTGGCCCTTGAGCGAGCCTTGCAGCTCGTGCAGGAACTCCACGTCGGCGACGCCGAGGCCCCACCGCTTGTACTTCGTGCCGACCAGCTCCGAGGAGTCGGACGGGCCGAACCGCATCTTGCGGACCGTTTCGTCGTCGTCGCCGAGGCCTTCGAGAATGCCCTTCACGAGCACCTTGAGGGCTTCATCGCTGGTCCGACTTGACAGCTCGGCGGAGATACCGTCCAAACGCTGCCGGATGTCGGTGGCCAACGCGTCGAGCGTGACCTGAGTGGTCATTGTGTGTTGCTCCTTCCCGCTCAGAGGCGGATGGCCGACAGGAAACCCTGCGCGGCGTCGGTGGTGTAGGTTCCGGCGGCGCCGTCCCCCTCCTGCTGGTCCTGGTGTTCGTCGTCCTGGTCCTCGTCGTCCTGGTCGAGGCCGAGGCTGCGGCGCAGCTCGGCGAACGCAGTCTGGAATTGGCTCTCGAACCGTGCTTCGAGATCAGCTAGCCGCTGCTCGAAATCCGAGTTGCCGGGCAGCGTCGGCGGGACCGGCGCGATGAGGGTGTCGGTGTCGCCGACCTTGCCGAATGAGTCGCCGGTGGGCGGGCTGAGCATGCCGCCCTCGCCGCGCTGCCAGCCGGCGAGGTCGAGTAGCTCCATGCCGGCGGTGGATAGGGCGGCGTGCTGCTGCCGCACCGCCTGCGGGTCCGCCGGCACTGCGACGGCGGACACTTCGGCGAGGTCGTAGTACGCCTCCTTTTCGATCTGCTCCGCCGTCATGCTCCACCAGTTTTTGAGCGGAGCGCCGTCCTTATCGACGAAGTCAAAACCCACGGAGACGGCGTGCATGATGCCGGCCCGGTACTTACGTTCGATGGCGGCGGCGAACGGGTCCTCCCGGTCGAACGTGATGCCGATGTTGACATTGCCGCTCTTACGGGAGGCGCGGCCCCTACCGATTGGCGGCACGTGCGCCATGTGCTGATAGAGGATCACCGGGTTGAGGTTGAAATTGTCGAGCTTCCAACCCGAATGGCGGAGCCTGAACCCGTAGCGGTTCAGGCTGGTGGAGGAGGCGGTGAACGTCAGCGCATCCTCGTCGCCGCCGCGCTCCAGCGTCGCTAGTGTGGTCGGCCGTCCAGTCGTCATCACTTACCTCCTTGTTGCGGCCAGGTGGCCGTTTGCTTTGAGCCCGAGCGGCCCATGCCGCATCTGCCAGTGCCCCATCTCTAGGGCGGCCATGACGCCGGCGGCGTCGGTTTCGTCTACCGGTTCGCCGGTCGGGGCGGTGTCGCCCTCCGGCCGGGAACCCGCCCCGGATACCGCCGACTTGTTGACCGGCGCCCACCACACGTCACCCCAGGAGACGGGCGCCATACCGTGCCGGAGCCGCCATTCGTTGATCGTCATCGCGCCGGACTCGATGGCCTGGCGCTCCCGGTCCCAGGTTTCGGTTTCGGCGAACTGCAGCGCCGCCACCTTGCTGAAGTCGAACTCGGCGACGTTCGGGGATGCCGGCGGGCCGGAGCGGCGGCCGAACATGGGCAGCAGCTGCTGGGTGATTTCGTCGGCGCGGAGCATCGCATCGGGTTGCAGGGTGTGCACCCACAGCTGCCGCTCGAACTCCCGGGTATTCGACAGGGTGGCGTGGGCCAGGTCGTTGAGCAGAGGTGCGGGGATGCCGTAGGCGTTCCAGACTTGGCGGGCGGTCAGGTCGAGGCCACTGACGAACTCGGCGTCCTTCGGCGATACCGCCAGGTTTTGGAACTTCGCCGCGTAGCGCAGCACCGACCAGCGGTGCGCCTTGTCCACGCCGCGGTAGCGGGCGTCGAGCATCGCCTCCAGGCTTTCGGCCTGCGGCTGGGTGAAGGTGATCCGATCATCGTTGGGGACGACCGCGCCGCCGCCGAGGAGACCGTTGGCGAACAGGTTTCGGTTGGCGGTCATCATCGCCGAGCCGGTGTCGGCAGCCAGCCGGGCGGCGACTAAGGGGGACAGGGAGGCGAACTCGTCGAGCGGGTTGGGGTAGCGGAACCAGACGATTTCGTTGGGCTCGAAGCGGATCACCGGGCCGCCGCTCATCGGCTGGTACAGGTAGTGGCTCAGGTAGTCGTTCGGGTCGGCGACGGGCCGCATCTGGGTTGGTTTGCACCACCAGATTTCCTGCGGCCGCTTAACGTCGGCACCTTCGACGGCCCAGACGGATTCGCCCCAGATACACATCGACAGCTCATCCATGCGGAGCAGCCGGCGTTGCGTCCAGAACGGGTTGACGTGGCGCAGCAGGTCCGCCGCCGGGCCGGACGTGATCTCGGCGCGCTTCGGGCCGTCGCCGTCGTACAGCCGCAGCTTCAGGCTGGCCATCAGCCGGGCGCGGAGCGACGCCGCCGCGTAAACCTCCGCGGAGGTGGCCAAATAGTCGCCGTAGGTTTCCGGGTCGTAGCTCGGCGGATGCCCCGTGAACCCCTCGAATCTGGGTGCAGACACGGAGCCGACCGGCCAAGACAGTTCGCCTCCGCGGCGCGCCGTGAACTTCGCCGCCACCCGCTCTATGAGGCCCATCAGCGGCCGCCGCCGTACATGTCTTTGAGCTGCTTACGGGCACGCCGGCGCGCGCCGACTTCGCGGGCGTCGATCCAGCCGAGCTGCACCGCCGATATCGCCCAGGCCAGGCACAGCCAGACCGCGCCGATGATCCAGGCGGTGAGCCAGCCCAACACGAAGAAGGGGGCGGTGATGATGGCGAGCAGCACCCGCCGCGGGGTCAGGGTTTTCGCCCTGGACTCGACTCGCTCGAAGACTTGGCGCCACTGCGCCGCTGTTACTGACAAGGGGTTCGCTCCTCTCATGCCATTAGGTCGCCGTCGATGATGAGCTGGCCGCCCGTCTCCAGCAGCCAGAGGGCGCCGGACGCGCCCGCTATCGGCGCCAGATCACTCGTTGACTTGGTCCAGTCCCAGGCCCAGGAGCCGCCGTCCAAGTTCCGTACTTCGGCGCCTTTCAGCGACTCCGTGTACACCTCGTCCGGGTGGTGGGTGAGCGCCCGATGGCCGGTCAGCTTCTGGATGTGCGCGCAGCTGGCGGACGCGGCGGTGGCGGTGAGGAGCTCCAACTCGAAGCCGGGTACAACCTCACCGTCGGCCCGCGTGTACGGTTCCGCCAAGGTGGGTTTCCACGCCTTCACCGGGCCGGCCGCGTAGGCGGCGAACGTCGCCCCCGGATGGTTTTCGTGCAGTTGGCGGAGCCGGCCGGTCAGCCAGTCGATGCCAGGAAGATGTTCGGCCAACTCCACATGCGGCACGCCGTCGTGAAGCGCCGCCATGTTGATGGTGGCGGAGGCCATCTCCTTGGCGATCGTCACGAAGAACACCGGCGGCCCGTTCGGCTCCACATCCTGCGCGGTCGCCGCCCAGGCGGTTAGGGACACCGGCTGCGGGGTCATCCGCTGCACCCGCTGGCACATCGCCTCGGTACGAAAACCGATCTCCTGGTCCCCGCCGGCGAGCGCGGCCCGTTCCGCCCGGGCGATCAGAGACTCCACGTCGACCCTCCGCCCTAAGTTCGGGTTGGCCCACGCCAGCGCCTCCAGGTCTGTGCAGGCGCAGCCGTCGGGGGCGGTGTAGCCGAAGTAGCCGAGGCGGTAGTCGCCGCGGCCGGTGTAGATGAAGGTGCGAGCCTGCTCCTGCAGGGCGTTGAGGACCACGGAGCGGTCGTCGCCGGCGTTGCTGATAGCCCAGGCTTGGGCCCCCGGTTCGGCGTTCATCGCGTTCTCGGCGGCGTCGTGGGCGGACCAGTCGTGATGCTGCCGCAGCTCATCCTCAACGAGCCGGGCCACCGTTAAGCTGCGGCCGCCTTCCTCGTTGGAGGCGGCGATCTTGTAGGCGGAACCGTTGACGATGATGATCTCTTGCTCACCGTTGGCGGATCGGACTTGCGCGATTTCAACGTTCAGGTCCTCGACGGAACGGGCCAGGTCAACGAGCTTGACCCACGAGATGCGGGCATAGTCGAGTTTCGTCGACGTGCCCAAGATCATTCCGACGCACAGCATGTACATCCAGAACAGCGACAGCAGCACCAGCAGCTCAGTCTTACCGTTCTGCCGCGCCACCAACACCAGGATCTGCCGGAACCGCGGCCGGCCGTCCGGGAGCCGCTCCAACCCGTGGATGCCCATCCAGCGTTGCCATGGGTCGAGCGGCCGGCCGACGACATCGGAGCAGAACACCTCGAAGGCGAACCCGAGTGACGTATCCGCGGTCAACGCGCAGCCGCAGCCGCACGGACCCGGCTCCCCCTGCACCAGCGGCGGGGTGAACTCCCGCGGCAGGGTGGAGCCGAGAATGTTAGGCGGGGCCGGCGCCCGGAAGTGTCGCGCGGAGGTTGGCGAGTCGACTGTTAGCGTCACCACCGCCTCCTACGTTCAAGCTCTTTCGGTCGACCGGGTTCAGCCCGAGCGCGCCCATCAGCGTCGCGATCTGCGCGTCGAGGTTTCTTAGCGCAACCCGGTCCCGCCAGTCGTCGCCGCGGAGCGCCTTCAACCGCACGAACTGCCGCTCATCCATGGATTCGCAGAGCATCGCCACGTGTTCCAGGTCGGCGGCGCGGTCAATCCACGGCCGGCGTAATCCCCAGATGGAGTCCCAGAGCCGGCGGCCCTCGGTGCCGAGGGTGCGCGGCGGCTCCGGCGGAGATCCCGCGAGCGGGAGCACGTCACCCACCAAACCACCTCCCAGGTGTATAGACAGGTGTATATACACCCGGGTATAGTTGGAGGTCCGGGAGGCGCACGGCCCCCCGGGACGAGGAGGACAAGATGAGAGTCAGCCAGACACACACGCTAGACGGGGTGGAAGTCGTACCCGGACTCCGCGTGTGGGACTACGACCTACGACGCAGAGTCGTCGGTGAGGTTTCCAGCCGCGAGGCGGACGGCGACCCGTGGTACGTGATGCGCGCCGTTGACGCGCCCGACCTCCGGGGTTCGGATATGAATCCGTCCCGCATGTGGGTGCGGCACCCCTCCACAGGAGAGGTGGCGTGATCAATGAAATACGCGGAAATCGAAGAGATCATGGCGGCCGCGGAGCGGGACGCCCGCGCGGACGTAGGTGAAGAGTTCAGCGACGACATGGTCGTCGACCTAGCCTCCAGCGTCCTAATCGGCCAGCCCTACTCGCTGGTCCAGGAATGGTGCCGCCGCAACCTAGGCTTCACGCCGGCGTCCCTACTGCCCCAGACGACCTCCGCCCAGCATTACGGCTCCGCCTTCGACCTGTACCGCACCGCGCCGGAGTCCATAACCCGCCCGCCGCGGCGGCGGTGTCAGTTCCCCGTGTTACACGCCGAAGCGACCCGGCTAGGCCGGCCGCTCGTCTGCGGATGCGCGTCATGATCACCACGGTGGGTGAGCTGCGGGAGCTGCTCGAAGAGTTCGAGGATGAGGCGCCGCTGCTGCTGGCGTACCAGCCGAACTACCCGCTGGCCTACCAGCTCGCCGGCGTCACCGAGGAGGAGCCGCAATGTGAATGTGACGCCCTGCTGGAAGTTGAGCCGATCACCGACAGCGCGGACCGGCTACGTATCGTGCAAGGGCTAGAACATCACCCCAGATGCCCGGTGGAACGTGAGGAGTCTGAGACTCCGCGGACCGTGTGGCTGCTGCAGGGTGATCACACCGACCGGCCGTACGACGTACCCGAGAACCTTTGGGAGCGTGTGTCGTGAGCTACCGCTACCCGCAGGGCTCCCCGCGGGAGCCGGACAGCAGCCCGCTGGCGGCGTACCGCCGGCGTCAGGCCGAGAAGGCGGCCGCTGAGGCTGAGTCGGCCGCGCACGCTCAGGACGAGATGGGCAAACACTCCCCTGACTGCGGCTGCCATGAAGCGACGCGGGAGAGGAAACATGCGGAGGCTTCCCCGGACGGCCTCAGCGCCGCCCGCGCATGCGCGCAGTGGCACCTGGGCGACCCGGATTGGGCCGACTCAATCATCAACGCGTACCTGAACCCGGAGGCGGCCCGGGAGCTGCTGCACGAGGAGATGGGGGAGGACGCATGAGCGCCGACCGCTACCCGGCGACGTATGGGCCCGACGACGATTGCCAAACGTGCGGCGGGCCCGCGAGCGAGTGCGGCCACATCCGGCCAGAGACCCCGGACTCCGCGCGGGAACTAGAGGCCGAGCGGTGCGAGGAATGCGGGGCGGTCCTCCGCGACGACGAGGGCATCCACTGCGACGCCTGCCAAACCAAGATCGACGAATGGTTCGACAACCAATCAAGCACGGAAAGGGAGACAACATGAGCACGAGCACCGAGGTACGAAACGCTACCCTGGCGGACCTGGCAGAGATGCTGAAGGACCAGCAGGCGCGGAAGGTTGACCTAGTAGCGCCGGCAACGAAGATTCGGGCCAGCAACGGCCAGATCGTGGTGAAGGGCGCGGACCCGCAGTTGACCCCGGAGGGGGTCGACGACGTGGACGGCATCTACCAGCCGACCGAGGTCTTTGATGAGGGCGTGGCGGCGAAGCTGGGTATTCCGACCGCCTACCTAAGGCGACTGCGGGAGACCCGGACCGACCTGTACGACGCGAACGTCAACGGCTGGCTCCACGGCCGCCGTCCACTGGTCCGCACCATCAACGGTGTGACGGAGAGGGTGCGGCCGGGTACCGACCCGGACCCGCGGGCGTTCCTGCTCCGCGCGTTCCGCGGCCAGGATGGGGTCGGGGTGGCGCGCGCGTTCCTGTCCGACCAGTACGGCATCCTGGACCATTTCGACGCTCTGACCGCCGCCCTGGCGGGTGTGAAGCAGGCCGGGGTGGAGGTGGAGGTCGACTCGTGCGACCTGTCCGACCGGCGCATGTACGTCCGGGTTTCCGCGCCGCAAATCTCGGCGGTGGCGCCGGTGCTGCTGCGGCACTACCGGAGCCCGTTCACCGGCGCCACCGGCCTAGACAATCCGGTGGTGCATTCCGGGTTCGTCATTTCCAATTCGGAAACCGGCAACGGCGCCTGGTCGATCACACCGCGGATCACGGTGCTGGTGTGCAAGAACGGGATGACCCGGAACGTCGACGCCATCCGCGGCGTCCACCTAGGCCGGAAACTCGACGAGGGTGTCATCCGGTGGTCGGAGGAGACGAAGCAGAAGCAGTTGGAGCTGATGACCTCCCGGACCACCGACGTGGTGCGGACCGTGCTGAGCCCCGGCTACCTGGAGAAGGTCATCAAGGCTATCGAGGACCAGTCGGACCGTAAGCTCACCCGGCCGTACGACGAGGCGGTGCGGACGGTCACGAAGCGGCTCAACTTCCCGGAGGAGGTGCGGGACCTGGTCCTGCAGCATTTCATCGAGGGCGGAGACGCGACGGCGGGAGGCGTCATGCAGGCGGTCACCTCGACGGCGCAGGTGGTCACAAACCCCGACCTGGCATCCGAGCTGGAGGGCAAGGCGCTCGACGCCCTAGCCCTCGCGCACACCCTGGGCGGGCAGTCATGACGTACCGGGAGCGCCGGCTGCGTAAGGCGGAGCGGCTCCGCGGCTGGGCTGAGAAACGGCAGCAGGCGGCGGAGGAGGCGTTGGAGTCGCAGCCGGAGCTGCGCGGCGATTGGGCGTTCATCACCCAGCCGGGGCATATTCCGGCGCGGGAGCGGATGAACGCCCGGGATGATCGGGCGTTGGAGAGTCTGCGGAAAGCGGAGGGTATGGCCTCCCGCGCCGACGGCATCGAAGCCGCAGCGGCGGGCGCTATCTACTCCGACGACCCGGACGCCATCGAAGCTCTAGAGGCCCGGATCGCCGGGTTAGAGGCGGAGCGGGACCGCATCAAGGCGTACAACGCGAGCTGCCGCAAAGGCCAGCGGGATACGTCCCTGCTAGATGAGAGGCAGCAGGCGCAGCTGGCGAGCACCGCGCAACACGCCAGCTACCAGATTCGGGAGAACGGGGCGGCGCCCGCCTACTGGGCGGCGAACCTGTCCGGCAACATCAACCGGCAGAAGAAACGTCTCGAGGCGCTGAAACGGAAGGTGGCCTGATGATCAAGCAAATCGTGTTGAGCTACGAAGCCTCTCTGCAAACACTGATGGATCTTTACGAGGCGCACGACAAACAACACCCGGATAAAGATCAGTGCGGTGGTGTTGGCTCCTGTCTGATGATGCGCACCGAGGTCGAAGCCGAGCAAGAGCTTGAGCGAATGCTACGGGGGATGGCCGGCGAGGGCATCAGACTCCAAATTTCGGCGCTGAAACGGAAGGTGGACGGCGATGCCGGGCCAGCGTAGGGAGAACCAGAAGATGGTCACCGCCTGGCTGGACCGGGCGCTTGTCGAGCAGGTGCAGGCGCGGGCGGAGGAGCGCGAGGAGACCGTCGCCGACGTGATCCGACGCGCCTTGAAGCGATACGTCCGCTAGGGAGTTAGGGGGAGCCGCCGGCCGCCCGTGCCGGCGGTTTCCTATGTGCCTCGGGGAGGATTTTCGGCACCGCCGAGTTCCACAGCACCGTGTGGTGGATCCGATCGTAGAGACGGCCCAGCGTGGTGATCTTGACGGCGGACGGCGCAAACATCACCGAATAGAAACTCTTAGCGTATGTCCCGATTTGCTTGTAGCCGTCGGTCATGCCGCCGGACGCCTGCTGCGACGACACTTGGTCGAGGGCGAAGTCGGCGGCGGTGAGGAACAGCTCACCTGTCGCGCCTTTCGCGACATAGGCGTTGACATCCTCATTGAACCGGCCTACCCAGCCGACGGGGCGGCCGACGCGGCAGAAGAAACTATTCATCGCCTTACGCCGAACCCGCGTCGTCTGGAAGCCAGCCATGGCGCCGCCCATGTAGTCGCCGCCTTGGGCGAACGCGACGGTGAGCGCTCCGGTGTCCTCCAGGAAGTCCAGATAGATTTCGATCACCTCGTCGAAGCGGCGGGTGATGCAGCCGCGGAGCGCGGCCCCGTCGACGAAGCGGTGGCCGAACCAGTTGTAGTCGTCGTCGAGCTGCAACGTCCAGGTGAGGCCCAGCTCGGCGGCGATCCGGTCGACGGCGTTCCGGGCGTAGATGATCGTGCCGGTGGGGCCGCCGTTGTCACCCATGTCGGCGTGGGCGTCGTCCTTGTGGAAGATCAGGACGCGGCCGGGCCAGCGTTCCTCATACTCGGCCCGCGTCTCGTCGGCGTCGTCGAGGAGAATCCACCAGGGGCCGGTGTAGCCGTCGGCGTGGAGCGCGCGCGCCGTGTGCTGCGCCAGGAACTTCGGCCGGCCGTGGGTGAGCACGAAGATCGCGAAACCGTCGCGGACGGTCACACGCGTATCCACTCGGACGGCAGGGTCGGCCGGTACGGCTCACTGTCGGAGTGGCTGGGGAGGACCACGATGTCGAAGCTGAACCCTCGGGCCGCCGATTGGCTGCGGCCGCTGATGAAGCGAATCAACCCGCCGGACGGGTGCTCGATCCGCTCCTCGCCGTTAGCTCGAATGG
>Ga0193738_1000978_pt1 | contig 12253 bp, 13 predicted proteins | sample L2a1metaG_FD_144927 | JGI IMG/M metagenome (GOLD analysis project Ga0193738, IMG submission 144927) | Soil microbial communities from a riparian zone of the East river system, Colorado, United States - L2a1 | ecosystem: Environmental > Terrestrial > Soil > Riparian zone | place: USA: East River...
AAGGGAAGAGCCGACGCGGATCAGCGATCTGAGGCCGACCATCGGTACATATCTGCCTGCCCATCCGGCTGCTCCGATGGCGGCGATGCGTGTTCTGTCGGTCATCCCTTGACTCCTCCTGAGGTCAGGCCGGCGATGAACCACCGTTGGAAGGCGACGAAGATGGTAAGTACGGGAACGAAGGCGACGATGATGAAGGCCGAGAACAGCCCCCAGAAGTTCCCGAATCCGGTAGTGATGTAGCGGACGATGCCGTTTTGGACGGTCTTCATGTCCTCTGTGGTGGCGAGGACGGTGCCCACGAGGTAGTCATTCCACACGAACACGAAGATGAAGATAGCGATGGCGGCGATGCCGGGGCGGATCAGGGGGATAATGATGTGCCAGAGGATCTGGAGCCGGGTGCACCCGTCAATGGCGGCAGCCTCTTCGATCCCTACTGAGATGTTCTCGATGAAGTTGCGCAGGAACAGGACGCTCTGTCCGCAGATGATCGCGGTGTAGACAACGATCAACATGGGGTAGGTGTTGATCAGCGCGGTCTTGACGAGCATGGAGTACAGCGCGATGAAGACGACGATGGCTGGGACCATCGACAAGACCAAAATTCCGGTCATCAGCGTTTCCATGCGGCGACTGCGGTATCTGGTAGCGACGTAGGCGGCGGGGATACTGATCGCGAGAGCCAGCACGATGGATCCGGCTGCGTAGATGAGGGAGTTGATGAAGAATCGGATGTTCGTTGCGGTGAGAAGGCCGAGGTAGTTGTCGAAGGTGATCGGGTTCGGGATCCACTCGGGCGGGAATTTGATGGTGTCTGCTTCGGGTTTCAGCGATGTGGAAACGATCCAGACGACTGGTGGGAGGACGATCAGCGCAGAGATAACGATGTAGGTCCAGGTTGAGATCGTTGGGAGGACCGACCTGGAACGACGGCGGCGGCGGCTCGCCGCGGTGGCGGTGGCGGTGGCGGTGGTCACAGGCTTTCCTTACGTCGGAACCGGATGGCGGCGAGGGTGAGGATGATGTTGACGGTGAAGAGGAGGATGGCGGTCGCCGAGGCCCCAGACAGGTTGAAGTCGTTGAAGGTCTGGTTGAACACCCGCATCGAAAGGGTTTCTGTCGCCCCGAGCGGTCCGCCGCGCGTGGTCACCAAGATGATGGTGACCATTTGCACGTAGAGCATCAGCAGGACAATCACGACCGAGACGATGGTGTTTCGCAGAAACGGCAGCGTGATGTTGACGAAGTCGTGCCACAGTCCGCCCCCGTCGACCTTGAGGCTTTCGCGGAGCTCCTCGGGGATGGTTTGCAAAGCGCCGAGGAAGAGCAGCATCGCCTGCGGATACGACCACCATGCCGTGATGAGCGTCACGGCCAGCAGAGCGGTCGTTGGCGAAGAAAAAACGTCGGTGGGACCGAAGCCGAGTGATTTGGTGATGGCGGTGGCGGGTCCGAAGTTGGGGTTGAGGAACCACAGCCAAATGGTTCCGGCGGTCGCCTGCGACAGCAGCCACGTGAGGAGAAAGAGGCTGCGAACGCTGCGCTTGAACCGGTGCAGGCTGTTCAGCACGATCCCGGACAAGAGACCAGCCGGCAGGGCAATGATCAGCGCCCCCAGCGAGAAGACCAGGGTAGTTCTGATGCTACTGGGCAGGTCTGGATCCGAAATTAGTTCGACGAAGGAGTTGAGACCGGAGAACTCTCCGATTTGGTAGTACGTCGTCTCGTGCAGCGCTGTCCATGCCGTGTAGAACAGCGGTCCGATGAAGACGAACAAGAAGACAGCGCTGACCGGTAACACGTAAAGCCAGATCCGACGGTCTTCGCGTCGGCGACGGATCACCGCCACCTTGCTGGTGGGAGGTGCGTCTGGAGCCTGAGTGCGCGGCGAACTTGCAATGGACATGATGTGATGTCTCTCTTCCCCGGGGAGCCCGGCTGCGCGGGGTCCCCGGATGGTTGGCCGAGGCTACTTGTTGGCCGCGTCCTGCGCGGACGTGATGAAGTCGCTACCTGACTTCTTGTTCAGGTACAGGTCCTGCCCGGCTTGTGAGAGCCCAGTGGCAACAGCGATCCAGTTGTCGGCGTAGGTGTGCGGCTCGCTGTTGCTCTTGACATACTCGGCGATCTTGTTAACCGTTTTGGCTTCCGGGGTCGAAAAGAATGGTTCCTCGTAGGTTGCGGCGCGGGTGGGGACCTCGCCGCCGGTGGCCATCACGGCAGCGGCCTTGGGACCCGTCATGTATTCGATGAATTTCCAGGCAGCGTCGGCATGCTCACTGTCGGCACCGATACCCAGGGTCCATCCGATGGTGGCGCCGGTGTCGTCCCCCGTCGACGCCGTAGGCAGGGAGGTCCACTTCACATCGGGGTTCTGAGACGCCATGGTGACGATTCGCTCAGTGCCGAGCACAGTCATCGCGACGGTCCCGTTGGCCAACCCGTCGGCGACCGTGCCGTAGGTGTCTGAGGTCACGCTGCTCGCGAGGGCTCCGGCATCCCGTAGATCGGCCAGGAAGTTGCCGAACTCGATGCCTTTCTCGGTCGCGAAGTCGGCCTTACCCTCGGCATTCCAGATCGGCTGGTCGACCTGACTCATGAAGCAGTCGAAGAAGGTGGCGATGATCGCGGAGTTGTCGGCGTCTGAGAATCCGGTGCCGAAGCCGGTGACGCCAGCTTTGGCTGCCTTCCCGGCCACCGTCACAACCTCGTCATAGGTCTTGGGTACCTCGACGCCGAGCTGCTTGAGGACCTTCTCGTTGTAATAGAACGCACACGTGCGGTACTCGTACGGAACCGCAACCTGCCCGTCCGGGCCAGCAAGCGTGTCGATCGGACGGAGCCAATCTGTGATCTCAGACGCCGCCGCCGGCAGCGGCGAGTAAGCCCCCGCGGCCGCCATCTGCGGCACCTGCGGAGTGAACATCTTGAACACGTCCGGTGCCTGCCCGGCAGCCGCAGCCTGCGGCAGCCGATTGAGCATGTCTCCCAAGGACACCACCGCAAGCTCCACCTTGATGTCGGGGTTGGCCGCCTCGAAGTTCGCCAGGTTCTCCTTCAACGCCTTCGCCCGCGGATTGTCCTGACTCGGGTCCAGAAAGTCCCAATAGGTCAACGTGACCGGCCCCTCGGACTCAGAAGCCGACCCGGAGCACCCGGTGGCCAACAAGCTCGCCGCCGCCGCCAGCGCAACGGCAAAGCGCCATCGTTTCTTGATCATGTTCTCTCCAATGAGATCGATTGCTGAGATCGGTTGCAGTGACCCTAGAGTAGGGGACGGCCCGGTGTCAAGGCCGCGACCGTAATTGCCCCGGTCGCCAGATGGGAGGCAGCGGTTTGAGCGTTGATTGGCGTCCAACGCTCAGGGTCGAGGTTGACGCGCGCGCTCGACGGTCTTAGAGGATCGCGTCTCGTGTTGAGAGGGAGACTTCGGGCCGAAGGCTCTGCGAGCTCTGCGATCGTCTCTTCAGATGAGATCGGTTGCTGAGATCGATTGCAGTGACAGTTGGCAGCATGCGACTATCTGTCAGTCACGTTCTTGACCAGAGGGGACACAGGTGTTCACCAAGCTTGCGACACTGCGCACGATCGACGAGTCAGGCGCTGTGCTCATCGTTCGGCTGCCCGACGCGGATGGTGCGGAGCGCGTCGCGCATGCCGCGATCGAGGGCGGGTTCCGCGCCCTTGAGGTCACGCTCTCCATCCCAGGGGCCGTCGAGCTCATCCGACGGTTGGCCATCCGGTACGCACCGGACGGTGTCGCCGTGGGAGCGGGAACAGTCCTCGACGGCTACGCGGCGTACGAGTGCATCCGAGCCGGTGCGGCCTTCTTGGTCAGCCCACAGCTCAACCCCGAGATGATTCGGGTCGCCAACCGCTACCAGGTCCCGACGATCAGCGGGGCCTTCACCCCGACCGAGATGCTCGAGACCGCTGAGGCGGGTGCGGATATCGTCAAGATATTCCCGACCGAGAACGCCGGTATCCCCTACGCCAAGGCCATGCTCGCGCCGCTGGCGCACCTGCCGATTATGCCCGCCGGCGGAGTGACTGTCGAGAACGTCAAGGAGTGGTTCGCCGCGGGCGTGGCAGGCGTGGGTGTGGGAAGCGCCATCACCAAGGCGTGGCAGCCTGACGGCGACTTCACCCGGGTGACCGCCGCTGCCCGCGACTTCCTGATGGCGGTGCGGGACGCGCGCGGATGAACGCGCCGACCCTGCGCATCGTCATCGGCACAGCGGGCTCCGGCAAGTCGACGATTGCTCAGCGCCTCGCCCGGCAGCATCGCGCCGCGTACCTCGACAAGGACGCGATGAGCGCGCGGTTCGTCGAGGCCGCCCTGGTGTCGGCCGGATACGACCCCGGCGACCGCGAGGCCAACCCGTTCTACCGCGACAACATCCTGCCCCTCGAGTACGACTCGCTGCTCGACGTCGCCGGGGCCAACCTCCGTCTCGGTTGCCCCGTGGTGGTCGACGCACCCTTCACCCCCTACTTGTCTGATCCCACGTTCATCACCGCGGCCGCGGAGCGCTTCGACTGGCCGCCGATCGACGTGGAGGTGGTACGGGTCCGCGTCTCCCCGAAGACGCTGCAGGACCGGCTGCGCAAGCGTGGCCTCGAGCGCGACCAGGTCAAGCTCGCCCATTGGGACGAGTACTGGTCCGTGCACGGCGGGCTGCGGTGCGCGTGGACCGGCGTACGGCTGTCAGAGCTCTCCAACGACGCGGAGGAGGCGGAGACCGCCTCGGACCTGCCGGCCCTCCCGATTGACCTCGAGCACGGAGGACGCGACACGGACGCAGGCACCCGATGATCAGCGGAACGACCACGCTCGTCGCCCACCTGGGCTATCCCACGCACACGTTCAAGTCGTCGCTGATCTGCAACCCCTGGTTCGAGAAGAACGGCATCGACGCCGTCGTCGTCCCGATGGGGATCAAGGCCGAGGACTACCCGGACTTCTTCCGATCAGTCTTCACCCTCACCAACATCCGCGGTGCCCTGGTCACCATGCCGCACAAGGTCACCACCATGGAGCTGGTGGACGAAATCAGCCCGACCGCCGCGATCGCCGGCGCGACGACCGCCGTCCTGCGACGGGAGGACGGGTCGCTCCTCGCCGACCAGTTCGACGGCGCCGGCTTCGTCCGCGGCATGCTGCGCAAAGCATTCGACCCCTCCGGGAAACGCGCGCTGGTCGTCGGCAACGGCGGGGTCGGTTCTTCGATCGCTGCCTCGCTGGCCGGCATCGGCCTCGCCGAAATCGGCTTGTTCGATCCCAACGCAGCCGCCTCTGAAGCACTCGCCCAGCGCATCAACGTGCACTACCCAGACGTGAAAATCGTGATGGGCTCGAAGGATCCCGAGGGCTACGACCTGATCGTGAACGCCACCCCCATCGGGATGAACGACGACGATCCCCTGCCCGTCGACGTCGACCGCGTCGCCCCCGGTTCGTACGTCGGAGATGTGGTGCTCAAGACCGACATCACCCCGTTCCTGCAGACAGCCAAGGACAAAGGCTGCACGATCCAGGTCGGCACCGACATGTTGTTCGAGCTGATTCCCGCCTACCTGGAGTTCTTCGGCTTCAAAGGCGCCACACCCGACGAGCTGCGCGCAGCTGCGCAGCGACCGTGACGACCACGGCTTGCGGGAAGGCGTCCGTTGCCAAAGAACTTGTCAGTAGCGGGCCGGCTTTGCAATCTATGAATATGTCTACCATGTTAATCCCTTACAGGAGTGTGCGCGATGAGAGCTTTGGTCAGTGGTGGAAGTAGCGGCATCGGCGCGTCTACATGCGTGAGGCTCGCTGAGGCGGCTCTTGCCCGAGGCGAGCAGCCGCAGATCGCGGTGTGTGGACATAAAGAGACCACTAGCCAAGAGCAAGTTGTTCGTTCAATCCAGTCAATGGGCGGTACTGCCATCGCATTGGTGGGTGACCTCAGCGATCCCAACGTGCCAGGTCAACTTGTAGAAGCTGCGGTAGCCGAATTTGGTGGCCTGGATGGGTTGGTAGGCAATGCTGGAATCGCTAGCCCTGGCGCAATATGCGACTTGTCCGTCGAGGACTGGGACAATATGTTCTCGGTCAACCTCCGCGGCGCGTGGCTTCTTGCCAAAGCAAGCTACGCGCACTTGAAGCAAAGTCGCGGTTCGGCCTGTTTCATCTCTTCAATGTCTGGTCAGCTACCGCATGCCGGATCAGGTGCTTATAGCCCCAGCAAAGCTGCTTTGACAATGCTAGCCCAGACGCTCGCTTTGGAGTGGGCACCTGACGGTATTCGTGTGAATGTGGTATCCCCAGGGATGACTCATACACGGATGACTGAGAAAATGTACGCCGACCCACAAATCAAGAAAGCAAGAGAAGGTATCATTCCGCTGTCGAGAATTGGTGACCCCACGGATATCGCGAATGTGATTGAGTTTCTGGTAGGCCCGTTGTCGGGTTACGTCACGGGGCAAGACATCTGTGTCGATGGCGGCTTCTCAAAGTCTATTCTTAGTCATATTCCTGGTCGACCAAGCTCCAACTCGTAAGGCTCGATGTGCTTGGAGTAGTCAGCACTAACCTCTTTTGATTGAACGGCTTGGGGGATCGTCGGTGGCGTCCCGCAGCGGCGCGGTCGCGCGGGATCGGTGAGTGCGCCACTAGGTAACGTCGGCGGCGGTTAACGCCTCGCGCACACCGCCGCGCTGGTAGTCGTGCCAGGTCAGTCCTGATCCCGCAACCACCGCGACGATGCACTGCTCGAGCTGCTCGTCTCAGCTCGACATCGCCGGCCTCGGCGCACTCGGCGCCACCTCAGTCATCGGCAACCTACTCGCCCGGTCGGCCCTGGCGCCGGTCAAGCACTACCGCGGCCGGGCCAGCGCAGATCGATCATCAACGGCGTCCCCGGCGTACCCGCCTGATGAAGTCACCCGGCTCGGGCGGACCGCAAGCAACGCACCGTCGCGCAGCCCGAGACCCTGAGCGAGCTCAGACCTCTTCGGGCGGCACCTCGAACTGCCGGGGCGCGTCATCGTCCGCGTCAACCGCGCGGGCTTCATCGACCGATTAGACACTGGCGTTGCGCACCTCGAGGTCGAGGACTTTGGTCCGGGATGGACCCGCAGTTCCTGGCCAGCGCGACCCTACCGGTTCACCCGCGCTGCCGAGTCACGCCCTTGGCCCGGCTTCAGCCTTTGGACTGGCGCCTCGTGGCCGCCGCGGTGAACCGTGGCAAGGAGAGCTCCGGCTGTGCCACCACGGCCATCACCACAACGACCAGCAACATGTACTAAGTTCAGAATGCTGCGAACCAGATACCTTGCACACTGGAGTTAGTTTCCTAATTTCCAGCCCCTATTTCTGAGATCATGCATTGCTTGCTTGAACTCATAGAGGGTGTTTTCTTCGCGAATGATCTCGAGAACAACATTGCTTTCTCCGCATGTTGCTTCGACGGCGCGGCCCAACGCTTCGAAATCGACCACTCCAGTGCCGATTGGATCGTGACCCCACGTTTCCAAACCTGTGTCAGAAATATGCACAAGTGCAGTAGATTCGTGATGCGAGAGCAAACCCGCTACGGGATCCTCCTCGATATAGGCGGCGTTGGCGACGTCGTACACGATCTTCAGCACATCATCGTTGACCGTACTGACGATGCCCGCCAGGTCCCGGATGGTCGGAGTGAAGCAATAGGGAGTATTTTCCAGGAGGAGTCGTGTGCCAGCCTGTTTGGCCAGTGGAATCAGATCGCCCAGACTCTCGTACATCCATCCATACGCCTTTTCGATTGGAGGTGAGATCATGGGGCGCCTTGTGCCGGGGGATATCACGACTTCGGGGACCTCCCACGCGACAGCCAAGTCAATCACCGACTTGATGTGTTCAATGCTCTTGCGGCGCATGTTTGCGCCAGGGCTAGCCAGATTGATGTCATATCCACCGGCATTGAGCGATCTGATTCTCGCGCCATAATCACTGAGTCTTGCTTTCATGGCCGAGCGCTCCGTGGTGGACATTTCATCCGGCCAACAATGCGGAGAGCTGATCGGAACCTCAAAGGTCTTATATCCATTGTCGACCAGTTCCGCAATTGCATCAATTGCCGTAGACGACCATAGATAGGAGAAAGTGTTGATAATCATGTAGAAACATCCTCTCGGTTGAATGACTGCTGAAAAGATTTATGCCATCAGAAGGCCCAAACGAGCTGGTCGAGCCGGGAACGACGTCGGGTCGTCGCCGTCACTTCTTGGCGTGGCTGCTCCAGACCCGTCCGGGTTGCTCGTCGGTGGGGAGCCCGGCGACGGCAAGGATGCGATCGAGGAGGAGCTGGGTTTTCGCCGCGTCAGCCCCGGACGTTAAGGGCGTACCGCGGTCCCGGACACGGTCCAGGAAGTGGTGAACCGCTCCGGCGAAGCCGAACGTCTGCGTCGCCGTCGCCCAGCCGAAGGCCTCGGGCGACATTTCGCGCACGGTCGTCCCGTCGGGCCGGCTGATCGAGATCCGGTCGGGCGCGGTGACGTTCGCGCTCGCCCCGTCTCCGTAGGCGTCGAGCTTCTCGCTCCAGCCGCCGGCGTCGCGGGCCGCCACGAGCACGCCGGAGTGACCGTTGTCGAACCGGACGAGCGCGGCCACGCCGTCCTCCTGCCAGCGGTCCTCACCGGCCGCGTGCGCGCTGACGTCGACGGGCTCGCCCCCGCAGTACCAGCGCAACAGGTCGACCATGTGGATCGCGTTTTCGAAGGTGGCGCGGTACTCGGAGCTTGCCCGGTTCTTCTGGGCGACGCAGAAGCTCGCGCCGCTCTCCCCGAAAGCCGCGCGACCGGCCTCGTACACCGGGGCGAAGCGGCGGTTGAACCCGACCATGAGCACCCGTTCTCGTGCGGCGGCCAGCTCGGCGAGGGACAGCGCGTCGGACGCGCTCGTCGCCAGCGGCTTCTCGCAGAAGACGTCGACGCCGGCCTCCAGCGCAAGTCGCGTCGCGTGCACGTGCTCCGACCGCGGCGTGAGGACAAACAACGCGTCCAGCTCCTCGGTCTCGAGCAACGCCTCGACCGTCGGATAGGCACGGCGGAAGCCCCAGCGCCTCATCAGGGGCTGCGGGTCATCCTTGCGGGTGACCAGGCCCCGCAGCTCCACGTCGTCGCGCGCGACGAGGGTCGGGAGCTGGGCGATGCTCGCGATGTTGCCGGCGCCCGCCACACCGATGCGCAGCACGTCTCCACTCGTCACTCGGGCACCACCGTGGCGAGCATCTTGCGGAGCGCGATCGCGGAGTCCTTGAAGCCGATCGCGGGGTCGGGCAGGTCCTGAGGATGCCACCGGTACTCGTACTCGAGCGAGAGCACGTCGTCGTAACCGCGGCGCACGAGCTCCTCGAGGATGTCGGGCCACGGCACGACGCCCGTACCGACGACCCGGGACCTGACAGCGCGTTCCTCGGCCTTGACCCGGGCAGTGTCCGAGGCCCGGAAGGGCGCCTCGGGGTCCTTGAAGACCAGGTCCTTCACATGCACGTGGCTGACGAGCTCACCCTGGACGGCGAAGGCCTCCTGCCAGGTCTCGTCATGGGTGAAGGTCAGGTTGGCCTGGTCGTACAGGACGCGGACGGAGGGGGAGCCGACCTCACTGACCAGACGGGCGGTATCGGCTGCGGTCTGCGTCATGGTGCCGAAGTGGTTCTCGACGCAGAGCACGACGCCCGCGTCCGCGGCCTCGGGCGCGAGGACGGTCAGCGCGCTCCGCAGCTGCTCCCAGTGCCGGGCGTGATCAGTGTCCCCCGGGTGCCAGGAGCCGGCGTACACCCGGACGCGGGTCGCACCAACGGTGTGTGCGGCCTCGAGGCATGCGCGGAACTCGTCGATCCCCTGCTGCCAGCTCGCCGCGTCGACGCTGTTGATGGAGGTCGTGTACGGGGTGAGCGCGACGATCGGGACACCTTCGGCGTCGGCAATCGCGGCGGCCTGCTGCGCAGACCGCGGATCCGACGGGCTGATGGCCGCCGGGTAGTCGTCCTGGTAGATGACTTCCGCGGCATCCAGGCCTGCTGTTCTGAAGAGGCGTAGCGCTTCTGCAAGGTCACGGTCGGGGGTTCCAAGCGTAGATCCGGCGATGATCATGAAAGGGGGGTGCTCCTTGTTTGCGGGCGGCTCCAGTCCGCCGGGCCGACGAAGTTTGGGGGGTTCTCCACTCGGGACCGGTCCACGAGCTCCATCAGCAGGCCCCAGGGGGTGACGAAGTACGTCCACCGGTTGCCGGCGACGAGAGGGCTGTCGGGACCGACTTCCTTGCGTCCGCCGAGGACCCGGACGCCCGGGATCGTGCCGAGGTGGGCGATCGCCGCGTCGACATCGTCGACGACGAAGCACAGGTGATGACCGCCCCGGTCGCTGTGTCGAGGGTGCTGGGTCCGCTGGTCCACGGACTGCCACTCGAACAGCTCGACGTTCAGGTTCGGCGGGAGCCGCAGCATCGCAAGCTCGAGGACAGCGTCCGACGGGACGTCGAAGTGCACCGGCATGAACGACGGGTCGGGACCTCGCTGGGAGCGGTAGAGCTCCTCCGCCCCGAGGACCTCGACGAAGAAGAGCACCGCCTCGTCCAGGTCTGGGACCGTGTATGCCGCATGGTCCACGTGCCGGAGCCCGGGCAGCAGCCGGCCAGTCACCGGACCGGCCTGGTCGAGGAGCGGACGAGCAGCTGCGGCTGGAGGACGACGTGCTCGACCGGGCCGCCGTTCGCCGCCTGCTCGGCGAGACGGATCGCGATGCGGCCCATCTCGGCGATGGGTTGCTGCACCGAGGTCAGCGGCGGGTTGCTGCGGGCGCCGAGCGGCAGACCGTCGAAGCCCACCACCGAGACGTCGCCGGGGACCGACATCCCCCGCGAGCCGAGCGAGCTGATGAGTGCGAAGGCGACCAGGTCGTTACCCGCGACGACGGCGGTCGGCCGCTCACGCAGGTTCACGAACTCTTCTGCGGCACGTTCGCCGGCGCCAAGGCCGATCCCGCTGCTGTCGAGCTCGATCGGCGTCATCCCGTGCTTCTCCGCCAGCGTCCGGTAAGCCTGGCGCCGGTCTGCGGAGGTGTGCGTCCCCGCGATCCCCGAGACGTAGGCAATGGAGATGTGCCCGAGCTCGAACAAATGGTCCATCGCCAGCGCGATCCCTGTCGCGCTGTCGACGGTCACCGTGGGTGTCTGGTCGCCGGACTCGACCCGGTCGATGACGACCAGCCGCCCTGCGAAGCCCCGAGACTCGAACTCGGCAGGAAAGACCCGGGCGTAGGGCGCGATCACCGCGAAAGGCGCGTACATCGCCTCCATGGCGTCGAGGTACCGGGCCGTCGCGTCCGGGTCATTCTCCGTCACGCACAGCACCAGCTGGTAGCCACGCTCCCCCGCAGCGGCCGTCATGGCCTTCGTGAGCTCGGCGAAGTACGGGTTGGTGATGTCGGGGACGACCAGAGGCACGAGGGTGCTGACCTTGGTTCGGAGCGCCTGGGCGAGGGGGCTCATCGTGTAGCCCATGGAGGCCGCCACCCGGCGGACATGGTCCCGGGTCTCCCGCTTAACAGCCTCGGGGCGGGAGAACGCCCGCGAGACCGTCGACCTGTGGACCCCGGCTGCCGCCGCTACCTCATCGATGCTGGGTGTGGACACCGGTTTTCTCCTGTCGGCCGTGCGCGTACGCGTCCCAGATGACGGCCATCGTGGTCTCAAGATCGCTGATCCGCGGGAGCTCCACGAAACCACGTCCCAGCTGCTCGGCCACCTGGTCGACGAACAATCCGTACAACGGGTCGCTGTCCACGTCAATAAGTGCGGTCTCCGTGACGCCGTCGACGGAGCTGAACGACGCAGTCCCGTCAGACCAGATGGTCGCGATCCCCGCGGCGCCGATCCGCATGAAGGAGCAGTGCCGCTTGAGCGGCGACCCGGGGAACGCATATCCCACCTCGATGGTGGCGATCCGTCCGTCGGCCGTGGTCAGCGTCATCGAGGCGTAGTCCTCGACGCTGCGGCGGTGCAGCATCGACGATAGGGCTGCCGTGACCGCTACTTCCTCCGCACCGGCCGAGCGGAGGAAGAGATCCACGAAGTGCGGAGCGAGGTTGACCATGCACCCGCCGCCGGCGCGCTCGACGTCGAGCATCCACGGACTGCCGTTGACGAGGTAGCGGTCGGGCGGGCCCGCGATGAACTGGACGCTCTCGTACACCGAGCGGCCGGCCTTCGCCAGCCAGCGGT
>Ga0193738_1000979_pt1 | contig 12247 bp, 13 predicted proteins | sample L2a1metaG_FD_144927 | JGI IMG/M metagenome (GOLD analysis project Ga0193738, IMG submission 144927) | Soil microbial communities from a riparian zone of the East river system, Colorado, United States - L2a1 | ecosystem: Environmental > Terrestrial > Soil > Riparian zone | place: USA: East River...
AAGGGGGGCAAAGGTAATGGCCAATAGGGTAAAAACCAAAAAACAAATATCAAATTCTAAAGTTTTTAAAGCTATCGGGAAAATGATAAATCCCAACCACTTTTTTAGCGATTGGGATCAATGTTTTCTACTTGTCGTTGAAGATCAAATCTTCCACATCCAGTTATACTTATCCTCCCGAAGTCCTTCCCTGATCTCAGACATAGTGGTTTTGATCGCAGGAGCAGCTTTCCATTTTTCGACATCAAAATTCATTACAAAATCTTTGTATTTGAGCTCTTTGATAGGAGAAATTGTAGCAGCAGTACCTGCTCCAAATGCCTCAACTTGTACACCTGATTTATAAGCATCAATGATCTCATGAATGCTAATGGGTCTTTCCTCTACTTTATAGCCCATTTCTTTTAGCAGGGTAATTACACTTGCTCTTGTCACACCGTCCAGTATCGTTCCACTTTTCAAGTCTGGAGTCAGTGCTTTGTCGCCAATCACAAAAAAAACATTCATGGTTCCACATTCCTGAACATATTTATGTTCTATTGCATCCATCCATAGTACCTGGTCATATCCTTGTTTTTTAGCTTGCGCAGTTGGATACATAGCTGCTGCATAGTTGCCAGAAGTTTTTGCATAACCTACCCCCCCTTCCACAGCCCTTACATATTTTTCTTCAACATAGATACGCATAGGAGCTGCATAATAAGGACCTGTTGGGCTAAGAATAATAAAAAACTTATAGTTTTCAGAAGGTCTTACTCCAATAACTTCATCCGATGAAAACATAACCGGCCTTATATAAAGTGAATGATCGTTTTTTTGAGGAATCCAGTTTTTATCGATATCGATTAATTTCCTCATACCCTCAATAAACAACTCTTCAGGTACTGTTGGCATTTGCATTCTTTGCGCAGATATGTTGAAGCGTTTATAATTATCATGTGGTCTGAAAATAAATGCTTCGCCATTTTGGTGCTTATATGCTTTTATTCCTTCAAATATTGCCTGGCCATAATGAAAGACTGCGGCCGATGGACTTAATAAAAATGGTTGATAAGGTTTTATCTCTATGTTTTTCCATTCACCTCCTTCAAAATCCGCTTCGAGCATATGGTCAGTGAAGAAATGACCAAATGGGATATTATCAAGATTTATATCCTGTAACTTACTTCTTCCTGCTTTGGTAATGTTTATGTCCATACTTGCAATCATAAATGTTTACATTTGAAGCACAAAGAAACAAAAAAAACTAACACTTATTTGTAGACTTTTCATGAGCCTGAATTCCATTAAGTTTGAACCAACTGATATTGTCTTTCTCTTTAAAAATTCATTGGTAGAGATCAATGCGGAGCAACAAGTCTTATCGCAAGCAAAGATCGAAACTGATCAGGTCACTACCGGGTTTAAATATCTTGGAGAAAATAAAAAGAAAACCCTGGTTATAGTTCGCAATGCTGACGCCGTTCATATACCTGACAAGCAATTATCTTTTCTCACTAAATTATTGGCTGCATGTAATCTGAATCTTGCTGACGTAGCCATATTTAATTTTCAAGATCACAATTCATCTGAGTTTAATGAAATTCTAAATTTTTTTAAACCTAAAGTTGTATTATTATTTGATGTGGAACCCGGCGACTTTGGTTTGCCAATGATATTTCCTCAATTCCAGGTGCAGGGTTATAAAGATGCAGTGTTTGTTTCATCGCCCTCATTAGAAGTTATTGAACCGGATAAATCATTGAAAGGGAAATTATGGGTTTGTCTTAAAAAGATATTTAACCTATGAGATTAATTTTTGCCAGTAATAACCAACATAAGATCGAAGAGTTGAAAGCATTTGCAGGAAAAGTAATAGAGATCGTTTCATTAAAAGATGCAGGCATTGACATTGATATTCCAGAGCCACATGATACTCTTGAAGAAAATGCTTCTGAGAAATCGTGGACGATCTATAAGCTTACAGGTAATGCTTGTTTTAGTGAAGACACAGGTTTGGAAATAGCAGCATTAAATGGTGAGCCAGGTGTAAAAAGTGCTAGATACGCCGGCGAAGCAAGATCATTTAAAGACAATATTGAAAAGGTTTTAAATAAGCTGGCAAATGAGACAAATAGAAATGCCCGCTTCAGAGCCGTTATTTCACTCATTGTTGGCGGCAATGAAACTCAATTTGAAGGCATTTGTAATGGTAAAATAATTGACACTCCACTGGGAACAGAAGGGTTCGGTTATGATCCGATCTTTATTCCTGATGGCAGCAATCGAAGTTTTGCTGAAATGTCTATCGAAGAAAAGAACCGATTTAACCATAGGACAAAGGCTGCGGCTAAATTGGTCGCATTTTTGCAAAACATGAAAACAAACTCCACAAATTGAGCCCAACAAGCAACCATAATATCACCGAAATCGACTTAATCCAGGGATGTATAAATGGTGAGAGGAGAATGCAGGAGGAATTGTATAACAGGTTTAGTTCGAAAATGTATGCAGTTTGTCTCCGCTACGCAGGAAATGGCGATGATGCACAGGATGTACTCCAGGATGGTTTTGTAAAAATATATAAGAACTTAAGCCGGTTCCGTGGCGAAGGTTCATTTGAAGGTTGGATCCGTCGAATTTTTGTAAATACAGCAATTGAGCACCTGCGCCGCAAAACTTACCTCAAACCAATAGCAGAAAAAGAAGAGAACACAATAGCGTATAAAGAAAAAACAGCTCTTGACAGGTTAGGTGAAAAAGACATTTTGAATTTGATAAGAGAATTATCACCAGGCTATCGAACAGTATTCAACATGTATGTGGTAGAAGGATACACACACAAAGAGATCGGGGATATTTTAGGGATCAGTGAAGGAACAAGTAAATCGCAATTGGCCAGGGCAAGAATGATACTGCAGGATATGGTGATCAATCACCTGGACGAGAGAGACAGAAAACAGAAAAAAGTAGAATGAACTCCGAGTTACAAAAAAGACTGTATGAAATGGAAGTGATGCCGCCTGCAGCGGTATGGGAAAAACTTTCTGTAACCATTGATGAGATCAATGCGGACAATCCTGTAGCAAAAAAAGTATTGGAAGCAGCATTTATTCCACCTGCTGCTGCCTGGGAAAATATAAGTATAGCAATTGGTATTGAGGAAAAAAAAGAACCAGCTAAAAGAGGAGTTGTTCTTAATTTCAAAAGACTTGCCGCTGCAGCAATATTTATTGGCTTAGTAGTAACTGCATGGATCGTATTTAGAAATAATAATAGGAATGATACATTAGCCGGAGTTAAAACAGGCATAGAGACAAAAACTGCAACTGACACAAATTCTAATAACGAAAAGAAAGTTGAGACCATACAGCAACAAGATCTTTCTTCAGGCACATCCATCGCTACTATAAATCCAGAAACAATTAGTAATACTAAACGAAATAAATCTGGTGGTTCCAGGAACAACAGGATTTATGCAGCACCTCAAACGTCAAATGTTCAATATGCAGCACTGAATAGTGAAACTCCTGGCGGAAATAGTTTTGGTCAATCTATTGACGATCTTTCTCTGGTCACATCAGATCAAAATTATTTTACTATGGTAAATGCAAATGGAAGGATGGTTAAGATACCAGCCCAGTTTGCAAATCTTGCTCCTCATCTTCAGAACAAACCAGTATCTGAGGATTATTATGAAGTGATGTTTGGTGAAGGCGCTTATTGGAAAGAAACATTAAATGAATGGCGAAAGAAAGTTGCCTCTCTTCCTGTTTCATCGGGTGATGCGTTTACAAGTTTTATAGAATTACTTAAAACAGTGCAGGATAAATAAACTGTTTCCTTACTTTTAGAGTAAACAATTCAAATGGCAAGAATAAAAATTGATCTGCCAGCTAAATTTTCATTTTCTACAAATATTCCAATAAGAATTACTGATATAAATTTTGGAGGTCACGTTGGCAACGACACTATTCTTTCGATCATTCATGAAGCAAGGGCAAAATTCTTTACACATTGTGGTTATACTGAGCTGGACTTTGGCGGTGTTGGAACGATCATGAGTGATGTCGCGATCGAATATAAAGATCAAATTTATTATGGTGATGAGATCTTTGCTTCAGTTGCTGTGGGTGAGATCACAAAAGTTGCATTCGATCTTTTTTACAAACTTGAAAAAAAACCAGCTGATGGTAAACAGGCTACCGTAGCACTTGCAAAAACATGGATGGTTTGTTATGATTATGATCTAAAAAAAGTGACAGCAATTCCGGAAAAAGCAATTGAAAAAATTACAAGTCTGTAGGCTCAGCATCAGTATTCCAGATCTTCCAGTTTTCTTCTGCCTGCAATTCAAGCATATCAAATCCGTTTTGAATTAAAGCTCCCTGGTCTTCTCCTTTTTTCAGAAAAAGAGTCTTTGCAGGATTGTAGATCAAATCAAAAAGAAAATGTTCAGGAGTAAGAAATTCATATGGAATAGGTGGAGCTTCTACAATGTTTGGAAACATCCCGAGTGGAGTTGTATTTACAATAAGCTTATATTTTGAAATAATACTCTTCGTTAATTGCTCGTACGAATAGCTATCAGCAGAAGGCTTTCGGGAAACTTTTTTATATTTTATATCCAATTTTTCAAAAACATATTTTACTGCTTTAGCTGACCCCCCAGTTCCGAGAATAAGAGCATGTGAATGAACAAAAGGGTTCCAGTTTTTTTTCAGTGATCTTTCAAACCCGACTATGTCAGTATTATACCCGTATAGCTTACCGTCTTTTATTTTTATACAATTACAGGCTTTTATCTTTTTTACAACGGCGGAAGACTGATAAAGAAATGGGATCACTTTTTCTTTATATGGAATAGTCACATTCAAACCTTCCAGCCCGGGCATAGAGAGGATTTTTTTTAATTCATCTATTGATGCAATAGGAAAGTTTTCATATTTGCAATCATTCAACCCTTCCCTCTCAAATTTTTCTGTGAAATACTTTTTTGAAAAAGAGTGTGACAATGGAAATCCGATCAAACCAAATAATCGCATCAGGCTTCTTCTTTATTCAGGAATAAATGGAAAGTGTCGCCTCGAAGACCAACCCGCATTGCTTCCAATGGGAGCATTTCTGTAGGCGCAATATTTCCAAGATTTACATTACAACCGATCAGTTCTATAAAATAGAGCTGTTGGGCTTTTTGCGGAGCTTCCCAGATAATTTTTTCAGCAGGTATCTGCGTCAAAATTTCCTGGACCAATCCTTCTCTTACCTCACCAGAGCCGCGATAAATTCCAACATTACCTGCCTCTCTTGCTTCTGCAATTACATAAGTGGCTCCTGCATTTAATTCAGCTCTCATCAATTCGATCCATTTATAAGGCGGAATGATGTGTTCTGCATCTTTACTCCCTACCTCGCTTAGAACTGTACCGTACTTAGTGAGCTTTTCTATATATCCGCATTTTTCTGAATGAGGGATCGTTATCGAACCATCACTTACTTCCATATAGTTAATACCATACTCTTTGCAAACATCTATATAATCTTCAAATTGGTTACGGATCAGAAATGCTTCAAATAATGTGCCCCCAAAGTAAATGGGTAAGTTATAAGATTGATAGACTTCGATCTTTTCCTTTAGGTTAGGGGTAACATATGAAGTCCCAAAACCAAGTTTCACTATATCAACATGTGGATGCGAAACACTTAAGAAATTCTTTGCCTCATTTATACTAAGTCCCTTATCCATCACCATCGTAAGTCCTGATGTACGAGGCTTTAGATTACGATCAGGAATGTTACTTAAATTAAAATTCATAGTTGATTTTATTGAAAGCAATTTTACCTAAACAGCAAAGTTGCAATGGCGGCAAAAATAGGAAAGAATGACCAGAGTGTATCTGAACATTGTCAGCAGTTGGTTATGCAATAGTTCTTATATTCAGCGCTTTCTCTTGAATCTTGAGATCACATCAACAACATGATGGTTTTGAAGAATAGAAGGATTTAGTTCAACAAATTGTTTTACCTGTTTTGGCGACTTTGCCATCGCATGCTCAAGCTGTAAAGTAGCTTCTTTTGTTTTTCCTAAAGCAAAAAGTACTGCGCTCAGGTAATACAAAAATATAGGCTGACCATTTGAAATTTTTAGTGCCGTTGTTACCTGTTCTTTTGCTTCTTCAAAATATTCCGCTTTGTAAAGACACCTTACAAGTGCCTCCCATCCTTTTTTGTTTTTTGGACGAGTGGTCACTATAGCAGAAAAATATTGAATTGCATCTTTATAAAATCCTTGTTGCATTTTACATTCACCCATTAGCAAGTTATATTCTAATTGATGACGCTGGAGTTTCAAAGCAGTCTCAAGTTGCTTTGCCGCACCTTCCCATTGCCCTTCATTAAAATAAGTACATGCGATCTTATAATAGAGTTTGCTGTCTTCAGGTGTTATATGTGATGCCTTTCTGTAATAAAATCTCGCTTGTCCATTATTATGAAGTCTGTCATAACAAAATCCAAGTGCTTCATAAATTAGCGCTTCAGGTTTTGTAAGCTCCAATACTTTTTGCAATACCTCGATCGCTTCTTTATATTTTTTCAATCGTATATAAGCATCGCCCATATTACGATAAGCGTAATCAAACTTTTCATTTATAACAATAGCATATTGATATGCGTCGAGAGCCTTTTCGTACAGTTTTATTCTCTGGTAAGCGGCAGCGAGATTAAACCATGCAAGGTCGTTATATGGAAACTCATCAATGATCTTTTGATGAAGCTTAATGCTTTCTTCATTCCTTCCCGTAAAATCCGTCCAAAAACAAATTTTGTATAATGCTTCTTCGTTATTTGGTTCTTGCTCCAATATTAACTTCAAGCAGTCAAACACTTTTTCAAATTCCTGGTAATCGTCATATACATCCGCCAATTCAAAAAGAAGAGATATTCTTTCATCACCGGTAAAAAGAGCAAGAGCCTGTTCCAGAATTTCTACCGCTTTTTCCTGCTTATCTAAAGCGAGATAGGCATCAGTCTTCAATATATAAACATTTATGTCGGTGCTGTCGAGCATTGCAGCATGATCAAGCAGGCTTAATGCATCCCTGTATTTATGAGTGGCGATTAACAGATCTGCCTTTCGGATAAGCATTGTGGAAGAAAAGGGGTATTGCTCGGCTCCTTTTTCAGCCGCCTCTAAAGCGCTGCTGATATCTTCTTTTTCATCAAAATAGTCTATGATCTTTTCGAAGGATTCTTCGTCAATGTAGGAGTGGCTGCGGCCCTTTTTAAGGTTCTCGTATCTTTTCAGTATTTCCTGCAGTTCACTGTTGTCTTTCCCGAGTGGTTTTTCTTTCATGGTGTCAGGAGTTTGGTCAATTTAGCTCTTTTTACAAAAACAGACAACTTTTAGTAACTTTTTCCCTATTTCGCCGTTAAATAAATGTAAAAAATGATGATGGACGGTATGTTTTATGACTATTTTTGTTTTTATATTTGCTAACGGATGAAGAACTACCAAAATATATTTAAACTGGTGTTAACGAGAAAGCTGGCAACTCTGTTTTTAATAGGTTTGTCAGTGGCGGCTTTTGCAACTTTAGGTGATGGTAAATCTAAAGGAAAGAGAAGTTCATTATTAAATTCCAAACCAACGATTACTCCAGGCAAGTTTACATTGAAATCGGGTTATCAATATCGCGGTAGCCAGATCATCAATCAGCAAAATCAGAATAATACATTTACACGTAACTCACTTGTTACTTATCAAAAAGGTAATCTTACATATATATTACCAGTTAAAACGATCATTCCTCAGAAAATAAAAGTTACTGTTGGAATTCCCCAGATCAATAGATAATCTCTTACTTACTTTTTCCTGCACTATTACTTTCTTCATAAGTCATTACTCTGAATCCGCTTTTCGGTAGTTCAAACTTTGTTGCAGGAACAATACCGAAGTTGACCTTAGATACTGTATATGTTACTTTCAAACTTCCAATGGTTGTTTCAAATTCCATTGCAAGACCAGGTAAAGATTTATATGCGTATTCAAATTCCCTGTTATTAGCAACCAGGTCTTTTGTAAAAAATACATTGATCGTTGTTCCGTCCTTCATGGTACCAACGGCTTTCTGACATTTATAACCGGCTATCTCTTTGTGTTCATCTTTGTATTCAAAAACAATTCCTTCATATTTTTTATTCGCATCTTTCCAGTTAGCCGGTGTCATTGTGATCATATATTTCTGTTCACCATATTCTTTTAACACATTTACATTACCGCTTTTCCCGTCCACGATCGTTGATTCTACCCCAAGTGAACTTACTCTTTCAAAGCGGGTTTGAAAGCCTTTTAAATAAACAATGCTTGTAGCTCCATTAAACATATCTGCAATTGAAGGATTGCTGTTGCCTGTATTCACAACGATATCATAGGCAATAGTTCCTTCAGTAATCCTTTTCTGAGCTTTTGCATTAAAAACCCACAAAAGACTCAAAACAATAACGAATGATTTAGTGATCTTTTTCATTGGCTTAAAAGTAATAAAAAGACGTGCCAAGTTAGCCAAATAGTTGTACAGCATTGTAAACGCTTATTAACAAATACCCTGATTTAACATAAATCAGCGTTTGCCTTTTGCCTGCATATCCTTCAGCTTTTTTTGCTGATCTTGCATTTGCTCAAACCGTTCCTGCCATTTCGATTTTGATTTAGGCTTCTTCCTGTTCTCATCCATTTTAGCCAAAATTTTATCATGGTTGATAATGTAATTCTGGATCACAAATTGAAGAGCTAATGTAACAATGTTTGATACAGTATAATACCATGTAAGCGCTGCTGGCAAACTATTGAAGATAAATAAAAGAAATACCGGGAATATATAGGGCATATATTTCAAGACCGGGTTGCTTTGATCCGGTGTCATACTCATGCTATAAATAGAAATAAGAAAACTGGTAAGACATGCCGTAATTGTAAATAAACTTACATGATTACCATAGATCGAACTTATCACAGGTATATTCCCAAAATTCAAAATAGAATCATAGGCAGAAAGATCGTTAGCCCATAAAAAGTTTTCATTTCTTAGGTCAACATAAGAATTAAAGAAACTATACAGTGCAAAGAAGATCGGGATCTGTAACAATGCTGGGATACAACCGCCCAAAGGATTTACCCCGGCTTCTCTAAAAAGTTTCATCTGTTCCATACTCATCGCCTGCTGATCCTTGCCATGCTTTGCTTTTAATTTTTCAATTTCAGGACGAAGCACTTTCATTTTTGCACCACTTAAATAACTTGTATAAGTAAGGGGGGAAATAAGCACCCTGATAACCAATGTGAGTAATAAGATCGCAATACCGTAGCTGCCCACCAACCTGCTGAAAAAATCAAATACAGGTAATACTATGAACTTATTGATCGGTCTTACAAATGCATAAATACCTTGTCCAAGATTTACCAACTTACCCATTTGCTTATCATATTTTTTCAGAATACGAAAATCACTTGGGCCATAATAAATAGACAAAGGAATTGTAACATCTGAACCTTTTACCGCATGTTGCAAAGTTGCTGTTGATTGTACAACAGTAATAGAATCGTTTGGAGAAACCCATTCCATTTTACCACCTGAAAAATTATCTTTAGCCACCAATATTCCATTAAAAAATCGCTGGCGCATTGCCACCCACTCAACAGGTTTACTGAACTGAACATCGCTACGTCGACCGATTGTGAAATAATCAAATTCATCATCCATTACATATCCCATCTGTGAGTTAGTTCTCTCATAAGACATGTCCTGTTCCTGCTTTAATGATCTGTACTGCCATTGCAGGTTCATTGTCTCACTATCAAAAAAAGTATTTGCCTTTTTCAGTTTTACATTGAAATCGATCATGTACTCGTCCTTCTTCAAAACAAATTCATGAGTGATAGAACGCCCTGAGCTATCTGCAAGAGTATAAGTGATGGTTTGAACAGAATCTCCTTGTGCAACAACATTACCACCTGTGAAATAAAAATCAGTTATGTTTCCAATTTGTTCCGGATCACTTTTGATCCTATAATCAATTTTGTCAAAGGGGGTTGAAGCAAGCTTAACAATTTTATCTTCCTGGTCTTTAAATTTTTTGAGCTCTACTGATTTTATCTGGCCTCCTTTATTAGTAAAAGCAATTTTTACCAGGTCATTTTCAACATAAGCAAGTTGTTCACTTCCTATCATTGCTTTTTGAAACTGACCTGTCACATTAGTTATCTGTGGGGTACTTACTTGTGAGGTATCGCTTCTTTTAGCCGACGATGTATCCATCTTTGGCTTAGGTAAGGCTGCTTTTGCAATTGAATCCTGAATTGCCTTGTTTTTTGCCATCCTCGCCTGTTCCTGGTTATTAAAATAAAAGAACCCGAAAAAAAGCAATGCTAATAACACAAAACCGATAACCGTATTACGATCAAACTTCATGGAGCTAAAAATTTGGAGTGGGCAAAGATAGGGAGAAGAGACCGGAGTTATGGGTTATAGATTCTGACTCTAAAACCCTGAAACTCAAAATTAAAACCTTACACATAATGGTCTCAAATAACAACATCTTTCAACTGCAGGTTTTTTATCATTGGCTTGTTTTCACTGTAATTCTTTGCTGCAGCAACAAAATGAACAAATAAAGGTTGCGGGCTTTCTACTGTACTTTTCAACTCTGGATGATACTGAACCCCGATAAAGAAAGGATGTGAGGGGATTTCCATTATTTCAACCAAACCAGTCTGTGGATTACGACCGCTGGCTATCATTCCATTATTCTCGAATTGTGAAAGATATTTATTGTTGAACTCGTAACGATGCCTATGCCTTTCGCCAACCTGCGGTTTCCCATAAATCCTGTGTGCCAGTGTTCCTGCTTTAATATCGCAGGCATAGGAACCCAATCTCATCGTTCCTCCTTTCATTGTAATTTTTTTCTGTTCCTCCATCATATCAATTACAGGTTCATCACAGGTTGGATCCATTTCTGTTGAATGAGCATTCCTGATCCCAAGAACATTTCTTGCATATTCTATCACCGCCATTTGCATACCAAGGCAGATACCAAAAAATGGCAAGCCTTTTTCTCTTGCAAATTTTACCGCCGTAATTTTTCCTTCAATACCGCGATGACCAAAACCCGGTGCTACCAATAATCCATCAAGTCCTGCTAATTTTTCACCAACATTATCGTCCGTAATAAATTCTGAATGGATGTACTGAACCTGTACTTTACATTCATTTATTGCTCCTGCATGAACAAAGGATTCCAATATAGATTTATAAGCATCCTGCAGCTCCACATATTTGCCGATCAAACCAATTGTAACTTTCGACTTTGGGTTTTTAAGCTTGTTCAAAAACTCTCTCCATTTTCCTAATTCCGGTTCTTTATTATTAGGAATATCTAATTTCTTCATAACGATCTCATCGAGCTTTTCTTCCATCATTATTAGTGGTACTTCATAGATCGTACTAGCGTCTCTTGCTTCAATTACAGCCTCTGGTTTTACATTACAGAATAAAGCGATCTTTCTTTTGATTTCATTTGTAATTGGTTCCTCTGTACGACAAACTATCACATCAGGGAAAACTCCTTCAGAACTTAATAACTTTACTGAGTGCTGTGTTGGCTTTGTTTTTAATTCCTTTGCCGCTTTTAAATAAGGGATCAAAGTAAGATGAACAACTAGCAGATCTTCTTCCGGTAATTCCCATTGTAATTGACGAACTGCTTCAATGTATGGCAGTGATTCAATATCACCCACCGTTCCGCCGATCTCCGTGATCACAATATCCCATTCACCGTTTTCGCCAAGCATTTTCATCCGGCGTTTTATTTCATCAGTAATGTGTGGGATCACCTGGACTGTTTTTCCAAGATAAGCCCCTTCCCTTTCCTTATTAATAACTGTTTGATAAATGCGACCTGTTGTTACATTATTTGCCTGCGAAGTAAAAATATTCAGGAACCTCTCGTAGTGTCCAAGATCAAGATCTGTTTCAGCACCATCTTCGGTTACATAACATTCGCCGTGCTCATAAGGATTTAAAGTACCCGGATCAACATTTATATAAGGATCAAATTTTTGAATGGTCACCTTCAGCCCTCTTGCCTGCAACAATTTAGCAAGTGAGGCAGAAACAATTCCCTTCCCCAATGATGAAGTAACTCCCCCCGTAACAAATACATACTTGGACATATCTTTAGTTCTTGTTTAAAAAAAATTATTGGCCCG
>Ga0193738_1000980_pt1 | contig 12243 bp, 8 predicted proteins | sample L2a1metaG_FD_144927 | JGI IMG/M metagenome (GOLD analysis project Ga0193738, IMG submission 144927) | Soil microbial communities from a riparian zone of the East river system, Colorado, United States - L2a1 | ecosystem: Environmental > Terrestrial > Soil > Riparian zone | place: USA: East River...
TCCTCGATGACGAGCTGGGGATCATCGACGAGGACGTTCCGGACGACGAGTCAGAGATGGTCGGCGAGGCGGTCGGGGAGCGGGACCCGTTCGTCGCACCCGAGGAAGTGGCGATGATGGTGCGCGAAGAGGCTCCAGGGGCGGTCGATCATCCCGATGACTACACCGAACAGGACGAGGCCGAACCGACGTCCGAGTAGGGCAACGCCCCGGTCAGGTCGCCGGAGCGTCAAGCTCGCCCACGATCGCCACGTCCGGCGAGTAGTCGATCGGCACGGCGATGAGTGACGGGCCGTCCGACGCAAGGGCTTCCTCGAGTCGTTTCGCGAAGTCGGAAGCCGTGTCGCACCGCCACGCAGGGATGCCGAACGACTCCGCGAAGCGAACGAAGTCTGGGTTGCCGAACTCGGTCCCGAAATGGCGCCCGAACCGCCGTTCCTGCTTCCACGTGATCGAGCCGAACCCGCCGTCCTCCCAGACGACGCTCACGACCGCGGTGCCGAGCCGAACCGCCGTCTCGAGCTCCTGCGCGTTCATCATGAAGCCGCCGTCGCCGCTCACCGCGACGACGCTTCGGTCGGGGTGGACCAGCTTGGCCGCGATGGCCGCGGGGAGGGCGAACCCCATGGCCGCTAGGCCGTTCGAGATGAGCACCGAGTCCGGCTCGTACGTGGGGTACATCAGACCGATCCAGAGCTTGTGGAGCCCGACGTCCGAGACCAGGATGTCGTTCCGTCCGAGCGCCCGTCGGAGCTCGTAGAGGACCCTGGGCGGTTGCAGGGGAGATTCCGGGTCGTCCTTCGCACGGCGGAAGCGCTCGAGGACGGCGTCTCGCAGACGCGAGGATCCGCCCGGCCTTCGCGCTCGTTCGCTCTTACGTGTCAGCCGCTCGAGATTGCGGGAGATGTCGCCGACGAGCTCGATCTCGGGGATGAAGTGCTCGTCGATCTCGGCCGGCAGGGAATCGATGCAGAGGATCGTCTTGTCGTTCGTCGGGTTCCAGTGCCGAGGCGCGTGCTCCACGAGGTCGTAGCCGATCGCGATCACGAGGTCGGCCTCGTCGAAGCCGGTCAGGCGGTAATCACCGGGCTGCAGACCGACGGCACCCAGTGCCAGCGGGTCGTCGGGCTCGAGCAGGCCCTTGGCCATGAAGGTCGTCGCGACCGGGATGCCGCTCCTGCGCGAGAAGGCTCGAACCGCGCTCACCGCTCGCCCGCGGACCGCGCCGTTGCCGGCGAGGGCGATCGGGTGCGCGGCACCGCGGATGAGCTCGGCGGCCCGAGCGATGTCCGCGGACGACGCGTCGGGATGCGCGGTGGTCGTGTGCGCGAGAGGCTCGCCCTGCCCATCGGCTGCCATCACATCCTCCGGCAGCTCGATGTGCGTCGATCCCGGTTTCTCGGCCTCGGCGACCTTGAAGGCCTTGCGAACCACTTCCGGGATGATCGCGGGATCGCCGACGCGGGCGTTCCACTTCGTGATGGGGCGCATGATCTCGAGAACGTCGATGTACTGGTGCGACTCTTTGTGCATCCGTTCCAGATCGCCCTGTCCCGTGAGCACGACGACGGGCGCTCGGTCGAGGAACGCGTCCGCCACCCCCGTGATGAGGTTGGTGGCGCCCGGACCGAGCGTAGCCAAGCAGACACCAGCGCGTCCCGTGAGGCGGCCGTACGCGTCGGCCATGAACGCCGCCGCCTGCTCGTGACGCACCGGCACGAACGCGATCGACGAGCGTGACAGCGACTCGTTGAGGTCGACGGTCTCCTCGCCGGGCACGCCGAACACGTAGCGCACGCCCTCGGCCTCGAGGCACGAGACGAGGAGATCCGAGGCTCTTCGAGCGGACGTGTTCGACACCCTCCCGTCGCTTGGATCGAGTCTAGGGCATCGCTTTTCCGAGCAGCGTGCTAGGGGAAACGCTATCGCCCGGGATCCTCTGCTCAAGACGACGTCCGGCGGCGAGCCTTCGCTCGCCGCCAGCAGCCTCGCGCGCCCGACGGGCTTCGATCCCGCGATCTCCGCCTTGACAGTGCCTCCGGGCACGTCCTGAAGGGTACCGCGTCGTCCTGCCGCGTAGCGTCTGCCCTGCTCAGACGGCAGACGGCGTCCCGGACGGTCCTGGCTTGTCCTGGTCCTTCCGGCCACCAGTGGCGGCAGGACTGGCGGCAAGCGCCGTTTCGATCACCGTCGCGACCTGCTCTCCCACGCCGGGTAGCACGGCCGCGTAGACGTCCAACGTGAAGCTGCTCCGGCTGTGCCCCCATCGCCTCGCTGACGACCTTCACATTCACGCCGTGGAGGAGTTCGGCTCGAGCCGCCGGCGGGAGAGCCTCGAGGCGAGCCCTGAGCCCTGCCTCTATCTCCTCGAAGGTCACGAGGGACCCTAGTACCTCTGGGCGACTCCAGTCGCCGCAGCCAAGGTCTACGTCGGCACTTCGGCTAGGATTCGCGCCGTGGCTCGCCGATCTCCCGCCGCTCGCTGCGACAGGATCGCCGAGCTCGCCCAGGACCTCGCCGCGCGCCTGGGACAGGTCCGTTGCGCGAGTGCAGATGACTGAATTACGGTGGAAGAAGCGGATTGCCCGTTGAATCGTAGGAGAGAGGGAGGAACTATGCGTCGACCTCGACGTTCAACGATCGTGTTCGCCGCTACCGTCATCAGTGCAGTCCTGCTCCTCGCCGCCCCGGCAGGCGCGGTGATCGACGGGACATCCGACACAGCCAACAAATACGCGAACGTTGGCGTGCTGCAGTTGAATGTCGAGGGGGAGTGGTTCGATTTCTGCTCGGGGACGCTTGTCCGCGCTGACGTCGTTCTCACCGCCGCGCACTGTACGGATTTTCTCGTCGAGGAAGGGTCTGATGGGTTCGGGCCCGACGACCTGAGGATCTCCTTCGATCCAGAGGGGGACGCACCCTACTACACCGTCGACCACATCGTCGTTCACCCGGACTGGTTCACTGCGGGGCCCTGTTTCGGCAACTCGAAGCATGCGTGCCTGGCGCCCCCGGCCGAGGACATCGCGCTCGTCTTCCTCGACGAGTCGGTTGCCGGCGTGACACCGGCGCCCATCGCGGAGGAGGGCTATCTCGACACGCTCGACCTGAAGAACGAGACATTCACCGTCGTCGGCTACGGGACCGATGAATTCATCACCGGTAGCGCCGCGTCGCCGAAGGCGATCACCGTCTTTGACGGAATTCGAAGCTACCGCGACGTGACCGCGATCGTGGCGCAGGATGCCTTTCCGGACCGGTTCCTGAAGATCACGGCGGGGGTGTGCTTCGGCGATTCCGGCGGGCCGCTGTTCCACGGCGAGACCATCGTTGCGCTGAACACGTGGACGTTTAGCTGGCGCTGCGCCGGGCCGAACCTCGAGTATCGGGTCGATTCGGCGGTCGCTCAGGAGTTCCTAGCCACGTATCTGTAAACGGAGAGATCGCTGCCCCGGGCTGGAGGTCCGAATCCGTCATCTCGGATTCGCGCCGTGGCTCGCCGATCTCCCGCCGCATCCTGTGACCGGATCGCCGAGCTCGCGCAGGACCTCGCCGCGCTCCTTGAGGACGCCGCCGACGCTGGCGCTGGGAAGTCAGGCGGTCTGGAGTTCGTCGGTCGCGGCAAGGGCTTCTCCGACACGGACCCGACCGGTACGGCAGCCCTGGACCCGCGCCGGTCGCAGATGCGCCGAGCCGCGCGTAGAGCCGCGCACCTGATCGAGGAGGCCGAGGCCACGCTCGAGGAGGCCGGCGGCGTGATCGCCAACGGCTACCTCCGGCTGGACCCGCAGGAGTGGATCAGGGCCGTCGAGAAGCGCCGAGCGGCACTGGGTCGTTAGGTCGTTCGGCTGGCGGCAGAAGCGGCGGCAAACGCATCTGGGGTTCCCCGCCTCGGCGAGAAACCCCAGGTAGATCGCGCGCCCGACGGGCTTCGATCCCGCGATCTCCGCCTTGACAGGGCGGTGAGGACGGCCGGACTCCTCTACGGGCGCGTGTGCTATTCGGTTGTGTGCCCCCAACGGGATTCGAACCCGTGTCGCCGCCTTGAAAGGGCGAAATCCTAGGCCGCTAGACGATGGGGGCCCGGTCCATGCCGCACCCCGCCCCCGGCCCGGGGGCAGCGCCGGGAAGTATAGCGGCCGGCCCGGCCGGCTCTCAGTCGGCTTGGACGATCCGGAGCCGGTCCCCCTGGCGGAGATCGGCGCCCTCCGCGTACTCGAGGACGTGGCGGACGCCGCGCCGAGGCAACACGAGGCGATCGGGCGGTACGTGCAGGATCCGTCGTATCACGTGGTCGTGGTCGAGCAGCGCGACCCTGATCGGGAACCGCATGCCGAACGTATGCACGGACCTCGTCGTTTCCAGCAGGAGAGCCTGGTCGCGGCCGAGCGACGGACGACCGAGCAGTCCGCGCATCCGCTCGCGTCGAGTTTCGGGTATCTGGGCCCGCAGGGTCATGTCGCGAGGTGCGACTAAGTCGATCCGTCGCATCGAGGCGACCCTACCGCGACCCCACGACGCCCACGTTCACACGACGCCCACGTTCCGTGTGGTGGGGCGGGCAGGATTCGAACCCGCGACACGAGGGTTAAAAGCCCCCTGCTCTGACCAGGCTGAGCTACCGCCCCTGGTGCCGAAGTCTACGGGCTGCGGAAACGCCGGTAGCGGTTGGTGATCGGCAGCCGCCGGTCGCGTCCGAACGCCTTCGGCGTGATCTTGATCCCAGGAGCCGCCTGGCGGCGTTTGTACTCGGCGCGATCGATCATCTCGACGACCCGATCCACGAGCTTGGGGTCCAGACCGCGTGCGGCGATGATGTCCTCCGGGGACCGGTCATCCTCGACGTACGCCTCGATGATCGGGTCGAGGACCTCGTACGGCGGGAGCGAGTCCGTGTCCTTCTGGTCCGGACGCAGCTCGGCCGACGGTGGCTTTTCGAGGACCCGCTTCGGGATCGGCGGAGTCTCGGCTCCCTCGATCGCGTTCCGCCACCTGGCGAGCTCGTACACGAGCGTCTTCGGCACGTCCTTGATCGGCGCGAACCCACCCGCCATGTCCCCGTACAGCGTGGCGTACCCGACCGCGTACTCGCTCTTGTTGCCGGTCGCGAGCACGAGGGAGCCGAACTTGTTCGAGAGCGCCATCAGGAGATTGCCCCGGATCCTTGCCTGCAGGTTCTCCTCGGCGACCCCTTCCTTGGTCCCCCGGAAGGTCTCCCGCAGCACGTCCAGGTAACCCGAGAACACGTCTCCGATCTCCAGGACGTCGAGCCGGACGCCGAGCCCGGTGGCCACCTGCGTCGCGTCCTCGATGCTCTCGGGCGACGAGTAGGGTGACGGCATCGCGAGCGTGCGGACGGCCTCGGGGCCGAGCGCGTCGCTCGCGAGGACCGTCACGAGCGCCGAGTCGATCCCACCCGACAGCCCGAGCACGACCTGCTCGAACCCGTTCTTGCGCACGTAGTCCCGCAGCCCGAGCACCAGACCGAGATAGACCTGCTCGAGATCCTCTGGCCATGGCGCGCGTTCCCGCGCACTGGAGATCTCGCCGTCGATGTCGACGACGAGCAGATCCTCTTCGAACATCGCCGCGTGGTGAGCGAGCGACCCGTCCGGGCGGACGACCACGCTCCCGCCGTCGAACACTAGCTCGTCCTGGCCTCCGACCGCGTTCACATAGACGATCCACGAGCCGCTCTCGAGCGCTCGCTCCCTGCAGATCTCGATGCGTTCGTCGGCCTTGCCTCTGTGGAAGGGCGAGCCGTTGATGTTGAGGATCACCGGCGTGTGCCGCTGCGCGTACTCGTCGAAGGGCGCGCCCGGCGTCCACGCGTCCTCGCAGACCGACAGGCCGAGCTCAGAGCCGGCGATCCGCACGGGGCAGGCCGCGTCGCCGGGCGTGAACGTCCGTGCTTCGTCGAACACCCCGTAGTTCGGGAGCTTGATCTTGTGGTAGCGAGCCACGACCTGCCCGCCGCCGACGAGCGCGGCGGCGTTGTGGATCCCCCGTTCCGAGCGGTCGACGAAGCCGACCACGATCGAGCAGCCGCCGGTGGTGTTCTCGGCGAGCGCGTCCAGCGCGATCAGGTTGTCGTCCACGAACGCGGCCCGGAGCACGAGGTCCTCGGGCGGGTAGCCGGTGATCGCGAGCTCGGGGAACACCACGACGTCCGCGTCCGCCTCCGTCGCTCGGGACGCCCAGGCCGTCAGGAGGTCGACGTTGCCGGGGAGATCGCCGACCGTCGTATCGACCTGTCCGAGTGCGATCCTCACGCGCGTCAGCGTAGACGGCCGCGGGCCGAGCTACTCGATCCCGCCGATGTCGAGGTTGTACGCCTCCCAGACGAGATCGGATCCGAGCTGCCGATGGCGGACGATCTGGCCGAGCAAGCGCTGCAGGTCGTCCCGAGCCTCATCCAGCGGCCACGCCGGTCCGATCGCCGTCGTCTGCAGCTTCGTGAGGAGCGCCTGCGTGCGGTCGCGCAGGACGGGATGCTCTTCGCGCAGCCGGTCGATCTTCGTCGCCAGGTGAGGCACCTTGGTCGAGATCTCGTCGTACAACCCCTCCGGACGCTCCGTGATCTCGACGTGCTCCTCGATCGCGTGGGCGAGGCCCTCGAGCCGGAGCACGACCCCTTTCGTCCACTCGGGTTCGCGGCCCACCGCCGGGCGCGAGATCGCCTGCTCCACGTCCACGAGCGCGTCGCGCAGGTCGGCGCGTCGCCTCGCGGTCTCCGCGAGGGTGGGACTGAGGTCGTCGTCGGGCTCCGGCATCTCCAGAACCTTAGGCGGACGACGGCGCCTCGGGCAAGCTGAACGTGCGGTCGGGGAGGGGCACGCCCCGTAGCGGTCGTGCCTGCGAGGCAGGCGTGGGCGTACACTCGCAGGCCGGCCTGAGGAGGGAACGTCCGTGGTACAAGCGCTGAACGAGAGCGCGGAGATCCTGAGGCCGTACGCTCCCCGGCTGCTGATCCGCTGGCTCGCGGAGCAACCCCACCTCTCGTTCCGAACGCTCGACGGCTCGATGCTGTTCGTGGACATCTCGGGGTTCACGAAGATGTCCGAACGCCTCGCTCGCCACGGGAAGGTGGGGGCGGAGGAGGTCACGGACGTGCTCGGCGGGGTCTTCACCCGCCTGCTCGCGGTCGCCTACGGCGAGGACGGCAGCCTGCTGAAGTTCGGCGGCGACGCGTTGCTCGTCTGGTTCTCCGGCGACGGCCATGCCGTCCGGGCCGCCACGGCCGCGCACAGCATGCGAGCGACGCTCCGGAGCATCGGGCGGTTGGACACGACGGCAGGGAAGGTCGTCCTGCGGATGTCGTCGGGCGTGAACAGCGGTTCGTTCCACTTCTTCCTCGTCGGCGAGTCGCACCGAGAGCTCATCGTCGCGGGTCCGGCGGCGAGCCGCACCGTCCTGATGGAATCGACCGCGAACGCGGGAGAGATCCTCGTGAGTCGGGACACGGCGGCCACCCTGTCGGCGAGGGTGCTCGGTGAGCCCAAGGGCGAAGGCATCCTCTTGAAGAGCGCGCCGACGGCCTTGTCGTTCCAGCGTGACGACCTCGAGGTCTCGCTGAGCAGCATCGACATCTCTACGGGCATCCCGGTAGCGCTCCGGGAACATCTCCTATCGGGCGCGGCCGAACCCGAGCACCGGACCGCGACCGTCGCGTTCGTGCACTTCGACGGCGTGGACGACCTGATCGAGCACCGGGGGGTGGACGTCACCGCCGCCGGCCTGCACGAGCTCATCGCCTGCGTGCAGCGCGCCGCGGGAGACAACGGGGTCACGTTCTTGGGGACGGACATCGATCAAGACGGCGGGAAGATCATCCTGGTGGCGGGCGCGCCCAACGCCCTCGGTGACGACGAGGGCCGGATGCTGCTCACGCTTCGCTCGGTCATCGACGCGGACACGACGGTGCCCGTCCGGATCGGTGTGAACAAGGGCCCCGTCTTTGCCGGCGACATCGGGCCCGGGTACCGGCGCACGTACACGGTGATGGGCGACGCCGTGAACCTGGCCGCGCGGGTGATGTCGATGGCGCTGCCTGTACAGATCCTCGCGACCGGTCCCGTCCTCGATGCGTCGTCCGTCGCGTTCAACACCGTGGCACTCGAGCCGTTCATGGTGAAGGGCAAGAAGCACCCGGTGCACGGCTTCATGGTCGGCCACTCCACCGGGAGCAAGCCGGAGACCGTCTCGCGTGAGTTCCCCCTGGTCGGTCGCGACGCGGAGATGGACGTAATCCGCCGGGCGCTCCTGGAGCTCCGGGGCGGGCACGGCTCGGTGATCGAGCTGGTCGGGAACGCGGGGATGGGCAAGACGAGGCTGCTGAGCGAGTTCCGGGCCGAGGCGCCCGACCTCCCCAACCTAGTGTCGGGGTGCGAGCCCTACGAGTCCTCGGTCGCCTACCTGCCGATCCGACGCCTCCTGCGGCTGCTGCTGGGGGCCGGCCAGGACGTGTCCGGGCTCGCGCATCGCCTTCGGGAGGACGTGGCCCATCGGGCGCCCGAGCTGCTCCCCTGGCTGCCGTTGCTCGCGATCGTCGCCGACGCCGAGGTCCCGATGACCCCCGAGGTCCGGGACATGGGGGAGGAGTTCCGCAAGGCCAAGCTCGAGGAGGTGACGATCGACTACCTGGCGCGCTCGGTGACCGACCTGACGATCGTGGTGACGGAGGACGTGCACTGGATGGACGAGGGGTCGGCGGACCTGCTCCGGGCGATCGCCGGTCGGATCTCGGAGCTGCCATGGCTGGTCTGCGTGAGCCGCCGCGACGAGGAGACGGGGTTCGTCCTGCCCGAGGCGCCTCGCTGCACGTCGCTGAGACTCACCCCGCTGACCGAGGACGCGCTCGGAAACCTGATCGACGTCGCAACCGAGGATGCCCCGTTCCCTCGGCATGAGGTCGCGGAGTTGAGCAGCCGTTCGGGCGGCAACCCATTGTTCCTGCAGGAGCTGTTGCACGCGGCCAAGAGCGCGGGGACCGTCGAGGGCTTGCCGGACTCCATCGAAGGGATGATCACCGCCGAGATCGACCGACTCCCCAGCCGAGACCGGAGGATCCTCCGGTACGTGTCCGTCCTCGGTATGGCCTTCGACGTCAATCTGGCCAGGGCGCTCTTCGATGAGCAGGATGATGTGGACAGCGGCGTGTGGCGACGGCTGGCCTCCTTCCTCGAGGACCAGGGAGCCGGTCGGTTTCGGTTCCAGCATGCCTTGATGCGGGACGTTGCCTACGAGGGACTTCCGTACCGGCGAAGGAAGCAGCTCCATGCTCGCGTCGGCAACGCGATCTTGGCCTCAACGCCCGACCAGGCGGAGGTGCTCTCGCTCCACTTCTTCTTGGCCGGAGACGATCGTCTGGCGTGGCGATACTCGGTGATCGCGGCGCGACGCGCCGAGTCCGCGTACGCGAACGTCGAAGCGTCTCGGTTCTTCCGGCGGGCGATCGATGCCGGACGTCGTCTCTCGGAGGTCACGGAGCGCGACCTCTCGTCCCTGTACGAGGCGCTGGGCGATGTCCGGGAGCGGCTCGGGGACTACCCGGGAGCCCTCGCCGCGTATCGCGCGGCCCGGCGATCCATGCGGGACGAGCCCCTGCTGGTAGCGCAGCTGCTCCTGAAGGAGGCGGTGGTGACCTCCAGGGCCGGTGGGTACACGCAATCCCTGCGCTGGACCAGCCACGGCAGACGCCTCCTCGAGAGACTCGATGAGGTTGAGGCGAACAAGAAGCGCGCTCGGCTGTCGGCCTGGTACGCCCACATCCGGCGACGGCAGGGACGGCGTGCCGAGGCGATCCGATGGGCCCGGCTCGCGATCGAGGAGGCCGAGGCCTCGGGCGAGCAGGAGGCCCTCGCCAGCGCCTATCGAACCCTCGACCTGAGCAACGTCGAGCTCGGGCGGTACGAGGACGTCACGCACTACCCGCTGGCGCTCGCGATCTACGAGGAGTTGGGCGACCTCATGGAGTCGGGCACGATCAACAACGACTTAGGAGCCTTCGCGTACTACCAGGGTCGTTGGGACGACGCGCTCGCGTTCTACGAGAAGGCGCGGGATCAGTGGGAGCGGGCGGGCGATCTGCCCTGGGCAGCGACCATCTCCGCCAACGTCGCGGAGATCCTCTCCGATCGGGGACAGCTTGAGGAGGCCGACCAGATGGGCAGGGAGGCCCTCCGTATCTTGCGGGGGGCCGGGCTGAAGTCCGCGATCGCCTTCGGGCTGAACATCGTCGGCCGGGTCGCTTGCCGGTCGGGGAGGTACGCGGAAGCGCTTGAGCTGCTCGAGCAGGGTCGGACCGTGAATCACGAGATCGGTGACCAGCCCGAGGAGCTCGAGAGCGACGTCCGGATCGCCGAATGCCTGGCGATGCAGGGTCGCTCGGCACAGGCGCTGGAGCTCGCCACCGAGGCGCTGGTTCGATCCGAGACGCTCGGCGGTCCGGCGACGCCCCAGCTCCAAAGGGTCCGGGGGTGCGCTCTCGCCCAGCTCGGGCGGTTCTCCGAGGCTCGCGTGGCTCTGCAGGAGAGCGTTGCCGGAGCCCGGGACCGCGAGGCGGAGTACGAGGAGGCGCTGGCGCTCCATGGGCTGGCCCGGATCGCCGCGATGGAAGAGAGGCCGGACGCGTCCGAACTCGAGGCGCGCTACCGCGCCATCTTCGAGGGCCTCGGCGTGGTCGCAGCTCCGGTCATCCCGATCGGAGAGGCCCTGGAGCCCTCATCCCGGAGGGGATAGGGCTCCAGAGGCGACCCCTCTTCCGTTACTACCTCTTGTGCGGGTCTCCCGGCTCCATCCGGATGGAGATGTTGACCCTGTTCGCGCCCGGGCTCCACGGAGGGGCCCCCGGCCCGGTCGTGAGGAACTGCTCGGACACGCACGGTGTGGGAGCGTCGGCGCAGCTCGCGAGGATCCCGACGAAGTGAGGGATACCGCCGATCGTCTGAGCGATCGCCGTACCGCCTCCCCTCGTCTCGAACGCGGTGTGGTCCTCCTGCGGCACGGCGAAGCAGATCAAGTACCACGACGAATCCCCGCCGAAGATGTCTTGATCGAATTCGGAGGTGGAGATCTTGTCTTCAACGCCCGGGACGAAGTCATCCGCAGGCGTGATGGTGACCGGGCTCGGAAGGTGGTACACCTCCCACTGGGCCCCAAGGTCCCCGAAGCCAGCCTCGCTACTACAATCCGGCCCGGCGCCGCCGAAGGTCACATTGACGTGCCCAGTGAAGTCGCCGTCGATCGTTTCGGTCTGGCCGGTTGCTGGATCGGTCACCGAGCCTCCGCTCGCGAGCTGGCAGCCGGCGATGGTCACGGAGGGCTGCGAGCTGATGATCGAGAAGGTCTGATTATTCGGGCCGTTCGGAAGACCACCCACGGCAGTCGTCCTGAACTCCTTGGGGCCACTAATGCACTCAGGGATGGCACCGATCGCGATGTCGACGAACTCACCGGAGTTCAACTTGTCGTTGCCGGTGACCGCTTGGGCCACGATGACCCCGGTACCGGAGTTGTAGGACGCGGTCCAGTTGTTCTCGTTGGAAGCGCTCGCGATGAACGAGAAGGGGTCCCTGAATTCCGCAGGTACGGTGATGCGGACTTGCCCGATCGCGATCGTGCTGGCGGCCGTGCACGGAGCCAGAACTGGAGTCCCGCAGTTCTTCACCCGCTCAATCCACTCCCCACTCACCCCACCGGTAGCCGTATCCGGGGTGATCCCAGCCGTGAACTGCTTGACCGCCGCGGCGTTGCTGACGCTCGGCGCGGCGACGAGGGCCGCTATCAGGAGCAAGGCGGTGGTGACAAAGACCAGCCTCCCTCGCCCCGAAAGCAATGGTCTCAGTACCGACATGTCGTGCCCCTTCTTCCTGGCAGGTCGCTCGACCCGCCTGACTCTGCTCCCGCGCAAGCTGGCACGGGATCCTGAAATGGACGTGACTTCACAGCGCTCTCCCTTGAATTGGGGTCAAGGCAGGGTAGGCCAGATGGCCGATATCGTCAATGTTCAGGTGTAGGTCTTTCGACCGACAGGCACCGTTTCATTGTGGGTAGTAGGAAGGGTTAGAGGGTGAAGATCGCTTGACGGGCAGGCCGGTCTACAGGATCGGGAGGTAACGCTCGATCTCGTAGGGCGTGACGTAGGACTTGTACGCGTCCCACTCCTCCCGCTTGTTGCGGAGCAGGAACTCGACCACGTGGTCCCCGAGCACCTCACGCAAGACCTTCGAACCGCTCGCGAGC
>Ga0193738_1000981_pt1 | contig 12241 bp, 16 predicted proteins | sample L2a1metaG_FD_144927 | JGI IMG/M metagenome (GOLD analysis project Ga0193738, IMG submission 144927) | Soil microbial communities from a riparian zone of the East river system, Colorado, United States - L2a1 | ecosystem: Environmental > Terrestrial > Soil > Riparian zone | place: USA: East River...
GTGGACAGCGCCTCGAGCACCTTGCGCGCTCCGTATGACGGCTCCGTGGCGCGCAAGGTGCTCGAGGCGCTGTCCACCGAACGCACGATCGGGCAGTTGATGATCGAGCTCGACTGGCCTCGGGGCAAAGTGCGGAACTGGGTCAAGCATCTCCGGCGTACCAATCGGGTGCTGTTGTGCCGATGGGAACGCAGTCATAAAGGCCGTAAAACCGGCGTCTATCAGCGAGTAAGCCAGTGAGCGTGGTAAGCGGCGTGACACTAATCGTGTCTACGTGCGAGGACGGGCTAGAGGACGGGAGTTTGCTTGCGTCGATCAATGCGTTCGCGTCGTCGGATCGCACGGCTGGACGGACCGCGCTTAGCGAATTGACGAACTATTACGGCGGCGGCAAGCATCCGCAATTGCACGCATTCGGCGCGGGCATCAACTATTTTGATGAGGATCGGTTCGCGGCGTTCATTCTGTCGTTACCGTGGGAGCATCCTGAAAACGTGGTGCTTGTGATTCAGCCAGAAGCCGGCGCGACGCGCATATTTAGGCCAGATTTCGAGGATCATCCATGAGTAAACGCGCCAGAGACGCGAAGAAGGCACGACGGGCAGCGAAGGCGGCGGCGAAGCGTGGCTAAACCTGACATCCTGAACGCCGAAGGTGAGCACGTACCACCGGTCCCCACGGTGGCTGAACTGCTCGCACAGTCACGCCAAGCGCATCTGCAATACCGCGCAGCCGCCGGCACCGTGGACCGCACCGGGAAGATCCTCAAGCCTTACGACGGCGCGAAAGCGACGCCAGCGGTGGAAGAAGCCCTCGCTAAACGACTGCACGCACACGACTTGGACCCGGAGCACGCTGATCCCGCCTGGGGCAATGACGGCGCGATTGAGCACGCGGTCTTGGTGCGGTTCTATCAAAGCTGGCTGCAACGTCCATGACGCCAGCGGACCGCGATCACTATCGGCTGTCTACCGGCCGTATGTTCTATGCGAACGGCGGGATTATCGGCCTATCGCCTGAGCATACAACTCGTTCAGTCTCAGAGGGTTACGACGGCGCGATCTACATGGGTGATGAGCATGACGAGCCGGAGGACCGCTGGACGCCGGCCGAACGCCAGGAACTAGCTGCCTACATGGTGGCGCTCTGGACACGTTGGGGCCAACTGCCATGAAGCACGCTCCAAAAGGCCGCATCAAAGCCAGACCGGATGAGCGTCAAGAAATTGACGATGACCCTATGAGTGCGCCTGACCCCATGAGTACCCATGTGGGCGGCGATACGCTCCACGGGCGTCAGCGATGCAAGGCTCACAGCAAGCAGACCAAGCAGCAGTGCGGGCGCACAGCCATTGACGGGGGCACGGTGTGCCGCTATCACGGCGGAAAAGCCCCGCAAGTGCAGGCGAAAGCGCTCGAGCGGCTGATGGCACTGCAACATCCGGCGATTACCCGGCTGGCGGAGTTGATTGTGCAGCGGGAGTACCCCTCAGTCTCGATTGCCGCGGTGAAGGATGCGCTGGATCGGACGATGGGCAAGGCGAAGGAACAGGAACAGGACATCAACGTCAAGGCTGAAGTGGTCGTGCGGTGGTCCGATGAATAAACGGGCGACGCCAGAATCCTTAGCAAAAATGCGGATTAAGCGTGACCACCGGGACCGTATCTAGCGCGCCTCGTTTCCCACATGCGGGCCGATCGCGCCTTGATTTCCGGCGCGTGTTCTTTGCTGTGGCACCAGTGGCAGAGGCGTTCAAGGTTCGACAGTTCGTTGTTCATGTAGTCGCGGTCCTTGTGGTGCACTTGGCTCCGGCGCGTCTCTCCGCAGCGTTCGCACGGCTGGTAAGGCTTCAGGCGTTTGGCCGTGTTGCTCGAGCCGCTCCGCGTCTTGGCTCTGCGCTGCGGATCGATGCGTTGTGCAAGTCCCTGGCAGGCCGGTTTGCAGTACGTGAGGCTTTTGAAGCGGTAACGCTCGCGCGCTCTTACCATTGCGTCCGGAGCATCTTGCCGTTTGGGGCCGAACTGAGTGGCGCAGATCGGGCAAGTCTTGGGCGTGTGGGCGGGCGGCATTTCCATTCGCTAATTATACAGTGAATCACCGTATGGATACCGATGCCAGTTTCGACTGATCCGGCCTTTCCCGGGCGCGTGATCGTCACAGTGCCCTACAAGCCTCGGGCCTGGGCGAAGCAGCTACACTCATCCCTCGCCCGCTTTGCTGCACTGGTGCTCCACCGCAGAGCCGGCAAGACCACGGCAGTGATCAACCATCATCAGCGGTATGCGACCGATGACGGGCTCGAGCGTCGGCGCCTGCTGCATCTGCGGCCTGACCTGACGGAGCGGCAGTTGACGGAACTGGTCAATCCGCCCGGTGGACGGCATTATGGGCATGTGATGCCGGCGCGCAATCAGGCGAAGCTGGTGGTGTGGGACAAGCTCAAGTTCTACGCGCGTGACATTCCGGGGATCAAGGTCAACGAATCCGAACTGCTGATCAAGTATCCGCGGGGGCACAAGTTGCAGCTATTCGGGGCGGATGACCCGGATGCGCTCCGCGGGCCGGCATTCTCGGGCCTGAGCTTCGATGAGTACAGCCAGCAGCCGCGCAACATCTTCTCGGAGGTGCTGAGCAAGGCGCTGGCCGACCACCTGGGCTATGCCATCTTCCTCGGCACGATCAAGGGGAAGGACCACCTGTATCTGACGCACGAAGCCGCCAAGAGCAGCCCTGATTGGTTCGCGCTGTGGCAGGACATTGATCGCTCGATTGCGACCGAGGACGGCATTACCATCCAACTGCTACAGCAAGCGATGGAGGACGATCGCAAGCTCGTGGGTCAAGGGCTGATGACGCAGGACGAGTTTGATCAGGAATGGTACCTGTCGACGGACGCGGCGATTCAAGGTGCCTGGTATGCGAAGGAGATGGCGATCGCCCGGCAGGAGGGGCGGATTACGCGCATCCCGATCGAGCCGGCGTTGCCTGTCGACACGGATTGGGATCTAGGCGTCGATGACAGCACCGCCATTGTGTTCAGCCAGAGCCTTCGCACCGGTGAAGTGCGGATCGTGGACTACTACGAGGCGAGTGGCGAAGGCTTCCCGCATTACATTCAAGTGCTGTCCGCGAAAGGCTACACCTACGGCAAGCACTATCCGCCTCACGATATTGCGGTCAGAGAGCTCGGCACGGGCAAGAGCCGGAAGGATACCGCGGCGGGTTTGGGGCTGAACTTTCAGCCTCCGGCGCCACCGCTGGCGTTGATGGATGGCATTGATGCGGCACGGTTGCTGCTGTCAAAGTGCTGGTTCGAGGAGCACAAGGCGGGCAAGTTGATTGAGGCATTGCGGCATTATCGCAAGTCGTTCAATGTGCGGCTGAGTGAGTTTACCGGGACGCCGGTCCATGACTGGTCGAGTCACGGGGCGGATGCGTTCCGCGGGTTAGCGGTGCGGCACAAGACACCGCGGCCGGCGGCGAAGCCGGAGACACCGTATATCCCGCAGACCGTATGGAGATAGATAATGACGTTCGATGAACAGTTGACGGTGCTCCGGCAGTACCATCCGGACGGCGTGTATGGGGAGTACGAGACGAGAGTTGCGGCTGCCTTGCGCGAACTACTGCGCCGTTGGGATGCCCTCCATAACGTCGAAGTCACACGCAAGTGTAGCGGCTGTCAAGTGGTGGAACCGCGGGTGTGGCTGGTCGAGGGCAAGCGCAAATGCGAGGCATGTTTCAACATGGGGTCACGGTGAATATCTCATCCGGCAAGGGTATCGAACATTACGAGGCGTATCAGGTAAAGGCGTCCGAGTGGGCTGATAACGTGGCGAGACAGCGCGAATGGGAAGAACTACGCGCGCAAGCAGCACTGGATGATTACCGGCGCCAGATGCTTCGTTATAGGCAGGAACAGCAAATACGGGCGGTTCGGTGCCTGAAGTGCGGGTTCGTGGTGCGGGATACGGCGGCGTTTCGGTACCATGAGATGACGTGCACGGGGAAGCCTGACTCTACGGGGTAATCGGTTGCACCGCTGGCGTGGTCTAGCGGACCATCCCTATTACCCTTGCCTGATAACGAAGATCTCCTTTCAGAGATACGCGCCAAGCTCGATTACGGCGATAGCGAATGGTCGGACATCCGCGAAGAAGGCGCCACGGACATGCGCTATGTCGCGGGCGATGTCTGGGCCGAGAAGGACCGCAAGGAACGTGAGCTTCACGGCCGTCCGGCGCTGAATCTCGATGAGATCAATCAGCATCTCAATCAACTGATCAACGGCGTGCGAGCGGCGAAGCGTGCGATTCAGGTGGCGCCGGTCGGGGACGGCGCGAATGACGCGATTGCGAACTTCCACGCCAATCTCATCCGGCAGATCGAGTACAAGTCACACGCGCAGATCCCCTACACCACGGCGTTTGAGAACGCGGTACAGCGCTCGTTTGGCTTTGCGCGGGTGAATACGCGGTATGAGTCGGACTCGAGCTTCGACCAGGAGATCGTGATTGAGCCGGTGTTCAATCCGAACCTGATCACGATGGACCCGGAAGCGCAGATGCCGGACGGCTCGGACATGCGCTGGTGCTTCGTGAAGGAGTGGTGGGATATTGCGGAGTTCAAGCGGCAGTTCCCGGACGCGAAGATCAGCGAGTTTACCTCGGACATCCGGGGCATTGCGGATAAGTGGTTTGAGGGCGATCGGCTGCTGCTGAGTGAGTATTGGTCGATCGAGCACAAGTCGAAGACGCTGATGTTACTCGGGCCTCCGGATGGCAGCGGGGCCGTGACCGAGTTTAAGGACACGCTCAGTAAAGAGACGCTGAAGGAGCTTCAGGCGCGCGACTGGATACGCCGAGAGCGCAAGGTGCAGAGTCCGTACGTCTGCCAGCGTCTCACGAACGGGGTCGAGTTCTTGGGTGAGAAGACGGAATGGCCGGGCAAATACATCCCGATCGTGGCGTGTCTCGGGAAGGTGCTCTACGTCGAGAAGGATGCCGGCGCCAAGCGGATGATTATGTCGATGACGCGCCTGGCGCGTGATCCGGCGATGGCCTACTGCTACACGCGCACCTGTGAGATTGAGGCGATGGGCGGGGTGCCGCGGGCACAGTGGGTTGGGTACGCGGGGCAGTTCGAGGGGCACAAGCAGGAGTGGGCGAAGGCGAACCATGAGCCGGTCCCGTTTCTCGAGGTCAACGCCACCACGGAAGCCACGGGCGCGACGCCGTTACCCCTGCCGCAGAAGCAGTCATGGGACCCGCCGATCCAGAATCTTGAGATTGCGGCCGAGTCGTTCCGGCGCGGTATCCAGTCGGCGATTGGGTCGTCGCCTCTACCGACTCAGGCGCAACGGCGCAACGAGAAGTCCGGCAAGGCGCTCGAGAAGATCGAGAATGCCGCGGCGAACGGCTCCTACCATTTCGTTGACCACTTTGAAGACTTCCTGCGGCATATCGGGGTCGTGGTGCTCGACCTGATCCCGCACATTTACGATACGACGCGGGATGTGCATATCCGCAAGCCGGATGACTCGCCGGCACAGGTGAGAGTCAACCCACCGAAGGACGATCCGAACACGCCACAGAACGAGGGCGAAGGCCCGATCTACACCGACAAGGGCCGGTATGACGTGACGATCAGCACCGGGCCAAGCGCGGACAGCGAGCGCGAGCTCGCATCCGAGTTTGCTGATCGGATCATGGAGAATCCGCAGGTGTTTCCGCTGATTGGGCCGCTGGCGGTCAAGCTGAAGAACCTCGGGCCGATCGGGGATGAGATTGCGGAGGCGTTAGAGATTCTACAGCCGCCTGAGATGCGGAAGAAGAAGGACGGTCAGCCGCCGATTCCGCCCGAAGTGCAGCAGCAGTTGGCGCAAGCACAGCAGATGGTCGAAGCGGCGATGCAGGAAGTACAGAAGCTGCAACAGGTGATCCAGACCGATCAGATCAAGGCCGAAGCCGCCAATCAGCGCGAAGTCATCAAGGGCGAAGTCGAAGTCAAGACTTCGGCGCAGAAGGCGGAGGCGGATACGCAACTCGCGCAGATCAAAGCCGAAGCGGATACGCAGCAAGCGATCCAACTGGCGAACATCAAGGCGGAATTGGAGTTGCGGATTTTGGATGCCAAGCACGCACACGAGCTCGAGCTGCTGAAGCGCAAGAACGCGCACGACAATCTGAGCCGCGAGGACGAGCAGCGGCATGAAGTCGGGATGGCGGCTGAGGAACAGGCGTTCAACGCGAAGCAGGCGGATCAGGCGGCGGTCAGAGCCGCACAACAGCACGAGATGGCGTCTGTGACCGATGCCTGGGATGACGGCGCATGATCGCGTTACTGGTGACGCTGCTGATCGTGGTGCTCGTCCTATGGGTCGTGTCGGTGCTCTTACCGCTGGCGCATCTGCCGGCGCCAATCCAGACGGTCATTTGGGTGATTGTCGTCGTCTTCGTGGTCGTGTGGCTGCTGCAACGGCTCGGCGGGGTCAATCTGGGGATCTAGACGCGCTCTGTGGCTGTTGCCACTGTGCGAGCACGTTCGACTAACCCGCTACGGGGTAATCGGTTGCAGAGATAGTGTCGTTCTTCCACACTGACGGCTACGCAGATTTTGCATAGGAGTCTATGACCGAAGGTACCCCGCAATTTGACGCCATCTCTGCCGAGTCGTCACCGGCATCGGAACCTGTCGATCAACTCGCCTCGCTCTCCCCGACTGAATACGCAGCCTGGGAGAAGGATGGCGTACTACCTCCCGCGTCGGACGTTCGTACGGACTCGTCCACCGTCCAGCCTGACGGACAGGCCGCATCGACGGATGCGTCATCGGCGCCCGCCTCGGAACCGGGCAAGCCCGCGAAACCGCCCAAGAATGCTGATACTCGCGTGCAGGAGTTGCTGGCCGACCGTGCACAGGCACGAGCCGAAGCCGCGCAACTCCGCGAACGCCTCGAGCGTTTAGAACGACCGAAACAGGACGCCAAACCGGGCTCGTCTCCCGCGGCCGTTCCCGAGTGGAAGCGATACATGTCGCTTCCGAATGCGCCTAAAGAGGATCAATTCGACACGTACGCGGAGTACGTGGCGGCCTCGAGCTTCTTTGCCGCGCAACAGTTGCAGTCCGACAACGAGGCTCGCTCTCGAGCTCGGGCAGAGCAGCATCAGCACGCCGATCGTGTGAAGACGATGGCGCAGAAGGCAATCGAGCGCATCAACGCCTATAAGCAGACCGATTCGGGCTTCGATGCTGCGGTCAATCCGCAGTTGATGGAGATCCGACCCGTGAGCCTGTTGCGACCTGGCGAACCGATCCAGGCCGACAACGTGCTTGCGGAGGAAATGCTGGTCTCGGACTACACGCCTCATCTGATGAAGCACTTTTCAACGCCGGAAGGCATTGCGGAGTGGCAGAAGTTGACGGCGATGAGTCCGGCGGCGATGTTGCGCGAGTTTGGCCGTATCGAGGCGCGGTTTGAGTCGCGGGTGTCCTCTGACGCTCGTCCACCCTCAACCGTCACGTCCGCTCCGGAACCACCGACCACGCTCGGGCGCAAGCCTGCGGCCGCGGCCGATGGGGTCGCTCACGCGATCAAGACCGGGGATTTTGCTGCTTACGAACGCATGGAAAATGCGCGGGAGTTGGCAGCGCGTAGGTAGCCTTGGCTAACACGTTCAATTACCAAACCGGCGCGATTTCGATGAAGTCGCTGCGCCGGCTCAAGAACAGGCTGAATCTTCTCCGTTTCTTCAACACCGAATACGCGAAGGACTTCAAGAAGTCCGTCCCAATCGGTGACACCTTGCAGATTCCCCTGCCGCAGCGTCACACGGTGACGGATGGCGTGGATCTGGGGTACGACCCGCAAGCGCTGCTCCAACTCAAGTCCAGCGTGACGATCGATCGCGTGTCCAAGTCGCACTTCGAATGGGACGATATCGAAGCGAAGCTGTACATGTCGCGGAACAAGCAAGAGATCCGCGATGACTTCGTGAATGGGCCGATGGATCAGTTCGCGGCCCATATGGACGCTGCGGCGGGTGTTTACGCCGGAAACAACGCGAACAACATCGTCGGCGTGCTTGGCACGGACCCCACCGACCTGTCCACCTTTGCGGCGGCTCGCGCTCGCATGGTGGAGCTCGGCACGTCGTTGAGTACCGGTCGTAAGGGCGCGATGATTACGCCACAGGTGAACGTGGCGGCAGTCAACTCGTTCAAGGGCTTGTTCCAGGACGAAGACGAGATCAGCAAGCAGTACCGCGAAGGCACCTTGGGCCGGTTGCAGGGCTTCAGCTTTGCCGAGTCGATGAGCCTGAAGCGCCACACCGCCGGAACCTGGGCGGGTATCGTCGAACTGGCATCGGCGGTCACGAACGGCGCCTCAACCCTCAGCTTGACGGCCACCACGGGTGACACGTTCAAGAAGGGCGACAAGATCTCCATCGCGGGCGGGATCTACGCGGTCAATCCGATGACGCGCCAGATCACGACACAGGCGCAAGCGCGGACGTTCACGATCCTCGAGGACGTGACCGCGGTGGCGTCCGCGGCGACGGTGAGCATCAGCCCGACGATCTACGGGCCTGGTTCACCGTATCAGAACGTCTCGGCGCTGCCGGCGGCGGGGGCGGATCTGACGCTGTTCCCTGGCACGTCGTCACCGAATGGCAAGGTGGGCACGTTCAACCTGTTCATTCATTCGGATGCGTTCGCGTTCCTGCCGATCGACCTGCCGGTCCCGAAAGAAGGCGGGCCGGTCGAGATTGCGGAGAAGGTGACGGACCCCGAAACCGGTCTGTCGGTGCGGTTCGTGCGTCAGTGGGATTTCAAAGAGTCAAAGATGATGAACCGCTTTGACGTGGTGTACGGCTTTGGCCGTCTTCACTCTGATGCAGGCGCGGTTGTCCTGCTGTCCGCATAAGGAACGAACATGGCATTGGCAACCTTCATTCCACAGACGAACTACCCCAATTTCCGGGGTCTGACGTATCCGACCCGTACGCCGGCCACGCTCAGCACGGCGGGGGCGCTGACCTACACCGCGGCGCAAGTGCTTGGCGGGCTGATTCTCCGCGATCCGAACGGTGGCGCGCGGGCGGATCTGCTGCCGACCGCGGCACAGATCATCGCGGCGATGCCGTCACCGGTGGCGGGGTCGTCGTTCGAGTTCGAGGTCCGCAACACCGCTGACGCGGCTGAAGCGATCACGATCACCACGAATACGGGCCTGACGCTCTCGGGCACGATGACCATCGCGCAGAACAACCAGAAGCGCTTTATCGCGGTCGTGACCACGGTCACGGCGGGCAGTGAAGCGGTGACGGTCTACAGCTGCGGAACCGTCGTTTTCTAGCGTGACGAGGGGCGGCGATCCTGCCGCCCCGTCACCCTTTCATTGGAGAGAGTCACGTGATCAACGAATATCCGAAAATGCTGTTCCGTAAGACGGGCGGCGTCATCGATCGTCATATCGTTCACGACCTAGCCGGCGAGAACATGGCCGCGGCTGAGGGTGGATGGGTGGCGGGCATCGAGAACGCCAAAGAATACGACCCCGAAGCGCTGAAAGCCGCGAAGAAGAAGGCGAACGCAGCGACGTCGGGTGAGCCCGCGCCGACGAACGAAGGCACCGTCGTCAGTGGCAAGGCGAATGACGATCCGGCGCCGGCGCCTGCCGCGGATCGCAAGACGCAGCCGGGGATGCCGCATCCGCCTGGCGGATTCAAGGTCGAACCGACTCCGGCGGACGATCCGCTCGCCCCTGAGAAGGCTCAGGAAGCGCTGGCGAAGGAGCACGGCACCGCCGAGGACAAGGCCACGAAGAAGGCCAAGTCCGCGAAGAAGAAGTAGCCACCCGGACCCCCTGAACCGGGGTGCAGCCAGTGGTCTGCATCCCGGATCTTTCGAAGGAGCCTGATGGCGACTGCCCTGGACATCATTACCGATGCCTTCCGCGAACTGGCGGTGGTCGATCCGATCGATCCCGTGCCTGGTGAGATGGCGGCATTCGGGCTGAATAAGCTGAATCGGCTGCTCAATCGCTGGAACGCCCGGCGCACGGCGGTCTATGCCGATGTCACGACACTCTACACGCTGACGCCCTCGCTCAATCCGCACACGATTGGGCCGACGGGCGCGACATGGACGGTCACACAGCGGCCGGTGGACATCGATCATCTGGCGGTGGTGCAGTCGGGCATCTATTCCACGCTCGATAAGCGCGATGACGTGTGGTGGCGGGAGATCTCGCAGCCGGGCATGACGGGGCCGGTTCCTAGTGATTGGAAGTACGAACCGACCTATCCGAACGGCTCGCTGTATCTCTGGCCGATTCCTTCCGCCGCGTTACAGGTGGCGTTGACCTCACGGATGGTGCTGTCAGCGCTCACGCTGGCGTCCACGTTCACGATGCCGCCGGCCTATCAGGATGCGGTGACGCTCTCGCTCGCGGAGTCGCTGGCGCCGGCAATGGGCGCGCAGATTGCCCCGGAATTACGCGAATCCGCGCGACAGGCGCGGGTGGATGCGTTTGCGAACAATGACAGCACGCCGAAGCTGATGACCGTCGATGTGGGCATGGGCGGGCGTGGATATTTCGATTTCAATTCAGGAACTTTCCGATGAGAACACTGATCCTCGCGTTGCTCGTGCTGTCGCCCGTGTCGGCGTGGGCGCAAAACTACGTCGCCACGGAACAGATCACGGTGAGCAACACCGCGATCGGGTTTACGGCGGCGACGATCAATCAAGGCAGCGGGCATCCGCAAGCGTTGCAGGCGTCCTGCCGGCTCGAGGGCGCACAGATTCGGGTGGCGATCGACGGGAACGGGCCGACCGATGCCATTGGCACACAGGTGGAGATCGGTGATGTGTTGCAGATCACCGGCCATGACCTGCTGACGCGGTTTCGGGCGATTCGGACGGGCGGCACGGATGCCACGCTGAACTGTATCTACGTTAATACCGGTGCGGCCGGCGCGTCGGCATTCGTGATCGTGCCTGGATCGGCGTCCGTGTCGGTGGACGGTACGAACGAAGTCACCGGACCCGATGAGGCGCCGTTAGCGCTTGACGAAACCCTCGGGAACGTGCTGAGTGAATTGGAGTCGATCCGGCTGGCGATGTCGGCGGATGCGAACAAGAACAGCGGGGTTATTGATACCGGGCCTCAGGTGATGTACGAGGCAAAAGACGTGGACGGCTCCGCGTTGCCCAATCAGTGCACAGAAGGCAACGCCTGCCGACCGGCGGTGGGGTTGGCGGGCACGGTCCTCAGTTTCATCACGAATGAGGCGGGCACGCTGTCACCGCTGGTGGTCGAAGATGTCGCGGAGACGGCCGATAACGTCCTGATGGGCGCGGGCACGGTGCGGCGGGATGCGCCAGCGTCGAGCGCGGGGGCGACTGGTGAGAACGCCACGGTCAATACCTCGGCCCTCGGCGCGGTGTATGTCGCGCATATCGATCCGTGTTCCTACAAGGCGAAATCCGTGTTCGTGGTCAACGTCTCTACCGCAGTGAGCACAGAGATTGCGAACGCGGTGGCGTCGGAGTTCTTCTACATCTGCTCGATCAACCTCGTGGCGGCGGGCGCGCAGACGGTGGCCTTTGTCGAAGATGACACGGACGCGATTGCCAGTCCGACGGCGGGATTGAATGGCGGCACGACGGCCGCGACGGGATGGAGTTTTGCCGCGAATGGCGGGCTGACGCTCGGCAACGGCTCTGCCACGGTAATGAAGACGGCCACTGCGAATCGCTACTTCGGATTCATTACCGGGCAGTCGGCACAGCTCTCAGGGACGGTGGTGTATGTCTCGGCTCCGTAACCTTGCCGCGCTCGCGTTTGTTGGTGCGCTGTTGATCCCGGCGCCTGTCTCGGCGGCATGGGCGGCGGTCGGTGGGCAAAGCCACAGCTTCAATTCGACGCTCGATGGCGTGATCGATCTGCCGAGTGCCACGACGCCGGGGAATCACGTCATTATCCTGGTCACGATCGGCTCGACGGCAGAGACGGTCACGATCACCGGCACGACGATGACGTTTACGTTGCTCGGACCGTATGACAACGGCCTGAATTCGTTACGGCATTACATCGCGTGTGCGACGGCGGATGGGGATGACACCTTCACCGTTAATACCACGAGCGTCACGACGCAGAGCATGGGCGCGGAGTTCTCCGGGGGTAGTTGCACGGTATCGGCGTCGGTGTCTCGGAACGACGTGATCGATCCGT
>Ga0193738_1000982_pt1 | contig 12237 bp, 11 predicted proteins | sample L2a1metaG_FD_144927 | JGI IMG/M metagenome (GOLD analysis project Ga0193738, IMG submission 144927) | Soil microbial communities from a riparian zone of the East river system, Colorado, United States - L2a1 | ecosystem: Environmental > Terrestrial > Soil > Riparian zone | place: USA: East River...
CCTGCTAACAGGGTGAGATATTTAAGTGAAATAAGTGAAAATAACAGGAGTTATGATCAATTAGTAAAAGAGCAATCAGCCATTGCTACAAAGCTTTACCAATTACAAGGGGTGCTGGATGAAATGAAAACTTTCTCATTTGCACAAGGATCACATGGGTATTCTACCGCAATGCTTGAAAAAATGAAGTTGTTTTATGAAGATCAATTAACACCAGTGGCTAGAAAACTAATTTCAAACTGGCAATCCAAAATAAAAGCTTACGAAAAAGATTATTATGAGTATAAGGTTCGGGAGAAAGTGATCAGGCAGGAAATGTTCAGTAAAAGTTTATCGGGAACAAGAATTCCAAAAGTTGTTTTACCAAAATTTAAAGATTGGGGCGACCTGCTTCGTTGGCAGGCACAGGAAAATGTGCCGGGTTCTTTTCCGTTTACAGGAGGGGTATTCCCATTAAAAAGAGAAGGCGAAGACCCGACAAGAATGTTTGCAGGTGAAGGGGGGCCGGAAAGAACTAATAAACGTTTTCATTATGTAAGTGTTGATCAGCCCGCGAAAAGATTATCAACCGCATTTGACAGCGTAACACTTTATGGTGAGGATCCTGATCATCGTCCTGATATTTATGGAAAAATTGGTAACGCCGGTGTGAGCATTGCAACGGTGGATGATGCAAAAAAATTATACAGCGGTTTTGATCTTTGTGATCCGAAGACCTCTGTTTCTATGACCATCAATGGACCTGCTCCGATGCTGCTCGCATTTTTTATGAATGCGGCGATCGATCAGCAATGTGAGAAAAAGATAAAAGAACTGGGCTTAGAAAAGGATTTAAAAAGGATCAGCGGGGAAAAATATAAAGGATCTGCCGGGCCTGTATATAATAATACATCATCGCCTGGCAGTTTGCCTTTGGGGAATGATGGCCTTGGCTTGAAATTACTTGGACTAAGCGGGGAGGAGGTTTTGCCAAAAGAAATTTATGAACAATGCAAACAAACAGCTCTCCAACAAGTAAGGGGAACTGTGCAAGCAGATATTTTAAAAGAAGACCAGGCGCAGAATACTTGTATTTTTTCAACTGAGTTTGCGTTAAAATTAATGGGTGATGTACAGGAATATTTTATTAAGCAAAAGGTCAGGAATTTTTATAGTGTAAGTATCAGCGGTTACCATATTGCCGAAGCGGGAGCCAATCCTATTACACAACTTGCATTTACATTATCAAATGGGTTTACCTATGTTGAATATTATTTAAGCCGTGGAATGAATATTGATGAATTTGCGGCTAACCTTTCTTTCTTTTTTAGCAATGGAATGGATCCTGAATATAGTGTGATAGGAAGGGTTGCCCGAAGGATTTGGGCAAAGGCAATGCGATATAAATACAAAGCCAATAAACGCAGCCAGATGTTGAAGTATCATATTCAAACTTCGGGAAGAAGTTTGCATGCACAGGAAATTGATTTCAATGATATACGAACAACACTTCAGGCTTTGTATGCTATTTATGATAATTGTAATTCACTTCATACAAATGCGTATGATGAAGCAATAACAACGCCAACGGAAGAGAGTGTAAGAAGAGCCATGGCGATTCAACTGATCATTAATCGTGAACTTGGTTCTGCAAAAACAGAAAATTTTACGCAAGGTAGTTTTGCCATTGAAGAATTGACTGACCTTGTTGAAGAAGCTGTGCTTACAGAATTTGATCGTCTCACAGAACGTGGTGGTGTGCTTGGAGCCATGGAAAGAATGTATCAAAGAAATAAGATACAGGAAGAAAGTTTGTATTACGAGCATCAGAAACATACTGGTGAGTACCCGATAGTTGGTGTTAATACATTTTTAAATAAGCAAGGTTCTCCCACAATTATTCCCAATGAAGTAATAAGAAGTACAAAAGAAGAAAAAGAGCAACAGATTCAAAACCTTCATGCTTTTTGGGATAGGAATAAAGAAAGATCTGATGAAGCGCTAAATAGATTAAAGTCTGTTGCTATTAATAATGGAAATCTTTTTGAAGAATTGATGGAAACCGTAAAATATTGTTCACTTGGCCAGATCACTCATGCACTTTACGAAGTAGGTGGCCAATACAGAAGGAATATGTAGCAAAAAAAGCTTCTTTCATTAGAAGCTTTTTGAATAGAATATTAATGTGTCGGAGAAGGTGTTCGAGTCACCGGCGAATGTTTCCCTTCTTTGATCTCTTCGATCATTTTTTTATTAAATGCTTCAAGGTCTTTCGGACTACGGCTTGTGACAAGTCCATTATCAACTATCACTTCGCGATCACTCCATAATGCACCGGCATTTGTCAAATCAGTTTTTATTGAAGAATAAGATGTCATATTTCTACCTTCCAGCATTCCTGTCTCGATTAGTAATTGCGGACCATGACAAATTGCCGCCACAGGTTTACCCTCCTGTAAAAAGTGTTGAGCAAATTCCACGCATTTGTCATTCATTCGCATTTTATCGGGATTAAGAACACCACCCGGGATCATTAATGCATCATAATCATTGGGATCGGCTTCTTCCACATTTACATCAACCGGCAATTCGATTGACCAATGATCATGTGCCCATGCTTTTACTTTTTCTTTTTGTGGCGAAACAATTTCCACTTCAGCGCCTGCATCTTCTAACGCTTTTTTGGGACTTGTAAGTTCCACCTCTTCAAACCCGCTTTCCGTAAGGATAGCGACTTTTTTTCCGGTCAGTGTTGCCATAAAAAATATTTTTCCGTTTTGTAAATCGAATAACACCAAAGTGGTTCAAAAATGATACCATCCCATTAATAGAGCGAAAAAACTCTTTATTTTACAGTTTGAATTAATACTATACAATGAAATACTTTTTGTACCTGGCCAGTTTTTGTTTTGTAATAATTTCTGCATGTTCTCACAAAGTGTACAAAACCACTAATCGCAGTTATAAGAAGCAGGTGAAAAATTATGCAAAAATTTTGCGTGAATATCCAGTAACGGATTCTGCTGGCCTGCAATATGCTGATAATTGGGTTGGCACAACCAACTTTAGCATGCGTCGTCCCAACTTTGTTGTTATACATCATACAGCACAGGATTCATGTGAACAGACTTTACGGACTTTCACACTTCCGCGAACTGCCGTAAGTGCTCATTATGTTATTTGTGAAGATGGCACAGTTCATCACATGTTAAATGATTTGTTGCGGGCTCATCATGCAGGCCTAAGTAAATGGGGAAATGCAACTGATCTTAATTCAATGAGTATCGGTATTGAAATCGATAATAGCGGCAGTGAACCATTTACAGAACCACAGATGAATAGTTTGTTACAATTACTTGACAGGTTGAAAAAAGCCTATAATATTCCACAGGCAAATTTTATAGGACATGCTGATGTTGCACCTGGACGAAAAGTGGATCCCAGCCGTTATTTTTCATGGCAGGCATTAGCAGACAAAGGTTTTGGTTTTTGGTATGACACAACAAATGTTGAAGTGCCACTTGATTTTAATCCATTACAAGCTTTACGAATAGTTGGCTATAACGTCAATAATCCTGAAATAGCAATTCAATCTTATAAGATCCATTTTGTGCCACAGGATACAACAAACGTAATAACTGATGCTGACAAGAAAATTTTATTTGATCTGTTGAAAAAGTATCAATAAAAAGTGAAGTATGGAATTTGGAAAAGTGAATCTTGAAGACCTTGACCGTATTGATTTTTCATTACGGGCAGAACCTGCCACTAATAAAAAGGTGTTAGGCGGTAAACCGGCCAAACAATCCAAAGTATACCTTGGCTGCGCAAAATGGGGTCGACCCGAATGGGTAGGGAAAATTTATCCCCCCAAAACAAAAGAAAGAAATTTTTTACAGCATTATGTTGAGCATTACAATAGCATCGAACTAAATGCAACTCATTATAAAATAATTGGAGCAAAGGGGATCAGTAAATTGAAGGAGAAGGCAAAAGGAAAAGATTTTCGCTTCTGTCCAAAAATGTACCAGGGAGTTACCCATCGCGGAACTTTGAAGGGAAAGGAATTTTTAACGAGGGAATTCCTTCGCGGAGTCCAGGCCTTTGAAGAAAAATTAGGTCCCATATTCGTACAGGTAAGTGAGACGTTTTCTCCCAACAGGAAAGATGATCTGTTCAAATTCATGTTATCACTACCCAAAGAATTACAATTTTTTTTGGAAGTACGTCATCCTGCATGGTTTAGTAAAGAAAAGCATAGAGAAGAGTTATTTGATTTTTTATCTTCTAATAAAATTGGAGCTGTGATAACTGATACGGCAGCCAGAAGAGATTGTGTTCATATGCGTTTAACGATCCCAAAAGTGTTTATTCGATATGTAGGAAATAGTTTGCATCGCACTGACTATACAAGATCAGATGCCTGGGTGCAACGCATGAAGTATTGGTTAGAGAATGGTTTGCAAGAACTTTATTTTTTTATGCACATGCATGACGAAGCTACCTCTCCGGAACTTACCCTCTATTTAGTTGAGAGGCTAAATAAAGAATGTGAGTTGAATTTAATAAAGCCAAAATTTATAGAAGACACACAACCCAAAAAGAATATCCAGAAAGGGTTATTTGATTAACTCACTTCATATAGCTCATCCCATCTTGTTGTATATCTCGGGCTGCGCAGGCCTTGCCTCATTTTCCAGTCTCTGGTAGTGCCGCTTGCGGCAAATTTCAATACATCATCACGCTGGCTGAAATTGATATTATCGATCATATCCATTAGTTTTCTTTCGCAGTTTTTATTTTCTGATAAAAATAAATTTCCCTGTATCGACATGTCAGGAACAATCCCGCTTAACATCACCCCGGCTTTTTTATAAAGTTTTCCTTTTTCATATAATTTATCAACCAATGCCACAGCCGGCTTTATCAGTTCATTGGTAAATGAAGTGGCAGTTGGAAGTGTTATATAATCAGAATGGGTCGCTCCCCTAAAATCGACATTATGGTTTTCACCTTTTGCAACTACAAATACATTTATCACGCTGGCAGCGCTGTGTTGCCTTCTTAATTTTTCTGCAGCTCTTGAGGTATAAGTGGCAATGGCTTCTTTTATTGAATTAATATCATCAACAGCACTTCCAAACATTCTTGTGGTGGCGATCATTTTTTTAGTTACCAATTCGTCTTCCATTTCTTCAGATACGATCCCTTTCAATTCACGAACCAGGCGAATGCCCACTACACCACCAAGATGAGTATGTGCAAATTCGTCGCTGAGATTTCTTAATTGCCATGCATCATAGACACCCCATAATTCTTTTAGTTTTTTTGCGTACTGTCCACCAACGCCCCAAATATCACTTACAGGTGTTTTACGTAGCGCAACGCTGATCTTTTCTTCAGTATCAAGCACCGTTATGCAATCTGTGAGATGTTTATTTTTTTTGGCCATGCGATTTGCAAGCTTTGCTAAAACCTTGGTAGGAGCTACCCCGACAGAAACTTTGATACCTGTCCAGTCTTCTACAGTTGTTCTTATTTCTTTTGCAACAGCGGGCAGATCTTCCAAAGGAAAAATGCTGAGATCAAGAAAAGCTTCATCAACAGAATATACTTCTACATTTTTTTTACCAAGCATTATGCGTAATGTTTCCATTACCCGCCAGCTTAGGTCACCATATAAATTGTAGTTAGAAGAGAAAACGGCCACATCATGTTTTTCTATTAATGGCCTTGCCATAAAATATGGTTCCGTCATTTCCACGCCTAATTTTTTTGCTTCATCACTTCTTGAAACGATGCAACCATCGTTATTGCTTAATACAACAACTGGTTTCCTGTCCAGATGAGGTTGAAATAAACGCTCGCAGGAACAATAAAAATTATTACAATCAACAATGGCTTTCATAACAATGAATGAATAGAATAAGCCACAACTCCCCACATTTTAAAATCACTGAACTCCGCAATATTGATCGGCTTATATCTATTGTTATCAGGAATTAAAAATGCCGAAGAAAAATTTTGATGGTACCTTCTCACCAATAATTCTCCATTCAATATTGCAACAATAATTTTTCCATTTACCAATTTCAATGATCGGTCAACAATTAAAATATCACCATCAAAAATGCCAGCTTCCTGCATTGCATCACCTTTCATTCGAAAGAAATAAGTAGCTGGTTTATTGTGGACTAGCTGCTCATTCAGATCAATGCCCCGTTCCATATAATCATCGGCGGCTGCGCCGAAACCAGTCGCGTTTGCTGTTTTCACTTCTTTTTGTGTGAACTGTTTTGTGCCTTTATAGGCAGCGCCATAAAATTCTTCTCCTTCCATAAAAATATTTTTCTAATTAAAGGTGATAATTTTTTTGGATATAAACTAAAAATATTAGTAAATTTATACTAAATAATTTATTAACAAAAACGCTTCACTCACGTTGCCAAAGAAACAACAGTTGAAATGCTTAGTTACTTAGCGGAGAGGGAACGAGGGTGAGGCCGGAGGATGGGTTATGCAACTACAATCAATTACCACGGTCACGATACCGGGATACCGGATCTTTGAATACCTGCTTGTATTAAATCCGCACGAAGAATTACGGAACAGGATCATGAAAGTGAGGCAGGAATTTAATGATGAGTACCAGGTATCGACTGCGCTTGGTGGTAAGCCCAATATAATATTGGCGAATTTTCTTCAATATGAAATGATGGAAGAACGATTGATCAACCGGTTAAAAGTAGTGGCGATGGGTTTTCATCCTGTCAAAGTTGAGTTGAGAGATTTTGGAAGTTTTCCCAGCCATACTATATATATAAATGTAGTCAGCAAAGTTCCGGTGCAAACATTGGTAAAAGAAATACGGCATGAATCGCAACGGCTCATGAAGTTGAATGATGATAATAAACCTCACTTCATTCTTGAACCACATTTGACGATTGCAAGAAAATTGCAACCATGGCAATATGAAAAAGGATGGTTGGAGTACAGTAATAAAAATTTCACAGGAAGATTTATTGCTGATGACATGTTATTATTAAAGCGGCCACTCGATGAAAAAAAATACCAGGTAGTACAGCGATTCGAGTTTCAAAATTTACCGGTAACTACTAAGCAGGGAGAATTATTTATGTAAGAAGTCTTTTGCCATTAAGCCTTATATCGAGTTTGCCTTTGATGAGCAAAGGCAAACTTTTACCTTCTGCAGTTCTGTTTCGTCATTAACCATTAAACCTTATCAATTTATTATCATGTCAGAAAAATTAAAACAAGACCATTTCAAAGTAACTCCCAAAAATCATGACTCTTCAAAAGTCTCTCCGCCAAATGGCGGAGGAGATTTAGAGGGGGCTGCTCAGTATTTACAAGGAAGAGGCGCACAGTTCAACACAAAAAATAAATTCCTTAAAAATGAAAAGACAAAAGAGCATATTGAAGCAGTCGATGACTGGGAAGAATCAAATGTGCCTACCCAATATTTAGAACAGGAATCTAAAACGATCGTTAACAAAGTAGAAAGTCCCGATGTAGGAATGATGTACAGCATGAATCCTTATGCCGGTTGTGAACATGGTTGTATCTATTGTTATGCTAGAAATGTACATGAATACTGGGGCTATAGTGCCGGACTTGATTTTGAAAGAAAGATAATCGTTAAAAAAAATGCACCTCAACTGCTGCGAAAATTCTTAATGCATCCAAAATGGGACGCAACGCCGATCATGTTGAGTGGGAATACAGACTGCTACCAGCCGGCAGAACAAACTTTTCGTTTAACAAGAGGTTTATTGGAGGTATGTAATGAATTCAACCAACCAGTTGGAATTCTCACAAAAAACTCATGGATACTCAAAGACAAAGATGTATTACAGGAAATGGGAAAAAAGAAAATTGTTTCGGCAATGGTTTCTATCACTTCGTTTAATGAAGATCTGCGAAGAGTGATGGAACCAAGAACAACAACTGCCAAACAAAAACTAAAAGTGATCAATGAATTAAGCTCTGCAGGTGTTAGAATGGGTGTCATGATGGGTCCAATGATACCAGGTTTAAACGAACACGAAATGCAACGAATCATGAAAGAAGCCAGAGATAATGGTGCCACTTTCACTGCTTATACTTTTATCCGTCTAAATGGCGCCATCAAGTTTTTATTTCATGACTGGTTGTATAAGAATTTTCCGGACCGCGCCGATAAGGTCTGGCATTTAATTGAACATAGTCATGACGGAAAAGTAAATGATTCCCGTTGGGGTGCACGTATGCGTGGTGAAGGTGCCATTGCTCAAATGGTTGCACAGCAGTATAAAAAGTATGGAAAGTTATATGGAATGAATGCGGAAGAATGGAGTTTGGATAGAAGTATATTTAGAAGACCGGGAGGGCAAATAAAAATGTTTTGAAAAATATTTTTAAAATACTTCTCCAAAAATTTGGCAACAATAAAAAATTAGTTCAATCTTTGCATCCTCAAAACAAAAAAACATGTTACGCAGACAGCTACATATTGAAACACTGAACTGGTTTAGTCCCCAGGAAGACTATACTAATTGCGGGGTATGTAGTGAATAAGTTTAAAAGCTAATTCGATATAACTGAGGCCCCGCAAGAGATTGCGGGGTTTTTTGTTTGCCCCATCCCGTAAGGAGAGGTGGCAGGGAAATAAAAATTATGCTGATCATTTATGTAAAGGGAAAAAGTTTGAATCTATAACAGAATAAAACTTATAAAGTGCTGAAACAAATACAACATAAACGATTTAGAAAGATGGATGAACTATCATCACTCAGTTGCCATTGGTATCCGATGGAGCAGGGAAGTATTGTGCCCATTGGTAATGATGATAATGATATTAATAAACGACCGGATTGCATCTATACATAAACATCTTTAGGATGAATATAGAACCCGGTTGCCAGACGACCGGGTTTTTTTATTTAATGATCAATAAAACAGGAATTATGTTTTTCAATTTATTCAGAACAAAAGTATCCCAGGTGAATACTTTGTTTTTAGGTCACTATGTTGACCCAAAGGTTTTTTATACTGTTCAATTTAATAAAGTGCCATGTATCAGCTTTATTGGTGAACTGGAAGCGGGTAAAGCATTTGATTTTATTCAAAGCACTTATCGTAACCAGGTAACTGGCATCTATCAGCACAATTATTTTGATCATGATAAAAGGGATTTCCTTTTTAATAACACACTGTTTGTATTGAAGAACAAAAGACTGATCGAGCTGGGAAATAACTATTGCGAGGTATTGCATACAAAAGATCAATATGATTGGGGGCAAACAATGATAAAAGAATTGTCTGTATTCCATGTAACAGGCGATATAAATAAAGTGATCGGTTTCGCAAGGAACAATAACATGAATTGAAGTCATTAGATGCAGAAGGAGGAATAAACGTTCCCCGTGAGATGCAACGGGGACGCTTTATAGAACCACGATTGTTTTGATTATAAGGATTGGGAAGAAATATAGGAGTATCCCGAATGGTCGGATCCTTCACCTGGAATGAAGAGGCTGCACAGATTGTCGATCTGTTGCTATGAATTCCCTGCCTGCCGGCAGGCAGGGATTCTCATACGAACCGCAATGACGTTGAGCAAGCTTTCGCAAGAAGGAACTATGCGAATAAAGTGGTGTAAAAATTGAGTAATTTGAAAAAGAATAACAAATGAGCAAATTAAAAATACAAGGAAAAGAGATCAGAGCATTAGGCTATCCGGAAGGGCCGGTGATCAGCGTTGCGATGAATGTGATGGAAAAGAATTTCAAGCATCATTCAAAAGAAAAAGCATTTGAGATACTGAAAGAAGTTTTGCAATCGCCACATGATTATGCAAGTGATGAAGTATTGGGTTTAATTGCAAAGCAATTGCTGCCAAAGCCAGAAGCTGAAGGACAGAATATTTCATTGAATCACTCAGGTATTCAGTTTAATGTGTTCGGACAGGAACATATAGAAGAAGGAGCCATGCACCAAATGTACCAGGCGGCTAAATTGCCGATCAGTGTTGCCGGGGCATTAATGCCCGATGCTCACAGTGGTTATGGTTTACCTATAGGCGGCGTATTAGCGACAGAAAATGCTGTTATTCCTTATGGCGTTGGTGTCGATATCGGTTGCAGAATGTGTTTGAGTGTTTTTGATATCGATCCCAAGGAATTGATACAGAAGGAAAACTATTTTACAAGAGAATTATTGGAAGCAACTTTATTTGGTAGCGGTCAGCAGTTTGATCGTTCGCCTGACCATGAAGTAATGGATAGTGACTTGTTCAAAAAATTACCTTTACTAAAAGGATTACATACAAGAGCATGGAAGCAATTAGGTTCTTCAGGTTCAGGAAATCACTTTGCAGAATTTGGTGTAGTTGAAATTGATGAGAAGGATAATGTATTGAATGTCGAACCGGGAAAATATGTTGGTTTGTTGTCACACTCTGGTTCAAGAGCTTTAGGGGCAAACATTGCTAATCACTATACCAAACTTGCAATCAGTAAAAGACGATTACCGCAAGAAGCAAAAAACCTGGCATGGTTAAACCTCGATGAGGAAGAAGGAATTGAATACTGGAATGCCATGAACTTAGCCGGTGATTATGCATCTGCCTGTCATCATGTAATACATGAAAAGATCGCAAAGCAGTTAGGAAGAAAGCCAATGAAGATGGTTGAGAACCATCACAACTTTGCATGGAAAGAAAAATGGGAAGGAAAAGATCTGATCGTTCATCGTAAAGGTGCAACCCCTGCAGGTAAAGATGTTTTGGGAATCATCCCCGGATCAATGACTGCACCGGGCTTTATTGTAAAAGGTAAAGGGGAATCAGCATCTGTAAATTCTGCATCACATGGTGCAGGAAGAAAGATGAGCCGTACAAGAGCAATGGAATCGGTAACAGATAAACAGTTCAAAGAAGAATTGGAAAAGCACAATGTAAAATTGCTGGGAGGAGGATTGGATGAATCACCTTTTGCTTATAAGGATATTGAAGTGGTAATGCAATCACAAAAAGCATTGGTGGATGTCGTAGGGAAGTTCACCCCAAAAATTGTAAAAATGGACGGAGCCAGGCATAAAAGCTGGAAAAAGAAGGGCAGAGACGAAGTGATGGGTGAATGACGGGATAGAGGTTGAAATAAAGTAGAAGATTCTCAAATAAAAAGCACCGGTTTATTCGGTGCTTTTTATTTCTTCTGCTGCAACAAATTCCAATAGCAATTCCTTGTCCTTGTAAAGAAATAATGATTTGTCTTTTATGTCATACCGGGTTACCTTTTCCAAACTGCCTAAAAATTTGTTTTCGATCTGTTGAACCTGCTCACAATACATTTTTGTAGAGAAGATATTTTTGAACCTGACTTCGTTCCCATTAATAGTGGGACTGCTTCCAAAGCTATTACAGCTTCCATTTCCACCAGCGCTTCCTTTTTCTTTATCAAAACGGATAAAGGCTTTTGCATTAACTATTTCCTCATTGCCATTAGCATGAATTTTCTTTAATGACCATTTGGTAGTATATAGCGGGGTAGGGGAAGGCATAATTTCTTTAGACGATTTACATGAGGTGGTAAGAATCACCATAACGACACAAATAAAAAATAGCTGATTCATTTTTATGTTTTAGTAAAGACGCTATCCGGTTGTTGCATACACAAACAGAAATGTTAAAGCTGTTTTCATTTTAAAAAATAAAAAACCTCTGTAGAAACAGAGGTCGCAACCAAAACTAACTGCTTATGAGAAAATATTTACGAAGTAAGTGTTTTAAAATTATGTTTTCCAAAATACCCGCCTTCTCTTTCTTCCTGTTCTGTGATCACAAAATCCTCTCTATAATCTGAAAAGCGGGACTTTTTAGTTTGTGCCTGTCTTTTTTGTTTTTTCTTTTGAATATTCTTTTTCATAACACTGGTTTTTGGTATTGTATAGACCATTTTTCAATTACCGTGCCAGTTGAAATAAGAAGATAACAAGTGTTTGCGCGGAACCAGTGCAGTGTGTTAAAAACCAGGATCTTGAATTAGTTGATCTTTTCGTTAACTATACTTTCACATAGATCTTCTTTTTATCCATCCACCAGCAGATGAACCACATGAAAGTAATGACGCAAAGGGCATAAGCAAGAGAACCATTCTCTGCTCCGCCTGGAATATGAATGAGAACTTTTCTGTAGAGCCAGTTCCACGGGTTTACCCCATCACCCAATTTTATTAATGAAAGAGTTCGTGGCAAAAA